>Ga0256832_1000252_pt1 | contig 33729 bp, 29 predicted proteins | sample 134614metaG_FD_190534 | JGI IMG/M metagenome (GOLD analysis project Ga0256832, IMG submission 190534) | Hydrothermal vent microbial communities from Lau Basin, Pacific Ocean - 134-614 | ecosystem: Environmental > Aquatic > Marine > Hydrothermal vents | place: Pacific Ocean: Lau Basin | collected...
ACCCGGATTGCGCGCCGCGCAGCCGGGCCTGGGCCTCCAGGGCGCCGCGGCTGCGGGGGAAGGGGAACTCGCCCAGTTCGCTCTCGTACAGGGCCATGATCGCCTGCTTGCGTGCCAGGTGTGCGCTGATATCGATGAAATAATTGGCCTGGAACAGCGGTCGGCCACTGCCGGGCAGGGCGGCATCGGTTTCCGAGAGGGTTTCGTAACTCATCACCTGTTTGATGGAGGGATAACGAAACCACTTGCTGCAGGCGGCACAGGCATCGAATACCACGCGGTGATCGCTGTGCACGTCACCACCATGGGGTAACCATAAATAGTCGGGCTGAACGTCATTCACCACCTTGCCAACGGCGTGAACGATGTCGCCCATGGGCAGGTTGTCCAGTTGGGCCGTGGGCAGTCCCAGTTCGATGGTCTGGGCAAAGGGGTAAGCGTCGCTGACCTGGCGAATCGTGCGCGCGCGGGCCTGGCGTTGCGCGTCATCGTAGGCCGGATTGTCGGCCATGCCGGTGACGATGAGCCACACCAGGCGCACGCCCTCGGCGGCCATGCGCAACAGGCTGCCGCCGCAGCCCAGGGTCTCGTCGTCGGGGTGAGGGGCCACCACCAACAGGGTTTTCGTGGTCATAGATAACTGCCCTCCGTCGGCAGTGTGGGAAATTCGTGTTCCAGCAATTCGATGGCGGCATCGCCGCACTTGATGGTGAGGCGGTCGCCATGCACCGCTAACACCTTGCCCGGTTCCAGGTTGGGCTGGGCATGGGCCACGGGGCGGGTGCGGCGAATAATCACGGTCTGGCCCGCGTAGTCACAGTGGGCACCGGGATAGGGTGGCGCCAGGGCGCGCACCAGGTTGTGAATGGCCTGCGCCGACATGCGCCAGTCGATGTGCCCATCGGCGACGCTGCGCTTGCGCCAGACATTGGCGGCGTGGTGGTCTTGCGGCGTGGCCCGGGCGTTGCCCCTGGCCAGGGTCGTGGTCAGTGTGCGCAGTTGTTCACAGGCGGCGGCCATGAGTTTTCGATAGAGGCTGCCGGCATCGTCCTGCGGGTCGATGGCCACGGTCTGCTGGCTGAGAATATCGCCCGTGTCTGCGCCTTCGTCCATGCGGAAAAAAGTGGAGGCGGTGTGTTCCAGGCCCAGGGCCAGGGCCCAGATGATCGGGTGACGGCCGCGGTTTTGCGGCAGTGCCGCCGGGTGATAGCCCACCACGCCCCGGGGCGGGATGGCGAGGATGTCCGGAGGCAGGAGCTGTGACCAGCCGAAGCAGTAAATGATGTCGGGCCGGCGTTCGCGCAGCCAGCGGGCCATGGCCGAGGTATCCGTGTCCGTGCACACGGGGCAATGGGCGCGTTGCGCCAGCGGGCGCAGGTCGCTGAAGTCCGCGTTGAGCCGGGCATCGCTACGGGTGACCAGTCCCACCAGTTCCGCCTCGGGGTGTGCTATCAGCACCTCGAAGAGGACTGCGCTGAATTCGACACAACCGATAAAGGCGATCTTCATGTCGCTTCTCCTGCGGGCAGGCTTGCCATGGGCAGATCGAAGAAGGTTTTTTGCAGGATGCCGTCCAGCGGCGTGTCGCGCAGGAGGCGCACGATGCGTTGCGCGGCGCCGGGCTTGCCATAGGGGGTGTGTTTTTCGGCGGCCCGTTGCTGGTGCTCTGGCGTCAGGGCCTGGGCAATGGCCGCACGTATGGCCGCGGTTTCCGAGGCACAGTCGATGATGGCCGGTGCGCGCAGGCGGCGGCGTTGGCGTTCGCCGATGTTGACCACGGCCCGGCCCATGGCCGGCGCCTCGATGATGCCGGAGGACGAATTGCCGATCACCAGGTCCACCTGCGCCAGCAGGCTCAGGTAGCGCGCTTGTCCCAGGGATTCGTGATAACAGAATTGTGCCGGATGAGCGACCGCGTGTTGCTGGAGCAGCGTGGAAATCGCCCGCCCGGCGGGATCGGCGTTGGAGCCGGTGATGATCACCCGCGCCTCGGGAAAGGCCTGCAAGGCCTCCAGCAGCGGTGTGACCTGTTGTGCCGCGTCGCTGGGGCTGAGGGTTTCCGGGTGCAGGGTGAGCAGGAAGTTTTTCTCACCTAACGGGAAATCGATGGCCTGTTCCAGGCTGGCCCGGTCGAGCAGCGGGGTGTGGGTCAGTGCATCGAAGCCGGCCGCGCCCACCACGTGGACCGTGTGCGGCTGTTCGCCCATTTGCATCACCCGCCGGGCGTAGGCCTCGGCGGCCACACAATGAATATGCGCCATCTTGGTGACGGCGTGGCGCACCGCCTCGTCGATCAGCCCCTCGGTGCTTTCGCCGCCGTGGATGTGGGCGATGGGAATGCGTTGCAGCATGGCGGCCTGGGCGGCGGCGAGGATTTCGTAGCGGTCTCCCAGTACCAGCAGCAGATCGGGTTGCAGTTGTTGCAGGGCCTCGGCGAAGCCGCTCACCGCCCGGCCCAGGGCCTGGCCGATGGCGCAGCCGCTGTCGTCCGTCAGTTGCATGTCGATGCGTGTGGCAATGGGTATTCCGTCGGCTTCGATCTGCCGAACGGTATTGCCAAAGTCCGGGCTCAGGTGGGTGCCGGTGACGGCCAGCTGCAATTCCAGCGCGGGGTCGGCAAGCATCTCACGCAGCGTCCAGGCCAGCAATCCATAGTCGGCACGGGAACCGGTGACGGCGCAGATGCGACGCTTCATGCCTGGCCTCCCGCCAGTTGCGCCGAACTGGGCAGACACACACCGCGGGCGAACAGGTCTTCGCTGTTGGCCAGGGACATGCGTGGGGCGTCGGCAAACATGGGTTGTTGGTGCAGTGGCGTCCAGAAGGGCCGTAATAAAATCTTTTCGGCGTGAGCCGCGTCGAGCAAGCGGTCACGCTCCTCGCGATTGGGCAACAGCAACAGGTTGAGCCAGTGATTGCTGTGGCAGACCTCGGGCGCTACTTGCAGTTGGACATCGTTGAGCGGGGCAAAGGCCTCACGGTAGTGATCGGCCAGCCGGCGTTTCTGTGTAAGCCGCTGGGGGAGTTGTTCCAGCTGGGCGCAGCCCAGGGCGGCGTTGATGTTGGGCAGGCGATAATTGTAGGCAATCGCGTCATGCTCGAAGGCCCAGGGGTGGGGCTGCTTGGCGGTGGTGGTGAGATGCCTGGCCCGCTGCGCCAGTTCGGGGTCGCGGGTCAGTATCGCGCCACCGCCACCGCTGGTGATGATTTTGTTGCCATTGAAACTGAGCGCACTGAGCTGGCCCCAGCTGCCGGTGTGTTGTCCGTCGCGCCAGGAGCCCAGGGACTCGGCGGCGTCTTCAATGAGGACGAGCCGGTAGCGCGCGGCGATCTCCGCCAGTTCGGCCATGCGCGCCGGGTGGCCGAGGACGTGTACCACCATCAGTGCGCGAATGGGCCGGCCGGTGGTCTTGTTGAAGCAGGTGTCGTCGCGTTGTTCGCTGATCTCAGCGAGGTAATCGTTCAGGCCTTGCGGATCGACGCCCAGCGTTTCAGTTTCGCAATCGACGAAATGGGGGATGGCACCCTGATAGGCCACCGGGTTGGCGCTGCCGATGAAGGTCAATGCGGGCATCAACACCTCATCGCCGGGCTGCACGCCGGCCAGTATCAGACAGGTGTGCAGCGCCGCCGTGCCGTTGACCGTGGCAATGGTATGGGGGATCTCTGTGTATTCACTGAGCTGCTCCTCGAAGCGATCCACGTATTTGCCCACGGAAGACACCCAGCCGCTGTCCAGGCAATCATCGACCAGGCGTTTTTCGGCTTCGGTAAAGGCCGGTTCGTGCAGGGCGATGGGACGCTGTGCCGGCAACAGCTCACGGAGGATGTCGAGGATGGATTCTGTCAGCGCCATCAGATGTTGTAGATGCCGTGCTTGTAGCGGGCCAGGTTGGCGGGGTCGGTGAACCAGGCGGCGGTTTCCGCCAGGGCGCGTTTGAAACCGTCGCGCTGACCGTATCGGGGCGCCCAGTCCAGTAATTCCAGGGCCTTGCGGTTGTCGGCCCAGAGGCGTTCCACCTCGCTCTTTTCCGGGCGCAGGCGTTGTGCGTCGGTGTCGATATTGATTTCGGCGTGCATGGCCTCGGCGATCAGTTGCACCGTGTCGCCGATGCTGATCTCGTAGTTGCTGCCCAGGTTTACCTCTTCGCCCAGCACCTTGTCCGATTCGGCCAGGGCGATAAAGCCGTTGACGGTGTCCTGTACATAATTGAAGTCACGGGTGGGATGCAGGGCGCCTAACTGGATGTTGCGTTCCCCGTTGGCGATCTGGGTGATCACCGTGGGGATCACCGCACGCGCCGATTGTCTGGGACCAAAGGTGTTGAAGGGGCGGGCGATGGTCAGCGGGGTTTCGAAGGAACGGTAAAACGACAGGGCGATCTGGTCGGCGCCGATCTTGCTGGCCGAGTAGGGGGACTGGCCCTGCAGGGGATGTTTTTCATCGATGGGTACGTACTGCGCCGTGCCGTAGACCTCGCTGGTGGAGGTGTGCACCACCTTTTCCAACTGCAAGTCGCGGGCGGCCTGCACGATGTTGAGTGTACCGGTGATGTTGGTATCCACGTATGCCCCCGGTGAATGATAGGAATAGGGAATACCGATCAGCGCCGCCAAGTGCAGCACCACGTCGCAGCCGGTCATGGCGGAGCGTACGCCATGGGGGTCGCGAATATCACCGGCAAAGACATCTATTTCCCGTTTGATTTCATCGGGGGATTCGTCCAGCCAGCCCCAGTGGCCGAAGGAATTGTAAAACACAAAGGCGCGCACGTCGCAGTCACGGCGCACCAGGGCCTCGGTGAGATGTGAGCCGATGAAGCCATCGGCGCCGGTGATGAGGATTTTTTTATGTGCGAGATTCATTATTCACTGGTTTGTGCTTGTTGCAGGGAGCGCAGCATGGCCTTGGCGGTCTCGTTTTCAGGTTCCTTGTCGAGGATATAATTCATGGTCCATTCGACGCCCGCCACTTCGCCGTGTTGTTGATAGATTTTACCGAGTTTCAGCATGCTGCCCAGATCATCCGGGTTTTCCAGCAGGTAGTCGGTATAGGTATTGACGGCTGCTTCGATTTCCCCCTGGTCTTGTAGCATGTCGGCATACATAGGTGTGTAGGTTGGGCTGATGGCTGACAGCTCTTCGAGCACCTTCAGCTGAGCGACAGGATCATCGGTTTTGACGAAAAGTGCAAACAACCGCATAAGGGCATCGATGCGGGCGGGGCCTTCCGGGGTTTTCTGAAAGTGGGCGATGGCGGTTTCGGTGTCGCCATTCAGATCAGACAGAAAGCCCTCCACCAGGGGTTTGTACTGGTTCGCCTGTTCGGGTTCGCGATGCGCATTCAGCCCTTCCAGCAGGCGTAGTAGGCCATCGCCGTCCTGTTGCTGAAAGTATTCCCGGGCCCGGGCATTCAGGCCTTCGAGATCGATCCCCTGTTCGATTTCTTTGAGATAGATTTGGCCCAGCTTTTCCAGGTATTCCATAAATTCATCCTCGAATCCACGCAATTCTTGTTGGGTAGGTTCGGGGAGTTGGGCAACCACATCGGCATGGTGATGGGCCCATTGCAGGGCGCGGCCCATTTGCTGATCCTCCCGCCATTGCGTGAACAGCCGTTGCATGTCGGGTTGTGGTTTTTCCTCTTCCTGGCGGCTGAGGATGCGTTGGCGGGCGCGTTGTAGAATGTCGATGAGTTCGCTGGCGGTGTCCGACATGGCCAGAAAATAGAGCGCGTTGTTGCCAGCCCTGTCGTCTTCGTTCTGTTCGTGGTGCTGGATGATGGGGATCAGGCGTTGCACGCCGAAGTGCTTCATAAATTCTGTGACAGTGGTGTATTTTGTCTTGAAGGTCTGTTCAATGTGATCTACTTTGACGGTGTTGTTTGCCGCCGCTTTTTCATCCGTACCGCTTAGTGCACGGTTGTATTTCAAAGCCTTGGCAGCCAGGTTTTTGATCTCACGCAATTCCTGCAGTACACGATCCACTTCACCGAGGGTGATTTTGTAGTCAGCAATACGGGTCTTGGCGTCACTGATGGGGAGATGCTCACTGATGATGTCTGTTGCCGGCCGCTCCAGGGGTTCGATCTCAATGATATCCAGGGGGATGTGCTCTACGTTTTTTAAACGCATGGCGCCCGGTGCCGGGTTGATGAACAGGCATTCCCGTTCCTGGCCCTGGGCGGCTTGCTGTTCCAGGCTTGAGGCGCTGTCGGTGAAGGTATGGTCACTGTCGGCCAGTTTGCCGCTGTTGGTGATGACCTGCATGCAGCCAAAAGTGGGGCGGGCCCCCAGGGCGTGCTCGGCCGAGCCGCTGGCATGGGTGTATCCCTCGCGGCTGAAGCAGAAGTCCACGCCGCCCAGCACGATCTGGGATACACCCATGTCCATGGCAAGGGCCACGGCGGTATTGGTGACGGTTCGGCCTGGTGTCTCCGGCAGGTTTTCCGCTTCCAGAGAGGTGGGCCAGGGATAGCGTTTCCCCATGTAGACTTTTTTTCCTCCCCAGCTGGCCAGCAGGTTGGAACTGAGATGGTATTCGTTGACCAGCAGGGCATCCTTCTGAAACTGCAGCATCTCCCGGCTGACATAGAGATTGATAGGGTAGGGGTCGACGGAGACGATGATGTCTGGTGTTAGGTTTGCCTGCAGCAGCGAGCTACTGATGCGGGACACGGCGATGACGATCAGGTCACGGCGGTGCTCCTGCACCCAGGGTAACAATTCGTTCAATGAGGGGCCGCCAGCCAGCACCACGGCGGTTTTTTCAACAAACAGGTCTTTAAGGCAAAGGGCGGGAATCTGATTTTCCGCCAGGTTGTCGATTTGTCGGACCCGGAAGGGACGCCAGTTGAGGCCGATGCGCTGTTTGTCCATGAAGCTGTCAAAGGCCTCTTTGATACTGCGCCAGAAGGGCAAATAGGCCCCGTAATGGGCGTGAACAACTCCCAATGAGCGATGGAGTGTCAGATGCCCTTGGATGGCATAACCCATGATATCCAGTTCCAGGGCCCGCTGTTGCCAGTTTTCCCCGTCCGCGACATACAGTCCCAGCTCCGGTGCCTCCATGTGGTGCAGCAGGGTGAGGACTTGCGGTAGCTCAATGAACAGGTATTGACTGCCTTTGGGTACGCCGCAGGCCTTGATGTATTGATAAAGCAGTCCGCTGTCGGTTCCGGCAATGATGTGGAAGGTATTTTCTACGAATAGCGTCTCGCCAAAATGATGCCGAAACACGCTGCTGGCATCGATTTCTCCGAACAGGTTACGGTTGATACCGAAGAGGGATTGTTCACCAAAGGGGTTGGTGACAACACCTTCGCTTTCAATGGCTTGGGATGATGATATGTGGCTCAAGAAAACTTCCCCCTGTCGGTTTTATGACACTATGGATGCTTTATTCGTTAAATTCAGCAATTTGTGTGCCATTTCTAAGTTTTTGTTATTGAGTAAGATTTTCTGTGTAAATTGAATTGCTGAGCAGAGCCTAAAGGTTATCGTCTCAGGTCCGACATAGGTGCTGGGAGCGGTAAATATGTCCGGCAGTATGAGGAGATATATCCGCTAATGTGAAGCACTCCTTGATACTGGCCAGTATTTTCACGGGCCGGTGGGGGAGTAACAAATATAGGAGCACCGACAATGGCTGCTAGTGTTATCAATACCAATATCATGTCTTTGAATGCCCAGCGTAACCTCAACAGGAATGCGCTGAGCCTGGCCACTTCCGTGGAACGTCTGTCATCGGGTCTACGCGTCAATAGCGCACGAGACGATGCGGCTGGCCTGGCAGTGGGCATGACCCTGCAATCCAACATTCGTTCTCTTAGCGTCAATATCCGTAACCAGGCGGATACGATTTCCAGTGCGCAAAATATTGATGCGGGTCTGGGTGTGGCCACAGATATTCTGCAGCGTATGAACGAGCTGGCTGTGCAGGCCCAGGGCACCAACGGTTCTGCCCAGGCCTCGAAAATCGACATTGAGTATCAGGCCCTGAATACCGAACTGGGTAATATCACGGGTGCCGTGCAACCGGGTGGTGCGTTGACTGGCACTGGCTCGGCTGCGGCTATCGAGAGCACGATTACCAATACCACTCTTGGTACCATTGCTGGTAAGCGTGCCTCTCTGGGTGCCACGATCAATGTGAATCAGTTCACCATCCAACGCTTCGAGGCTGCTCGTGAGGCCAAGTCGGCCGAGCGTAGCCGGATCATGGATGCGGATTTCGCCATGGAAACCGCCAACCTGGCCCGTGGCCAGATCCTGGCACAGGCCGGTACCGCCATGGTGGCCCAGGCCAATGCCCTGCCGCAAAACGTGTTGTCCCTCTTGAGATAAAGAGAGGTAACCGGAACTCTGCTGTAATTAACCCGGCTATGTTCCTGCATAGCCGGGTTATATGAGTTAGGAGGCTTGTTATGAATATCGCCAACCTGAATACACCTCCCTCCGCGGTGGTAAACGCCTCCACGGCAAAGACACCGGTGGCGGCAAAAGGCGAAGTGGTTGCGCCAACCTTCACTAGCGGCAAGGTTTTGCCAGAGACAGGCCAGAAAATGGCTGCTGGTCAGGATGTGGCGAGTGGTGATGTGCAGCAGGCAGGTAACAAAGTATCTCTTGAGCCCACAGAGGTCCGTGATCTGGCCGAACAGGCCAATGCAGTTCTCGAACAGCATTCCAGTGATTTGAAATTTACCGTGGCGGAAGGCACGGATATCCCCGTCATCCGTATCGAAGACAAGAAAACCGGTGAACTGATCCGGCAGATTCCATCAGAGGCCATGGTGGCCATCGCCCGCGCCTTGGAAGAAACTCAACGCGGCGCAGTAGTGAAAGAAGAAGTGTAGTGTATTGGCATGGCTCGTGCATTTTGCCGGGCATCATGCATGGATTTTCAGGCTTGAGTCGAGGTAACTAATCATGCCTTCTTTTGGTTTTGGAACAATCACCTCACAGGGAGTTGGTTCGAATATCAACATCGCTGGTATCGTTGACAGCCTGATGCAAATCGAACGGCGTCCCCTGGACCGGTTGATTGCGCAAAAGGATGGTATCGATGCAAAAATTTCCGCGCTGGGTTCCATTAAAAGTTCCCTGTCTTCATTTGAGTCGGCACTGGGTGACTTGACGTTCGGCGACAAGATCCGCGCCAACAAGGCCAGCTCTTCGAATGACGCCATTGTTTCCGCCGCAGGTACCAGCGGTGCTGTCGCCGGCAATTACACCATCAGTAACATCACGGCACTGGCCCAACGGCAAAAGCTGGTGGCCACTGGTCAGGCCGATGCAACGGCCGCCATCGGCGGTGGTACGGCCACTACCATTACCATCGATCTGGGTACTACTAGTGGTGCGACCTTTACCTCTAATTCCGATCCCTCATTCGATGTGGTGATCGACAGCACCAACAACACCCTGGAAGGTATCCGCGATGCGATCAATGCCGCCAACGGTGGGGTAACCGCAACCATCGTCAATGATGGCAATGCCACCAATCCCTATCGCCTGGTACTGAGCTCCACTGATTCCGGTGTCGACCAGAGCATGCAGATAACCGTCGGTGCCGGCGAGACAGCGCTGTTTGACCTGCTGAACTATGACCCGGCGGGGACGCAGAATCTCACTGAAACACAAACCGCACAGGATGCTGCCTTTCAGGTGGATGGCATCGACATCACCAAATCTTCCAATACTGTCAGCGATGTGATTTCCGGCGTTACCCTGACTCTGAATGCCCTCAACCCAACAGGTAGTGAAACGATTACTGTCAGTCAGGACACGGATACCGCCAAGGACGCGGTTAAGGCCTTTGTAACGGCCTACAATGATCTGCAGGCGGAAGTTAAGAAACAAATCGATTCCGGCGTGGATAGCGGAGACAAGGGCGCCCTGGCCAGTGATTTGGCAACGCGACAAATCATGTTGAGTATTCGTGATGAGTTAAACCAGAAACCTACGGGGATTAGCGGTACCTACACAACGCTGTCCAGTATCGGGGTGTCTTTTGAGCAGGATGGCACACTGTCCCTGGATGAGACAAAGCTGAATGATGCCATTAATGCTGATAGCCAGAATGTTGCAGATTTATTTTCCGCTGCCGATGGATATGCCACAAGACTCGATACGGTTGTCTCGGAGATGACGGTGTTCAATGGCAGCATTGATGCACGAACCAATTTTTTCAAAGACAGCATTAGTCTTCTGGAAGACAGGCAAGTCAGCCTTGAAGGCGCACTTGAACGTACAGAGGCCCGGTTGCGGGCACGGTTTACCGCTCTTGACGTGCTGATGTCCAGCTTAAACGCAACCACAACGGCCTTGTCTCAGCAGCTTCAGGTGCTTGATGCCAATAGATAACTGAAAAGTGTGAATCACCTTATTATTTTCGATCACACTTGCAACAATGATTTGACCTGACCTAATAAACATAAAGTAACGGAGTTCAGAATGGAAAGCATGAAAATGGCAGTCAATGCCTATCAAAATGTGCAGGTTGACGCAGCATTTCTGGGCGCCAGCCCCCATGAACTCATTGGTAAACTGATGGACAGGGCGATCGAGGCCATTGCTGAAGCAAAGGAACAAATGCGAAGTGGTGATATTTCAGGCAAGTCACAGAATATCAAGATTGCTATCGCCATCATTACCGATGGCTTGCGTGGCAGTCTGAACGTGGAGGCCGGTGGCGAACTCGCACAAAACCTGGACAACCTGTATGACTACATGGCCAGACAGCTATTGAACGCCCATGCCCAGAACAACCTTGCTGTCCTGGATGAGATCGTTTCTCTCCTCAAAGTGGTCAAGTCGGGCTGGGACGGTATCAAGCCCTGAACACCTGCCCATGGAAACCCCAAGAACAGCTTCTGAGCAATTGTTCTCGCTGACACAGCAAATGCTGCTGGCGGCGCAGAACGGCAAATGGGACACGCTGACCCAGCTGGAGCAGACCCGCCTGCCACTGTTTGATCAGGTTTTTGCCGGCGGCATTGCCGACAATGTCGAACTCGCCCGGCAGGTGCTGGCCATTGATGAACAAACCAAGGACCTGGTGGTGGCCGAGATGCCGCGCATCCAGAGCGAACTGCAGAAAATGAAAAATGCCAGCAAGGCCAACGCCGCATACCAATTCATCGAATCATTCAGCACAGCAAAATAACCCCCAGTCCCCTTGCGCTGACATCCACCTGTCTCCGCTTGCGCAAACCCATTAGCGTCGATTACCCTGCGCGGCATGTCCGACAAAGACTCACCCTTGGAAAGTATTACCATTACTGATGTTCTGCCCGTGGATTGGCAGCAATTGAGCGACATGCCCAGCGCCGGTGAACAATTGCGCCTGCAGCGGGCCAACGAGGCGCTGTTACAAAATCTGTTGCTCAGTAGCAATTTGCCGGAAGAGGGGGAGGAGTCAGAGGATGCGAAGGCCCATGAACACTTTACACGCATCGAGGCCCGCCTGGACCTGTTGGTGGATCTGGTAACGGAAATGCTCACCAGCAATGGTACCCTGCCACCGGCCCGCAGTGTCACGATAGGCGCACATGGACTGGCTGTGCATCTTGAGGACGATGCAGCCGACACGTTTCCAGGTAACGCCCTGCTGTTGATTCGCCTCTATCTTGATCCCCAATTTCCTCGCCCCTTGCAGCTATACGCCAGACTGCTGGTGCAGCAGGAACAGGGTTTTACCGTGCGTTTCAGTCCCCTGGAGCCCCGCCTGCAGGATCTGCTGGACAAATACATCTTCCGCCAGCACCGCCGCGCCATTGCCTTGGCGCGCCAGGGTGAAAATAACTCGTTTACGACCATTTAGCCCTTAAGCCTTACGCAGGTATCGAAGAAATCTTGCTAGAGCTTCGATTTATATAGCAATTTACATCAGGCTATTCGTGACAATATTTTGACATCCAGGAAATATGGTGTATAACTTACCTCCAGGTGGGGGAAAATAGCGCCCCTGAGGGCGGAAATCACCATTTCCCGGGAGGAAACAATGTCTGAATCAATGACCCTGTTGCTGGTTGAGGACAATGACCAACAGCGTCAAAAACTAACCGCCATCCTGGAATTCGTTGCCCAGGGCGAGGTAAAGGTCAGTGACAGCGACACGGCCCTGGAGGCATTGGAGGGCGTCGAGCTGGTTTTGCTGGGGGATTGTGGTTCCAGCGAACGTCTCACCGAGTTGTTCGACGCCATCAAGCAAAAATCCGAACAGACCCCCATCGTGTTGCTGATGCCGGAAGACAACAGTCGCTCCCTGGAGAAGGACACGGTACAGGCGGCCTTCGCCCTGCTCAACCTGCCACTGCGTTATTCCGAACTGTCCGATTTATTACAGCGCGTTGAGGTATTCAACCTGGGACGCCAGCGGGGCAGTACCAGTGGCGGCATGAATCTGGATCTGTTCCGCAGCCTGGTGGGCAACAGCCGCGGGGTGACCGAGGTGCGCAAGCTCATCGAGCAGGTGGCGGACTCCGAGGCCACCGTGCTCATCCTGGGCGAATCCGGCACGGGCAAAGAGGTGGTGGCGCGCAATCTGCACTACCATTCCGCCCGCCGCGACAAACCCTTTGTGCCCATCAATTGTGGCGCCATCCCCGGCGAGCTGCTGGAAAGCGAATTGTTCGGCCACGAAAAGGGCGCCTTCACCGGCGCCATTAGCGCCCGCCGCGGGCGCTTCGAGATGGCCGAGGGCGGCACTCTGTTTCTCGATGAGATCGGCGACATGCCCATGAGCATGCAGGTGAAACTGCTGCGCGTGTTGCAGGAACGCACCTTTGAACGGGTGGGGGGCAACAAGGAACTGAAGGCCGACGTGCGGGTCATCGCCGCCACTCATCAAAACCTCGAAGAGCTGATCCAGGAAGGCAAGTTCCGCGAAGACCTGTTTTACCGGCTCAACGTGTTTCCCATCGACATGCCGCCCCTGCGCGAACGCATCGACGACGTACCCCTGCTGGTGAACGAACTCATCGCCCGCATGGAAAATGAGAAACGCGGTTCGGTGCGTTTCACCCCCGCGGCCATGCTGGCGCTGTGCCAGTATCGCTGGCCGGGCAATGTGCGCGAGCTGTCCAACCTGCTGGAACGCATGGTCATCATGTATCCCTACGGCATCGTCGACGTGGGCGACTTGCCGGCCAAGTTCCGTCCTGCCGGGGGCAGTAGTGAGGCGCCGGCGCCGAGCATCAATTTCGAGCAACACCTGATGCCCACCGCCGATTTCCAGACCTCCCGCCTGCCGCGTGAAGGCATCGATCTCAAGGAACACATCAGCTCCATGGAGTGTTCGCTGATCAAGCAGGCCCTGGACGAGGCGGGGGGCGTGGTGGCTCATGCCGCCAAGCGTCTGAAGATGCGCCGGACCACCCTGGTGGAAAAACTGCGCAAATACGGTCTGCAGCGTAACGAAACCGCGACGGAAATTTGACCCGCTCAATGACTCCTCTTTCTAACCTACTGAAAAATAAGAAAGTCGTAAATTAGGCACGCTACTTGCTACTGCTTGTGTAACCGTGTGACCGGCCAACGAAGGGTTTCGACCCGGCCAGCCAACACCGATTGTTCGCAACAAAAAGGCAGGGCGTGTCATGGCAGTATCGCAACAGATTCAAGCGCTGGAACAAAGCTTCCGCATCTTCAATCGCGTCTCCTCTCAACTGGAGGCCTCCTATCAGCAGCTGGAAGACCGGGTCAGCCAACTGCATGGTGCCCTGGCCCGCGGACAGTCCGACGAAGAAAATCCCGCGTATCCCATCAACACCGACGCCGAGCAGTTGCGCGCCATCCTCACGGCCTTGCCTGCCGGGGTGGTGGTGCTGGACGGCTCGGGCCGGATCAGTGAATTCAATCCCAGCGCCACGGCCTTGCTGGGTGAGCTCCGCCAGGGAGAGGTCTGGGCCACGGTAATCACCCGCGTGTTTGCCCCGCGCTCTGATGACGGCCACGACATCTCCCTGCGCGACGGCCGCCGCGTGAGTATCTCCACCTGTCCCCTGGGGGAGCAGCCGGGCCAGGTGTTGTTGATCACCGATGTCACGGAAACCCGCGCCCTGCAGGATCAGCTCAGCCAGCACCAGCGGCTCATCGCCATGGGCGAAATGGCCGCAGGCCTGGCCCATCAGATCCGCACCCCGCTGGCCTCCAGCCTGTTGTTTGCCGGCCAGTTGAAGAATCCCCGTCTCGATGACACTACGCGCAGCCAGCTGGCGGACAAAGTGACCGGACGCCTGCGCCAGTTGGAGTCATTGATCTCCGACATGCTGATGTTTTCACGCAGCGGCTATAGCGGCGACGAACGGACAACCGTGCAGGCCCTGTTTGCGGAACTGGAAGAACAGATTGCCCAGGCCTGTGGACAACGTAACATCCAGTTGATCATCTGTTGCGAAACTCCCGAGCACGAGATCCAGGGCAACCCGAGAATCCTCGCCAGCGCCTTGCTCAATCTGGCCAACAATGCCCTGCAGGCCCTGGCCCAGCATAATGGCGATACACCGGCCCGCCTGACCCTGCATGCCCGCCCCGGTGTATGCGATACCGTGGAGCTGTGTGTCATCGACAACGGACCGGGCATCAGCGAAGAGATCCAGGAAAAATTATTTCAACCTTTTTTCACCACCCGTAGCGACGGTACCGGCCTTGGTCTGGCCGTTGTACAGGCCGTGGCCCGGGCCCATGGAGGCAGCGTGCACCTGGAGTCTGTGCCGAAGAAGGGCAGCACCTTCATCGTACAACTGCCCGTGTCCCTAACGAAAAGTGGTGATAGTGAAAAGACGCCGAATTATCAGGAGGCAATATGAGCCAAGCTGTAATCCTCATTGTGGAAGACGATGCCGATTTGCGCGCCGCCTTGTGCGATACCTTGAGCCTGGCGGGCTACCGGACAGAAACCGCCAGCGATGGCCTGGTGGCGCTGGATGTATTGCAACACAAGGCCATCGACATGGTGATCACCGATATCCAGATGCCGGGCATGGACGGCCACAGCCTATTGAAAAAAATCAAGGCGCAATGGAGTGAAATGCCGGTGATGCTGATGACCGCCTACGGCTCGATCCAGATGGCCGTGGAGGCCATGCGTGATGGCGCCGTTGATTACCTCAGCAAGCCTTTCGAGGCCGAGGTGCTGGTGACCATGGTCAATCAACATGTTGGTGAGCGTCCCAGCGAAGTTGATGACATGGTCGCCGAAGACGTGCGAAGTCAGGAGTTGGCTGAGCTGGCGAGACGCGTTGCTGACAGTGAGGCCACCATCATGCTGATGGGCGAGAGCGGTGTCGGCAAGGAAGTGCTGGCACGTTACATTCACAAACAGTCACCGCGCGCTGACAAGCCCTTCATCGCCATTAATTGTGCCGCCATTCCGGAAAACATGCTGGAAGCCACACTGTTCGGTTATGAAAAGGGCGCCTTCACCGGCGCCTACAAGGCCTGTCCGGGAAAATTCGAGTTGGCCCAGGGTGGTACTCTGCTGCTGGATGAAATCTCGGAAATGGATGCCGCCCTGCAGGCCAAGCTCTTACGGGTGTTGCAGGAGCGTGAGGTGGAGCGCCTGGGTGGACAAAAGACCACTTCGCTGGATGTGCGTGTACTGGCCACCTCCAATCGCAATATACGCAAGGAGGTTCAGGAAGGCCGTTTTCGTGAGGATCTGTTTTATCGTCTGAATGTGTTTCCCATGCAGATTTTACCGCTGCGCGAGCGAGCCGATGACATTTTGCCGTTGAGCAACAGGCTGATCGCCAAACATCATAAAAATCCGAAACTTCCTGTCTTAAGTAAAGATGCACGCGCGAAGTTGCTGGGACACTCTTGGCCGGGCAATGTGCGTGAGTTGGACAATGTGATCCAACGCGCCTTGATTCTCAGACAAGGTAATAGCATCGAAGCGACAGACATTCAGTTTGAAAATATCACCCCGGAAACTGGCCAGTTGAATGGAACGGGGTCGGAGCAACCCCGCAGCCTGGACAGTGAAATGAAAAATCATGAATACAATAAAATTCTTGCGGTGTTACGAGCTGACAATGGCAATCGACAAAGTGCCGCGGAGAAGCTGGGTATCAGCCAGCGCACCCTGCGTTACAAATTGGCGCGCATGCGTGAACTCGGCATGTCAGTGCCTGGCCGTTATGGCATGGAAACCGCGTAACAACTTGCATTGATAAAAGGAGACAGATCATGAATAACATCGACACCAGTCAATTGATAACCCAGATGCGGGCCATGGCGGCAGCCGCCCAGGGGTCCACGAGTACGCCACAGGCCAATGTCGCTGGTAGTGACTTTGGTGATCTTCTCGCTAACAGTATCAACAGAGTAAACGATATCCAGAAAGCCTCCGGGCGTCTGGCGGATGCCTTTGTCATGGGTGATCCCAATGTCAGTCTTGCAGAAGTGATGATTGCCAAGCAGAAATCCAGTATTGCATTTGAAGCTACCCTGCAGGTGAGGAACAAGCTGATCAGCGCCTACAAGGAAATCATGTCAATGCAGGTTTGATCGATAACGAACATTCTAATACGGAAATATTTTCGGGAAGAACATCTGCAGTAATGGTGTGAATTCATGCTCAGTAACAGTAATAATATAGAAGGTTCATAATGGCATTAGTCGATACTCGAGAAGTTTCAGCAGGCCTGGCCGGCATGAGCGGTCTCAATGCCTTACGGCAGATTGGCCTTATGATCGGCCTGGCCGCCAGTGTGGCCATCGGTGTTAGCGTGGTGCTGTGGTCGTGGACGCCGAATTACGGTGTCTTGTACGGGGCGCTGGAGGAACAGGATGTCAGTACCGTGTTGGATGCCCTGCGTCAGAATGGGATAGAGGCCAAGCTTGACGAAGCAACCGGAGCAGTGCTGGTGCCCAAGGGTAGTGTCCATGAGGCTCGTATCAAGCTGGCGGCCATGGGTTTACCAAAGGGAGTCAGTGCAGGATTTGACTCATTGGAGGAGAAGAGCAGCTTCGGTGTGTCGCAGTTTATGGAAAAGGCGCGTTATCAGCGAGCCATGGAGATCGAACTGGCACGGACTATTTCCAGTTTGAGTAACGTGAAAAATGCGCGGGTACATCTGGCAGTGCCGCGCCAATCGGTTTTTGTGCGTAATCGAAAAAAAGCCAGTGCGTCTGTTGTGGTGGATTTGTTCCCCGGCCGTAATCTGGAGAGTGGTCAGGTATCTGCCATTGCCCACATGGTCTCATCCAGTATTCCCGATTTGGATATCAGTAATGTCACGGTGGTTGATCAGAAGGGAAACCTGTTGACCTCAGGTACAAATAATCTGCAAGTGGCGCAAACCGGAGCACAATTCGACTATATAAAGAAATTCGAGCAGGCCTATACGGACCGGATAGAACGCCTGTTGGAGCCGATTCTGGGTGCGGAGTCGGTCCGTGCCCAGGTTACCGCAGATATCGATTTTACCGTCAGCGAGCAAACCCAGGAGAGTTTCAATCCTGACGCCCCTGCACTGCGCAGCGATCAGACCACTGTGGAACAGACCACTGGTGCGGTGGCGGGTGGTGTGCCTGGTGCCTTGAGTAATCAACCACCAGGCGCGGGTAGTACGGCGCCTGTGGCTACGGGGGCAGGAGCAGAGGCTGCCGATGGTGGCGGCCCCAAAAGCAGTCATCGCCGGGAGATCCGCAATTATGAGCTGGACAAGACCATCAGTCACACGCGCTTTTCCATGGGCCGCCTGAAAAGGCTATCGGTGGCGGTGGTGGTGGACGATAAGGTGGTTGAGGTGGACGGTAATCCCGTGCGCCGGTCGCGCACCCCGGAAGAACTGGATCGCCTGAGTAACCTCATCAAGGAGGCTGTGGGTTTCGATGCACAACGTGGTGACACTGTCAATGTGATGAATTCATCCTTTACCCTTCCTCCGCCCCCCGAACCCTTACCTGAGGTGCCCTTGTGGGAACAGCCCTGGGTTCTGGACATCGGTAAAAAACTGATAGGCGCAGTATTGGTGCTGGTGATGCTGTTCGGTGTACTCAAACCCATCATGCGTTCATTGGCCACGCAGTCAAATGAACTGACAACGGTCAATGCAGCTGCGGGGATTACCGCCGGAGGTGCCGAGGGTATGGCAGAGGATACCGTGACTCTGGGTGCGCCAAATGCGCAGGCTGCCGGGCAGGAAATACCGGCCATTGCCGCCCCTGGCAGTTATGAGCAGAATTTACAGACAGCCAACAAGGCGGTGGAACAGGATCCAAAACTGGTTGCGCAAGTGGTGAAGAATTGGGTGGCGAACGATGGCTGAAGAATCTGAGGTAAAAGGTGTGGATCGCGCGGCTATTTTTTTGATGAGTCTGGGGGAGGCGGCAGCGTCGGAAGTGTTGAAGCACATGGAGCCCAAGGAAGTGCAAAGTGTGGGTGCAGCTATGGCGCAATTGAACAATGTGACTCGTGGTCAGGTAACTTCGGTGCTAAAGGAATTTGCTGAAACGGTGAAGGAAGAGACAGGCCTGGGTCTGGGCACCGATGATTATGTGCGGACGGTATTGAAAAAAGCCTTGGGTGATGACAAGGCCGATGGCCTTATCGATCGTATTTTGCAGGGTGGAAACACCAAAGGGCTGGAAACTCTCAAGTGGATGGATTCACGTGCCGTAGCGGAGATTATTCGTCTCGAGCATCCGCAGATTATCGCCATCGTCCTGTCATATCTCGAGCCGGATCAATCCGCCGAGGTGCTGGCATTGTTCCCGGAACGGGTGCGTGTGGATGTGCTGATGCGTATCTCCACCCTGGATGGTATTCAACCGGCTGCACTGAACGAACTCAATGACATCATGGAGAAACAGTTCTCCGGAAAGAATAATGTGAAGTCGTCCAGTGTCGGTGGTATCAAGGCGGCAGCGAATATTCTCAATTTCATGGATAGTTCCATCGAGGGTGAGATCATGGATGCGGTGAAGGAAATCGATGCTGACCTGGGTCAGAATATTCAGGATTTGATGTTTGTGTTCGACAATCTTAAATCGGTGGATGACCGTGATATTCAGACTATCCTGCGCGAAATCTCTTCCGAATCCCTGGTGCTGGCACTCAAGGGTGCAGATGATGAACTGAAGGACAAGATTCTCAAGAATATGTCCAAGCGTGCGGCCGAAATGTTACGCGACGATCTCGAGGCCAAAGGTCCAGTACGGCTCAGCGAGGTTGAGGGTGCACAGAAGGAAATTCTCGCCGTGGCCAGACGTCTTGCGGAGGCCGGTGATATCTCGTTAGGTGGATCCGGTGGTGAAGAGTATGTTTGATTATGGTTAAGCTGATTTCAAAAAACTCATCATCGCGATATCAGCGTTGGGATTTGCCCGTCGTGGAGGACGTCTCTGCAGCCGTGGCCAATGCCAAGGATGACAAGACACCGGGGCTGATGACGGCGGAGCAGATTGAACGTATTCAGTCACAGGCATTCAAGGAGGCCTATGAGACAGGTTTTGCCAAGGGCCGGGCGGAAGGTATGGCAGCAGGTCAGGAAGAAATCACACGTAATGCGCAATTACTGGATGAATTACTGCAATCACTATCACGGCCATTCGCCGAGATGGATGAAGACGTAACTCAACAGATTGTGGATTTGTCCGTAGCCATTGCGCGCCAATTGGTGCGACGTGAATTGAAGCAGGATGCCACGCAAATCGTGGGTGTGGTGCAGGAGGCTGTGGCTCTCTTGCCCGTGGCTGCCCGGGGAGTGAAAGTTTGCCTGCATCCCGATGATGCCCGGGTCATGCGCGACACACTGCCTGCGGTCGATGGCGAGCGCAGCTGGACCCTGGTGGATGATCCTGGTCTGGCCCGCGGAGACTGCTGCATTCTTACCGAAACATCACGCATCGATGCCAGTCTGGAAAAACGCCTTAACGCCATAGCTTCACAGTTACTGGGCGGTGAGCGCGAGGCTGACAAAACATCCGGTACAGATAATGACGAATGAAAAGGCATTTGCCGCACATGTCGAGGCATTGCGTCGCCGCTCTGGTCAATGGAAACAGATGCTGGAAGAGGCGCGGCAGCATGTCGCTCCTCCGCGCCTGATTGTCGAGGGCCATCTAACCCGCATGGTGGGTTTGACCCTCGAGGCGGTGGGATGTCATGCGCCGATCGGGTCGCGATGTTTGGTTGAGGGTCCCGACGGAAAGGATATCGAAGCGGAGGTGGTGGGCTTTTCCGGTGAAAAACTCTATCTTATGCCCACCGAGCGACTGCATGGCATTCTGCCCAATGCACGGGTGATCCCCACCGATAAAGTTTACGATGTGGCGGTAGGTTCAGGCCTGCTGGGACGGGTGCTGGATGGTGCGGGAAAACCATTGGATGGAAAGGGCCCACTACAAGCCACAGAATATGTACCGCTGAGCAGCCGGGTGATCAATCCCATGCTGCGCCAGCCTATTCGTGAGAAACTGGATGTGGGCATTCGTGCAATCAATGCCTTGCTCAGTGTGGGACGTGGTCAGCGCATGGGCCTGTTTGCCGGCAGCGGCGTGGGTAAAAGCGTATTGCTGGGTATGATGACGAAGTACACCAATGCCGATGTTATCGTTGTGGGCCTGATTGGTGAACGCGGCCGTGAGGTGAAGGAGTTTATTGAAAACATCCTTGGCGAGGAGGGTATGGCGCGTGCAGTGGTGGTGGCCTCGCCGGCGGATGATGCGCCGGTGTTACGTTTGCATGGAGCCTCTCTGGCTACGCGCATCGCCGAGTATTTCCGCGATCAGGGTCTGAATGTTCTGCTGCTCATGGATTCGTTGACACGCTATGCTCAGGCGCAACGCGAAGTGGCCCTGGCGGTGGGTGAGCCACCGGCCACCAAGGGTTATCCTCCCTCGGTGTTCGCAAAGATTCCACAGTTGGTGGAGCGCGCTGGGAACGGTGATGTGGGCGGCGGTTCCATTACCGCCTTTTATACCGTTCTTACCGAAGGCGACGACCAGCAGGATCCTATTGCTGATGCGGCGCGAGCGATTCTCGATGGCCATGTCGTGCTTTCCCGCGAACTGGCAGATGCGGGGCATTATCCAGCCATCGATGTTGAGGCTTCCATCAGTCGGGCAATGACGGAGATCACCACACCTGAGCATCAGGCGGCCGTTCGCCAGTTCAAGCAATGGTATTCACTGTATCGACAGCACCGGGATTTGATCAGTGTGGGTGCGTATCAACCTGGTGCCGATGCCAAACTGGATGAGGCAGTAAGTATGTACCCACAACTGATCCAGTTCCTGCAGCAGGAGATATCCCAGGCAGTATCATTGCAACACAGTATCGAGCAACTAGAGGCCCTGCAAAATGTGGAGGTTGTGCCGGCGTCGCCAGTGGCCAGTATGCAGATGCCGGTTTCGCAGCCGTCGTTACCCGATGGTAACAACCCTTATTCGAGCTGACTTTTTTGCATGACCATCATGACAGAGGGTATCAGTAGCGTTTCCGAATTGCGTCATTGCGCCGGCATGAACAGACTTTAGTGAATAAAATAAAACTCAACTTCAAAGCCGGCGATGTTGATGACATCTTTTGGTTTGAGTGTGGTGGGGGCAGTGGGCAGGGGCTCGCCATTGAGCAGGGCATGATCGGATGAGCGGCGGTGTTTGCTGGTTGCCACGGGGCTGATGGTGTAACTGTCGAGGCCGCGACTGATGAGTGCCATCTTGTGGCCCTGAAAGCCGATGGTGCTGAAGGGCTTGCGTAATTCCATCACGGTGCGTGCCAGTGGCCCGTTGAGGGTGCGCAGACCACCCAGGGGCTGGCCTTTGATGCTCTCGGCGCGGGATTCCCATTCCGGCAATACCATCTGGGTTTCATCCATTTCCGCCTTGATGAACATGGTGGGTTCGTATTGAGCGCCTCCCTCATTGAGGAAGGTGAATTGGTGATGGCCCATTTGAACCACGTCGCCGTGTTTGAGGGCAATCTTTTTGACGTGATTGCCATTGACCAGCGTGCCATTGGTGCTGCCCAGGTCTTCCACAAAGACCTGCTCGGGCTGGGTGTTGATGATCATTGCATGACGTCCACTGACCGTCAGGTCATTTAGCTGGATGTCATTGTCGTGTTTTCGGCCGATGCTGATGGTGTCCTTATCCAGGGGATACTCGTTGATGATTTCACCGTCCAGGGTGAGGATGAGTTTGCTGTTCATGCAGGCAGGTCCTTGCGCGATAATTCCGGGCGGGGGGAAGCGGGTGTGTCGAGATGTGTTTACGTCAAATGCTTATGTTAAAAAATAAAACTGTACCTCAAAGCCGGCGATGTTGATGATGTCCCCTTCTTGCAGCCGCCGCTGTTCGGTGCCCAGGTTTTCGCCATTGATACGTGGAATATCACTGGCGCGTCGGCTGCGGGTGCCGATCACCGAGGTGATGCTGTAGCCTTCGGAGCCGCGAGTAATCAGCGCCATGCGTTTGCCCTGAAAGCCGATGGTGTTGTAGGTCTTGCGCAGCTCCATCACGGTCCTGGAATTGAGGCCATCCACGGTACGCAGGCCGCCCAGGGCAAGGCCGGTGATCACTGCCTGCTTTTCTTCGTTACTGTAGATGAACTGGGTTTCGTCCAGTTCTGCCTTGATGAACATGGTGGGTTCGTAGCGGGTTTCCGGTTCACACAGGTAGGTGAGCTGGTGATGGCCGATCTGGATGACATCGCCGTGTTCCAGGGCAGCCTTTTTGATGTGATTACCGTTGACCAGGGTGCCATTGGTACTGCCCAGGTCCTCGATAAAGACGTAATCGGGAATGCTGGAAATCAGCGCATGGCGTCCGCTAAGGGTCAGGTCGTTGAGTTGGATATCGTTGCCGTGTTTGCGGCCGATGCTGATGTTGTTCTGGCCCACGGTGAATTCACGCAGGATCTTGCCTTCCAAGGTGAGTATCAGTTTGCGCTCACCTTCCGTGGTGTGCGCCGCCGGCATCTCCGATACCTGGCTTTGTTCAGAGGCGTTGGGCAGGGTTTCTTCCAGCCCCGGGAGAACGCTGACCTTAGCTGAATTCGCTGCGGGATGTTGGGTTGGTTGACGCATCATGTTCCCTGTATTGTTCGAAGTTCGTTTTCAGGCGTGCCTTGCGATAGGCTTCTTCACCACTGATCAGTTTTTCATCCAGCAGACGGCGCAGCGCGGTGTCGATGCTTTGCATGCCCTGCAGGGCGCCGCCCTGGATGACGTTCTCCAACTGTTCTGTTTTACCCTCACGGATTATGTTGGAAGCAGCTGAATTATTGATCAGAGTTTCCACCGCTGCAAGTCTACCGCGATTATCGGCGGTCTTCACCAGTTGTTGGGAAACGACGCCGCATAGGGATGTGGAGAGCATGGCGCGGATATAGGGTTCTTCTCCCGGGGGAAACACATTGATGATGCGGTCGATGGCGGCCGCGGCACCATTGGTGTGCAGGGTGGCGAGGATCAGGATGCCCATTTCCGCCGCGGTCACCGCCAGGCTGATGGTGTCCAGGTCACGCATTTCGCCCACCAGGATCACGTCCGGGTCTTCGCGCAGGGCCGAGCGCAGGGCCTCGGCGAAACTGCCGGTGTGATCGCCCACCTCGCGCTGGCTGATCAGGCAGCCTTTGTGACGATGCACGTGTTCCACGGGATCCTCGATAGTAATGATGTGGCCCTTACGTTCGCTATTGATGAAATCGATCATCGCTGCCAGGGTGGTGGATTTGCCGGAGCCGGTGGGGCCGGCCACCAGGATCAGGCCTTTGCGCTGGCGAGCCAGGGCCTTGAGCACCGGGGGCATGCGCAGGGTATCCAGGTCGGTGATCTCGCTGGGGATGGCACGGAACACAGCTCCCATACCACCGAGATGACGGAACACATTGACGCGAAAGCGAGACAGACCAGGGATTTCGTAGCCGAAGTCGGCGCCTCCATTATGCTCGAAGGTCTGCTTGACGCGTTCTGACATGATCTCGAATAACAAATCTTTGGTTTCGTTCTCGGTCAGGTCGCGGTATTTCACCGGGTGGATCTCGCCATACAGACGGATGCGCGGCGGATTGCCGGAGACCAGGTGCAGATCCGAGCCCGATTGTTTGATGAGCAATTCCAGAAAGGCGTCGACGCGACTCATGGCGTTTTATATTCCATGTCAGCTTACCGCCAGATCGATCTGCGGCAGCAGGTCGGGGTCGGTGACGAAGCGCTGGAACTGTTGCTTGTCGGTGGCATGCAGATAGGCGTCGTCGGGATCGATCTGCTTGTTTTGCAGGGCCTCCAGCAGGGCCTGGTCCATGGTCTGCATGCCCTTGTCGCGCCCGGTCTGCAGGATGGAGGGGATCTGGAAGATCTTGCCGGTATTGATGAGGTTGGCGATGGCCGGGGTGTTGATGAACACTTCCACGATGGCCTTGCGCCCGCGGCCATCGGCGGTCTTTACCAGCTTCTGACTGACAACCCCTTGCAGGTGCTGGGCGAGGAAGTTGGTGGCCTGGGCCTTCAATTCCGTGGGGGTGGCGTCGATGATGCGGTCCAGGGTCTTGGTGGCGGAGGTGGTGTGCAGGGTGCCCAGTACCAGGTGGCCGGTCTCGGCGGCGGTCATGGCCATCATGATGGTCTCGGGGTCACGCAGCTCGCCCACCAGGATGACGTCCGGGTCTTCGCGCAGGGCGGCGCGCAGGCCGTTGGCGAAGCTGTCCACGTGGGTGCCCACCTCCCGTTGCACCACCAGGGATTTCTGGCTGGTGTGAATATGTTCGATGGGGTCTTCCAGGGTGATGATATTCAGCCGCCGGTTGCGGTTGAGCCGGTCCACCATGGAGGCCAGGGTGGTGGATTTGCCGGTGCCGGTGGCGCCGGTGACCAGCACCAGGCCTTGATGGGCGTCCATGAATTTTTCCACCGCCGGCGGCATGCCCAGTTCGGCCAGGCCGGGCACCTCGGTGTTCACCAGGCGGAAGGCGGCGCCGATGCCGCTGACCTTGCGGAACAGGCTGACGCGGAAGCGGCCAACTTCTTCGCTCTGATAAGCGAGGTCTATGTCTCTGCCGTTGTCGAAATCCGCCTTCTGCCGGTTGTCGAGGATCTCGAAGATCAGGCTTTCCAGTTCCTGTTCCGTGAGGTCGCGGTACTTGATGGGGGTGAGGTCACCGAGATTGCGCAGCAACGGCGGCTGGCCTACGGCAAAGTGGATGTCGGTGCAGCCCTGATCCCGGCCCAGTTTGAGGAAGGCGTCGATGCGGGCCATCAGTTCAGCTCCCGGTCCACGGCTTCCAGTGCCTGGCGCAGTTCGTCGAAGGTCTGGAAGCGTTCATCGGGGTTCACCGCCATTGCCCGAGTGATCACCGCTTCCAGGGATTCGGGCAGCTCAGGATTGCGCTCCCGGGGAGGTGTTGCGCCGCCTTCCACGTGCTGAAACAGGATGGCCATGGATTCGTCGCCGGTGTAGGGGGCGGTGCCGGCAAACATCTCATAGAGGATGATACCCAGGGTGTAGATGTCGGTGCGCGAGTCGATGGTCCTCCCGCGCACCTGCTCTGGCGCCATGTAGGTGGGGGTGCCCACCAGGATGCCGCTCTTGGTGAGGCGCGAGTCGGCCTTGCGCGCGGCGGCGGCCAGACCGAAGTCAACGATCTTCACCAGATCGTCGTCGTTGATGAGGATGTTGGCAGGCTTCAGGTCGCGGTGCACCACGCCCATGGCCTGGGCCTGTGCCATGCCACTGCAGATGTCACTGACGAGCTTGATCCCGCGGCGCACATCACAGGTGTGTTGTTGTTTTTTGTTTTCGCGCAGCTCGTCGGCCAGGGAATGACTGGGGAAGTATTCCATGGAGATGGCGTAGCTCTGGTCGATGGTCACCAGGTCGTAGATACGGATGATGTTTTCGTGGGTGATCTTGCGCGCGTAGCGCAGCTCGTGCATGAAGCGCTCGATCATGCTGTGATCCGCCGCCACGTGGGGGTTGAGGAATTTGAGAATGAACTGGTCGCCCACCATCACATCCTCCACCAGCCACACCACACCGAAGGCCCCTTCGCCGATCTTGCGGATCACGTGGTAGCGGTCGGCCAGTACGGTGTTGGGTGCCAGCCGCGAGGGGTCGAGGATGTTGGCCAGGTGGTCGCTGTCCCGTATGTCTTCCTTGGCCGTGTTGACCGAGGGGATAGGGGTGTGAATGTCCATGGCCTGGGTTTGCCCCGAGGTGTCGCTGGTGGCGGGTTCGAAGACATTCCCGTCGGCGTTGAAGGCCTGGGTGGGTTGATCCTCGATGGCCATTTCCAGCGGGGCGGGAGGCGGTGTCTTGCCACCGGTGAGGTCGCCGAAACGCATCACCAGGCTTTGCATGGTCTTGTTGGCCACGGTGCCGATGTCGTCTTCCTGAGTGTTGATGAGTTGGGTGGCGGCTTCCTGCACGGTCTTTGCGGTGTTCTTGTCATCGGTCAGGGTCTCCAGTGCCTTCAGGGCTTCTTTGCGCAGGGCGTTGTTGGTGTTGTCCAGTTGCCGGAGCAGGGGGTCGATGGCCTGTTTGTCACCCAGGGTGGCCAGGGCACGGATCACCACTTGGCCAGCCTCGGGATTTTCCTCGAGCATCTCGATGAGATGGGGCACGGCACGGCTGTCACCGATGGCGGCCAGGGCGTCCACCGCCCGTTCCCGCACCCACCAGTCTTCGTCGCGCAGGGCCTCGATGAGCCGGTCCACGGCGCGGGGATCCTTGCTGGTGTTGAGGATCTCCACCGCGGTGCGGCGCAGGAATTCGTCCCGATCCTTGATCAGCGCCAGCACGGCGTCGAACACCTTGGGCCCGCCGATGGCGCCCAGGGCATCGGCGGCGCGCACCTTCACCCACCAGTCTACGTCGCGCAGGGCGTTGAGCAGGTCCTTCACCGCATTTTGGTCGCCCACCTCGTTGAGCACCTCCACCGCGGCGCGGCGCACGTATTCGGACTCATCCTGCAACACGGTAATCAGGTGCTTGACGGTTTGCGGCGAGCGGATCTTTGCCAGGGTCTCGATGGCCGCCGACTGCACGGTGAGGTCGGGGTCGCTGAGCAGGGCGCAGATGTCGCCGATGTTGTCGTCTGCGCCCAGCTCGGCCAGGCCGTTGAGCGCCGCCTGGCGCACCGCCTTGTTGGGATCGTGCAGGGCCTTGACCAGGCCCTCGCGACTGGCGGGAGTATCGAAGCGGGCCAGCAGTTGCAGCAGGTGGGCGCGCACCAGGGCCTGATTGCTGTCGAGCCGCTGGACCATGGCGGGCACCAGGGCCTCGTCGGCGATGCTGTCCAGCAGACGATAAAGGATGGGCCGCACCTTGCTGTCCACCTGATCCAGCAGGCCCAGCAGGGTATTGGCATTGATGCGTTCGGCATGGGCGTTGAGGATGGCACCCAGGGCGGACTTGGAGACCTCCTCGCCATTGACAGGCTGGCTGAAATAGGGGATCAGGTCGTTGGGATTGTAGTCCGTGGCACGTGTGAGCACCCGGGTTACGCCATCCACCACGCGTTGATCGCCATGGGCCAGCCCTGCCACGTATAGGGGCAGGGTGCTGTTGCGCGCCAGGCTCACCAGCAATTGCTCCAGGGTAGCGGTGTTCTGGGCATTTCCCAGGGCCTCAATGAGCTTGGGGATAGCCGGTTCGCCAATTTGCTTGAGTTTGTACAGAGCACGCTTGCCCTCGGCAGTGGCGCCGGCATCCTCGGTGAGCAGGGTGGCGATGGCGCGGTTGACCTGAAAACCGCTGAGCAGGCTCATGGCAGGTCCCCGACGGCGGATACGGCAGAGAAAAGAGGGACAACCATCACGACAAAGACCTCAGTCCTCTCCTTGCTCGGCGCCGATGTCACCCACATGCACGTGATTGATGTAGGACTTGTTGATGAGATAGATCACCCCGTCATCCATGTACACCTTGATGAAGGCCTCGTCGCTGCGGTTAAGGTAGTCCAGCAGGCGCGCATGGTGGGGGGGCAGGGATTCGCGAATGCTGCCGTCGATATACGAGCCATCCATCAGTTGCAGGTGGCAGCGCATGTCGTTTTCGTTGCCCCTGACGTCGTCTTCCGTGGCGGGATATTCCACGCGAATCACCGATTTGATGTTGTAAAAGCGCAACTCGGCGGGTTCATCACGGTTGAACACCAGGAAGCTCTCACAGGCGTTGAGGGCCTCCAGTGGTTGCTCCTCGCCGGCGTGATTGGGGCTTTGGGTGCGCAGGTAGATGGCACCCACTACGCGCCCCTCGGGATGTACCCAGAGCGTGACGGGGCGGAGTTTCTTGGGCACTTTGAGCGTATCGTTTTCCACGGTCTGTCCTTTTGCGAGTCATCCAGGGCAAAATGCCCCCGAGACCACGATTCATTATACGTAAGTCGTCCGGGGACGGATGGGTAAAAACACCGTTTTTAGACTGGTTTCTACCTCATTGAGTATAGCGACCGCGATGCATGAAACATAGAGTGACTATTGCGTCCCGGGGATGGGCTGGGTACCTTCAAGCTTATGAGTAGCGAGTTTCCCTCTCAGCCGACGGGCGCCTACCTGGAAGTCCTCAATGGACCCCTGGCGGGCACCTGTTTTCCGTTAGGCGAGGAGACCATCATTGGCCGGGATGACGAGGATGTGCCCCTGCAGGCCGGAGGGATCGACATACCGGACACACGGGTGAGTCGCCGCCATGCGCGAATCATGCATCGGCAGGGCCGTTATTACCTCGAGGACTGCCAATCCACCAATGGCACCTTTCTCAATGCCTTCCGGATTCAGCCCGGCGCGCCCTGTGTGTTGCGCGAGGGCAGCAATATCCAGGTGGGCAGTGTACATCTGCGCTTTCGTCCGGGGCAGGCCCATGGGGAAGCGCCTTTCCCAAGTGATTCTCCCGCCGCGGCGTGGAAATCCGAGATTGGGCTCAACGAAGAGGTATTCGACCTGTCTCTCACCGCCAATCCGGAGAGTGGCGCCTCACAGGCCAATATTTCCATGCTGTTTGCCGCCCCCGAGCTGCCGGAACCCGATGTCAGTCTGGTACTGGATGCCCCGGCGGTGGTGGATGCACTGCGTGAGGGCGAAGAGACCGAGGCGGAAGGGGAGGCCCTGCGGCGTCTGCGCGCCATGGCCCAGGTGAGTATTGGTCTCGGTGGAGAAGTCGACCGGGAGTCCCTGTTCGCCAAGATCATGGATTTCATCTTTGTCATCTTTCCCACCGCTGAGCGTGCCTTTGTGGTACTGCGCGACAAGGAGAATGGTGAATTCAAACCGGCGGCAGCCTCTACCCGCGAGTCTTCAGGGGAAGGTGAGGTGTTGACCTTGTCCGAGGCGGTGGTGGATGAAGTGATGGGCCAGCGGCGCAGCATCATTTCCAACGATGCGGCGGAAGCCAGCGCATCTGTTGCCGGCGACACGAACGGCATGCGAAACATGATGTGTGCCCCCTTGCTGGTGAACGATGAAGTCATGGGTCTGATCCAGGTGGACACACTTCAGCGGACACATTTTTTCAGTGAATCCGATTTGCACATTCTTACCGGTATTGGTGCTCAGGTGGCCATCGCCCTGAAGAACTTCATGCTTTACGAGGACATTGGTCATTTGTTTGAAAGTTTTGTCACCGCATCAGTGCATGCCATTGAGGCGCGGGATCCCACAACGGCGGGCCATTCCTTCCGGGTGGCGGAATACTCACAGCGCCTGGCCAGTCTGGTGGATCAGTCCGGCCATAAACAATTGCGGGATGTGAGTTTCAGTCGCGATCAGATGCAGGAGCTGCGTTATGCCGCCTTGCTGCATGATTTCGGCAAGGTGGGGGTGCGCGAGCATGTGCTGATCAAGGCGCGCAAGTTGTATCACTCTGAAATGGATGTGCTGAAGGCGCGTTTTCAGTTTGCCCGCGCCAGCCTCGAACGCCAGGCCTATCGCGAACTAATCGACCAACATGGGGATTTGTCCCCCGAAGAATTCAAGCAACGCCGTACAGCCATGGATCAACAATTGGCCGCCCAGATGCAAAAGCTGCAACGCTTCATGGACATGATCCGGCATGCCAATGAGCCTTCGGTGCGTGAGGACGATGTCAGTCATGATCTGCGCATGGTGGCGGATTTCACCTTTCCCGGGGATGACGGTGACACACTGCCCCTGCTAACGGCAGCGGAGCTGGATGCTCTGACCCTGGCGCAAGGCAGTCTGACACCGGAAGAGCGCATTGAGATTCAACAGCATGTGAGCCACACCTTCGCCTTTCTGAATCATATTCCCTGGACATCATCCCTGTCCGCAGTGGCGGACATTGCCCATGCCCATCATGAAAAACTCGATGGTTCGGGTTATCCACGGGGGTTGGCGGGAGACGAGATTCCCATTCAATCCCGAATCATGACCGTGGCAGACATTTATGATGCCCTGACGGCCGGAGATCGTCCCTACAAATGCAGCCTGAGTGTGGAACAGGCGTTGGATATGCTCAAGGCCGAGGCACAGGCCGGTAAAATTGATCCCGTTCTAGTCGATGTATTTATTCAAAGCCGGGCCTATGAAGCGCTTGAGGCTTAGAACCTGTAACACCAATAAGCACACAGCAACACAGAGAAACAATACATGGCTTTTCGCACCTGCGGACATATTACCCACGCCGGCAATGTAAGGGCACATAACGAAGACTGTTACGAGGTAGATGCTGAATATAATTTCGGCGTGGTGGCCGATGGCATGGGCGGTCACGAAGGCGGAGAAATCGCCAGCCGTATCGTGGTGGATTGCATCAGCCGGGAGATTCGCAATGGCAAACCCATGCCCGAGGCCTTGGTGCTGGCGCATCATGAGGTGCGCAAGGCGGCCAATAATGGCGAGGGCAAGCCGGGCATGGGCTCCACCGCCGTGGCCTTGAAGCTGGACAATGGCGAATTCGATGTGGTGTGGGTGGGGGACAGCCGCGCCTATGTCTGGAATGGCCAGAGGCTCACCCAGATCACCAAGGATCATTCCCTGGTACAACAACTGGTGGATGAAGGCAGTATTACCGCCGAACAGGCCCGTGTGCACCCACAGCGCAATTACATCACCCAGGCCATCGGTATGTCAGAGTTAAATACCATGCAGGTGGGGCGTGTGCAGGGGCGCTTGCCCCATGGCCACCAGATATTGTTATGCAGCGACGGATTGTCAGGAGAAGTATCCCTTGCCGAGATTACGGAAATCCTCAAACTGGATCTCAATGAACGCCAGAAAGTGGACTTGCTGATCCAAAGGTCGCTGGACAATGGCGGAGCAGACAACGTCACTGCCGTGCTGGTAACTTCCCATGTGAAGGAGTAATGCCTGCATCCGGAATCGGGATAAAACTGTTATGCTTCCGTCCAGGCACTGGTGCATGACACAAACCACCTGGGACAACCCGTGAATAGGCAAAACCCTCCACCCGGCAAGACAGCGAAGATACCTCCACCCAGCCTGTATTGGCACGATTATGAAACCTTCGGCGCCGATCCGCGCCGCGATCGTCCTGTGCAATTCGCCGGTATTCGCACCGATCTTTCGCTGAACGTCATCAGCGAGCCATTGAGCCTTTTCTGCAAACCCGCCGATGATTTTCTGCCTCATCCTGAAGCCTGCCTGGTGACGGGCATCACACCGCAACAGGCTCTGGACGAAGGTGTCCCCGAAGCGGAATTCATTGGCCGCATTCACCGTGAGTTTTCCCGCCCCAACACCTGCGTAACGGGATACAACAATATTCGCTTTGATGACGAGGTGACGCGTTTCACCCTGTATCGGAATTTTTATGACCCCTATGCTCGGGAGTGGCAAAACGGTAACTCACGCTGGGATATTATCGATATGGCGCGACTCACCCATGCCCTACGTCCCGAGGGCATCCAATGGCCTACTCGCGAGGACGGCAAACCCAGTTTCCGCCTGGAACAACTCACCGCGGCCAACGGCATCGCCCACCAGGCTGCCCATGATGCCGTCTCCGATGTACTGGCCACGATTGCCCTGGCACGGCTGATTCGGGAAAAACAACCCAAACTTTATGACTACGTCTTCGCTCATCGCAGCAAGCAGGCAGTGGCGCAACTTCTCAACGTACACCGGCCCGTACCGGTATTACATGTTTCTGCCATGTATCCTGCGGAGCGGGGTTGCATTGCCCTGGTGGCACCGCTGGCAGCTCATCCCACAAACAAAAATGAAGTTATAGTCTATGACCTGCGAGTAGACCCCGTGGCTTTTATCAACTTGAGCGAAGAAGAATTGAAAGATCGCCTGTTTAGCCGACAGGAAGAACTTGGCGAGGATCGTCCGCGCTTGCCGGTGAAGACCGTTCACCTCAATAAATGTCCCGTGGTGGTACCCGCCAACACCCTGAATGCAACCGCCGCCGGTCGCTGGCAACTGGATCCGCAGTTGGCCGGGCAACATCTGGAGCACTTGCTGAAACAGCCACAGTTCGCCGGAAAACTGCAGGATATCTACCGTACACAGACGCACGAACCCATTACCGACCCGGACTTCATGCTATACAGTGGCGGGTTTTTCTCCAATGAGGATCGTGCCCGCATGGAAGTGATTCGTCACACCAAACCCGAAAATCTTGGTGAACTGGCGCTGCCATTCGATGATCCACGTTTACCCGAGATGTTGTTTCGATATCGGGCAAGAAATTATCCACAAACACTCAATGCCGAAGAAAAGCGGCGCTGGCTGGAATTTTGCCGAACACGGCTCACAAGTGACGACCCGGGAACTGGCGTGAGTTTTGCAGAACTGGAAATCCGTCTCCAGGCTTTACGTGACAACGCTGATTTGCATGCCGATAAGCAGGTAATATTGAGTGCGCTCGAAGAATACGCACGCACATTGCAGACGCGGCTTTCGCAGAATTAATAATCCCTTTTGACTTGTTATTCAATAAAAAAAAGATACACTTGGCTGGTGAGTGTATTTTGTTCAGGTTTTCTGCGATATATTCGTAGTTAGTTATACCTGGTTTGTAATGATGTTTCGTTGTTGATAATAAGTTGTTTCAGTAAAGGAGAAACGCATGGTTAAGAAGAAAGCCACGAGAAAGAAAGCAGCCAAGAAAAAGGCAGTGAAGGCGCGTCGCACCGTAAAACGCACACCGAAGCGCGTTGCCGCCTCAAAACCCATGAGCAAGGCACATGAGAGAACGCTTAAGGCGGTTAATCGCGCCCTGGCCAATGCGGAAAAACTGGGTGACAAGGTGGTGGCTGCCGAGGAAGCGCTTGAAGCCGCATTAGCAAAGGCTGAAAAGGCCATGAAGGCGGCCAACCGCAAGAAAACAGCTGCCGCCAAACGTGCTGCAAATACGGCCAAAAATGCCGCCACGCGTGCGCGCGCCGCTCTGGCTGCCGCTCGGGCCAAGGCTCGTGAGGCTGAGAAAACGCTCAAGGAACACGTCAAGCTTGCGGAAATGGAACGTAAGATGGAAGAGGCCAAGCAAAAAGCCGTGGACGCCTTCCTGGCAAAGTGGCAAAAGGCCTATGACCGCAAAGTGTCCAAGAAGAAAAGGACGCGTAGAAAACGCCGTACCAAGGCTGCCTGATATTCTTCAGCAGCACAAAGAAGCCGGCTCCTGCAGAGGGGCCGGCTTTTTTTGTGCTGAAATTTATGTGTGAGAACACTACTGTCCCACTAACTTCAGATTTGTCATCCCGGCGTAGGCCGGGATCCAGTAAGTCATTGAAGCCACTGGATTCCGGCCTACGCCGAAATGACGGAAAAAGAGAGCAACGATGTTTATGTCT
>Ga0256832_1000253_pt1 | contig 33719 bp, 27 predicted proteins | sample 134614metaG_FD_190534 | JGI IMG/M metagenome (GOLD analysis project Ga0256832, IMG submission 190534) | Hydrothermal vent microbial communities from Lau Basin, Pacific Ocean - 134-614 | ecosystem: Environmental > Aquatic > Marine > Hydrothermal vents | place: Pacific Ocean: Lau Basin | collected...
GCCGCGGGGCCGACGCAGGCCTGCAGGCCGCCCTGCAGCAGTTGTGGCTGATGGGCGAATTTCTGCAGGGCGCGATGGGTAAACTCCCAGGAGCGCGGCGAGGGAAAGGCCACGGGATTGTGGGTGGGATCGAAGTCGAACAACAGTTCCGGGCGAAAACGCAGGAAGGCGATCACCCGCTCGTCGATGCCGTGGGCGTAGGCCCAGGCCACCCAGTCGTCGAGATGGGTCTCCACCTCGAAGTGGGAAAAACGGTTGGCCAACGGCGCGGGCATGGAATAGGTGACACCGCGATCGCCCTGGCGGTTGCCGGCGGCGAAGATGGCCCAGCCCTCGGGCACCCGGTAGTCACCGAGGCGGCGGTCGAGGATCAGCTGATAGGCAGCGGCCGAAACGCTGGGCGGCGCCGAGGTGATCTCATCCAAAAACAGAATGCCCTGCGCGCCGTGACGCCGGGCATCGGGTAACATCCCCGGTGGCGCCCATTCCACCTGTGCACCGCTGCGAAACGGGATGCCGCGCAGGTCCGAGGGCTCCATCTGCGACAGGCGAATGTCGATCACCGGTACATCGTGACGCTCGCCCACCTGGGCCACCATGTCCGACTTGCCCACCCCCGGCGGACCCCACAACATCACCGGCGTGTGATGGCCGTGAACGGTGCTCTCGAATTCTTTTTCCAGGACTTGGGCAAGCAGGGCCGGACGCATAGATGACCTTTTTACAGAGATACGGATCGATAAGACCACGCCTTCGTCAGCAACCTCTGACAAAGGCATAACAATGCATGGTAGCCACAATCCCCCAACCACCGAATACCCCCAATGGGAGGCACCTGCTCAATTTTTATCCTCCCCTGCCGATAAAGTCGATATTCAAGGAATTAGCACTCAAGACACATGGAATTCATTCATTCTCTCATCGCCCGGCTTTCAATCACACACAGACTCTGGGGTGGGTTTGCCGTGGTGCTTGGCGTGCTGGCCCTGGTGGTGGGCAACACCCTGTTTGGCCTGGAACACATCCAGGACAAGGCATCCAGCGTCATCCACGATGCCCAGCCCACCCTGCTCACCTCCATGGAACTGATGACCGAGCTCAAGGACGCCACCGCCTCTCTGGGCCTGTTTCTGCTCACCCGGGAGGCGGATTACAAAAAGGGCTATCACGATCATTTACAGGGCATAGACGAAAAACTGCAGGCTCTTAAAAACACACCATTGGCGCAGACCAACCCCGAAACCCAGGCCATGCTGGCCGGCCTGGAAGAAAAGATAAACCATTTCAAGGCCTACGAACCCCGCATGATTCATCTGGCGGAAAACGAGGCGGAAAATCATGCCGCTCTGCGTTTTGCCATTGACCAGATCAATCCCGTCAACAGTGAAATCGTCCAGGCCATGAGCGAGATGGTGCAGTCCGAGGCGGAGGAGGAGGCCAGCGAAGAACGCAAGCGTCTGTTCACCGATATCCAGGACCTGCGCTACACGTGGTCGAATGTGGTGAACAATGTGCGCATCTACGTCAACCTCGGCAGCCCGGAGGTGTTGTCGAATGTACGTTTGTTTATTGAGGGGGCGCGCAGCCTCAACCAAAAGATCGCCAGTGAATACCATGGCCTGCTCACCTTCGAGCAGGAAGAAGGGGTTGCCCTGCTGGCGGAGAAGATTCCGGCCTATGCCAAAAAGCTCGACGAGCTGACCCTCATCCACAAAAGTGACAGGGCGCGCACCGACGCCTTCCTGCTGCGCACCGAGATCGGCCCCCTGCTCGCCTCGGTGAATGAATTATTGCAAACCCTGGTCACCCAGCAACGCCAAAACATTGTTTCCGCCAGTGGTGAGCTCACCGAGCAAACCGAGGCCACCACCCGCTTTGCCACCACTCTGCTGGCTGTGGGTCTGCTGGTTGGCGGCTTTATCGCCTGGCTGACCTCACGGCTGATTTCGTGCCCCCTGCAGAATGCCGTCATGGCCATGAAAGACATCGCCGAAGGCGAGGGTGACCTGACCCGTCGCCTGAGCGCCCGGGGAGATGATGAGATCGCCCAGCTGGCACGTGGCTTCAATCACTTTGCCGCCAACATCCAGGAATTGTTGAGACAGGTGCTGGAATCTGCCAACCAGATTTCCCAGTCCTCGGAAGCCATGGCCGCCGCCTCGGCCAATGCAGAGAGCAGCATCCGCAAACAAAATGACGAGACCGAACAGATGTCCACGGCGGTGGAAGAAATGTCCATGAATGCACAGGAAGTGGCGCAAAATGCCGAACTGGCGGCGGATGCGGCGAACAACGCGGACAAGGAAACCAGCGAGGGCCGCAACATCGTCACCAATGCGCTGAGATCGGTGGGTGAACTTGCGGACGAAACCCAAGCCACGGCGGACGTCATCGAGCGCCTGGGCAAGGATATTCAGGAAATCACGTCGGTCATTGATGTGATCCGCAGTGTGGCCGAGCAGACCAACCTGCTGGCACTCAATGCCGCCATCGAGGCGGCGCGTGCCGGCGAGCAGGGACGTGGTTTTGCGGTGGTGGCCGATGAGGTGCGCACCCTGGCCTCCCGCACCCAGCAGTCCACCGAGGAAATCCAGGGCAAGGTGGAATCCCTGCAAAAAGATGCCGCCACCGCGGTCAACAAGATGCTGCAAAACCGCAGTATCGCCGGGGACACCATCAATCTCACCACCACCGCCGGCGAATCCCTGGAGGCCATCACCCGGGCGGTGTCACGCATCTCTGAGATGACAGGGCACATCGCCCACGCCGCGGAGCAGCAATCAGAAGTGGCCAACGTGGTAAGTCAGAATATCGCCAACGTGGCGCAACTGGCGGAACAAACCGATGATGCGGCGCAACACGTCTTCCATGACACCAAGAATCTGACCGAACTGGCCGAAGGCCTGCGCGCACGTATTTCCCGTTTCAAGGTGTGAAGGGTGTTTTAGGCTGAGGCTGAGTCCAACCGCCCGCCTGGCATCGACGCTGCGTCAGGCATTCCGTTCGGATGCCAGTGCCTGCTGGGTGGCGGGATGTTGTAACAGGCTGGCCTTGATATCGAGAATATCCACCAGCCCCAGGGGCACCACCTTGTCGCCGTGGTAAATACCCTGCAGTTTCATCACCAGCCGGTCATCGGTCTTGCGATACATCACCCCTTCCAGGGCGTAAGACTTGCGGTTGCCATCAATGTCCACATTGAAGTCCAGGCGCAAGCGGCGGAATTCGGTGAGGGCCTGAATATCCGCCGTAAGCTCGGCAAACTGCAGGCGCACGGAGCCTTCGGAAAAATCCAGCAGGGTGCAGTGGTGGGTCTCGCCGTCACGGATGCTCAACGTCGCCGGCAACCGGGTCTGCAGACGATAATGCTGGCGCTGGTCGGTGAGCTTCAGGGAGTCCGGCAGCACATCCAGCACCACCACCTCATGACCGGCGTAAATACCCTCGGTCAGCGGCAGTACCTTGCGCACCTCGGTGTCCAGGTGGCTGAGGATGCCACCACTGGAACAGGCCATGAGGGTGATGGTATTGCGCCGGCGAAAAGGCCCCCGCGGCCCCAGCTCTGCGCGGCGGCCGTAGTCACGCTTGTTTTCGTCGTCCTGATTGAACGGGATGATCAGGCTGAAACCGCGCACTTCGTCCACCAGTCGCTCCTCACCATCCACAGTGAGACGCAACACCTCCCGCTCGCCGTCCTGCTGGCAGCGGATATCCACCGGCGAGAAAACAAACTGCTCATTGACACTGTAACCCAGCACGATGGTGGGCAAGGCGCCCTCTTTCTGGAACTCGGGGTAATACTGCACACGCTCACCCAACGGGAAATAGCGGATCAGCTCGGTGAGTTTGGCAATGGACAGGGGTTGCCTCGCCGGCGCCGACGAAGAGGTTTTGGCTTTATCGCCGGTAAAAACCTTTTTCAGAAAACCCATTTTTTCAGTTTCGAGTATCGGGTAGCTAGTTTCTAGGAACAGAAAAAACGATTTTCGTCATTCCGGCGCAGGCCGGAATCCAGGGATACGTGGCACCGATCTCTATTGGATTCCGGCATTCGCCGGAATGACGGATTAAACCGGATTCCTGTCCATCAAACACCATAGCGGCAGCGATCTAGCAAGCTTTACCCGATGCCCCGGTTACCCGACGGCCACCCTGGCATTGCGGAACATGCGCAGCCAGGGACCGTCCTCGCCCCATTCCTCCGGCGCCCAGGAGAACTGCACCGTGCGGAACACCCGCTCCGGGTGGGGCATCATGATGCTGAAGCGGCCGTCGCTGGTGGTCAGGCCGGTAATGCCCTGGGGCGAGCCATTGGGGTTGGCGGGATAGCGCTCCGTGGCCCGGCCGTGGTTGTCCACATAACGCAAAGTAGCCAGCCCGGCGTCCAGCACCGGCTGCGGCCCGTCACGGAAAACCGCCCGACCCTCGCCATGGGCCACGGCGATGGGCAGGCGTGAGCCGGCCATGCCGGCCATGAACAGCGACGGCGAGTCCAGCACCTCCACCAGGGACAGGCGGCCCTCGAACTGCTCGGAGCTATTGCGCTCAAAATGCGGCCACTGCTCGGCGCCAGGGATCAGCTCGTGCAGGTTGGACATCATCTGACAGCCATTGCACACGCCGAGACCGAAGCTGTCCCCGCGGGCGAAGAAGGCGGCGAACGCGTCCCGCGCACGCGGGTTGAAGAGAATGGACTTGGCCCAGCCCTCGCCGGCACCCAGCACGTCGCCGTAGGAGAAACCGCCGCAGGCCACCAGGCCCTGGAAATCCGCCAGGCTCACACGCCCGGCGATGATATCGCTCATGTGTACGTCCACCGCCTCGAAGCCGGCGCGATCGAAGGCCGCGGCCATCTCGATCTGCCCGTTCACGCCCTGCTCGCGCAGCACGGCCAGGCGCGGTTGTGTGCCGGCGTGAATGAACGGGGCGGCCACGTCCTCGTCGGGATCGAAGCTCAACGACACGCTCATGCCCGGGTCATTGGCATCCAGGCGGGCCTCCATTTCCTGTTGGGCGCAGTCTGGATTATCGCGCAGGCTCTGCATGTGCAGGGTGGTCTCCGACCAGGCCCGGCGGAACACGCCGCGATCCTCGCCCAGCACCTCGCGGCCATCGAAACGGAAGCTGATGCGGTTATCGTCCCGCGGCGCGCCGATGACGAAACTGTGTTTGCTCAGCCCCCACTCGCGCAGGCAGGCCAGCACCTCGTCGGTGTCGGTGTGCCTGACCTGGATCACAGCGCCCAGTTCCTCGCTGAACAGGGCGGCCAGTGGCCCGCCGTTCCCCTCGCCCACCAGGTCGTCTAACTGGATATCGACACCCATGCCGCCGGCAAAGGCCATCTCGCAAACTGTGGCCAGCAGGCCACCGTCGGAGCGATCATGATAGGCCTGCAACAGACCCTGCCGGTTCAGCTCCTGGATGGCGCCGAAAAAGGCCTGCAGGGCCGCCGGGTCGTCCAGGTCCGGCGCGTGATGGCCCAACTGCTTGTAGACCTGCGCCAGGGCGGAACCCCCGAGGCGGTTGGCGCCCTTGCCCAGGTCGATGAGAATCAGGTCGCCGCCGTTCCGCACGCCGTCCTGCAATTGTGGCGTGAGCGTGTCACGCACGTCCTGCACCGGGGCGAAGGCGCTGATGATCAGCGACAGGGGTGCGGTCACCGACTTTTCTTCGCCATTCTCCTGCCACACGGTCTTCATGGACATGGAATCCTTGCCCACGGGAATACTGATGCCCAGTGCCGGGCACAGCTCCAGGCCCACGGCCTTGACCGCGTCGAACAGGCCAGCGTCCTCGCCGGGATGGCCCGCCGGGGCCATCCAGTTGGCGGACAGCTTGAGATCACTGAGCCGGGCGATGCGCGCCGCGGCGATATTGGTGATGGCCTCGCCCACCGCCATGCGCGCCGAGGCGGCGTGATGCAACAGGGCGATGGGGGTGCGCTCGCCCATGGCCATGGCCTCGCCACTGTAACCGCTCAGATCGCTGCTGGTCACTGCCACGTCCGCCACCGGCACCTGCCAGGGGCCCACCATCTGGTCGCGGGTTACCATGCCGGTCACCGTGCGGTCGCCGATGGTGACGAGAAAGGTCTTGTCCGCCACCGTGGGCAGACGCAGCACGCGCAGTGCAGCGTCCATCAGGTCGATGCCGACAGTGTCCAGCTCCGGCTTGCGGAAGCTCTGGTGATGCACGTCGCGCAACATCTTCGGTGGCTTGCCCAGCAAGACCTCCATGGGCATATCGATGGGGGTGTTCTCGAACAGGCCGTCGCCCAACAACAGGTGTTCTTCCTCGGTGGCCTCGCCGATCACCGCGAAGGGGCAGCGCTCGCGCTCGCACAGGGCCTCAAACTCGGCCAGGCGATCCAGGGTGACGGCCAGTACGTAGCGTTCCTGGGATTCGTTGCACCAAATCTCCTTGGGTGACATGCCGGGGTCGTCGCAGGGGATGGTGCGCAGCTCGAAACGCGCGCCGCGGCCGCAGTCGTGGACGATCTCCGGCATGGCGTTGGACAAGCCGCCGGCACCCACGTCGTGGATGGAGACGATGGGGTTGTCGTCGCCCATGGCCACGCAACGGTCGATGACCTCCTGGGCGCGGCGTTGCATTTCCGGGTTGCCGCGCTGCACCGAGGCGAAGTCCAGGTCTTCATGGGAGTCACCGGTGGCCATGCTCGATGCCGCGCCGCCGCCGAGGCCGATGAGCATGGCCGGGCCGCCGAGCACGATGAGCTGGGCGCCGGGCGGAATGATGTCCTTCTCCACGTGTCCGGTGCGAATATTGCCCACCCCGCCGGCGAGCATGATGGGCTTGTGATAGCCGCGCACCTCGTCACCCGTGGGGCCGGGCACCTTTTCCTCGAAGCTGCGGAAATAACCACAAATGTTGGGCCGGCCGAATTCGTTGTTGAACGCCGCCGCGCCGATGGGGCCTTCCAGCATGATCTCCAGCGCGGAGACGATGCGCCCCGGGCGGCCGTGGTCGGTCTCCCAGGGCTGGGGCGCGTCCGGCAGGCGCAGGTTGGACACGGAAAAGCCGCACAGGCCCGCCTTGGGCTTGGAACCGCGGCCGGTGGCGCCCTCGTCGCGGATCTCGCCGCCGGAGCCGGTGGCGGCGCCGGGAAAGGGCGAAATGGCGGTGGGATGGTTGTGGGTCTCCACCTTCATCAGGATGTGCACGTCCTCGGCGTGGTAGCCGTAACGGCCATCGTCCGGGCGGGGGAAGAAACGCCGGCCGGGGCTGCCGGCCATCACCGCGGCATTGTCCTTGTAGGCCGACAGGGTACCCTCGGGATGGCATTTGTGGGTGTTGCGGATCATGCCGAACAGGGTGTGTTCCTGGCGTTGGCCGTCGATGATCCAGTCGGCGTTGAAGATCTTGTGCCGGCAGTGCTCGGAATTGGCCTGGGCGAACATCATCAGTTCCACGTCCGTGGGATTGCGTCCCAGGGCGGTGAAATTCTCCACCAGGTAGTCGATCTCGTCCTCGGCCAGGGCCAGGCCTTGTTGGGCATTGGCCTGCACCAGGGCCTCGCGGCCGCCGCCGAGGATGTCCACCGTGGTCATGGGCGCCGGCTCGGCCTGCATGAACAACAGCTCGGCATCGTCCGGATTGTCCAGCACCTGCTCCACCATGCGATCGTGGATCAGCGGTTTGAGCAGCGACAGCTGATGGTCGCTCAGCGGGTCGCCATTGGCACTGGCGAACCAGTAAGCGGTTCCGCGCTCGATGCGCTTGATCTCGCCGAGGCCGCAATTGTGCGCGATGTCCGTGGCCTTGGAGGACCAGGGGGAGATGGTACCGGCGCGCGGGATCACCAGCAGCAGCGAACCGCGCGGCAGGGTGTCGTCCGTCGTCTGCTCGCCGTACTGCAACAGGCGCTGGAGCACGGCCCGTTTTTCCCCGTCCAAGGCCAGGTCCGTGTCCACGAAGTGCTCGAAGGCGGTATAAATTTGCGCCACTTCCGGCACTTTGGCCTGGGCTGCAGCAAGGAGTTTGTTGAGACGGAATGCGGAGAGTGCGGCGCCGCCGCGGAGCTGAAACATAGACCTTCCCGTTTGCCAGACCCCGGGCCGCCGGGGCGTTTAGAAAGGCCGTAATGATACTGTATTTTGCGGGTTGTTGCTGATGAAAGGACGAAGGACTGAGGACTGAGGACTGAGTAAAAACCGCTTGTATTACTCAGTCCTCAGTCCTCCGCCCTTAGTCCTATGGTTTAAACTTTGAACTGCCTGACAATGGCCGACAGGTGTTCCGCCAGTTCGTTGAGTTCGTTGCTGGCCGAGGCGGTCTGCTGGGCGCCGGCGGCGGTCTGTTCAGTGATCTCGCTTATGTGCACCACCGACTGGTTGATGTTCTCCGCCACGGCGTTCTGTTCTTCGGCAGCGGTGGCGATCTGCACATTCATTTGGTTGATTACTGCCACGGCATCAGAGATAGACTGTAAGGAAGCGCCCGCCTGGGCGGCCTGTTGCACGGTGGTTTCGGCATCCTGCTTGCTTCTGCCCATTACCTTGACAGCCTCCTGCGAACCGGCCTGCAGGCGCTCGATCATAGTCTGGATTTCGGCGGTGGATTCCTGGGTGCGCGAGGCCAGGGTGCGCACCTCATCGGCCACCACGGCGAAACCGCGGCCCTGCTCGCCGGCCCGCGCCGCCTCGATGGCGGCATTCAGGGCCAGCAGGTTGGTCTGCTCGGCGATGCCGCGGATCACATCCAGCACACCGCCGATGGCCTCGCTGTCGGCCTCCAGGCGATTGATCACCTCCGCGGCCTGTTGAATTTCTCCGGCCAGGCGATCGATGGCGTCAATGGTCTTGCCCACCACGGCACGGCCCTCGCTGGAGGCATTTTCGGCATTTTGTGCAGCGTCCGCCGCCTCGGTGGTATTGCGCGCCACCTCCTGCCCCGTGGCCGCCAGCTCGTTCACCGCCGCCACCACCTCATCGGTCTGGTGTTGTTGGCGGTCGGCACCACGGCTGGTCTCTTCGGTGATCACCGTCAGCCGGTCGGCCGATTTGTGCACCTGATCGGTGTAACCCATGATCTCCCGGATGATGTGATGCACCATGCTGGCGAACATGTTGAAGCCGTGGGACAACTTGCCGATTTCATCCTTGCTGGAATCATCCAGGCGCCGGGTCAGGTCCCCATCGCCGCCGACGATGTCGGCCATGGCCTCCAGCGCCACCTGCAAGGGTGCGAGTATCACCTTCATGATACCCCAGGCAATCACTACACCCAGGATCAAACCGGCCACCATCAGGATACCCACCAGTGTATTGGTGGCATTCACCTGATCCACCAGCTCGTTACTGGTCTCGCTCACCCGCTCGCGCAGGCCGCTCACCAGATGCTCCAGCTTGTTGCCGACACTATCCAGTAGAGGGCCGATTTCGGTACGAATCAGGTGGGCATCGGTACGCCAGGCATCACCACTGTGCAGCTCTATGACCTTTCCCAGGTGAGTGAAATACTCCTCTTTGAGGGGGATGAACTGTTCCAGGGCATCGGCCTGATCCAGGGTCAGATCATCCTCAAATTCCTGAATTTTCTTGAGCGTGTTTTCCAGACTTTCCCGATAGAGTTTGATTTCGTCCAGCGCCGATGGCTGACGAAAGGCCAGATAGGCGCGCAGGCCATTGATCACATTGGTGAGGTTGTATTGCAGTTTGCCCAGAGCCAGCAACAACTCACGCCGCGTGGCCGTGGGTTCTTCCTCGCTCTCGGTCTGGATCATGCCACTGACCAGTTGCAGCATTTGCTGGGCACGGGGACTGAGTTGCTGCGCGGAATACTTGGTACCGGGCTGATTTTCGGCCGTGGATGCAGCCAGGCGCAACATCTTCTCCTGATAGCCTTTGAACTTGTCCACGTCCGCAACAATAGACTCCACTACCTCGGAAACACTGGCATCCTCCTGAACCAGCGGCATGGTGCGCATTTCGCCGAGTATCGTGTCAACTTTTTGCAGGTTTTGCAGATAGGATTGCTTGTGGCTGTCTTCCTTGCTCAGCAGATAAAAACCCAGGGCGCTGTTGGCCTTTTCCAGACGATATTCCAGTTCGCTGGCGGCCAGTACCGCCGGTTGGATGTCTTCGGCAATGGTCACTACCTCGTCCTGCATGGTCGAAAGGCTGACTAATGCACTGATCGAGATAACAGCAATAATCAGCTGCATCAGGCCGAAACCGGCTGAAATCTTCAGCCTTATAGATAAGCTGTTGATAAAACTCATTTATTTCTTGCCCATCAGAAAAAGGCACGGCAAAGCGCGACATGAATCCCTGTAGCAAGGATCGGCGGGCAGGTAAGGGAACTTTAGGGAAAATTCAGTATCGAGTGTCCAGGAGCGAGACGCTAGGTGGAGTGTTTTTCCTCGATACTCGCTCCTAGAAACTCGATACTGTCATCATCACAGATCGACACCCAGGCGGTGGGCGACTTCTTCGTAGGCCTCGACGACGCCACCCAGCCCCTGGCGGAAGCGGTCCTTGTCCAGCTTCTTGCGAGTCTCGGCGTCCCACAGGCGGCAGCCGTCGGGGGTGAATTCGTCGCCCAGCAGGATCTCGCCGTGGTAGCGGCCAAACTCCAGTTTATAGTCCACCAGCAGCAGGCCGGCGTCCTTGAACAATTGAGTGAGGGTGTCATTGACCTTGAAGGTGAGTTCCTTCATCTTTTCGATGGCCTCGTCGTCGGCCCAGCCGAAGGAACGGATGTGGTATTCGTTGATCATGGGATCGTGCAGCTCGTCGTTCTTGAGGAAGAATTCGAAGGTGGGCGGATTGAGATCCAGCCCCTCTTCCACACCAAGACGCTTGCAGATACTACCGGCGGTGATGTTGCGCACCACGCATTCGATGGGAAACATGTCCAGTTTCTTCACCACAGACTCTTCCGCGGAAAGAATGCCCTCGTGATGGGTGGGCACCCCGGCCTCTTCCAGCTTCTGCATGATGAAGGCGCTGAACTTGTTGTTCACCTCCCCCTTGCGGGCCAGTTGTTCGATCTTCTCGCCGTCGAAGGCGGAGGTGTCGTTACGGTAATGCAGGATCAGTTTGTCCGGGTCGTCGGTGAGGTACACGGATTTAGCCTTACCGGCATAGAGTTCGTCGCGTTTTTTCATTTTTTCATCTCTCTCAAAAAAGGACTCAGGACTAAGGACACAGGACTGAGTTGGTTTCAACGACGACTCAGTCCTGAGTCCTCAGCACTTAGCACTTGCAGTTATACATCCCGCCAAGCAAACCCCGTTTGCTGGTCGGCCACAGTGATCCAGTCATGTGCACAACCCAGGGCATGGGCCAGGGCGGACTGCGCCAGTGCCGGGGTGTTGTGTTTCTCGCTCAGATGCGCGGCCACCAGGTGGGTCAGTTTCGAGGTGTCGATGCGCTGCAGAATATCCGCGGCCTGGCCGTTGCTCAGGTGGCCGTGGTCACCACCCACCCGCTGTTTGAGTGACGCTGGGTATTGGCCATTGGCCAGCAGATCGACGTCGTGATTGCACTCGAGGATCAGCGCGTCACAGGCGGACAATTGTTCTTCCAGATGCGGCGTGCGACTGCCCACGTCGGTCAGCAGGCCCAGGCGCTTGTCGCCATTGCCGAACACGAACTGGCAGGGCTCGCGGGCGTCGTGGGGCACCGGGTAGGGATGCACTTCGATGTCGCCGATACTGAAAACACTGTGACTACAAATGCGTTGCCGGCTTACCCGTTCACCGAGACGGTCGGCGGCGAAGGTGCCACCGGTGGCCCAGACCGGGAGGTCATATTTTCTAGCCAGGGCGCCCACGCCGTTGATGTGGTCGCCGTGTTCGTGAGTTACCAACACCGCATCGATGGCCTCCACCGTGATGTCCAGGCGCGCCAGGCGCGCTTCTGTTTCCTTGACGGAGAAACCGCAGTCCACCAGCAGACAAGTGCCGTTGTGCTGCACCAGGGTTGCGTTACCGCGACTGCCGCTGCCCAGGGAAGCGAAGCGCATTGCGCGCCCTAGCCCAGTTGTCCCAGTAACTGGGTGAGCAGGTGCCGCGCTACTTGCGATTCGTCCACCACACCCTCTTTGTCACGCACGCTGATGTGGGTGGTCTTACCCACTTCCCGGAGATGGATCCAGAAATCCTCGCGTACCGTGGCGCTTCGTTTCTTGCCGTGCTTCAGTTCCTCTTCGCTCAGCCCGGAGGGAAGCTCATTGTAAATATGGAAAATGCGATTGGCGCGGTCACTGTCTTCAAGGGTAAAGCCCAGATCCTGCAGGGCCAGGCTGGTGCGGCGCCACACCCGGTCAAAATCGGCATCCACCACAATCACGCTGTGATCCGCGTCATCCACGTCGATACGCGCTGCAAGAGGTTCGAGGGGCACGGCATCGCTGACGTTCTCTCCGGCCAGATAACGCGCCAGGCGATTGAGCATTTCCACGGCACGCCCGGCATCGGCGGGACGCAGTTCCCAATGCTCCCCTGCCTCGTCTTTCACCCGCTGGCTGTTGCGTTGCGCCAGGAAAATCTCTGTACGTCCGGCCTGATCCGCCGGTTCGATACGTATGCGCAGGCTTTCGCGCCAGTTGGACTCGCCCTTGGCGAGATTCTCTTCAACAAAAACCGGTTTCCAGTCGGTTTCCAGCAGGCCAATGGCCGGTTCGTCCCGCATCACACGATAACCGCGCTGCTCCAGAAACTTGCGCACCAGGGGCCAGACCTGTTCCGGCTCGGCCTCCACCCGCAGCCAACGGCGTTGCCCCTCACGCAGGCGTTGCACGCCCTTGTTGGGGGGCAGCACCTGCTCACCGATGCGTGGCGGTTCACTGCAACGGCAGTCCTTGACGCCAAGCTCCGCCGGTTTGGTCGCGGCTGGTTTCGGTAGCACCGGGCGGGCCAGTCGTGGATCACCCTGGGGGCTAACCAGGTCCGGTGGCACTTCCAGTGGCGGCAATTCCGGCGCGCTTGCCGTGGCGTCATCTTCGCCACTGAACCAGCTGCAGGCGGTGAGGCTGAGCAACAGGGGTAATGCCCCCCAGCGTGAGACTTTGACAAAGATGGGGGAATGAACAACAGATGACATGGGTGTCGGATTCTCGAGTGTGTGTGAGATTGTTTTTGTGGCGGGCGGCTGCGACGCCTACGACGGCAGCACGCCGGCCTGCCGCATGGCCTTGCGCAGGGGCTCGTGGTACTGGGCTGCCAGGGGCGTGAGCGGCAAACGAATGCCCCCGGGAATCAATCCCATCTCCTGCAGGGCCCATTTCACGGGAATGGGGTTGGCCTCGAGGAACAGGTTCTCGTGCAGAGGCATGAGTTGCTGATTGAGACGCTCGGCCTCGGCACGATCACCGCGCAGGGCGGCGGCGCACATAGCGTGCATGTCCTTCGGCGCCACGTTGGCGGTCACCGAGATGTCGCCCTTGGCGCCCTGCAGGATCAGCTCCATGGCGGTGGCATCGTCGCCGCTGTACAGGTCCAGCTTGTCGCCGCAGCGTTCGAGGATCTCCCGGCCCCGGGCCAGGTCGCCGGTGGCCTCCTTGATGCCGACGATGTTGCTGATATCCGCCAGGCGGGCCACGGTCTCCGGCAGCATGTCCACCGCGGTGCGCCCGGGAACGTTGTACAGAATCTGCGGTACGGACACCGCCTCGGCCACCGCCCGGAAATGCAGATACAGCCCCTCCTGAGTGGGCTTGTTGTAATAGGGGGTCACCAGCAGGCAGGCATCGGCGCCGGCCTCCATGGCGCAGCGGGTGAGATCGATGGCCTCGCGGGTAGCATTGGCGCCGGTGCCGGCGATAACCGGGATGCGTCCCGCGGCATGTTCCACCACACGGCGGATCACCGCGCAATGTTCGCGCTCGTCCAGGGTGGCCGATTCGCCGGTGGTGCCCACGGCAATAATCGCATCGGTGCCGTTATCGACATGAAAATCCACCAGCCCGTCGAGGGCCTCGTTGTCCACCGCACCGTCCGCCTGCATGGGCGTGACCAGGGCCACCATACTGCCGTGAAACATGGGAGTTCTCCGCTGGGACCGGCAACACGCCGGATCCGAAAAGACAAAGCCGTAATGGTACTGACCCGCCCGGGGGATGACAACATCTGCGCGCCTTCGTGCTCCTCAGGGCCGACGCGCTCCAGCAAAAATGGTAGACTACTCGCCAGGCAGGCCAATAGTCTCTCGCCAACTGGAACGTCAACAGAGAATGCCAATGGACAGTTTTTTAGTGATCACCGCCCTGGGGGAAGACCGCCCGGGAATAGTGGACAAACTCACGGAAACCGTGGTGGACTGCCAGTGCAATGTCATCGACAGCCGCATGAGTGTGCTCGGCGGTGAATTCGCGGTGATGCTGCTGGTCTCCGGCAAATGGAACCAACTGGCCAAGCTGGAAGACGCTCTGCAGGCCTGCGCTGAATCCCTGGGACTCACCCTCATCTGCAAACGCACCGAGCCCCGCGCCGTCACCACGGATCTCATGCCCTACAGCATCGAGGTAATCTCCATCGACCAGCCGGGTATTGTCCATGAGCTGGCGCGATTTTTCTCCAGCCGCAACATCAACATTCAGGAACTCAGTACCACTCAGTACGCCGCAGCACACACCGGCACCCCCATGTTCGCCCTGCACCTCACCGCCAACATCCCGGCCAGCATGCACATCGCCGCACTGCGCGACGAGTTCCTGGATTTCTGCGAGACCCAGAACATGGACGCCACCATGGAGCCGATGAAGCCTTGAAACGGCAGCAAGAGAAAAGAGGAAATAAAAACCATGAGCACGGTAAAGATTGGTAAAAAGGTTCCCGACTTCGAGGCCCCCGCCACCGGCGGGCAGACCATCAAACTCAGCGACCTGAAGGGTAAGAAGGTGGTGCTGTATTTCTACCCGCGGGACAACACCCCGGGGTGCACCACCGAGGGCCAGGACTTTCGCGACAACTACAACAAGTTCAAACGCGCCAAGACCGTGGTGTTGGGTGTCTCACGGGACAGCATCAAGTCTCACGAAAACTTCAAGGCCAAGCATGAATTCCCCTTTGAACTGATCTCCGACAAGGACGAAACCCTGTGCAGGCTGTTCGACGTGATCAAGGAAAAAACCCTGTACGGCAAAAAGCACATGGGCATCGAGCGCAGCACCTTCCTGATCGATGAAAAGGGCGTACTGCGCCAGGAATGGCGCAAGGTCAAAGTACCCGGACATGTGGAAGAGGTACTGGCCGCGGCCAAGGCGCTATAAACCGTTAGACATCTCATTGGTGAGGGCAGGACTATGGGCGTACCCAGCAAAGAAGAACTCGATGAGGCACTTGCCGAGGCCGCGCGCATGCGTGAACAGGGAGAAGACCCCCATCATCTGGCCAAGGTGCTGCTGAATCACGATTACCGCATTCACACCCTGGAGAAGGTTCTGCACGCCGCGGAACTTTACCTGCATTCCGGCCAGGCGCCGAGGGAGCACAGTCAATTGGTGCGTGCTATCGAGGCTGCGAAATACGCCAGCTCCAATTCCGCCGATAAAGACCCTCTGCGCTACGGCTTGTAATCATCAAGTAGCCGCTTCCTCTGTTTGTTGCCGTGGCCAGGCATGCAATACGGCCTTGACCAGGGTAGCGAGTGGGATGGCAAAAAACACGCCCCAAAACCCCCACAAACCGCCGAACACCAGCACTGCAACAATGATCGCTACCGGGTGCAGATTCACCGCCTCGGAGAACAACAGGGGTACCACCACATTGCCGTCCAGCGCCTGAATAATGCCATAGGCTAACATTAAGTAGGCAAACTCTGAACCCCAGCCCCACTGAAAAAAGGCAATCATCGCCACGGGAATCGTCACCACCGCGGCGCCGATATAGGGAATGATCACCGACAATCCCACCAGCGCACCCAACAGAGCCGCATAATTCAGCCCCATCAGCACGAATACGATGTACGATGTGCCACCAACAATGAGTATCTCGACAAACTTGCCACGCACGTAATTACCGATCTGCTGATCCATTTCCGCCCATACCGTGGTGGCCAGCTCGCGCTGTTTGGGCAGATAGCCAGCAATCCAGCCAAGAATGAGTTGCTTGTCCTTCAAGAAAAAGAACACCAGCAGTGGTACCAGAATCAGGTAAATCACCAGGGCAATAAGTCCGGGAATGGACGACAGCGAGAACGACAGGACATTCTGTCCCAGCCCTGCCAGCTCACTACGGATGGCATTCATGATCTCGCTGAGCTGTTGTTCCGAGACCAGTTGCGGGTAACGTTCCGGCAGGCGCATCAGCATCTGTTGCCCGGAGTCTATCTGCCGCGGCAACTCCTGCACCAGTTGCGCCACCTGGGTGGACAGCATAGGAATCAGCCAGAGAATCAAAAACAACAAAACAACGACAAACAGGGAGAATACAATGAGTACCGCAAGCAGGCGCCGCAATCCCTTGCGCTCCAGTTGCGCCACCACGGCTTCGAGCAAATAGGCAATCACCACCGCGGCCAACAAAGGAGCCAGCATGCGCCCCCAAAAGATAACCACAAAAAAGCCACCCATGAGCAACAGGGCGAGAATGATGGCCTGTGGATCGGAAAAATTACGCTTAAACCATTCGCGAAAAATATTCACGAATTTTCCACTGTATCCTGGGTACTGAGATTGGCCTGCTCATCCAGCATGGCCTGATAAAAACGTTCGAACAGTGATTCCAGCTCGTCGATGACTTCGTCCGCCGCCCTGCCCTGCATGACATGCTGGGTCATCAACACCGAGGCCTCATTGAGAAGCTTGGGTTTGTCTAACATGGAATAGCTGGCAGAGAGGCGCTTCATGGCGGCCACCACGGACTCCTTTTCAGGACGCGGCAGAGGCGTTGGCTCTGGAATGGTTTGCGGTGATAAGGCCTGGCGCGAGAGGAGAAAATCGGCGTACGCCTGCAGATTTTCCCGATTTGCACTCGTCAGCCTGTTGAACACAGACAAAAGTTTTTTCTCGGCGGGGTTCATGGGATCAACCCTGGACACATCAAATCAGGCAAGCCCCTGATTTAGAGAACGTCGTCTTTGTGGCTTTCACAGTAATTGCGTGCAAACTCCAGCAGTTCGTCCATGGCGCACTGGCGGAACTTGTGCTTCTGGTGCACGAAAGAGAAAGGGCGCTCCAGCGGCGGATCCAGATCCAGTACCTCCACTGAACCCAGCTTGATCTCTTTCTGCAGGGTGGCGCGGGAAATAATGCTCACGCCGATGCCCGCTTCCACGGCGCCCTTGAGGGCCTCCAGGCTGCCCAGCTCCATGATGATATTGAGTTGGGCCGGATCCACGCCGGATGCCTTGAGATAATCCATGATCACCTCGCGGGTGCCGGATCCCTCTTCCCGGCAGATGAAGGGATAGTCCAGGATGGAGCGCACCGGGATGGTGCCACCCTGCTTGGCCAGTTCATGCCCAGGCGGGGTGATGGCCACCAGGCGGTCGGTGCGGCAAACCTCCACCGCCAGATTCTTGTTGTTCACCGGCGCCTCCACCACTCCGAGGTCGATGATATTGTTTTCCACCATAGAAACGATGCCGTCGGTATTGGATACCTTGAGGCGGATGTTCACATCGGGATACTTTTCCTTGAAGTCACCCAGCAGCGCCGGCAGCATGTATTCGGCCACCGTGGTGCTGGCGCCGAGGATCAGCACGCCGCTGATTTCGCCGGTGAGTTCGCGCACGCTGTTTTCCAGGTCGTCATAGATCTCGAAGATCTTTTCGGCATGGGCATATACCCGTTCGCCGGCGGCAGTAAGACTGATCTTGTTGTGAGTACGGTCGAACAGCCGCGTGTTGAAGTGTTCTTCGAGCTGGCGTACCTGAAAGGTAACGGCAGGCTGGGTCATGTGCAGGGATTCGGCGGCCTTGGTGAAACTCAGCAAACGCGCCACGGTGTAAAATACATGCAGTCTACGGTCGGCCATATTAACGTCTTACCCCCTTAACCTAAGCCAGTACCCATGCGCTCCTCGCGCAGGCATTCCATAAAATAGTAGCAATTAAGCGAAATAATACAAAGATTCACATGTTTTATCAGCAAGAGCGATATATCTGTAGGGATAGTCGGGGCATTGTTCACGCTTGTTGCCTGTCCTGCCGCTTGTAGCGGAGGGCGTAATACATCACCGGGATCACAACCAGGGTCAACAGGGTGGAGACCAGGATGCCGAAGATCAGCGAGATGGCCAGGCCACTGAAAATAGGGTCGTCGAGGATAAACAGGGCGCCCAGCATGGCCGCCAGACCGGTAAGCACAATGGGCTTGGCGCGCACCGCCCCGGCACGCAATACCGCGTCTTCCAGGGCGACACCCTCCGCCACCTGCTGCTGGATGAAGTCCACCAGCAAAATGGAGTTACGCACAATGATGCCCATCAGCGCGATCATGCCGATCATGGAGGTGGCGGTGAATTGCGCCCCCAGCAGGGCATGGCCCGGCATCACGCCGATGAGAGTCAGCGGAATGGGCGCCATGATGATCAGCGGTACCAGGTAGGAACGGAACTGGGCCACCACCAGAAGATAAATGAGAATAATGCCCACCCCGTAGGCGATACCCATGTCGCGGAAGGTCTCGTAGGTGACCTGCCATTCGCCGTCCCATTTGAGGCTGTATTCATAGGGATTTTCCGGCTGGGCGAAGAAATACTGACCCAGGGCACCGGTGGCGGTCTGCACCTGTTCACCCAGCCGGGTGACGATGCTGAACATGCCGTACAGGGGACTGTCGATGGCCCCCGCCAGATCACCGGTGACGAACACCACGGGCAACAGGTCCTTGTGATAAATGGCCTGCTCGCGATTACTCTGCTCCACGGCCACCACATCAGCCAGGGACACCAGGCGCCCCGCCCGCTCACCCAGGTCGGCGCGCAGTTTCAGGGACAACAAGGCATCCATGCTGGCCTTGTCCGCCACCGGAAACTCGATGCGTACCGGCACCGGGTACTTCACCCGGGCGCTGTGCAGGTAACTGACATCTTCGCCATTGAGCGCCATGGCAATGGCCGCCACCACGTTCTGCTGCGATACGCCCAGCAGTGCTGCCTTGGAACGATCCACCGTCACCACCAGCCGCGGTGCCGCGGCCTCCACACTGTCGTCCACGTCCACCACGTCCGCCGTTTGCTCGAACACGCCGCGCACCTGGCTCGCCACTTCACGTTGGCCCTGGTAGTCGATGCCGTAGATCTCCGCCACCAGCGGCGCCTGCACCGGCGGTCCCGGCGGCACCTCCACCACCTTTATATTGGCGTTGAGGCGTTGGCCGATGGCCACCAGTGGGCCGCGCACCGCGCTGGCGATCTCGTGGCTCTTGCGTTCCCGCTCATGCTTATCGGCAAGATTCACCTGCACATCACCCACGTTGGCGCCGCGTCGCAGATAATACTGGCGCACCAGGCCGTTGAAATTGATGGGCGATGCGGTGCCCGCATAGGCCTGATAATTCTCCACCTCGGGCACCGTCACCAGGTAGGCGCCGATCTCACGCAGCACCCGCGCGGTCTGCTCCACGCTGGTTCCCTCGGGCATGTCCACCACCACCTGGAATTCAGACTTGTTGTCGAAGGGCAGCATCTTCAGCACCACCAGCTTGAACACCGGCAGGGCCACGGACACACCGATCAGCACCAGCACCGTCCCCAGCAACAACCAGCGATTCTTGCGCCCGGCAGCGCCGCGCAACAACGGCCCCATGAAACGGCGGAACAGGGGCAGCAACTTGCTGCTAGCTTCCTGCGCCGCGGCCTGCCCGCCCTCATCCACCTCGGCCTTTTGCCGATGGTGACGATGCAACAGCTTGTAGGTCATCCACGGCGTCACCACGAAGGCCACCGCCAGAGAGATCAACATGCCCATGCTGGCATTGATGGGGATGGGACTCATGTACGGGCCCATGAGGCCGGTGACGAAGGCCATGGGCAACAGGGCGGCGATCACCGTGAAGGTGGCGAGGATGGTGGGCCCGCCCACCTCGTCCACCGCCAGGGGAATAATCTCGCGCAGGCGTTTGTGGCCCATTTGCATGTGGCGATGGATGTTTTCCACCACCACAATGGCATCGTCCACCAGGATGCCGATGGAAAAGATCAGCGCAAACAGCGACACGCGGTTGATGGTGAAACCCCAGGCCCAGGAGGCGAACAGCGTGGCCGCGAGGGTGATCACCACCGCCGTGCCGACAATGAAGGCCTCGCGCAGGCCCAGGGCGAACAGCACCAGCAGGACCACGAAGCCGGTGGCGAACACCAGCTTGCCGATGAGCTTCTGCGCCTTGTCATTGGCTGTGACCCCGTAGTTGCGGGTCACCGTGGCATGGATGCCGTCGGGCACGAAGGTGCCCTTCAATTGTTCAAAACGCTCGATCACCGAATCGGCCACGTCCACCGCGTTGACCCCGGGCTTCTTGGCGATGGCGACAGTGACTGCGGGATGCTCGCCCTGGGCATCGCCGGACCAGACATAGTGCTCCGGCTGATCGGCGCCCAGACGCACCTCGGCCACGTCGGCCAGTCGCACCGGCCGGCCATCGTGCACACCCACAACTAATGCAGCCACCTCGTCGGCACTGGCCAGAAATTCGCCGGCGTGCACCTGGATCTCGCGATTGCCGCTCACCAGCTCCCCGGCGTGTTGCGAGCGATTGGCCATGAGCAAGGCGCGCCGCAGGTCATCCAGGGCGATGCCGTAACCCGCCAGCCTTGCCGCGTCGGGCAGCACCCGAACCACCCGGTCGGCGCCGCCGATGGTGTAGATGTCGCGAGTGCCGGGCACGCGCTTGAGCTCGGCCTCGATGGCATGACCCACCTGCTGCAGTTCATAGGCACCAGTGGCCTCGTCATCCGCCCACAAGGTGAGGGTGACGATGGGTACGTCGTCGATACCCTTGGGCTTGATGATGGGCTGACCCACGCCGAGATTGCGAGGCAACCAATCCTGGTTAGAGTAGATGGCGTTGTACAGGCGCACGATGGCCTGGGTGCGGTCCTCGCCCACCTCGAACTGCACGGTGAGCACCGCCTGCCCCAAGCGTGACACGGAATAAACGTGCTTGATGCCAGAGATCTCCGAGAGGATCTGCTCCGCCGGGGTGCTCACCAGCCGCTCCACCTCCTGTGCGCTGGCACCGGGAAAGGCGATGAACACATTGGCGAAGGTGACGTTGATCTGCGGTTCTTCCTCGCGCGGTGTGACCAGCACAGCGAACACCCCCAGCAGCAGACCCATCAGGGCCAGCAGCGGGGTGATCTCGGTAAGCAGAAAGCGTTGCGCGATGCGCCCGGAGAATCCCAGTTTGCTACTCATGGGCCCGCCCCCTAATGGCCGCGTTGCGTTTTCAGCAACACCCCGGCCTTCACCGGCTCCAGGGCCACGTTCTCACCGGCACTCAGGCCCGCCAGCACCTCGATGTGTTGCCCGCCGGCCTCATCGGTGAAACTGCGGCCGATGCGCACCGCGCGAAAACTCACCCGGCCCTGGCCGTCCACCACGTACACCGCCGTCACCTCGCTGCGATGCACCACGGCGCTGGCGGGCACCAGCAGGCGGGCTTGCTCGCCAATCACGAAGCGGGCCTTGGCGAACATGCCGGGATAGACCCCGGCAGGCACCGCCGAAAGCTCCGCGCGCACGGTGAAATTGTGCGTCGCGGCATCGGCATAGGGATACACGGTGATGTCCTTGCTGACCATGGGCGGTAGCTGGTTGACGCGGATACTCACCTCGCCCCGGCGGCGCACCGCGGCCACCACCGACTGGGGCACACTGGCGGTGGCACGCAATTTATTCAGGGAGAACCCGGTCATCAACGGTGTGCCAGGGCGCACCCGCTCGCCCACGTTGACGTGACGCTTCACCACGATGCCCGCATAGGGCGCGCGCACCACGGTGTATTCCAGTTGCTGGCGGGCCTTTTTCAGATCCGCCTCGGCCGCCTTGAGGCGCTGTTTCGCCGCCTTGAGATCGGCGCTGCTCTTGTCCAGCGCCGACCTGGCCACCAGTTTGCGCGCGAACACGGACTGGATGCGCTTGTGCTCGGCCTCGGCCTGGGTGAGCCGTGCCGCGGCCTCTTTCACCGCCGCCTCGGCCCGCGCCAGTCCGGCCTGTTGTTCCTTGTCGGTGAAGCGCAGCAACACATCGCCCTTTGCCACTACATCGTCCACATCGAAAAGGATTTGCTTGATGCGTCCCGTGGTCTCCGCCGCCAGGGTGGCCTGGTGCACCGCCTCGATGAGGGCATCGGCGACGAACACGTCCGGCTCGGTTCGCTCCGCCACCGTAGCCACCGCCAGTGGCTCGGCAGCCATCGCCCCCGTCATCCACAGCAGCCACACCATGAGGACTGTACTGCAACGTTGCAGCAAATTTCCGTGAGATACCCGCATATCGCCCTGCTCCCTGTTAACGAAACCTGGCCGGGGCCAAAACCCGGCAAATGGCAAGATAGAATCTATGAATCAGTAGCATAGCAGGCCTTTTTATATTAGTTAATTCTAATATACAAATTTCTGGGCTGAACTCCCCACACGTCCTATACTCAAAACGAGTGAACCCCGGATTCACGATCATTATTAAGGGTCTCAAAATTGGTTCAATAATCATCGGTGAGCATTTGTCACCTTGTTTATGCCTGAAAAGGCGGTGAGTGAACGCAAGTTATCCCATAGCGCACTTATACAATGCCAAATTACCGTGGAAGCGCCTTTCCAGGCGCGAATTGGGCCTGGAAAGGCGCTTCCACACAGGGGAAATAACCCTGTAGCAAATATTCTGAGACAATCTAAGAAAAGGAGGATCGCATGCCAGGCACAAGCATCAAGCACCTGTTTATCCTGCTGGGCGCACTGCTGCTGACGGCCTGCACCGCCCCCTATGTGGTCCAGGTAAGCGCCATCGCCGAACCCGGTGTGAGCATCACAGACACCCGCTACGTACTGCGCAACGGTAACCCGGAGGGCAAGGAAGACGACCTGTTCTTCAAGGAATTCAGCGCCTACTTTATCCCTCTCCTGGCGGAAAAGGGCTATCGGCGGGTGAATTCCAGGGACAAGGCCGAGGTGGAGATCTTTTTGCGCTATGCCGTGTCCGAAGGCCGCAGCGGCATCAGCACCTTTACTCACCCGGTGTACGAAACCATCGGCGGCAATACCATCAATATTGTCGAGACCAAGACCGACAGCGGCGGCACGACCACCACTACGCGCAGCACGGTGCACATCCCCCTGCAAACACTTTACGTGGGTACCGCAGTGGAAAGCCGCAGCTACACCCTGTACACCAGCAGCGTGGCGCTGGAGGCCTACGCCCTGAAGCCCAAGGGCAAGATGCTCTGGAAGACCCTGATGAACCTCACCAGTGAATCCAATGATCTGCGCACCACCATCCCCATCATGGCCGCCGCCGCAGCGCCCTACATCGCCGGCAACAGCGGTGTCGCCAAGACCATCAAGCTCAAGCGGGACGATCCCGCCATTGCCGCGCTACGCGAAAAAGCCAGCCTGGCCGCGACGAAATAGACCCTAGTTTTCGGGCGACAAACGCAGGCGGCGAGTATCGGCGACCGGGCGCCGGGCGGGCAGGCTGGGCCTGAGACGCTTCAACACCTTGTCCGCGGTGGCACGGTAGGCGGTGAGCTTGCCGCCATAGATATTTAACAAGCGGGGTGCATGGGGGTCATCCACCTGCAATACCGTCTCCCTGGCCCGTGCGCCATATGCCCCGTTACCCATCCCCTCCCGGGGCAAGACCCGCAGGCCTGCAAAGGCGGTACACACCCGTGGTGTCGCGGCAAAATAATATCGATAGGTGTCCAGCAAATAGTCCTGCTCCTGCGTCAGGGGCTGGACACTGGCCGGATCGCCACTGAAACGGGTCTCCGTGGTACCCAACAGGATGGCGTCTTTACCCCTGTCATGCCAGGGCATGGCAAACACAGGACGTCTGTCTCGGGGTGACTCCAGGTAATAAATCCCCTTTTCCAACCTGCCGTCTAACACCAAGTGGGCACCCTGCACCAAATCCACGGGCAAGGGTGCTACCCTGCTCTCGATATCTCGCAACACAGTGTTAACCCAAGGTCCGGCAGCATTGACCAGTACTGTCGCCGCGCACTGACGCTGTTGTTCACCCTGCCGGTAGTCGATGCGCCATCGCTCGTCGCTGCGGCGCGCGGTCAAAAACCGCGCCTGGGTGTGCAACTGCGCCCCCAGGGATTGCGCGGAAGCCATCACCGCCCGGGTCAGGGCAGCATCATCGGTTTGCGCATCCAGGTACTGGAATACCGTATGCAGACCAGCCTGTTGCAGACCATCCAGCCCTGCCCATTGAATGCGCGGCAGGCGCCGAAAACCGCCACCGCCTAACAGGGAATAGAGCCCGAGCCCTGCCCCGATCAACCAGGGACTGCGTGAGGATTCTCCATACACGGGAATAAAGAACCGCCGCAGCCGCACCAGCCCCGGGGCATTTTTCAGCAACAGGGCCCGTTCACGCAGGCATTCGCGCACCAGGGCAAAATCGCCGTGCTCGAGATATCGCAGGCCCCCATGGATCAACTTGCTGGAACGGCTGGAGGTGCCGCCAGCCAGTTCCCCCTGCTCCAGCAGCAGCACGCGATAACCCGCCGCTGCAGCCGCCTGGGCCACGCCGGCGCCATGGATGCCCCCGCCGATGATTAGCACGTCGTAATGTTCGTCGTTCATTCTATTTGTGTCGCCACTTGCAGGCGGGGATCGTGCAGCAAGGTGCCGATATCCCAGGTCTCCAGCAAATCCGCACCGCGGGAGAACCAGCGCACGGCCAGTGCCGGGTCCACGATATCGTACAGTGCCCACCGCCAGTCTCCCGGCCACAAGTCAGCTCTTTTGGGTATCTTTTTGTAGTTACAGAACAACACGTCGGGAGCCAGCTGTTCCGCCTGACGGTGATTGCGGGTATCCCAGCGCGACACCACCCACCCGATGCGCTGCATGCCGGCGTGCCGTGCGGCCTGCAACACTGACGCATCGAAGGAGATCAAGATGCAGTTAGACTGAAATGCGGTGAGCGCATCCACCATCTGTCTCGCCACCGATTCCACGCCAAACTGCGTTACCGTTTCCTGTTTGATTTCCACGAACGCCGTGGCAGCCGACCATTGTTCCAGCAGTGGCAAGACCTCGACCAGCCGCGGAATGGGTTCGTCGCGGAATTTTTCGGCAAAACGCTTGGGCTCGCCGGCAGACATGTGCTTGAGCTGCGCCGCGGTGTAGTCAAAGATCCTGCCCCTGACTCCTGCAACGCGCTTGAGTCTTTCATCGTGAAATACCATAGGCACCCGATCGGCACTGAACTGCACGTCGAACTCCACATAGCGCGCTCCGATACGCAGGGCCTCACGCAGCGCGACCAGGGTATTCTCGGGATAGCACTGGCTGTAACCCCGGTGGGCAATGAGCCGCTGAGTCAGGGGAGGCGAAGCATTCATGATCAGTGGTCGGCCTCCTGTGCTGCCGGCTGCACACCCAAGGCTTCATCCATGGCATCACGCCAGTGGCGATAACGCTCCAGTAATGCCGGATTTTCCCGTGCACTGAAAACGGTATCCTCGGCATCCTTCTGCCACACCGCACGAGATCCGGCCAGCAGAAACGCCAGGCCATGGGCCGTGGCCTCGGCTTGCGTGGCACGCTGCACCGGCAGGCCACAAATATCCGCCAGCCGCTGGCAGAGACCATCCAGCACCGACAGGCCGCCACTGAGCACGATGCGTTGCAATGGGATGCCGGCGCCCTGCATTGCCTCAAGGTTGACAACTAACAGAAAGATGATGCTCTCCAGCACTGCCACCAGTTTGGCCGGCGCCGTTGCCGATGAGGCCTCCGGGCCGGCAAAACCCGATGCAAAATCTTCCCGCCACAAGGGCGAACCCAGGCCGCCAATGCCGTTAAGGTAGAGAGGAATGGAATCGGCGTTCGTCAACCATGCGGCCGAGTATTTTTGCACCTCTTCCCCGGCGATACCCAGCTCACCGGCCACCACCGACAAGGCACTGCCCGCCCCATTCACCGTGGCCTCCAGCACCTGGATCGAGGTCTCAGCCTCGTCCCACACCACACTGCGCAACAGGTTCGCCTGGGCCGGGCTGTCCGTGGCCGCCACCGACGGCGGCATGACACATTGCAAGAAGGCCCCTGTGCCCATGTTGATGTAGGCTTTGCCAGTCTCCGGGGCGCCCGCGGCAAACAGCGCCGCCGGCTGGTCGCCGGTGCATACCGTGAGCGGCACGCGCAGATCTCCAATCGCCAATGGGCCGAAGTCATAGCGGGTGGCCACGCCTCTGGGCAGGTAATCCTTCTCCAGCCCAAACAGCTCAAGCAGCTCAGCGGACCACCGACGCTGGCGCCAGTCCCACAGTAGGGTGCGCGAGGCGTTCACCGCGTCCACCAGCAGGGGATGTTCCTCAAGCAGATTAGAGAGCAAAAAACTGGCCAGCGGGCCACAGGCCAGGCTGCCCCGCTCACGTGCGGCCCGCACCGCCGAAAGGTGCTGGAGACACCAGTGGAGCTTGCTCACCCCGTAATGGGCATTGGGCAGCAGGCCGGTGATGGCGCGGATCTTTGCGCGTTGCGCAGCAAAGGGCCGCATCCATTGGGCGGCGCGTCGGTCCTGCCAACTGATGGCCGGTGATAATGGCGCCCCACTACGCCGATCCCAGCAAACAAGGGTGGAGCGCTGGGTGGCCAGTCCCGCGGCGCGCAACTGGCGGCAGGCCGACCCCAGCTGGATGGCCACATCGGCCAGCGCCTCGCGCACCGAAGCCACTATCTGCCCGGCATCCTGCTCCACCCAACCCGGCCGCGGCTGGCTCACCGACACCGGCCGCCGTGCCTCGGCCACGGGCCGACCATGACGGTCGATCACCAGCACCCGGCTGGCATGGCCACCCTGGTCGATCACCAGCCACAAGACCTCGTTGTTCGCGGTTTTAATAGGCCCTCCTTTGCTGCCTGACTATTGCCCTTCGAGCCACTGTACTGAATCCCCCTGCCAGGAGCCAGCAGGATGCGGTATTCGGCCTGAACACCGCACAGAGACAGGTGTGGAAATAATTCAGAATATTAGTTGACTTTAATATTGGAATGAGGCTAAAATCATTTCCACGTTCTACTGACCCCTCTGTAGAACATATTTTGGCCCTGCACCCCTAGCTCCTCCCTCCTCCGAGCACTTGCAGGGCTTTTTTTTGTCCGCAGATTTTGTCTTCACACACCAGCCCACGAGCAACTCAAAACGGTGCTTCACTGATGATGCGCAGTGGCTCGCCAGTGACTGGATGCTCAAACATCAAGGACGTGGCATGCAACAGCAGCCGGCCCGCCCTGGCCTGTGTCTGGCCCTTGGCGTACAGGCGATCCCCGAGGATAGGATGTCCCAGGGCCTGCAGGTGTACCCGCAACTGATGTGAACGCCCAGTCTCCGGCTGCAGGACCAGCCGGGTACTCTGTGCGTCAATGCCGCGCCCCAGCACGGCATAGCGGGTCAGTGAAGGCTTACCCAACTGGTGATCCACCTTTTGCCGAGGCCGGTTGGGCCAGTCACAGATCAGCGGCAGGTCGATCTCGCCTTCGGCCGGCCTCACCCGCCCTTCCACCACCGCCACATAGCCTTTTTGCACCGCCCGCTGCTGAAACAACCGGCCAAGCCTGCTCTGCGAGCCTTTGCCCCGGGCCAGGATAAGCAGCCCCGAGGTCTCCATGTCCAGGCGATGCACAACCAGGGCGTCGGCAAACCACCGCTGTACCCGACGAATCAGACAGTCCTGTCTGTCGGCCCCCCGTCCGGGCACCGAAAGCAGGCCGGCGGGTTTGTCCACCACCAGCAAGGTGTCATCCCGATAGACAATGGCCAGGGTCTGATCCGCTGGGGGTTGGTAGTCGACATGGGAGGGGGCTGAAGACGGCATAATCTTCCGGCTCAATGTGGAAACAGGATTATAGAGCCATGGCTGCCATTGGTTGAACCGCCACGGCCTGGAATTCGTCTATACTTTTCACCATTCAACTCATTGCACTTCACGCACTGGGTGGTCACTGGGAGGGAAACCGGATGGACTCTGCACCCTGTCGCTTCCCGCACATCCGTGCCTCTTCGGTGGCACCATCCACCGTTTTCACATCAAACCCGTCTCAACAGCAGTTCCGAAATAGAAAATTAGTTATTGACAATTCTCTAATATAGGATAATCCTTTTCCCATTAAAGAGACATTTAGAATATATGTTTAATTGATCTGCACATACAGTCCTTAAATCATTGACCTGTTGGGAGGTATCTACCGTGGAAACAACGGATGTAGCCCAGAAGTATGATTTTGACGTAGTCCGCTGGTTTTCAGTCGCCACCGTGGTCTACTTTGTTGTGGGCACCCTGGTGGGTGTCTATGTTGCCGCCGAGTTGGCCTGGCCGGTACTCAACCTGGACAGTCCCTACCTCTCCTTTGGACGATTGCGTCCCCTGCATACCAATGCAGTGATCTTCGCCTTCGGCGGTTGCGTACTCATGGCCACTGGCTTCTACAGTGTGCAACGCACCTGTGGCGTACGCCTGTGGAGTAACAAGATGGCCTGGTTCACCTTCTGGGGCTGGAACCTGATCATCGTGCTGGCAGTGATCACCCTGCCCCTGGGTCTCACCCAGGGCAAGGAATACGCCGAGCTGGAATGGCCCATCGATATCCTCATCGCCATCGTCTGGCTGTCCTTTGCCATCAACTTCATCATGACCGTCGCCATTCGCAAGAGCTCGCACATCTACGTGTCCAACTGGTTCTTCATCGGCATGATGGTAATGATCACTTATCTGCACGTGGTCAACAGCCTGGCTATTCCGGTGGAAATGTTCCGTTCCTATTCCATCTTCTCCAGCGTGCAGGACGCCATGATCCAGTGGTGGTGGGGACATAACGCCGTGGGCTTTTACCTCACCGCGGGCTTTCTCGGCATCATGTATTACTTCGTGCCCAAACAGGCGGATAGGCCCATTTTCTCCTACCGGCTGTCCGTGTTGCACTTCTGGTGCCTGATGTTCGGCTATGTCTGGTTAGGCTCGCATCACCTGCAGTACACCGCCCTGCCGGACTGGGCCGGCTCCCTGGGCGCAGCCATTTCCCTTGCGATGATCGTGCCCTCCTGGGGTGGCGCGGTGAACGGCATGATGACCCTGAGCGGCGCCTGGGACAAACTGCGCACCGACTATGTGTTGCGCTTTCTGATCATGTCCCTGGCCTTCTACGCCATGTCCACCTTTGAAGGCCCGGTGATGTCACTGAAAGTAGTCAACGCGCTCTCGCATTACACCGACTGGACCATCGGCCACGTACACTCCGGCGCCCTGGGCTGGGTAGGCATGGTGGGCGCCGGTGCCATTTATCACCTGTTGACCCGTTTGTGGAAAACAGAGATTTACTCCACCAAGCTGGTGAATATGCACTTCTGGATGGCCACCATCGGCATCGTCATCTACATCGTCGCCATGTGGATCTCCGGCATCATGCAGGGCCTGATGTGGCGCGACTACGATGAATTCGGCACTCTCACCTATACCTTTGCCGAATCCGTTTCCGCCATGCATCCCTATTACGTGATGCGCACAGTGGGTGGCTTTATCTACTTCCTTGGCACCGTGGTCATGCTTTACAACGTGGTGATGACCATCCGCCAGGCAAGCAGTGAACCCCGTTTAAGCACCGCACCGGCACAGGCCTGAGGGAGACGCAACCATGGCTGATAAAATCTATTCGACAAAATTTCAGGACAAAATGGAGCGCAACGTCTGGGCGCTGTTACTCACCCTGATGCTGGTGCTCACCGTGGGCGGCATCGTGGAGATCGTTCCGCTGTTTTATCTGGACGACACCATGGAGCACAATGCCCGCCCGGAGATCCTCTGGCAGCCCAAGGAGGGCCAGACCCTGGCGGACTGGAAACCGGGCGACGGTATCCGCCCCTACACCGGGCTGGAACTCTGGGGTCGCCACATGTACATCCGCGAAGGCTGTTACCTCTGCCACTCGCAAATGATTCGTCCCTTCCGTGACGAGAAAGAACGCTATGGTCACTACTCACTGGCCTCGGAGTCCATTTACAACCATCCCTTCCAGTGGGGCTCGAAGCGTACCGGCCCTGATCTGGCCCGTGTCGGCGGCAAATACTCCGATGAATGGCACATCAAACATCTCATGGCGCCGCGCTCCGTGGTGCCGGAATCGGTGATGCCCAACTATCCCTGGTTTGCAGATACCCCTTTGGATGTCGGCCGGGTCACCGCTCACCTCAAGGGCATGCAGACGCTCGGCGTGCCCTATACCGATGCGGATATCGCACAGACTGCGGCTGAAGTGGAGGGCAAAACTGAAATGGATGCCATGGTGGCCTATCTGCAAGTGTTGGGCACCATGGCCAAACTCGACTACGGGGTAATCTATCGTGAATAAGCTCAGCGACTATTTCCACACCGACTGGGCCGCCATGACATCCAATGACTGGCTAGGGCTGGTAATGACCATCGTCGTATTCCTGGTGATGCTGGGACTCTATCTCTACGTCTTTCATCCGGCCAACAAGGAGCGCCTTGAATCACAACGTTTCATTCCCCTGGATGACGAGGATCTCCCGGCAGGCAGCCGCCAACATTTTCCGCAGAAAACGGAGGATCAGCAATGAGTGATAAACAGAATCCAACACAAACCCCGGATACCGGTCATGTCTGGGACGGTAATCTGCGTGAACTCACCAACCAACCGCCCAAATGGTGGATGAATACCCTCTACCTGAGCGGCATATTTGTGGTGATCTATTTCATTCTTTATCCCTCTATTCCACTGCTCAATGGTTGGACCAAGGGCATACTCGGCTGGACACAGATGAAACGCCTGAACGAGACCATGGCAGAGATCGAGGAGATTCGCGCTCCCTATGAAAACAAGCTCAAGGGCATGTCCGCCGCCGCCATTCTGGCCGATGAAGAATTATCAAACTATGTCGTGGCATCCGCCAAGGTATTGTTTGGCGACCGCTGCGCCCCCTGCCATGGCACTGGCGGCGCCGGCAACCCTGGCTTCCCGGTGCTGGCCGATGACGACTGGCTCTATGGCGGCAGTATCGATTCCATCCAGCAGTCCATTTCCAATGGCCGCAAGGGCATGATGCCGGGTTTCGGCGCCATGCTCAGCGAACAACAACTGGACGATCTCAGCAAGCATGTAGTGGCCATGAGCAAGGGAGAGGAATATGCCCCGGGTAAAGAACTGTTTGTCTCCCAAGGTTGCATCGGCTGCCACGGCATGGACGGCAAGGGCATACAGATGATGGGTTCGGCCAACCTGACGGATGCCATATGGCGATTCGCCCCCGGTGGTGAAGAAAGCGTGAAATACACCATCCGCTATGGCGTAAACTCCGGGGCCGAAGGTGCGCGTAATGCGGTCATGCCCAGCTTCAAAGACAAACTTACGGAAACCGAGATCAAGAAGCTGGCCGTGTATGTATACAAGCTGGGTGGCGGGCAATAGTGAGTTGAAAAAACCATTTCCTAAAATTACCGTCATACTGGCGCATACACTCTTGAACATGAAGACCGGTATCAAGAATGTGATTACGCCTGGAGCCAAACTGCGTGCGGCCTGGATTCCGGACTGCGCAGGAATGGCGATGTTTGGCAGTTCGTCAACATATCAAGGGGCTCAGAATTGGTTTAACGGATATTGGTAGATATTCACCACCTTGGCGATGCCTGAAAGGCAATGAGCGAACGCAAGCTAATCCCATAGCGCGCTTATACAATGCCAAAAATTGTGGGAGCGCCTTTCCAGGCGCGAATCGCGCCTGGAAAGGCGCTCCCACATGGGGAAATAACCCAGTAGCAATTATTTTGAGACGATTAATAGTAGAGAGGATAGATTATGGACGCCGTAGCAATTGGTTCGATTATTGCCGTTGGCATCACCATTGCCATCGTTATCTTCCTGGCCATCCGCATAGGTTATCTCATCAATCACACTCATTCGGATGATTGAATTCGCAAACAGCAGGCATGATTGAACATACCTTCCGCGTCTTCCTGCCATCAATCCAAGGATCATGACACACGTGAGCGATTCACCCACGCAAGTCGACCTGAAAAACCTGGAAGACCTCTATCACGAGGCGGAATACTGGCACGTCAACACCGGCGGCAAGACCATTCACGCCAAGCGCATGCCGGGATTCTTCAGGCGCATCAAGTGGATGACCATGAGCGTCTGGCTGGTATTTTTCCTCGGCCCTTATCTGCGCTGGAATGGTCAACAGGCAATCCTGTTTGACATCCCCGCGCGCCAGTTCCATATTTTTGATATCACTATCCTGCCGCAGGATGTCTGGCTGCTGGCCCTGGTGCTGTTATTCTTCGCACTATTACTTGCCGCCGTCACCTCCGTGGCCGGGCGTGTGTATTGCGGCTATTTCTGTTTCCAGACGGTGTGGACCGACATCTTCGTCTGGCTGGAGGAAAAACTTGAAGGCCCGCCCTCAAAGCGTGTCAAGTTGGACAATGCACCCTGGAACCTGCACAAGTTCCGCGTCAAATTCATCAAGCACAGTATCTGGCTGGCCATCGGCCTGCTTACCGGTATCAGCTTCACCCTCTGGTTTGGTGATGCATTTGAAATGTGGAAGGCCTTCCTCACCCTGCAGGCACCCTTGATTGCCTGGGGCGCCGTGGGCGTGTTTGTGTTTTTCACCTACCTGTTCGCCGGCTTCATGCGTGAGCAGGTCTGTTTCTGGTTATGTCCCTATGCCCGCATCCAGGGTGTCATGTACGACCGTGAAACCATTCTACCCACTTACGACTTCCGCCGTGGTGAACCCCGCGGCAAACTAAAAAAGGGCAGCCGCGCCGAGGGTGGAAAACAGGGTGACTGCATCGACTGCAAACAATGCGTCGCCGTCTGCCCCACCGGCATCGACATCCGCACCGGTCAGCAGGAAGGTTGCATCACCTGCGCCCTGTGCATCGATGCCTGCGATGCGGTGATGGACAAAATCCACCGCCCCCGCGGACTCATCCGTTACGCCTCACTGGACGAGATCGAAGGCAAACCCACCATCCCTATCTACAAACGGCCCCGGGTACTGGTGTACCTCGTTATCATGTTGGCGGCCATTGGCGGTATCATTTACGGTCTTTCCAATCTAGGCTCACTGGAACTCAAAGCATTGCATGAACGCCAGCCCCTGTTCGTGGTGCAAAGTGACGGCTCCATTCAAAACAAATACGTGCTCAAGGTGCTCAACAAGACGGATGCCGATATGCCCGTCAAACTGAGCGTCAGCGGCCATCAGGCCCTGCGCCTGGCCAAGGGAGACACAAAATTTATCGCACGACAGGGACGGGTTACCGCGCACACCGTGTTCCTGCGCATCCCTGCGGATCAACTCCATGGCGAACGCATCCCCATCGTGTTCCGCATTGAAAGCGCCCGCGATCCCAAGGTGTTCGTGGAATACCAGAGTATGTTTTTTGGTCCCACGCGCTAAACAGGAAGATTGAACACGCACCTTAAAAAAACGACGAGGCAAGCCATCATGCAACTACCCCGCATTTCCCAAGACAACAAGGATGCACTGCGCAATCCCTGGTTCCTGAGTCTGCTGGGCATCATCGCCGTATTCCTACTGGTCAACGCC
>Ga0256832_1000254_pt1 | contig 33706 bp, 20 predicted proteins | sample 134614metaG_FD_190534 | JGI IMG/M metagenome (GOLD analysis project Ga0256832, IMG submission 190534) | Hydrothermal vent microbial communities from Lau Basin, Pacific Ocean - 134-614 | ecosystem: Environmental > Aquatic > Marine > Hydrothermal vents | place: Pacific Ocean: Lau Basin | collected...
AGCGGGCGGCTCCAAAATGGACCACATCCCGCCAAAATCATCAGAATGGAGAATACCACTTTTATCCCCTACTGCCCAGGCAGTGCCTGAAGGATCAACAGCTATGGCTTCAAGCTTTGAAAGCAAGGAAAAGGGATATTGCTGTACCCACTCTTGCGCAGAGAGTGTAAAAAAAGCTAAAAAAAACAGAAGAGAAAAAGTCAGTCTGTACATCAAAAAAAATTTTAATGGTGAAAAAATATACGAAAGCGCATTTTCCCCTAAATTTTCCTTGACTCAGACTTAATTTTACCGGAACATCGAGCCCTGAAAAAAGCCACATATTACGCACAGGGCAAAAATAAGCAAATTAACGCTTAAAAACTACCAAATAAACCAAACTATTTTTTAAATCGACATAAAAAGGACTTTTAAAGCTAAAAACTAAATGCCTATTTGAAAAATTAGAGCACTTTTAAGCTTGAGCTGCCAGCATACTTGCGAGCAGCTCAAGCTCATACAGAATCACTCATTCTCAAGCAGCAGCCTCCAGGCATAGTGCTTTTCGTCCACTTGTAATTTCAGGATGTAAAGCCCTGCAGGCAAATGCCCGGGCAGTGCCCACTCCAGGGTTTCGGCAGGCGCGGGGGTGGCGCTTAATATGCGTTTCCCATAGACATCCGTCAGGATTAGCAAGGATTTAGAGCCTTTCGGCAAATGGCGGATGGTGACAAGACCATGTGTCGGATTGGGGCTCAACTGCGGTGAGGATGCTTCCGGAGCGGAGGTACCCGTTACCATCACAAAAACCTCTTCCGACAAATCCGACTCGCAACCCGCCGGAGACAGAATGCTCAGGGACCAATTGCCCGAAACAGTGGGCTCGTAGGTGTTTACAGAAGTAGTCGCGGTCAGTACTCCTTCGAGATACCAATGATACGCCGCAGCGTCCTGAGTGGAAGTCTCCAAAAGGCCATCCATAAAAGCAATGGAAGGCGCGGGCGGAATGGGTGAAAAATCCAATGCAAGGGCAATTTCGGTACTATCTCCGCAGGTATTCTTTCCGGTAACGATTACATCGCCCTGCTGCTCGCCTACAATGACTGAGACCTGAGCGGTATTTTCATTGCCAAGGAGGAACCAGGCGGAGGGAAATTCCCATTCAAAAATATCTACGGCCGTAGCATCTACCGTATATTGCACAGTATCGCCCAGGCAGGGGGCTGAAGGCCCTTCTATGTCATTGAACACCGGTATATCCCCCGAGCAGACCACCCACTTGGCAATTTGCCCCGCAGCACCTGCCACCCAGGCCACTTCTTCTGAAACAGGACAGCTAAGCGCCTGCAATATCTGAGGAGCATCCGCTAAAGTAGTTGTCCAATTCAAACCACCATCTACAGACTGCACAACCACTCCAAATCCCGCAACACCTCCACAAAGCCAAAGACGCTGATCATCTACGAAATCGAGGTCCTTCCACAAAACATTGATGGACAAATTGTGCTGTTGCCAAGTCAAGCCCCCATCTTCAGTTCGATACAGATGCCCTCCCAGACGGGGAACGGCCCAGCCTGTTTGCTCATCTACAAACCTGATCAAGCCAAAATCTTCTAAGGAGTCGCTGCCGGGCTGTACTGTTTGCCAAGTCTGACCGCCATCGGTGGTGTGCAACAATTGACCATCCCTGCCTGCCAGCCAACCGTCCTGAGGGTTATGGAAAAACAGGTCTTCAAAAATGCCGTCTAAATCTTCCATCAAAGTCCAGCTCATAGCGCCGTCTGTGGAATGGTAGAATTTCCCATTGTACTCAATGGCAAAAAACTCCTGCGGGCCCGTTTTTTGGAACCTGAAATCACTACCACCGGCAGCGCCCAAAGCCTGCCAGCTATCTCCGAAGTCGCTTGAAAAGTACATCTGTCCTCCCGAATAAGTGGAAGCCCAAACAGCATCTTCACTCTCTATGTAAACCTGGGCCAGAGGCGTTTGATTGGAGGAAAAGTCATCCGGAGTGATGTTCTCCCAGATAGCGCCCCCGTCAAAAGTACGCACTACATGCCCCTCTGTACTCACTGCCAATCCCTGCTGATCATCCAAAAAGTCAATGGAGTGAAAAGGCGCTTTGACGCCCGGCACCTGCTCGGTAAAATTGGCAAAATCATCTGTCCACACAATCGTGCTGTAAGAGCCTGCAATCCAAAACTGCTCTGCATTCAAGGATGCCGCGGCCTGAAGGCTGGGGGAATACGACAAAGGAGAAATCTGCAACCAGGTGCCACCTGCATCTTCTGTATATTGAATACTGCCATTGCCACAGGTAACCACCCAAAAATCATCACTGGCCACCAAAAGGCCTCTGGGGATGGGAAATTCAGTGGGGTTGACCGCTGTCCAGCTAAGGCCGCCGTCCATACTTTCATACAAAAAGTCATTGTCGAGAATCAAGCCGTGCTGATCATCAAAAAAGTGTACGCCACGTGCGAAAGTAAAGGTTTGCGTTCCTGCCTGCGTCCAGGTAGTACCTCCATCTGTGGTGTGAAAGACCCTGCTGTTTAGCGCAAACTCAACCATCCAGCCCTCGGATTCACTGATGAAAAATCCATGAGGCGGGTTGCCGAAACTCACATCACCCGGATAGGGCAACTCCTGCCAGGTACTGCCACCATCCTCAGTTCGCGCCATGCCCTTTTTGGCGAAAGCCAAAAAAGTCTGCGCATCTAAGGCCTGAAGGCCGCCAAAGTCATAAATTTCATCAAAGCCGGTGCTGGTCCAGGTTTGGCCATTGTCGGTGGTTAGGTGCAGGTCTGTACCCGCAAGCAGTGCCTGTGCGCCCCCGCTACCCGGTAAAATAAGCACATCCCGAAAAACGGGATCGGCAGCGGGCGGCTCCAAAATGGACCACATCCCGCCAAAATCATCAGAATGGAGAATACCACTTTTATCCCCTACTGCCCAGGCAGTGCCTGAAGGATCAACAGCTATGGCTTCAAGCTTTGAAAGCAAGGAAAAGGGATATTGCTGTACCCACTCTTGCGCAGAGAGTGTAAAAAAAGCTAAAAAAAACAGAAGAGAAAAAGTCAGTCTGTACATCAAAAAAAATTTTAATGGTGAAAAAATATACGAAAGCGCATTTTCCCCTAAATTTTCCTTGACTCAGACTTAATTTTACCGGAACATCGAGCCCTGAAAAAAGCCACATATTACGCACAGGGCAAAAATAAGCAAATTAACGCTTAAAAACTACCAAATAAACCAAACTATTTTTTAAATCGACATAAAAAGGACTTTTAAAGCTAAAAACTAAATGCCTATTTGAAAAATTAGAGCACTTTTAAGCTTGAGCTGCCAGCATACTTGCGAGCAGCTCAAGCTCATACAGAATCACTCATTCTCAAGCAGCAGCCTCCAGGCATAGTGCTTTTCGTCCACTTGTAATTTCAGGATGTAAAGCCCTGCAGGCAAATGCCCGGGCAGTGCCCACTCCAGGGTTTCGGCAGGCGCGGGGGTGGCGCTTAATATGCGTTTCCCATAGACATCCGTCAGGATTAGCAAGGATTTAGAGCCTTTCGGCAAATGGCGGATGGTGACAAGACCATGTGTCGGATTGGGGCTCAACTGCGGTGAGGATGCTTCCGGAGCGGAGGTACCCGTTACCATCACAAAAACCTCTTCCGACAAATCCGACTCGCAACCCGCCGGAGACAGAATGCTCAGGGACCAATTGCCCGAAACAGTGGGCTCGTAGGTGTTTACAGAAGTAGTCGCGGTCAGTACTCCTTCGAGATACCAATGATACGCCGCAGCGTCCTGAGTGGAAGTCTCCAAAAGGCCATCCATAAAAGCAATGGAAGGCGCGGGCGGAATGGGTGAAAAATCCAATGCAAGGGCAATTTCGGTACTATCTCCGCAGGTATTCTTTCCGGTAACGATTACATCGCCCTGCTGCTCGCCTACAATGACTGAGACCTGAGCGGTATTTTCATTGCCAAGGAGGAACCAGGCGGAGGGAAATTCCCATTCAAAAATATCTACGGCCGTAGCAGCTACCGTATATTGCACAGTATCGCCCAGGCAGGGGGCTGAAGGCCCTTCTATGCCATTGAATACCGGCGTATCGCCCGAGCAAACCACCCACTTGACAATTTGGCCTGCACCACCTGCTACCCAGGCCACTTCATCAGAAACGGGGCAACTGACTGCTGCCAACATTTGCGGGGCATCCCCCAGAGTGATCGTCCAATTCTCGCCGCCATCTACAGATTGCAATGCGATTCCACTTCCCGAAGCACCTCCGCAAAGCCAAAAGTGCTGGGCATCAGCAAAATCAAGGTCCTGCCAGAAAGTGCCGACAGGCATGTTAACCAGTGTCCAGGATTGCCCGCCATCATCAGTGCCATAGATGTGATCTCCCAAACGGGGAATAGCCCAGCCTGTTTGATCATCTACAAACCGAATCAAACCAAAATCTTCTAAGGGGTCGCTGCCGGGCTGCACGGTTTCCCAGCTCTGTCCGCCATCGGTAGTGTGTAGCAATTGACCGTCATAACCTGCCAACCACCCATCTTGAGGGGTATGAAAAAAAATGTCTGTAAAGATACCATCCAAATCTTCCACCAAAGTCCAGCTCGCAGCCCCATCTGTGGAATGATAGAAGTGCCCGTTGAACTCAATGGCAAAGAACTCCTGCGGGCCCGTTTTTTGAAACCGGAAATCACTGACGACATCTCCCACAGCGCCTAAAGTCTGCCAGCTATCTCCAAAATCACTTGAAAAGTACATTTGCCCTTTAAAAGTGGAGAGCCAAACGACGTCTTCACTCTCTATGTAAATCTGGGCCAGAGGCGTTTGGTTGGAGACAAAATCAGCAGGGCTGATATTTTCCCAGATAGCTCCTCCATCGGAAGTACGCACCACATTACCGACTGCACTTACCGCCAGCCCCTTTTGGTCATCCAGAAAGTCAATAGAGGTTAAAAACGATTTGATACCGGGGATTTGTTCCGTGAAATTGGCAAAGTCATTTGTCCGAAGAATGGTGGTAAAGGAGCCTGCAATCCAAAAGTCTCCTGTACTCAAACTCGTTACAGCTTTATACGCGGGGGAATATTCCAGAGGATAAACATACTGCCAGGTAGCCCCTGCATCTTCTGTGTAATGTATGCTGCCATTCTCATCAGGAAGTATCCAAAATTCATCATCGGCTACCCAAAGCCCCCTCGGTGAAGGAAATTGCGCAGCATTGAGAGCCGTCCAGGTAACACCTCCGTCCATACTTTCATACAGATAGCCATTGTCGGCAATTAAGCCATGTTGATTGTCAAAAAAGTATATGCCGCGAGCAAAAGTAAAGGTTTGCGTTCCTGCCTGCGTCCAGGTAGCACCTCCATCTGTGGTGTGAAAGACCCTGCTGTTTAGTGCAAACTCAACCATCCAGCCCTCGGATTCACTGATGAAAAATCCATGAGGCGGGTAGCCAAAGCTCACACCACCCGGGTAGGGCAACTCTTCCCAGGTATTGCCGCCGTCCTGTGTGCGCGCCATACCTTTTTTGGCGAAAGCCAGAAAAGTCTGCGCATCTATGGCCTGAAGGCCGCCAAAGTCGTAAATTTCATCAAAGCCGGTGCTGGTCCAAGTCTGGCCATTATCGGTGGTTAAATGCAGGTTAGTGCCTGCAATCAGCGCCTGTGTGCCACCACTGCCCGGCAGGATGAGAACGTCCCGAAAAACGGGGTCGGAAGCAGGCGGCTCCAAAATGCTCCACATACTCCCAAAATCATCGGAATGAAGAACACCGCTTTTATCTCCTACGGCCCAGGCAACACCTGAGGGGTCAACAGTTATAGCTTCAAGTTCGGAAAGCAGCGGAAAGGGATATTGCTGTACCCATTCCTGGGCTGAAAGGGTAAAAAAAGCAGTAAAAAAAAACAGAAGGGAAAAAGTAAGTCTGTACATCAAAAAAAAATTAACAGGTGAAAAAATATGCAAGAATGCATTTTCCCCTTAGATTCTTCTTGCACAGACTTTATCTCACAAAAACAACGCCCTTGTGAAACAGTCAGATATTACGTACAAGGGCAAAGATAAGCAAATTAATACTTAATGACGCACTTTACACCTAATTGATTACCATAGCTGATGCGAAGGACATACATACCCTGCCCGTACAAAACCATGGGAAGGGAAGTTGAACCTGAGAAAGTCATTTCATCAAGCAAGCTCCCCTGCATGTCGTACAATGCGACATGAGCAGAACTGTCTTCGGGCAGAACGATCTGCAAGTGATCGCGTACCGGCACGGGAAAAAGCCGCACAAACGGCTCCTCAACTACAGCAGTCGAAGCAGATAATTGATCGTTTTCGAATACATAAACAGCGCCTGCATTGGGCAGGGGATAAGCCCCTGAATCGGGGCCGTCTTCATTTCTGGTAAAAACATAAGCCACGCCGGCCTGAATTTGCAAATTGCCCGAAGCATCAAATTCGTTTCTATATGCAGCACCCACGAGCAAATGCTCGCCATCTATGCTGACAGATTTACCAAAATAATTGAGCGAATCCATATCAGACGCCAACAATTTCTGCATTTCATTCCAATGGCCTGTCGCATCCCGCTCAAAAATGTACACAGCGCCCACCTGAGACAAAGAGTCATTGCCTCCGGCATCAAAATCCTCGCGATGGGCACCCACAATGCAGTAATCTCCGCTGATGGCGACAGACTTGGAAAAGCGATCCTCCACATCAGGGTCTGAAGCGTAAAGTTTGCTCACTTCCTCCCAGGATTGGGCAAAGAGCTGAAGGGCAAAAAACAGGGCGAAAAGTAAAAAAACATGTTTCATGGGCATAAGACTCCCGCCCAAAGAACAGGTTTAATGGAGCAGTTCTCTACTGCTTATTCACAGCCACTACAGCGGGCTTTGCATGATAGTTTTCCTGCTTCCAAAAGCGAAGCAGAAAGTCCAAATTCTCTTTTTTCATCACTTTTAAAAAATCTTGCAAGGCAGGGAGCTTATCCACACAGTGGTCTATGCAAAATTTGACCAACTCAACAGAATACCCCGGGACCAACAACAATACAGCCACATGTTCAGGAGACAATTCTTCGTCAAAAAACGGATTGTTCGGCAAGGGAAAAGCGCTGTTCACCTTCATATAAAACTCTATACCTCTATTTGGGTTGAAAAACACCAGGCCCGACTCTCTGTGCAGAAACTGCTTTCCGGGGATTTCCGTATTCTCTTCAAAAACCATTCCGTCTTGCCGGAGTTTTTCTCTTATCTTCCGGAGTTCCTCTTCGGAAGCCCCCTGATGCTTGTTGAAAAACTCGAGAAAGTCCCGGGCAAATTCATCCAATTTATCCATACTTCTAAACGCAATAGGCGACCCATCGTTAAAAATGAGAAAGGCCTTTCGCTGTTCTTCCAATATTTCTTTTGAATGCTTTTCCAGCTCGGGGTCTAAAAACTGAAAAGCGCCCAGGGCTTCAGGCGAACTCTTTTCACGCTCAATAACTTCATCTTCGATACCGTTCAAATGCATGGCAATACCGGAAAGCCACCACTCATCCCTCCAACGCACTATGCTCATGTGAACAAGTTCGCCCACTTTAACGGGCCCTGCAAAATGATCTTCAAAGCTGACTTTGCGAACAGCGACCTGCGTACCACTTGCAACATGCTCAAAAAAGACGAACCTCTCATCCCGGTCCTTATAGGCAAATACCGAAGAAATTCTATGGCTCATCCCTTCAAGGTCTTTATACAAAGGATGCTCTTCTCCAAGAAGCTCCATAGCCCATTCCCTGCCCGTCAACGCCAATAAAGCCGTGCAATAGTTATGAATCAGCCCGCTCCGCAGGTCATCCACAAGCTTAGGAAGCATGGATCCATAGATTTCATCTTCTATACTTTTGTCAAGGAACTCATTAATCTCACTGTCTAAATGAATGGCTGCATCCGGAAAAAAAAGCCAGGAATTAAACAATATCCTCGCCATAAATTCCCTCACCCCATAAAACTCATCCGGAAACTCATCGTCAAATTGATAAAAAGTCCTCAGCCGTTCATTCTCGGGAGCAGCTTTCACCCAGGCATCATCCAACACCTCAAGCACGTCTTCTGCCAAATCCCAGATAAAATCGGCATTGGGGTTAATAATCTTCATTTTATTGTTGGTACTGATAAAATACCAAATCAAGAAGCAAATATCTTCAACATTAATCTGCCCCCACCCATAAAACTCTTCCTCCTCATTATAATAAAACGGAACAGGACGCCCATACAATTTTTCATGTAAGTTAAGAAAAGCGCTCCACACTCCGGTATCGGTAACCACATCTTCCAGATAAGCCGCCAGAAAGCAGGCAAAAGTTTCGATCATCGGCTTGTCCAACTCTTCCCGTATGATTTCCTTATAATACTTGCTGTCCAACACTTTCTTAATCTCCGTAGCTAAGTTCACGTAGTAATAATCCACATCGTCGGGCGGCGTATCATAGGGCTTCATTCTCATCCAGGTGGAAATGGATACCTTCTTAGAGGTGCCGTACTTCTTCTTTTTTCTGAAACCTTTTCTCTTCATGATTGTAATTTTAAAGCAAAACACTCAACTGAGCGGTTAAAGTCTTCACTGTTTTACAAGCTGATGCGTCTCAATCACTTCCCCGTCTATAGAGATGCGCAAAAAATACACACTTGCTTCTAAAGACAGCGCTTTCAGGGGCAAAAATAGTGGAAGTTTTTGCTCTTTCAAAACCAAAAGGAGCTTGCCGGAAGCATCCGTCAAACTTATATCTACCGGCACGTCTTCGCCTTGCACAAAAAGCACCGTTGAAAAGGGATTAGGGAAAACAGTAAATTTAAATTCACTACCAACCTCTTCTTTCGTTCCTACCGGAAGGATGTATTCATAGGCGCCGATATCGGGGATTGGGCCACCATCTGCCCGTAAATTTCCATCCAGGTCATCGGCGGGCGCAAAGGCTGCATCGGCAGCATCAATCAAATTGGAGTTTTCCAACAAGTGGAAATCAAAATTGGCGTAATCCACAAAATTAGATTGATAAGACGCTTCAGAAGATAAAAGGCTGTTGTTCCCGGCCAGCGTAGCGCCATTTAATTGCAGGGTATTTGTAACATTGTTTTTCACCACACAGCCGGTGCTCACCGTGCCGTTCAGGTCTTCAATTTTTATCCAGGACGGCCCGGGCGTAGCCTCCGGTGTAGGGTCCAAAACGGTGTTGTTTACAATCAGACAATTGTGGGCGCCATAGAAAGCAATGCCGTGCCAATGATCTACAACAATGAGGTTGTTTTCTACAATCCAGTTATTGTAAAAACCATCAAAACAACCGATACCTTGCAAGTATCCCAGCAAAGGTTGTTCGGGGTCTTCGTAATTCAAGATGATATTTCTTCTTACAATATTATTATCCACCACGAGACCATTGGTAGTGAAAGATTGGATGCCATCGTCGTGATTACTATCCACCGCATAACAATTCTTTATCACATTGGCTTCAACAATATTGAAAGCCCCCCCAATTCGGATGCCATCCGCTGAAAAATTTTCAATGACATTGCCCATAGCCTGAATGTAATCTCCGCTCATAACAATGCCAAAATCCACATTAGAAAGCAGATTGTTTACAGCGCTGACAGAATCGCCTTTGATGTAAATTCCATCGCTCACATTGTTGACCCAGGCTTCGGCCGTCGTCCAGGGGTCTTGTGCGCTATAAATGCGACAATCGCTGATCGCAACTTCACTGACGGGGCCTTGCCAAGAGTGAGACTCTAAAAACACAAGTTTATTGTTGACATAAACATCATAGGGCTCAGAGCTCACCGTCAAGCCTTCAAAGCGCCATTTTTTACCGGCCTGCAAATGGATGCTTTTCAAAATGGGCACTGCGCCCTCTGCAGCCATCACCGTGATCGGGGCTTCATTAATGTAATTCACCAGGAACAACTCCCCGTGCAGGCCACTAAACAACAACAAAGTATCTCCGGCCTTCACCGGCGCACCTTGATTTTTGGGCTGCAGTTGCGGATTGGCGGGGTCATAGGGCAGCACATACGATTGACTTTCAATCAAGTTAGCCGCCACAACATGCTCCAGCATTCGCCACGGATTGCCGGCTGAGCCATCGCCGTCATCGCTGCCGTTTTGCGGGTCTATGTAAAAAGTTGTCGCAAAAGATATATGAGCAAAACACAAAAAACAGAGTATCACCCAATTTTTCATCTCTTTTTTTTAAACGGTAAAAACAGACTACTGCAAGACAATTTTCTCCGACAGCACAAACCTTCCGGCTTTGATGCTGCATAAATATATGCCTTTCGGCAAATGAGACAAGTCGAGGGAAACTTCACGCTCTTCTGTAAACACGCGCATCACCTGCTCACCACACAAATTGGTTAAAACAATTTCCCGGGGCAAGTTCTCTACGCCCGAAAAAGACAGCTTGCAAATCCCACTCGAAGGGTTAGGGAATATATTGCAAGCAGTGGTGGCGCCGGCAATTTCAGTGTTAGCAAGTACACCACAGGCAGGATTGCCCACTCCCGAAGTGGAGAGGGTAAGGCCATAGTCGTACAAGAGTTCAACAACTTCTGTGGCATAATTTTCTCCATTGGCAAAAACGGCTATGCCCATTTCATTGTCCAGGTCAAAATACATCTCTGTGCTGATGCCGTATTCTCCTCCGCTATGTCCCCAGAGTTCAATCGGTCCGGAAGAGACTTGAAAAGGTTCTTTGTAGAATTGCAGACCTTGTGTGGGATCTAAAGAAGGAACCTGAGGGGTAAACATCTCGTCGAAAGTAGAGGCAGAGAGGATTTGGCTGTTTTGGAGGATGCCTCCCTGTAAAACAGCTATCATAAAATTGGCTATATCGCGCACATTGGTGTGCAGCAGCCCATCGGGATAATCTGCGAAGCTGTAATGAGCAAGGGGTTCGTACTGCCCCGCGTAATAATCATGGGGATTGGCCAGCATATTGAGGTTGGGATACTCTGCGAGAAACCAATGCGTGTTGCTCATACACAGCGGTGCAAATATATTTTGCTCGCAATAATCTGAAAAAGGCATACCGGAGATGAGCTCTACCAAATACCCCTCCAGAGCAACAGCTATATTGGAGTAGTTGTAAACACTGCCCGGAGGGTGATTTACAAAATTGTTGTTGGGATTGTAGTCCTGCCCTGTGGGTGAAAAATACCGCTCCATACAATCGGCCAGGGTAATGAGGGGGTCTCCATTCCAGTTGTAGTAATTGTCAAGCGCATTGCCATCTTTAATAGAGGAGGTATGCGTCAGCAACATCCGGAAAGTGATGGGCATGTTTTCATAATTGGGAATTTCCACATCAAAGGGCATGTAGTTGTTGATGTCTTCGTCGAGCTCAAGCAATCCCTGCTCATTGAGTTGCATCATGGCGATGCCGGTAAAGACCTTCGAAATAGAGGCAATCATTTGCGAAGTGGTATCGGTATAAGGCGTTTCCAAATCGGTATTGGCAAAGCCATAAGACTGCATCCAAACGATTTCGCCATCTTTGACCACCACGGTAGAAAGTCCGGGCAAATGGCGCCCGCTCATGACATCCTGAATAGCAACATCTATGGCTGCCGAAGGGTTTGGGTTTTGCGCGAAAGCGCTCACCCAAAGCAGAGCGAACAGTAAAAAAGAGAATTGTTTTTTCATTTTTTGGGGTTTAGCTATGCAGTCTGCACCCGTTAAAACATTTGGCGAAAGCCAAACAAAGATAGGCAATAAAAGGGAAATACTCAAATTTCGGGTTCACTGCCCCAGGCCAAGGCCATACTTGAGGATGCAATAGATGGCTCTGAATCCGTCTTTGGCGCCGATTTTTTTGCCTTCTTCGTAGGTTCGGCCATAGTAGGAGATGCCCACTTCGTAGATGCGGATGCCGGGGATGCGCGAGATTTTAATGGTAACTTCCGGCTCAAAGCCAAAGCGTTTTTCGCGGAGGTCAAGCTGTTTGAGATATTTGGCCTTGAAGAGCTTGTAGCAGGTCTCCATATCGGTCATGTTGAGGTTGGTTACCGCATTGCAGAGCGTCGTCAGGAATTTGTTGCCGATGCTGTGCCAAAAGAAGAGGATGCGGTGTGGTTTGGCTCCCATGAAGCGCGAGCCATAGACCACATCGGCATGGCCTTCGAGCACGGGGCGAAGCAGCTCATTGTACTCCCGCGGATCGTACTCCATATCGGCATCCTGTATGATGATGAATTCTCCCGTAGCTTTTTCGATGCCGGTATGCAGGGCGGCGCCTTTGCCCAGATTGATCTCGTGCTTGTAGTAGCGGATATCTTGCCCGGGATGCTCCTCCATAAACTGAAGAATGATTTCCTCCGAACGGTCTTTGGAGCAGTCGTTGACCAGGATGATCTGCTTTTCAATACCCGCCGTCAACTCCACCGAGTTGACGAGCTGCAGAATCTGCCGGATGGTCGCCTCTTCGTTATAGACGGGCATGATGATGGAGAGTTTGTTTTTTTCCTGCATCGCTTATTCTTTAAAAGTTTGCAATCGGAGCCCATAGATAAGCACTTTTTTAGAGCTCCCCCCATTCCAAAAGAGGCATTCGACCCCATCGAAGGGTTCTTCAGGTTTTTTGACATCCAGATAAAGTGCTTTTTTCTGGCCATCGTGCATAAATCGCTGCACCCTGATTTTTCGCTCTTTAACCACCTGACCGGCTCGTTTGAAGCGCAGGATAAATTGGGTCATTTTCCAGACATCCCACTCCTTGGGCCCCAGTTGAAAAGTGGCCGATGCTCTCACCCAATCGTAATCCCCTTCGCCGGTAAGAGGGATGAAAACCGGTTCGCTCCATTCCTTTTCAGCGCCTAACTCCAGCGTATCACTCGTATCTTCATAGACCAAGTGCAAATCCCGCGCCTCGCCTTCGTACAGCTCATTGGTATCTAACAGCTTGAGGTATTCGATATTTTTTGAGAGGCGTCCAATGGTCTTCCAGTAGTAAGCTCTCGTCATCTGGCCCACCTTAAGCATTCCGCCCTTATGCGCCTGGTGGGTGAACCACAAATTCACATAAGCGAAGAGCAAAAAGAGCAGGACAGTTGCATATTTCAACAACTTTCCCCCATTAAAAGCCCAATCCAAAAAAGCCGCGAGGGGAAATGCCAAAACGGGATAGGCCTGCACCATCGTCCGCTGCCCGAGGGAGCCGCCATACCACCAGATGTCCCAGGCAAATGCGATGTAAATAAAGAGTGCAGAGAACAGCGCTGTAACGCCAAACAACTTCTTATCTTTTTTCCATAAAATCAAAAAACCGGGCAGGGAAAACAGCATCATAGGCGAGTACATCAGCCAGCCGCTTTTATAGCTGAAGAGGCCATTCGCTATGTGCGGGTGCAACCAGCTAAACCCCTGATCCTGATAGGAATACACAATCCAGTCTCCCGTTGCATATTTCCAGTAAAATAATTGCAAAGAACCTGTGATCGCCGTCATCAAAACCGCCAGCAGCAGCATACCCACATGCTCTTTCCAAAACCGAAAATGCTGCGCAACAGCGCTTCTATCAAACACATTCACTCCCCACAAAAGAGGTATAATTGCCGAGAGTATCTCCGTCGGTCGCGTGAGCGCTGCCAGCCCGACAAGCAGTCCGACGCCCAACGCCTTACCCCACGAAGGATTACTGTAAAATCTCATACTCAACCAAATCAACAAAGCGTAAACAGCAAATAACCCATTGTGCGTCATGGCCCCGTCTATGGCGGTGTAATTTAAGTAATTTGTACCCAGCACAAGGGCAGCCAGCGTCAAGCTCACCACCCCGTCTTTAAAATAAACGAGCAAAATTTTGCGCAGAAAAAACAGCCCCAAAAAGGCCACCAACAGGCTACCGACAGAGATCATAAACTGATAGGGGAAGGAGAATCCATCGGCCTCATACTTTGGCGAGAGGGAAGCCCAGGCATGGGCCGCAAAAAAGAAAGGAGCATATTGAAGGGCCTGTCCGAGCGAGTATTTCATCACATAATTCCCCGACTTTTCATGCCGAAAAGCCTGTTGAAAATCGGGTGTAGGCCGGTACTTCTGCAAGATGCTGTCACGAAAGCTGCACTGCTTCAAATCGCCGTAAATGAACAGGGCCGGCAGGTACATGTAATACCCCGACACATCCCAAGCCAAAGTAGCCTCCGTGCCCCCCTTTGTCCAACGCGGATAATAGAGAAAATGCGTCAGCAGAATGAGGAGGTAGAGCAGGTAGAGGGTGTGGGTGGATTTGAGCTGCATTTGAGGTGTTTTGGAAAGGGATTTTGGGGTGAAGATAGGGGGATTTTTGGGATTTGGGAGGGTGGATTTTGTTAAATCACTGTTCACTACAGACATGTCATGTCTTATAGACATGACATGTCTCGCGCGCGCGTCACGCGCGCACACGCGCGCGCGAGGCAGCCCCCCCAAAAAAAATCCCAAAAACCCTTGCTTTTTTCAAAAACCCCCTTATCTTTGCAGCGCGAACATCTTAGGCGAAGGGCCATTTTGTCCTTCCGCCACCTCCTCTCAAAACAAAAACACGAACACCTGTGCTCAAGGGAGCAGACCGTGCCGTACAACGGCATGGCGGCTCCGATGTATTCATCCGGGCAGTGCCACAGTACTGCCCACAAACGTGTTTGTGTCATGTTAGTAAAAACCAATGCAGGGGCTGTACAGGGCGTAACCGCCCGCCCCATTGTCGTCGAAGTGAACGTTCGGGGAGTTGTCTCCCACGACCGGCAGGCTTATTGCATGGTGGGCTTGCCCGACAATGCCGTCCGCGAAGGGTTTCAGCGGATTGGGGCGGCCATCACCACGCTGGGCTATGCCATGCAAAGGCGCTACACCGTCGTCAACCTCGCGCCGGCAGACTTGCGGAAGGAGGGCTCCGCTTACGACCTGCCCATCGCTGTAGGCATGCTTGCCGCCTCAGGGCAAATCGAGATTAAAGGCCGCTTGCAAGACTACATGCTCATGGGCGAACTGGCCTTAGACGGCATGCTCCGCCCCATCAAAGGTGCGCTGCCCATTGCCAGCCTCGCCGCGCAAATGGGCATCAAAGGGCTGTTCATCCCCCGTGAAAATGCCCGGGAAGCGGCCATCGTCGGGGGCAAACTCAAGGTATATGGAATCACCAACCTGCGCGAAGCCGTGGACCACCTCACCGGTGCGAAGCCCCTCCAGCCCATTGAAGTGAATGCCGAAGAGGAGTTCCTGCGGCAACGCCACCGCCACCAGGTGGATTTCTCCGACGTCAAGGGGCAGGAGAACATCAAGAGGGCTTTGGAAATCGCCGCCGCAGGGGGGCATAACGCCATCCTCATCGGCCCTCCCGGCGCGGGCAAAACCATGCTGGCCCGCCGGCTGCCCACCATCCTGCCGCCCCTGACCTTTGACGAGGCCATGGAGACCACCAAAATCCACTCCGTCGCAGGCAGGCTGCCCAAAAACAAAGCGCTGATCACCAATCGCCCCTTCCGGGCACCGCATCACACCATCAGCGATGTGGCTATGGTGGGCGGCGGCTCCAACCCCATGCCCGGAGAAATTTCCCTGGCACACAACGGCGTGCTCTTCCTCGACGAATTGCCCGAATTTCGCCGCAGCGTGCTGGAAGTACTCCGCCAGCCCATGGAAGAGCTGAAGGTAACCATCTCCCGCGCCCGCATCTCCGTGGACTATCCCGCCAACTTCATGCTGCTGGCCTCCATGAACCCCTGCCCCTGCGGCTTCTACAACCACCCGGAAAAGAGCTGCGTCTGCGGTACCAACGCAGTCAAAAAGTACCTCAACCGCATCTCCGGCCCGCTGATGGACCGCATTGACCTGCACATCGAAGTAACTCCCGTCAGCTACGAAGAACTATCCGACGAAAACATCCGGACGGAGAAGAGCGAAGAGGTGCTGCAGCGCGTCATCAAAGCCCGCAACATCCAGGCTCAACGTTTCAAAGACGCCCCCGGCATCTACAGCAACTCCCAAATGCCCGGGCGCATGGTGCGCGAAGTCTGCGCCTTAGACAGCGCCTGCAAGGAAACCCTCAAGCGCTCCATGGAAAAACTCAAGCTCTCGGCCCGCGCCTACGACCGCATCCTCAAAGTCGCCCGCACCATCGCCGACCTCGAGGCCTCGCCCAACATCCGGCTCCACCATTTGGCGGAAGCCATACACTGCCGAAATCTCGACCGCGCAGAATGGGCCGGCGCCGGAGCCGAAATACTGACGTAAATTTGCGCAACCGAATGCCCGTAAACTTGTTTAGTTAGGGAAACAGAAAATGCCGGCTTCTAAGCCGCAGGGCATGGGTAGCTTCTGCTTTCGCAAAACACTGCAACGAGCACAAACTTATGTTTCCAAAATACGATGTCATCGTAGTAGGCGCCGGGCATTCCGGTTGTGAGGCCGCTGTGGCAGCGGCCAACATGGGCAGCCGCGTACTTCTCGTTACGATGAACATGCAGACCATCGCCCAAATGTCCTGCAATCCCGCCATGGGAGGCGTGGCCAAAGGGCAAATCGTGCGGGAAATAGACGCCCTCGGGGGCTATTCCGGCATCGTTACCGACAAAACGCGGGTGCAATTCCGGATGCTCAACCGCTCCAAAGGGCCTGCCATGTGGAGCCCCCGCGCTCAGAGCGACCGCATGCTCTTCGCCCATACCTGGCGGATGATGTTAGAAGCCCACCCCAACATAGACTTCTGGCAGGAAATGGTAAACGGCCTCATCGTCAAGGGAGACCGCGTGTTGGGCGTGCGCACAGGGCTGGGGCTGGAAATCGAAGGAGAAACCGTCATCCTCACCAACGGCACCTTCCTCAACGGCATCATTCACATAGGCGAAAAGCAATTCGGCGGGGGCCGTGCAGGTGAGCGCGCCGCTACGGGACTCACCGAACAACTCATCGAACTGGGCTTCGAAGCCGGCCGCATGAAAACCGGAACGCCCCCCCGCGTGGACGGCCGTACCCTGCACTACGAACGCATGGAAATCCAGGAAGGCGATGCCGAAGCCGGACGCTTCTCCTTCACCAATACGCCCGTGCCGGAGCGACAATTGCCCTGCCACATCACCTATACCAACCCGAAAGTACACGAAATCCTGCGCACGGGCTTTGAACGCTCGCCCATGTTTACGGGACGCATCCAGGGCATCGGGCCGCGCTATTGCCCCTCCATAGAAGACAAAATTGACCGCTTCGCCGAGCGCGAAAGCCACCAGCTTTTCGTAGAGCCCGAAGGCTGGGAAACCTGCGAAGTCTATGTCAACGGCTTTTCCTCCTCCCTGCCGGAAGAGGTGCAGTACAAAGCCCTGCGCCTGATTCCCGGCTTTGAAGATGCCAAGATGTTTCGCCCCGGCTATGCCATTGAATACGACTTCTTCCAGCCTACCCAACTGAAGCCCTCTTTGGAAACCAAGCGCATCAAAAACCTCTTCTTCGCCGGCCAAATCAATGGCACTACCGGTTATGAAGAGGCCGGCGCACAGGGACTCATCGCCGGCATCAACGCGCATCTCGCCATACGAGAGGAGGAGCCCTTTATACTCAAGCGCTCAGAGGCCTATATCGGCGTCTTGATAGACGATCTCGTCAATAAGGGCACCAAAGAACCCTACCGCATGTTCACCTCGCGGGCCGAGTACCGCATTCTGCTGCGCCAGGACAATGCCGACCTGCGCCTCACGCCCCTCGCCCACAAGTTGGGTATGCAGGGCATGGAAGCGCGCATGGCTCGCGTGCGGCAAAAGGAAGAAGCCTGTAAGGCCATCACCCGCTTCATGGAGGAATTCAGCGTAGCTCCCGAAGACATCAATTCCTTCCTCGAAGAAAAAGGCTCCGCCAGCCTGCGCCAAAAAGTCAAGCTGAAAAACATCCTGAGCCGTCCCCACATCCAAATAGAAGAGCTGCGGCAGGTGCTGCCCGAATTGGCTCGCTTTCTGCAGGCCTTCGATGAAGAGAGCATCCGCCTGGCTGCCACAGACCTCAAGTACAGCGGCTACATCCGAAAGGAAAAGGAGATGGCCGAAAAAATGAATCGCCTCGAGCAGGTTTTCCTGCCCGAAAAGCTCGAATATCAAAAATTGCACGGCCTCTCCAGTGAGGCCCGTGAAAAACTCCTCGCCATACGCCCGCGCACCCTGGGGCAGGCCAGCCGCATCAGTGGCGTGTCGCCCGCCGACATTTCGGTGCTGCTCGTATATTTGGGGCGATGAAACGAGCCTTCTTCTCCAACTTTCTGCTGCTGCTGGGCGTCAACCTGCTGGTGAAGGTAACTTATATCTTCGGCATTGACCGCAGCGTGCAAAACACCGTTGGCACGGAAGTCTATGGCCGTTATTTCACGCTTTTGAGCCTGGCTATGCTGTTGCAAATCATTGCCGATTTCGGACTTGCCTACTACAACAGCCACAAGGTCGCGGGCCACCCTCCCCTCGTCAGCAAGTACTTCCCCAACCTGCTGCTACTCAAGCTCTTTCTGGCCGGCGGCTACCTGCTCAGCCTGATTGGCCTGGGCTTTGCCCTGGGTTACGCTCCCCGGGACTTACCCCTGCTCTCTCTGCTGGCCGTCAATCAGGTGCTGGTGTCCTTTCTGTTGTTCCTGCGCTCTACGCTGGCAGCTTTGGGCGATTACCGCAAAGACAGTCTGCTCTCTGCTTTTGACAAGCTTTTGCTGGTGCTTTTTGGAGGGTTTTTGCTGTTCGGGCCCTTTCGGGCAAATTTTCAGATCATCTGGTTCGTCCTGGCTCAAACGCTCTCTCTGCTGCTCGCCCTGGCAACGGTCTGGCTGACCCTGCGCCCGCATCTGCCCGACTTGCAATGGCGCTTCAGGAAGTCTTTTGTGGCGCTCATGCTCAGGCGCTCTACGCCCTATGCCATGACCGTACTGTTGATGGTCTTATACACCCGTTCGGATGTAATTATGTTAGAGCGGCTTTTGCCGAAAGGCGCTATAGAAGCCGGCATTTATGCAGGAGGCTATCGCCTGTTGGACGCCGCCAACATGCTGGGATTCTTGTTTGCCGGATTATTGTTACCCATGTTTTCAGGCATGTTGGGAAGGCAGGAAGACATCAGGCCGCTGTTCGACCTGGCGCTGCGTCTGATTTTTGCCATTGCGACCTCTGTGGGCATTACTGTTTTCTTCTTCCAGGCCGAAGTGGTAAAGCTCTTGTATGTAGAATCCACGCCCTATTGGGGTGTGGTACTGGGCTGGCTAATGCTGACCTTCATCATCACCAGTCTTTCCTATATATACGGCCCGCTCATCACGGCAGGCGACATGATTTCGCGGCTGAATCGCTATTACGCTTACAGCATTTTGCTGAATGTCGTACTCAACCTGCTGCTCATTTTTCGCTTTGGCGCTGCCGGAGCGGCCTTTGCGACTTTTTTGACTCAGGGCTTTGTGCTGCTGATTCAGGCTCGCCTGTGCCAGAAGCGTTGGCCGGGCCTGCTTCGCAGCTCACAATTCGTGCAAATGGCTCTTTTTACCCTGCTGGCAGTGTTGAGCGCTACGGCTTTTCACCGCTGGCATTCCCTGCCCTGGCTCCCGGCCTTTGCCCTGGCATTGAGTTTGGAAATGCTGCTCGCTTTCGCCATCCAACTGCTTTCCCTGCCCGAATTGTGGAAAATGCTGTCGGCCAAAACCGAAGATTCATAAAGCTGCCTTATCTTGCGGTGTTTTTTGCACAACAACTCAGAGCCACATGGTTCAAAAAGACCTGAAACTGACGGACATCATCAAGCAATTGCTGGAGCGTCGCAAGTATATTCTGGGCATCACTTTTCTGACTGCCATAGGCACGGCCATCATCAGCCTGCTGCTGCCGGTGTATTATCAGGCTTCAACCTTGTTTTATGCCGCCAGCCCGGACCTGGCCTCGCCCGAGCAGATTTTTGGCGAAGCCAACACCACCACCCAATACTACGGCACGGATTCCGACCGCGACCGCCTGTTTTCCATTGCCCGCTCATCGGCAGTTACGGATTTTTTGATTCAAAAATTTGACCTGTACAAGAGGTACGACATAGACTCCACACACGTAAAGGCCCCTTACCGCGTCAAAGAGCAACTGCTGGATTTATACACCGTTGAGAAAACCAAGTACGATGCCCTGGAGTTGTCCGTAGAAGACCGCGACCCGCAAATCGCCGCCGAGATGGCCAACGCAGCCCGCGAGCGCATCAACGAGGAGGCTCAGCGCCTCATCCGAGAAAGCCAGCAAAAAATGCTGAACACCTATCAAAAGGCCATCGAAGAGCAAAGCACTTACCTCAAGACTTTGGAAGACTCCCTCAAACTTTTGCGAAACACCTATGGCGTTTACAACACGGAATCCCAAAGTGAGCAACTCGCCAATCAACTGGCCTCCGAAAAACGCCAATTGAGTTTTGACAAAGCCCGCCTGAAACGCTACCTCGAAATGGGAGGCGTCCCCCGAGACACCATCCGCTACCTGCAGGCAGCCATTGCCGGCAGGGAGCAAAGCCTTCAGGATGTGGAAAGCCGCCTGGAAAAATTTTCTCAGGGCATGTCCCGCATAGAAATGCTGGAGACTACGTATGAAGAAATATCCGACAAGCTCTCCGAACTGCAGACCCGCAAAAACCAACTGCAAACGGCCCTGCAGTCGGGCTTTACAGCTCTGCACATCGTAGAAACAGCCCAGGTACCCACCATCAAATCCCGCCCCAAACGCAGCATTTTGGTCATTATGGCCGCCATGGCTGCCTTTATGTTTTCCGTTCTCGGCGTTTTGCTGTACGAAAACTACAAAGATGACTTCCGATGAGCAGGCAAATGCGGCTAAAAAGCCCTACCTTTGCTTACTTCCAAATTAAAACCCACAAAAAATGTTACACCCGCTCAAAGCGTTGCTGCTCGTCTTTCTATCGAGCCTTACCATCTCTGCCTGCACACTTTTCAAACAGGCAGAAACTGCTTCTGAGGAAAACCTGAAAATCGAGGAGCGCCAATTAGATACTCTGAACGTATTTGCCGAAAGGCCACAGGAAAACTCTTCCAAAGATATCTACACACTCCCCCGATACAACCCCTCCGCCACCCGCATCAACGACCTTTTGCACACTTCGCTGGACCTCTCATTTGATTGGGAGAAGCAGGCCGTCATAGGTACGGCGAGGTTGAAAGCCAAACCTTACTTCTACCCCACAAGCACCTTTGAGCTGGATGCCAAGGGCTTTGAGATTCAGGCCGTTTCTCTGTTGCCTTCCGGCAAATCCTTAAACTACGAGTACGACGGCAAGAAGCTCTCCATACAGCTCGACCGCGAATACACCCGCGAACAGACTTACGAAGTTGAAATCAAGTACATCGCACATCCCAAAGCCGAGGGAGGCAGCGCCGCCATCAGTTCTGACCGGGGCCTGTACTTCATCAATCCGGAAGGAACTCCGGGCAAGCCTCAACAAATATGGACGCAGGGTGAAACCGAAAGCAACTCCCGCTGGTTTCCCACTATTGACAAGCCCAATGAGCGCCACACCCAAGACATTCGCCTGACGGTACAGGACCGCTTCGTTACCCTCTCCAACGGCCTGCTGGTATCTTCCACCCCTGCCGGCAACGGCATGCGCACCGATTATTGGGTGATGGACAAGGGACATGCACCTTACCTCACCATGATTGCCGTAGGCGAATGGGCCGTCGTCAAAGATACCTGGAACGGTATGGAAGTCAGCTACTACGTGGAGCCCGAGTACGAAGAAGATGCCCGCAGTATTTTCCCCTATACGCCCGAGATGCTGGCCTTTTATTCAGACATCCTGGGCATTCCTTACCCCTGGCAGAAATACTCACAAGTCGTAGTGCGCGACTTCGTATCCGGAGCTATGGAGAACACCACGGCCGTTACCTTCATGGAGATGGTGCAGGGCCACAGCGAAGACCTCGTAGATAGCGATATGAACGAGCTCATCGTTACGCACGAAATGTTTCACCATTGGTTTGGCGATCTGGTAACCACCGAAAGCTGGGCCAACATCACCCTCAACGAAGGCTTTGCCAACTACAGCGAATACCTCTGGATGGAGCACAAACACGGCCGCGATGCAGCAGAAGCCCATCGCTTAGAGGAGATGGACGGCTACCTCTCCTCCCGCTTCTGGCACCCTCTGATTTACTTTGGCTATAAAGACAGGGAAGACGTCTTCGACGGGCATTCCTACAACAAAGGGGGCCTGGTGCTGCACATGCTTCGCACCATGATTGGCGATGAGGCCTTTTTCACAGCTCTGCAGCAATACCTTCAGAAAAATGCCTATACCGATGTAGAGGCCCACGAGTTGCGCCTCGCCTTTGAAGACGTTACCGGCCAGGACCTCAACTGGTTTTTCAACCAATGGTACTTCGCTGCCGGGCACCCCGAGTTGAATATCGAGAAATCTTACTCTGCCGAAAATCAAACGGTCAGCCTGAGCATCAGCCAGGTGCAAAAGCCCACAGAGGAGATACCGGCCATCTTTCAATTGCCCTTCCGCGCAGAGGTTTACATGCCCGATGGCAGCAGGCAGAGCTATTCCTTTACCATGAATCAGCGCGAACAGACTTTCCGGATGCCCGCTGCTCAAGAGCCCGCATTGGTGGTCTTTGATGCCGACCACAGCCTGCTCGCCGTCGTCAACTACCCCAAAACGGAAGAAGAGTACGCTTTTCAGTACCGCCACGCACCCACCTACTACGATCGCCATGAAGCCATTGAACAACTGCAGCAGAAGAACTCATCACTCCTGGACCCCATTTGGACACTGGCTTTAGATGATCCCGCCTGGCAAATACGCCAGATGGCCGTAGAAAACTGTTCAGCTACTGATGCCAACATCCAACGCATCGCTCAAATGGCCCTGAATGACCCCAGGGCAGATGTACGCGCCGGCGCCCTCTACCGCCTTGGAGACACCCAAGACAAAGCATGGCTGAAGGTAGCCATGGAAAGCATAACCAAAGATCCTTCTGCTGCCGTGCGGGGTGCAGCCCTCAGCCTCATTTACGACTTAGACCCCTATGCCGCCCTCGAAGCTGCCGAAAAACTCCAAAACAGCAAGAGCAGCGCACTGATCAGCGCCCTGGCAGAGATTTTTGCACAAACGGGCGATCCCAAATATCTCGACTTTTTTGAGTCAAAATTTGACTTGATGAACAACTTTGACGGCATCGGATTTGTAAGTTTATATGCAGAGCTGGCTCTAAACGTGAATCCGGAGTCTATCAAGCGTGCTGCAGACCATCTGGAAAAGGGCGCCCTCAATGCCAACTACATGCCTTGGTATCGCTTCGGCATGGTCAGCGCGCTCAATAAGCTCCACAACGGACTCGTTGAAGCTATCATAGACATTGGTCCCGATGGCAGCCAACAACTCGTCCAATTGGACGAAGAAATCAAAGCGAAAATCAACGGAATCAAAGAAGCGGAATCGGACAAAAGGCTGAAAAGCATGTACAAAAGATTCCCCTCTTCTTAAAAAACAGCACGGGCAGGTGAAGTGCCACCTGCCCGCAAACCCATAATTGCGCAGAAGATGTATGAAGAACTGATCCAAAAGCTCGACCATTTTATCCGCAGGTACTATCTCGACAAATTGATTCGGGGTAGCCTGTACGCTTTGGGATTTATTGTGTTGGCATTTCTGTTGGCAACTTTTCTCGAGGCAGAGTTTTACTTTAGCAAAACCGGTCGCATTCTTCTTTTTGGCACCTTCCTCTTGTCTTCGATTGCCGCCCTGGCTTTTTGGGTATTTCGCCCCCTGCTCAGTTATTTTCGCCTTGGCAAAGTCATTTCTCACGAGCAGGCTGCTGTCATCATTGGCAACCACTTTTCCGATGTGGAAGATAAGCTCCTCAACATCCTTCAATTGCGCAGGCAAGCCGATGAGGCAGAAGATGTCGAGCTCATTCTTGCAGGTATTGAACAAAAATCTGCACAAATACGCCTCGTTCCTTTCAAAAAAGCCATAGACCTTTCGGTAAATAAAAAATACATAGGTTATACGCTCATCCCGCTGTTGTTGCTCATCTCCATTTTGCTGATAGATGCCAATTTCATCAAGCAACCGACGCAACGACTCATTCACCTCAACAAAGAATTTGAAAAACCCGCCCCCTTCAGCTTCGTCCTACACGATGAAAACCCTGAAGTCATACAATACGAAGACTATCCCCTCGAAGTAAAGGTCGAAGGCGAGACCCTGCCCGATGAAGTTTACATCACCTTTGACGGCTTGGAATACCGCTTAAAAAAAGAAGCTCCGGACCGTTTTATTTATCGCTTCAGGAAAGTGCAAAAAGACCGTTTATTCCGCTTGTTTGCGGGGCCGGTCAGCAGCAAAGAATACGAGCTCAAAGTACTGAAAAAGCCCAACATGCCGGGCTTTGACATTCAATTGGACTATCCGGCCTACACCGGCAGAAAAGACGAAACCATTTCCAACACCGGTGACCTGCTCATTCCCGCAGGGACTCGCATTGTCTGGAATTTCAAAACGGAAAATACCGAAAACATTGGCCTTTTACTGCCTGAAAAAGAGCAAATAGTATTTGCCGAAAGGCGCGGAAATGACGTGTTCTACTTCAAGCACACGGCCATGAAGCCGGGCACCTACAAACTGTTTCTCTCCAACGAAATGCTGCCCAATGCCGATAGCATCACCTACTCCATGAACGTCATCCCCGACGAATATCCCGTCATTGAAGTGGAAGAGTTTCCCGACAGCACAGACCGCAAGTGGTTGTATTTCATAGGAGAGACCTCCGATGATTACGGCCTGTTAAAGCTCACCTTCAATTACCGCATCACCTCATCAGACGGGCAGAGCAGCGAATTGGTTAGTTTGCCCATTCCTCTGTCAAACTCCGGCAAGAAACAGGCCAAAGTCAGAAATGCCGAATACACGCACAGTTGGAATCTCGGAGCATTGGATTTAAAGCCCGGCGACCAGGTCAGCTACTATTTTGAAGTCTTTGACAACGATGCCGTGCATGGCAGCAAATCTTCGCGCACGCAGCCCCGCGTTTATGCCATGCCCACGGTAGAAGAATTTGAAAAAATCGAAGAGGAAAATATCGAAGAAATTCAGGAGCGCCTCAACAAGGCTTTGGAAGAAAGCAAAAAAATCCAGGAACAACTCAAGAAAAAACGGGAAGAACTCCTCCAAAAAGAAGAGCCCGACTGGCAGGACCGCAAAGAGTTGGAAAAACTGTTAGAGCGGCAAAAGGAATTGATGGAAGAAATCCGAAAAGCCCGAGAAGCTTACAAAGAAAACCTGGAAAATCAACAGGAGTTTCGCGAGCGCAGTGAGGATATTCTCCAAAAGCAAGAGCAACTCCAAAAGCTCATGGAAGAGACCATGGACGAGGAGATGCAAAAACTGATGGAGGAGATACAGAAGATGCTGGACGAGATGCAAAAGGATGAGGCACTGGAGCAAATGGAAGAATTCCAGTTATCGGAAGAAGAATTGGAAAAAGAGCTCGACCGCGCTTTGGAGTTGTTTAAGGAACTGCAACTCGAGCAAAAGATGGATGAGGTCATCCAGGAGTTAGAAGAATTAGCCGAGCAGCAGGAAAAACTGAGCGAAGAAACCGCCAATGAAGAGAAGCCGCAGGAAGAGCTCCAAAAAGAACAGGAAGAGATCAATGAAAAATTTGATGAGCTTCAAGAGAAGATGGACGATATCCAGAAAATGAATAAGGAGTTGGAAAAGCCCAAGCCTCTCGAAGACCACAAAGAAGAGAGCGAAAAAATCGAAGAAGACCTGGATAAGAGTCAGGAGCAACTCGAGCAAAAAGAAAACCAGGGGGCTTCCAAATCACAAAAAAGCGCATCCCAAAAGATGCGTCAAATGGCACAGAGCATGTCTGGCAGCATGAAGAGCATGGCCATGGACCAAATGATGGAAGATATGGAGGCTCTGCGCCAATTGCTGGAAAACCTCCTGACGCTGTCTTTTGATCAGGAAAATTTGCAAAAGGATTTTCAGGAGACCGCCATCAACACGCCCCGCTACGTAGAATTGGTAAACAAGCAATTCAAGTTGGAAGACGATTTCCGGCTGGTCGAAGACAGCCTGCAGGCCCTGAGCAAGCGGGTTTTCCAGATCGAAAGCTATGTGATGGAAAAAGTCAGTGAGATCAAAACCAACATGAAGGATGCCACCGACCAATTGGAGGAGCGCAAGGTCAGTCAGGCCTCCAAGCATCAGCAATACGTGATGAAAAACCTCAACGACCTGGCGCTGATGTTAGACGAGGTCATGCAGCAGATGCAAATGCAGATGTCGGGCATGATGAGCGGCAATCAGATGTGCAACAATCCCGGGCAGGGCAAAGGCGGCAAGGGCAATGTGCCCAAGGACAAAATCAGCAAAGGCCAAAAGGAGATTTCCGAGCAAATGCGCAAGATGCTCGAGCAAATGCAAAACGGCAACATGCCTTCCAGCGAAGAATTTGCCAAAACGGCTGCCAGGCAGGCCGCACTCAGAGAGGCCTTGCGGCAAATGCAAAAAGAACTTCAACAGCAGGGCAAGGGCTCTAAAGAGCTGGAGGAGATCATGGACCAAATGAACAAGATCGAAACCGACCTGGTCAATAAGCGCCTCACCAATGAGATGATGAAGCGCCAGCAGGAAATTCTCACCCGCCTGTTAGAGCACGAAAAGGCCGAACGCCAACGAGACAAAGACAACAAGCGCAAATCAGAAACGGCCCAGGACTATCAGCGCAAATTACCCCCTGCTCTGGAGGAATACCTGCGCAAACGCCAGGCCGAAACGGAAGAATTGCGCAGCGTTTCTCCCCGCTTAACCCCCTATTACAAGCGCCTGGTCGAGGATTATTTCAAAAAAAGTGAAGAAAATTGACCTTTTTTTCACTTTTTTGGGCCCCAACCCTTGACAATGAGCAAAAAATGTCCGTATTTTGTAGCCTGCTGCTGCCCTCAACACCTGCCGGCACACAGCAATGGCTATCCCGACAACCGAGAAACCTCCCATGGACATATACATTTTGCTCAAACTGCCAAGGCAGTTTGAAGAAAAAGCTGTGCTTTAAACCTGCACAGTCTTTGGACGTTGTATAGAGAGCGGATTCATCTTTATACTACGTGTAAAACCCTGCAGCAAAGAGGAAATCTTTGCGTATTGTTCACGGATTCAGAAAGTTATGCTGAAAACAAAACTACAATCCAAGACTCAAAGTGTTCAGGAACTTGAACACATCGTACAGCGTATCGCTCGTGAGATGAACCTCCCCAAAGAAAAATTTGGCGACATCTACATCAGCCTGACGGAGGCCATTACCAATGCCATCCGGCACGGCAATGCAGAAGATGAGAACAAATTTGTTGAGCTGGAAATCATCCAAAAAGCCCCCAGCTCAGTGGCCTTCCGAATTACCGATCAGGGAAAAGGTTTTGATTATCAAAATTTGCCCGACCCCACCAGCGATGAAAATTTGCGCATTTGCGGCGGGCGAGGTGTTATGATTATGCAGGCACTCTCAGACGAAATGCATTTTCAAAACAATGGCCGCACCGTAGAACTGCATTTTAAATTTTAAAGCCAAGCCGGTACCATGCCATTTGACTGGCCGGAGCAAAATTTTGAAGAGAGCCCCATAGAAGCCCTGCTCCTATCCGGGGCTGATATGGAAGTCCCCGAAGAGCTCGAAGGGCTCCCCCTGGAAGATTGGCTCCGGGAAATCATCCGGGCTGAAGGCGGTGAACTCAAAAATTTGCAGTACATCTTTGGTTCGGACGAGTTCTTACACGACATCAATGTGCAGTATCTCAATCACGATACCTATACAGACATCATCACCTTTCCCCTCTCTGAATTCCCTCTCATTGAAGGCGAAATCTATTTAAGCATAGACCGCATACGCGAAAATGCCCGGACTTACGAAGCACCCTTTCTCACAGAACTTTTGCGCGTCATGGCTCATGGCGTACTCCATCTGCTGGGCTACAAAGACAAGACAAAAGCCGAGCAAAAAGAGATGAGGCAAAAAGAGGAAGAAGCCCTGGCTATGGCTCCGATTTAATGAAGAATGGTTCATTACAATGGTTCATTAAAAAAAGGATTCGTATAAAATTCCCGAACTTTGTAAAATTATGCTGTTCCTGCTATTTGCAGGGATGAGCGCCAGTTGTATTCAAAAACTTCAAGAAGACAGCATGCGCATTTTAAAGTTTGGGGGTTCTTCTGTTGGCAGTCCGGAGCGCATCCGGAGGCTGCTTGGTATTTTGCAGGATTACCGGGAGGGAGGGGTATCCTTTGCCGTAGTATGCTCGGCTTTTGGAGGGGTTACCGATCAACTCATCGAAATGAGCCATTTGGCGAAAGCCAATGATAAAGCTTATCTCAAGTACTACAAAGATTTTTGCAAGCGCCACCAGGATGCAGCTCAAGAACTCCTTGAGGGAGAGGAATTGCAAAAGGTACAGCAGGCTCTGGCAGAAAACCACAAAACCCTGGAAAACCTGCTGCTTGGCATTTCCCTGGTCAAAGAAACTTCTACGCGTACTTTGGACTACCTGCTCAGTTTTGGAGAGCGGAATTCCAATTACATTATTGCCGCAGCCTTTCGGCAAATGGGGTACGAGGCACAATACGTAGATGCCCGCAAGCTGATTCGCACCAACTCACTGTTTGGCAGGGCTGTTGTACATTTTCCCAAGACCAAAGCGCTGCTACAAGAGCATTTTGCGAAAGCAAGAGGCACTCAAATCGTCACGGGATTCATTGCCTCTGATGAAGAAGGCGCTACCACAACCCTGGGCCGCGGCGGCTCAGACTACACTGCATCTCTCCTGGCCGCTGCCCTCGGAGCTGAGCGCTTAGAAATATGGACAGACGTAGCCGGCGTACTGACTGCCGACCCCCGGAAGGTGAAAAGCGCCTTCCCCATCCCTCGGCTGAGCTATGCCGAGGCTATGGAGATGTCGCACTTCGGCGCCAAGGTCATTTACCCGCCAACCATTCAGCCCGCCATGTCAGCGGGCATACCGATATACATCAAGAGCACCTTTGCCCCTGAAAAGCAGGGGACACTCATCCAAAGGGAAGCCGACCGCAGCGATGAACCGGTCAAAGGCATCTCCTCTTTGGATCGAATCAGCTTGCTCACTTTATCCGGCAGCGGTTTGATTGGCGTGCCCGGAAGCGCTGCTCGTCTTTTTGATGCTCTGGCACGGGCAGATGTGAACATCATCCTCATCACACAGGGCTCTTCCGAGCACGCCATCACCTTTGCCGTGCTTCCCGAACAGGCTGAGCAGGCTCAGGCAGCCATAGAAGCAGCTTTTGAATTGGAAATGCAGGCCGGCATAGTCAAATCCGTCAAGCGGGAAGATGACATGGCCATTGTAGCTATCATTGGAGAAAACATGCGTTACCGCCCCGGAATTGCGGCCCACCTATTCACAGCGCTCGGACAAAACGGCATCAATGCCGTGGCCATTGCGCAAGGCTCCTCGGAGCTCAACATTTCGGTAGTCATACCTGCCAAAGATGAGCGCAAGGCACTCAACGCTCTGCACGAGCACTTTTTCCTGTCGGAGGTCGAAGTGAGGCATCTCTTCATTGTGGGAGTCGGCCTGGTAGGCAGCACTTTATTGGAGCAAATCCGGCAGCAATCGGATTCACTGCGGAAACACAAGAAGTTAGAAATTAAAGTGATTGGGCTGGCCAACAGCCGCAAGATGCTCTTCGACCCCGATGGCATTGAACTCGATTCGTGGAAAGAGCGCATAGAGACTTCCGGAGAACGCATGGACATGCAGGCTTATGTACAGCAGATGAAGGCCCTCAACCTCCGCAACGCCCTTTTTGTGGACAACACGGCAACAGAAGAAGTACCTCAATGGTACGCGGAGATTTTAGACAGCAGCATTTCCATTTCGACGCCCAACAAAGTGGCCGCTTCCGGGCCATACAAGCGGTATCGCGAGCTCAAGCAATTGGCACAGAAGCGCAACGTCGCCTGGATGTTTGAGACCAATGTAGGCGCCGGCCTTCCCGTCATTGACACCCTAAACGATTTGGTGAACAGCGGCGACCGCATTATTCGTATAGAGGGCGTGCTTTCCGGCTCTATGTCCTTCATCTTTCACGCTTTTCAGCATGGCATGGAATTCAGCGAGGCAGTTTTGGAAGCCAGGCGACTTGGTTATACAGAGCCGGACCCCAGGGATGACCTCAGCGGTAAAGATATGCAGCGCAAAATTCTCATTCTGGCTCGCGAGGCCGGTTATGAACTGGAGTTAGAGGACGTGCAGGTTGAATCCATATTGCCCGGAGAATTGTGGGCGCTCAAAAGTGTAGAGGAGTTTTTAGAGCGCCTGCCCGAGGCAGATGCTTCTTTTGCTGCCTTGCGGCAAAAGGCAAAGGATGCGGGGAAAGCCTTACGCCCGGTTGCATCCTTTACCGCCGGGGAGAAAAGGGCCGAGATTGCCCTTCGCGAAGTGGATAGCTCCCACCCTTTTTATGCATTGAATGCCGGCGACAACATGATTGCCTTTACGAGCATGCGTTACAAAGAGCGCCCGCTGGTCGTATATGGCCCGGGAGCCGGTGCTGAAGTAACTGCAGCCGGCATCTTCGCAGAGATCATTAACTTGCGGACTTAGACACCGGCCACAAACACTTTAGTAATAACAAATATAAAACAATGAGCACACCCGGAATTAAGATTTTTGCACCTGCCACGGTGGGCAATGTAGCTTGTGGTTTTGACGTATTGGGTTTGGCTATAGAGGGCTTAGGAGATGAGTTGATTGCGCGGCGGGTTGATGAGCCGGGTTTACGGATTGTAAAGATCACCGGAGCTAAGGGTAAGTTGCCTTATGAAGTTGAAAAGAACACCGCCGGTCTGGCCGGATTGCGGTTGCTTCAGCAGCTCGGCAAAGAGCAGGAAATTGGTATCGAATTTGAGTTGAGAAAAAAGATGCCGTTTGGAAGTGGTTTAGGCTCCAGTGCGGCCAGCGCTGTAGCAGGTGCGATGGCTGTAAACGAATTACTGAAGCGCCCTTTTGAGAAACGGGACCTCCTCCCCTTTGCTTTGGCCGGAGAGTCTGTTGCAACAGGCACGGCAGCACACGCAGACAATGTAGCGCCGGCTCTTCTTGGAGGCATTATTTTAGTACGTTCATCCAATCCTCCCGATGTACATCGTCTGCCGGCCATTCCCGGGCTGCAGATAACCATTATTAGTCCGAAGTTGGAGGTTATGACGAAGGAGGCTCGTTCTATACTATCGTCTCAGGTAGCTCTATCGGATTTCGTACAACAGAGTGCCAATCTGGGCGCCTTTGTCGCTGCTATGTACCGGCAGGATATAGAGCTTTTAGGGCGCTGCTTAAGAGATGTCATTATTGAGCCACAGCGAGCTAAGCTCATTCCACACTTTTATGAAGTGCAGGCTGCTGCCTTGGAAGCCGGTGCATTGGGGTGTAGTATTTCGGGAGCCGGCCCTGCAATTTTTGCGCTAAGCCCCAATAGCCTTATCGCTGAAGCCGTAGGTTTTGCCATGTGTTCTGTCTGGGACAAGTACGGCATAGAACACACGATATACCGCTCTCCCATCAATCTTGAGGGAGCCAGAAAAATGTAAAGGTCATGCGCTTATACGACATTGGCACACATACAGAAAGAGTAAGCTTAGAGCATGCTGTTTTCAAAGGGCTATCGGAGAATGGCAGTTTATACATGCCGGAGTCTATTCCTCAGCTCCCCCCCTCCTTTTTTGAGGAGATTGATCAAATGAGTTTCTCGGACTTATCTTTTGAAGTGGCCAAAGCGCTCATTGGGGATGACATTCCGGAAAATGCTTTGCGAAACATCATTGAAGATGCCATTGACTTTCCTGCCCCTTTGGTAAGTTTGGATGAAGACTGCGGAGTTTTGGAGCTTTTTCACGGCCCGTCTTTGGCCTTTAAAGATTTCGGTGCGCGCTTTATGGCCAGAGTCATGAGCTATTTTTTGAAAAAGCGTGGCGGGCATCTTCACATATTGGTAGCCACTTCGGGCGACACAGGCGGGGCGGTAGCAGCCGGTTTTTACGGCACGCCCAACATAAGAGTAAGCATCCTCTACCCTTCCGGCAAAGTGAGTCCACTGCAGGAAAAGCAGCTCACGACCTGGGGCAAGAACATCACTGCATTGGAGATCAAGGGCAGTTTTGATGATTGTCAGGCTTTGGTAAAGCAAGCTTTTACAGACCCTGATTTAGCCCATTTACCCCTCAGCTCAGCCAACAGCATCAACATTGCCCGTCTGATTCCCCAGACGTTTTACTACTTCGAGGCCTTTCGGCAAGTGCCCCGAGAGCGCAGAGAGCGGGTCGTTTTTTCCGTTCCCAGCGGCAATTTTGGCAACCTCACTGCCGGTTTAATTGCCAAGCGGATGGGTTTACCTGCCAAATTCATAGCCGCCACCAATGCAAACCGCGTCGTTCCGGACTACCTTGAGCGGGCAGAGTTCAGGCCACGACCATCTATTGCTACGCTTTCCAATGCTATGGATGTGGGGAATCCCTCAAATTTCAGCAGGATGCTGGAGCTTTATGGTTCCACGTGGAACATTGGGGGGAGAGGATTTTGGAGTGTGCGCGGTAATTTTGACCCTGCGCGCGTGGCTGCGCAGCTTAATCACCTTAGGTTTTATATTATGCGCGGTGATTTCGACCCTGCGCGCCGGCTCACGCAGCTCAATCACCTTAGGTTTCATATCATGCGCGGTGATTTCGACGCCACCCGCGCGGGCCGCCCGGCTCAATCACCTCTGGTCAGAAAAAAAACAATGCCCTTCTCCCCGGCGATTGAGCTTAGCCGAAATCAGAGGAGAGAAGCGTTCTGGAGCGTGCGCGGTGATTTCGACCCTGCGCGCGTGGCCGCCCAGCTCAACCACCTTGGGTTTCAGGTCATGCACGGTGATTCCGACCCTGTGCGCGCGGGTCGGCGCAGCTCAACCACCTTGGGGCAAGGAGGAGAGCGTTGTTCCACGTGGAACATGATGCGTGAAGATGTGCAAGGCGCAAGTTTTACAGACGAAGAGACTATTCAGGGCATCCAAAAGTATTTTGACAAATATCATTACACCTTTGACCCACATGGTGCAATCGGCATGCTGGCTTGGGAAAAATTGAGAAATGAGGGAGAATATGGCATCATTTTAGAGACAGCCCACCCAGCCAAATTTCTGGAGACCATGGAATCTGCTTTAGGAAGAAAGGTCGAAATCCCCCGGCAATTACAAGCAGTGGCAGATAGAGAGAAGGTGAGTATAGTTATGGAAGCAGGGTACGAGGGGTTTAAGGGATATTTGTTGAAAATGGGGGCTTCGGAGGAGATACGGTGATTTCGACCCAGCACGCTTGGCCGCGCGGCTCAAGCACCTTTGGGTCTTCGTATCATACGCGGTGATTTCGACTGCGCTTGCAGCGCGCTCAATCACCTTAGGGTACATATCAGGCGCGGTGATTTCGACCCCGCCCGCCCGGGCCCGCGCAGCTCAATCACCTTATTTCGACCCCGCCCGCTCGGGGCCGCGCAGCTCAATCACCTTATTTCGACCCTGCCCGCCTGGCCGGCGCAGCTCAATCACCTCAAGGCAGGATAAAACCAACGCCCTTCCCCCCGGCGATTGAGCAGCGAAGCGTAGTCGAAATCAG
>Ga0256832_1000255_pt1 | contig 33676 bp, 31 predicted proteins | sample 134614metaG_FD_190534 | JGI IMG/M metagenome (GOLD analysis project Ga0256832, IMG submission 190534) | Hydrothermal vent microbial communities from Lau Basin, Pacific Ocean - 134-614 | ecosystem: Environmental > Aquatic > Marine > Hydrothermal vents | place: Pacific Ocean: Lau Basin | collected...
GGCGCGGCTATTTGGTGGGCTACGGCTTCGAGACGGCGGCCTGGGTGCTGGCGCTTACCGCAGCGCCCTTCCTGGCCCTGGCGGCGGGCCCGGGCTGGGTGGCCGCGGGGGCGGTGCTGGGGGTGGGACCGCGGCTCGCCTCCCCCTGGCTCGCGCGCTGGGTTGCGGCGGATCCGCTCGTGCGGCTGGCCTTGGCCGAAGCGCTGGCGGCCCTGGTCTTCCTCGGCGCAGCGGGGTTCGGGTCGCGGGTCCCTGGCGCGGCGGCGCTCGCCGTCTACGGGTTCGCGGGCGCGGTGGGCGTGCTCGAGGGCGTCGTGGGCCCGTTGTTGGTGGCGGCCGGGCGCGCCGAGAGGGAGTGGACGCGCGCGAACGCGGTCCTGACCGCCGTGAGCCTGGGGTTGCCGGTCGCCGTCTGGCCGCTCGCGGGGACGCTGACCCAGCGTGCGGGCCTGGGGGTCGCACTGGGCGCGGCCGCGGCGCTGTTGGGGGTCCGCGCCCTGGGCCTGGCCCGTCTGGGGCCGGTGCGGGGGGCCTTTTCTCCGGCCCTGCCGGCGGGGCGCGGCTCGGGACCGCGTTCCCTCGCGCGCTTCTGGCCCCTTGGGGTCGCGCTTGCGGGGGCCTTTTCGCTGCTCGGCTACCTGCAGGTGAAGGTGCCGCTGTGGTTGGACGCGCAGGGGCGGGGCCCGCAGGCGCTGGGGAGCTACGGCGCCGCGTTCTCGGGCGGGATGCTGCTGGGTGCGGCGGGGGTTTGGGCGCTCGGATTCGTGCGGGAGGACCGGCTGCTCCGTGGCGCGCTGCTGCTGGCGGCGTTGGGGGCGCTGGGGCTCACGGACCCCGTGGGGCTGAGGCTGGCGGCGGGCGCGGCGCTGCTGGGCGCGGGGCTTTCGGGGGTGCAGGCCGCGGGGACGACGCTGCTGCAAAGGCGCCTGACGGGCGTTGCGCTGGGGGCGGTAGTGGGCTGGATCGCCGGGGCGGGCGCGGCCGCCACCGCGCTCGGCGCCGCGCTGGCGGGGCTGCTGCCGGGCGCTTGGAACCCTGCGGTGCCCGCTCTGGCCGCGGCGCTTGCGGGCGCCGGTTGGGTCGGATTGGCGCGGGCAGGGCGTCCGTAGCTGCGTTGCGCGGCCTCGAGCCCCTGCGCCTCGAGCCAGCGGACCAGGAGACCCACGGCCCGCTTGACCCCGGCGGCGACGAGCGGGCTGCAGCTGGGTGGTCTCTTCCGGACCGACTCGGTTGCGGCCCCTTTCTGCGCTGCTAAGGACAGGACGTGTAGTGGAATTCAATGGGTATCGTTTCGCCAGACTCGTTCAGATGCTCGGTGTAGCGCTCGATCGCCGGGCAGACGAGATCCTGCCGGCCGGTTAGGTTGGCCACGATCATGGCCAGGTAGGGCTTCAGGGTGCGGCCGGCCGCCTCGATCGCCCGCTTTTGCTCGGCTTCGTTCTTGAAGGTTGCGCCGTAGATCGCGAGCAGCCGGACGGCAACCGGGTCGTCGCTCGAAACGGCCCAATGCATCTGCGAATGTGGCTCGGTATCCCAGGGAACTCCCGATTCGGCCAAAGCGTTCGGGTTCGCCCCCACTTCGAGGAGGGTGCGGAGCGACTCATGGCGGCTATTAACAATGGCCTGATAGAGCGCCTCGGCCGGTACGTCGCTCCCCGCGATATCTGCTTTCCCGGGCTGGTCTGCGCCAAGGAGGATCCGGGTTATGGTCGCATCCGTGGCCCAGGCGAGCGCCCGCTTCCGCTCCTCTCGCCCCGGCCTCAGCCCGAGCACGAACCGGACCATTTCCGGGTTCGCCTGCCGGGTGGCGACTTCGAGCAGGCCCGGCGTTGGAACGGCCCCCTTCTCCATCAGGTAGCGCGCCACCTGGAGGCGGCCCTCGTGAACGGCGACCTCGAGCGGCGCTACCTGGTAGTAGTCGAATATCATCCGCCCAGTCCACAATTCGCGATCTATCCAGTCTAAGGGGACGGCGGTGAGGTAGCGCCCAAGCCAGGCCCCATGCTTTACCAGGAGCCGGACCGTCGCGAGGTCGCCCCGGGCGGCCGCCTCGACGAGAGGCGGGCGCAGCTGGAGCGCGTAGCGGTAGCCCTGCCACTCGTAGCTCCGGCCTCGCTCGGGCACCCGGTCGGGGCTCGTCTTGGCCCTCTTTTCGAGCAGGTAGCGAACCACGTGACGGTGGCCCGACCGTACCGCCTCCGCGAGGGCCGGGCTCGGCAGCTCCGGAGACAGGGGATCGTTCACCGGAGCCCCGGCCTCGACGAGCAGGCGCACCGTCCCCAGGTTCCCACTTTCCGCCGCGTTGGCCAGGAGCCAGTGGCCGTAGGGCCCGCTTAGGTCAAGGTCCCGGGGCTTTGACTTCAGCATTAGCGCCAAAGCGGCCGCTTGGCCGTTTTTGGCGGCGACCTCGAGCGGAGCCCTCTCGAAGTCGGGCCTATAGCGCCAGGGCTCGGGATAAGAGAAGTTCTTGTAGTCCTTCGGGGTAGCGACCGGGGTCTTGAGCTTTTCGACAAGGTAGCGTACGACGGCCGGGCGGTCGGGGCTTCTTTCTGAGCGGTCCCCAGCCGGGCCCAGGCCCACGGGCTTGTAGACCGCGAGCTGCAAGGCCCGGTACTCGGCGCCGCCCGTGGCCAGGAGCTTGACCACGTCGGGCCAGCCGCCGAGGGCGGCGAGCTCTAAAGGGGTGAAGTTGGGGAGCGGCTTGTGGCAGCGCGCGTTTCGTTGGGCCCCCGCCTGGAGCAGGATGCGGACGATCTCCAGCTCACCCTGCCAGGCGGCGAGGTGAAGGGGGGCGCAGCCCGAGCGCCCCACCTCGTTCGGGTCCTGGCCCTTGCCTAGAAGCTCTCGCACCCCCCGGGCTTCGCCGAAAAGTGCGGCGCGTTCTAAGGAATTCAGCATGCTTCCGGCGAGCGCCCACGCGACCTCCGGATAGTTCCCAAGAATGGCGTGCTGGAAGGCGTTCGGCCAGAACTCTCTATCGTGTTCGTCTCTGGGCGTGAAGGGGTGGGCCCCCGCCCGGAGCAGGATGCGTACGACCTCCGCGTGGCCGCCCTTGGCGGCCGCCTCCAAAGGCGGGAGTGGGCAGCCTCCCTCCAAGCACCGGGTGCGTTCTGGGTTCGAAGGGTCGGCACCCGCCTTGAGCAGTAAGCGAACGACGTCGCTATGCCCCGCCCCTGCGGCATGGGTGAGTGGGGTGCCGAGGGTATATTCGAAGGCTTCGACGTGCGCCCCGGCGGCGAGGAGCAGGCGAACCGGGTCCACATGCCCCGCTTCGGCCGCGAAGTGGAGCGGAGTCTTGAAGTAGGTATCTGGCTGATTCGGCGAGGCGCCGTTCGCGAGCAGGTGCTGGATCCAGGAAAGGTTACCGCTCCAGGCCGCGTAGTGGAGGGGGGCGGGCGGGCAGGGGTCACACGGCAGCGTGGACCCAAAGGCCAGGAGGACCCAAGCGAACAGGACGAGGCTCGCTACCTTTTTCATTAACTTCATTATATTACACAACATACACACTATAATCAAGTTGTGTATCCACGGCTGGCTCGATCGCCGAGGAGTGCGGATGTGCGTTCCCACCGACGGGAAATCCCTAGGCAGCGCGGCCACACCGTACAGCTGACCGTGGGGTGTCGGGTGGCGCCGGTCGGGTCGGATTGGCGCGGGCAGGGCGTCAGTAGCTGCGTTGCACGGTCTCGAGCCCCTGCGCCTCGAGCCAGCGGACCAGGAGGCCCACGGCCCGCTTGACCCCGGCGGTGACGAGCGGGCTGCAGCTGGGGCGCAGGCCCACGTAGACCCCCTTGTTGCTGGGCCGGGCCTCGAGCAGCACCTCCTGGGCCAGCTCGGCCTCCTCCACCCGGGCGAGCACGACCAGGCCGGGGCCGGCCTGCCAGGCCTCGAGCAGCACCACGTTGGCCTCGGGCGCGGTCTCCACCTGCTTGCGGAAGGCTTCGGCGGGGGGCAGGGTTCCTTGCATCAGGGCGTGGGGCACGGGGTACCTCCGGATCGGGGGGAAGGCCTCGTCGGCCTCGGCGGTCTTGACGAAGGCGGCGTGGAAGATGGGCCTCGACTGGTCGAGCCACTTGCGGGCGTACTTGGTGCGCAGGGTCTCGGGCGGCGGCGGGCCCGGGCGCACCTCGAAGAGGCCGCTGGCGCGGGCCTCGGCGGTGGCGAATTCGTAGTACTCGGGGTGGTCGGTGGTGAGCAGCAGCGCCCCGCCCGCGGCCAGCCGGGTCGAGAGCAGGCGGAAGAAGGGCACCTGCAAGAGGCGCCGCTCCGCGTGCTTCTTCTTGGGCCAGGGGTCGGGGAAGTTGACGTAGACGCGCTCGAGCGCCCGCGGGCCCACCAGGTTGCGCAAGAGGAAGCGGGCGTCGCCGCGGAAGAGGCGCGCCTGGGCCACCCCTTCGCGCTTCAGGCGCCGGAGCGCCCGGCTCACGCTGGCCGCGGCCACCTCGGCGCCGAGCAGGTTCCACTCGGGGTGGAGCCGGGCGAGCTCCACCAAGAAACGCCCGTCCCCGAAGCCGATTTCCAGCACCCAGGGGCCGGTGCGGCCGTAGAGGGCCTCGGGGCTGGCGGGGAAGGGCAGGTCTGCGGGCACGAGCAGCACGCACCGGTTATACCACCTGCCCGGCGCCCCGCGGGACGTTGGGCACCGGCCGGAGCGCGTATACTTAAACGTACGCACACCGCGGTGCGGTTGGGTGGTTATTCATGGAACCGAATTTTGCCTGGGCATTGCTCCTCCTCTTCACCGCCACGGCGGTGGGGCTTCTGGGGTGGCTGCGCCGCAGGCGATCGGCTCTGGTGGCCGGGTTGGGGCTGGCGCTGGGCGCGCTGGGTGCGGCCTTGTGGAGCGCGGCCGGCTGGGCGCTGGCCGCGCTCGGTTTCGCGCTCGTGGGCTGGGCGGTGCTGGCGCCGCGCAAGCGGTCCGGCGGGCGCGGCCTCGAGCTCTTGCTCGACGAAGAAGGCCGCTTGTTGCGGGCCCGCAACCTCGAGCCCCTTCTGGGGTGGGAGTTTGCCGAGCTCAAGGGGGCGCCGTTGCACGGCCTCCTCTACCCCGAAGACCATCCCCTTTGGGATAAGGCCCTCGAGCAGGTGGAGGGGTCGGGCGACGAGTTTACGCTGGAGCTGCGCTTCGTGCACGCGGGAGGGCGGCTGGTCTGGATGCGCGTCTTCGTGGAGCCGGGCCCCGCTGGCCTGGTGATCGAGGCCTTCGAGGTCACCCCCTACAAGCTGGCCGAGCAGACCCTGCGCAGCCAGGAACGCCTGCTCAAGGGCGTGTCCGACGCGACGCGCACCATGCTGGCCGCGCGCGACGACCTCTCCTGGCCCCTCAACAAGGCGATGGCCACGCTGGCGATGAGCCTAGGGGCCGGACGGGCCTATCTGTACAAGGTCGAGGCCCACCCCGAGACCGACCGCCGGCGCGCCTCGCTGCAGGTGGAATGGGTGCGCGACGTACTCAAGACGCGGATCGACAGCCCGCTCTCGGGCGAGCTGGTGGAGGACGACCCGCGCTTTGCGCGCTGGTTCCGCGAGCTCGAGCACGGCCAGGTGATCGCCGGTCCGGTGGCGCAGCTGCCGGGTGAGGAACGCCTCATGCTCGAGGCCAGCGGTGTGGGCTCGATCCTGCTGCTGCCGCTCCTCATCGGCGGGGCCTTCTGGGGCTTCGCGGGCTTCGAGCTCACCGAGACGGGCCGCCGCTTCGGCCACGAGATGATCCGGGTGCTGCGCACCGCGGCGGCTTCGCTGGCGGCGGGCATCGAGCGCGTCGAGCGCACCCGCGAGCTGGCCGTGCAGCGCTCGCTGCTCGAGCGCATCCACGAGGCGGCGGGCGACGGCATCCTGGCGGTGGACGCCCAGTGGCGCCCGCTCTTCTACAACCGCCGCTTCCTGGAAATCTGGGGGTTCGACGCCGGGGAGCTGCACGCCGGGGACGGCGTGGGGCTCTCCGTGCTCACGCGCCGCACGCGCAACCCCAAACGGTTTGCCGAGGTGCTGCTCGAGCTGCACGAGCGGCCGGAGCGCAACGTTCACATCGAGCTCCGGCTCAAGGACGGACGCGTGCTCCAGGCGTCCTCGGCGCCGCTGGGCGAGGGCAAGGCCGGCGGCCGCGTCTGGTTCATGCGCGACGTGACCGAGTCGCGACGCCTCGAGCAGGCGCTGGCGCGCAGCGAGGAGCGTTTCCGCACCATCCTGCAGAACACCTCCGACATCACCGCGGTGCTCGACGAGGCGATGCGCATCCGCTACATCAGTCCGGCGGTGGAAAACGTGCTGGGTCACAAGGTGCGCGACCTGCTGGGCAGGGCGATCGGCGAGAGCATCTTCTCCGAGGACCGGACGGTCGTGCAGCGCGCCCTGAGCACCGCCCTGGCCGACCCCGCCAAACCGATCCACGTCGTCTTCCGCATCCGCTCGGCCACCGGCGAGACGCGCTGGCTGGAGGTGCGCGGGCGCAACCTGCTGGACAACGCCGCGGTTCGGGGCGTGCTCGTGAGCGCGCGCGACATCACCGAGCACAAGGTCTACGAGGCGCAGATCAAACACATGGCCTACTACGACGCCCTCACCGGGCTGGCCAACCGGCGCATGCTGCGCGAGCGCGTCGAAGAGGCGATCCGCGAGCTCGGCGAGGGGGGCGGCTTCGCCTTCGTCTACATCGACCTGGACCGCTTCAAGAACGTCAACGACACCCTGGGGCACGACATCGGCGACGCCCTGCTGGTGCAGGTGGCGCGCCGCCTCGAGGAGCAGACCGGGCCCGGCGACGTGCTGGCCCGACTCGGCGGCGACGAGTTCGGGCTGCTGGCGCGGCGCGACGACCAGGAGGGGGTGCTCGAGCTGGCCCAGCGCCTCATCCAGGCCCTGCGCCCCCCCTTCAACGTCGAGGGCCACCACATCCACGTCTCCGGCAGCGCCGGCATCGCCCTCTACCCTGCCGACGGCGAGACCTTCGAGCAGCTGCTGCGCCACGCCGACATCGCCATGTACCGCGCCAAGGACGACAAGGTGCACCTGCAGTTCTACTCGCCCCACCTCAACGTCTACACCCGCGAGCGCTTCCAGCTGGAGACCGATCTGCGCACCGCCATGCAGTCGGGCAGCCTGATCCTCTACTACCAGCCCATCCAGAACGTGCAGGGGGAGATGCGCGGCCTCGAGGCGCTGGTCCGCTGGGAACACCCCACCCGCGGGCAGATCTTTCCCGAAGAGTTCCTGCCCCTGATCGAGGAGGCGGGGCTGGCCACCGGCTTCGACCGTCAGATCCTCACCCAGGCGGTGCGCCAGATCGCCCGCTGGCGCGGCGCCGAACCGCCGGTCTGGGTCAGCGTCAACGTCGGCTACGCCTCGCTCCTCGACCCCGGCTTCCTGGGCTTCCTCGAGCAGCTCTTCAAGGAGGAGCGCGTGGAGCCCGAGCGGCTGCTGATCGAGGTCACCGAGACCCAGGCCTCGCGCGACCCCGAGCAGACGAAGCGGGTGCTGGGGCAGCTCAAGGACCTGGGGGTGCAGCTCGCGCTCGACGACTTCGGGCAGGGTTACTCCTCGCTCAGCTACCTTTCCGACTTCCCCATCGACCTGATCAAGATCGACCGCGCCTTCATCAGCGGGGTGCCCTTCCGCACCAAGGACGCCGGCATCGTGCGGATGATCGTGGCGCTGGCGGGCCAGCTCGGCATCGACGTGCTGGCCGAGGGCGTCGAGACCGAGACCCAGCGGGAGTGGCTGCAGCACGTGGGCGTGCACTACCTGCAGGGCTACGCGATCAGCGAGGCCCTGCCCCCGGCCGACCTGCCCTTTGGCGAGGCCTCGTAGCTTCACCCAACGTTCACCGATCCTTCCCTCACCCTTCACCGCGCCGGCGCGATCCTAGGTGCGGAGGTGAGCGAAATGGAAAAGAGAACGTTGTGGGTCCTCATGCTCGTCGGCGCCCTCGGCCTCGCGTTCGCGGCCGACGGCGAAGCCCTCTACACCCGGTACTGCCAGGCCTGCCACCAGGCGAGCGGCGAGGGGATCCCCGGGACCTACCCCTTCATCGGTGGACCTATCAAGAACCTCGCGTCCCTCGACGCGGGGCGCGAGTTCGTGATTGCCACCACCCTCTTCGGCTTGCGGGGTGAGATGACGCAGCGCGGTCACACCTACGACGGCGTCATGCCCGGTTACGGTCAACCGATGAGCGACGAAGAGGTCGCCGCCCTGCTCAACTGGATCGTCGAGCAGGCCTCCTGGCAACGCCGCAACGCCACCACCGCGACGGCCCAGCCCTTCACCCCCGAAGAGGTGGCCGAGGTGCGCGCCCGCAACCTGACGCCCGACCAGGTGCACGAACTACTCGTGAAGGTCGAGGCGCTGATGCACGAGACCAACCCGGCACCCGGACGCCAGAGCCCCTGAACCCCTACGCGCGCAGGCTCTCCGCGCCCCCGTGGGGGTGCGGAGGGCGGAGTTTACTACAATGGAAGCCATGGCCGAAAAACGCATTCTGGTGGTCGAGGACGAACCCCGCATCGCCGACGTACTCGAGCGCTACCTGCGGGCCGAGGGGTTTGCGACCGAGCGGGCCGCGAACGGCAGGCGCGCGCTCGAGCTCTGGCGCGCCTTCCGTCCCGACCTGATCCTGCTCGACCTTATGCTGCCGGAGATCGACGGGCTGGCGGTGGCGCGCACGATCCGCGCCCAGTCCGACGTGCCCATCCTGATGGTGACGGCCAAGGCCGAGGAGGTGGACCGGCTCGTGGGGCTCGAGCTGGGTGCGGACGACTACATCACCAAGCCCTTCAGCCCCCGCGAGGTGGTGGCGCGGGTGCGGGCGGTCCTGCGCCGTGCGGGCGGCGCGGCGCGCCCCAGCCGGGTCTACCGCGCGGGCGCGGTCGAGGTGGACCTGGACGCCTTCGAGGCGCGCTGCGGTGGCGAGCGCGTACCCCTGAGCCCCACGCAGCTGCGCCTGCTGGCCGCGCTGGTCCGCGCCGAGGGGCGGGCGCTCTCCCGCCACGAACTGCTCGACGAGCTGGGCGAGCCCTTCGTGGACGCGCGTACCGTGGACGCGCACGTCAAGAACCTGCGCCGCCGCCTGGGCCCCTGCAGCGGGGCGATCGAGACGGTGCGCGGGGTCGGCTACCGCCTGCGCCCGGTTTAACAACTTTTTGACGGGTTGCCCCGTAACATGGGCTTATGCCGCGGATCAGTCTGCAAATCCTCGCCGAGATCCTCCGCGGGGTGCGCCCGCACCTGGGTCAACCCAACTTCCCCCACGCGCTCTACCGGGTGCTGCGCGAACAGGTGAGCCGAACCGTGGCCGTGGCCACGGAGGACCTGCGCTTCCCCGAGCGCCTACCCGAAGGGCGTCCGCGCCTCGACGAGCTGGGCGTGCGCATCTGGTGGCCCGACGGCCATCCTGCAGCGCTCGAGGAGGTGTTGCGCACGCTGATCCGTGCCCACGTGACGATCAACGAGCTGCGCAGCGAGCTGCTGGCCATCGAGGACCAGTCGTCGCGCAGCGCGCACATGTTGAGCGTGCTCGCGCACGAGATCAAGAATCCGCTCTTCGCTGTGCTGGGCAGCCTCGAGCTGCTCGTGCAAAAACCCCTGGACGACGAGGTCCAGAAGCTCATCGAGACCGCCCACGCCAGCGCCCAGCGGATGCACACCCTGGTGAACGACTCCATCCAGCTGGTCTCCCTCGAGCAGGAGGGGGTCCGGCTCAAGGCCGAGCGGCTCTCGCTCAACGACCTGCTCGAGGAGCTGGCGGGCGAGGTGGAGCCGGTGGCGCTGGCCTCGGGCGTCCACCTGCGCGTGGTGCCGCTGCGTGGCGACGCCGAGCTGCTGGGCGATCGCCGCTGGCTGCTGCAGGCTCTGCTCAACCTGGCGCTCAACGCCGTCAAGTACACCCCCGAGGGAGGACGCGTCACCCTGCGCGCCTTTCGTGAAGCCGACCGGGTGGGCTTCCTCGTCGAGGACACGGGCCCGGGCATCGCCTCGGAGGACCTGGAGCGCATCTTCGAGCCTTTTCAGCGCGCCGACACCCAGAAGGAGGGCAGCGGGCTCGGCCTGGCGATCGTGAAACGGGTCGTCGAGGCCCACGGCGGCGACGTCGAGGTGGAGAGCCGCCGCGGGCGCGGCAGCCGTTTCCGGGTGGCGCTGCCGCGGCTCATTCCCGGCCGCAGCGGCGGCGGTTGGGGTCTGCGCGTGCTCGTGCTCACCGCGATCGCCGCCATCGCGCTCGCGCGCCTGCCCCTCTACCCTGCACCGCTCGCGGCCGAGACCCCGGCGGGCACGGTCAGCCTCGGCCCCACCGCAGCGTTTCCCCAAGGGGCTGCGGTGGCCCTGGGCGACGCGCGCCTGCGCTTCGACCCCGGCAGCCGCGTGCGCCTGCAGGCCCGCCGCAGCCTCTGGGGCGGTGGCCTCGCGGCCTCGCTCGTCGTGCTGGAGGGGGGCGTAAACGTCGAGCGCTCGGGACCGACGCCACGGCTGGAGGTCAGCCTGCAGCACGCCCACCTGGTGCCGCGGGGCACCGAGTTCTACGCCGAGAGCAAGGAGAGCGACCGCGTCAGCCTCTACGGGGGTGCGCTCGCGCTCAGCGGTCCCGGCTTCCAGGGGGAGCTGGGCCCCGGCGAGGGGGCGGTGGTACGCGAGGACGGCGTCGAAAAGCGCAAGCTGCTGCCGGCACCCCAGCTCAAGGCCAAGGCCCTGGACGACGGCCGGCTCGAGCTCGCCTGGCCGCCCGTGGCGGGCGCGGTCCGCTACCGCGTCGAGCTGCTCGACGGGGAGGTGCCCGTCGAGATGGCCGAGACCGCCTCTACGCGCTGGCTCTACGCGCCTCAGGCCGACCGCGACCTCGTCGCCAGGGTGCGCGCCCTCGACGATCTGGGTCTCGCCGGCGCGCCCTCGCAGGGCGAGGCCTTCCGCGAGCGCGGGTCGTATTTTCAGGGGCACCGCGCCTTCGCGGCGGGGGACGCCGACGCCGCGGCGCGGCTGCTTGAGCGTGCGGTGGAGTTGGACCCGGAGCTGGCCCCGGCCTGGTACGAGCTCGGTCTTGCGCGGCTCGAGCTGGGCGACGCCCGCGCGGCCCGCGAGGCCCTGGAGCGCGCCGCGCGGCTCGAGCCCGAGCTCGAGGCGCGGGTGCTGCTGCCGCTCGCCCGCGCGCTCGCGGCCGCGGGGGAAAAGGAGGACGCGGCGGCCCTCTACGAGCGCGCGCGCAGCCGCGAGGCGCTGGGCCGCGAGGCCACCCTGGGCCTCCTGCGCCTGCTCAGCGAGCAGGGGGACGTGCGCCGGGTAGAGGACGTGGCCTGCGCCTGGCTGCAGGGCCACCCGGGTGACGAGGAAGCCGCGGAGGTCCTGCGCGCCGCGCTGGACGCCGCCGGCCGCCGCTACGCAAAGCCCGGCTGCCCCGTCTTCCAAGAGCCGCCCCCGCCGCCCGCACCCAAGCCCAAGCCGAAACCCAAGCCGAAACCCAGGCCCGCGCCGGAGCCCCAACCCGAGCCCGAGCCCCAACCCGAGCCCGAGCCGCAGCACTGCGACCCATTTTGTAACTAAACCCGATCGTATTTTTGTTCACGAACGTCGTATAATCGAATGTACAGTATGCCGAAGATTCTATTGATCGAAGACGATCCACAGGTGGCCCAGCTGCTTCAGATCGCGCTGGAGCAGAAGGGTCACGCCATTTATTGGGCAAGGAACGGGGACGAGGCCGCCCGCTACCTCCCCAAGACCGACCTGCTGGCGCTGGACCTGGGCCTACCCGACGTGGACGGCGTGGAGCTGCTCCGGCAGGCGCGCGCGCTCAGGCCGAGGCTTCCGGTGCTCGTGCTTACGGCCAGGGACGACGAGCACACCAAGGTCTACTGCCTCGAGATCGGGGCCGACGACTACATGACCAAGCCCTTCTCGGTGCTCGAGTTCATCGCGCGCGTACAGGCCCTCCTCCGGCGCAGCTACGGCGGCCCCCGTATCCGCGTGGGTCCGTTGGAGCTCGACACCGAAGGCTACCGGGTCACCCTCGAGGGGCGCGAGCTCAAGCTCTCGAAGACCGAGTTCGCGCTGCTCCGCACCCTGGCCACCGCACCGGGACGGGTGTGGAGCCGGGGCGAGCTGCTGGAGACCGTCTGGGGCCCCGACTTCGACGGGACCGACCGGGTCGTGGACGTCTACGTCAACATGCTGCGCAAGAAGCTGGGCGACGACCCGAGGGACCCCCACTTCATCGAGACGATGGTGGGGGTCGGTTACCGTCTGCTGGAGCCGAAGCGCGACAACCCGACCGTGTTTTAACAATTCTCTAATACGTGGTGCGCCAACTTACCTTCCCCCAAATGGGGGATGCAAAGCTCGTATTCGCTTCGTATCCTGAAGGTCAGGAGGCTAGGAACCGTCTTCCGCAATGCGGGCGCCTGGGAGGCGGGGAGCCAGTGGCGCGACCGGCCATGTGCGCTAATCTGCGCGAGAAGGGTACGCATGGCGATCTTTGGAAACCTGAACCACATGTCCTTCAGTGACCTGCTGCCGCTGCTCGCGGCCCAGGACGGGGCCCTCGAGGTCTTCAACCTCGAACAGCACCCGCGGGTAACGCTCTACTTCCAAAGGGGTCTGCTCCAGTGCCTGCACATCGGCAGCCGTCCGGCCGACCCCCTGCAGGCGCGCAGCACGGTGAGCCGCTTGGTGAACGCCGGGCGCGGCAGCTTCGAGTTCGTTCCCGGCGCTTTCCCCCGTCGCTGCGCCCAGCCCCTCGGCTGGCCGCTCGACCGCCTGCTGCTCGCCACCATGACCGTACAAGACGAGATCGGCGAGCTCGAGCGCCAGCTCCCCCACCCCGAGACCATCTTCGCCCTCGTGCGTCGGGCCGACCCCGAGGACGGCCGGCTGACCGACTTCTGGAAGCGCTCGCGCGACCTGCTCGAGCGGGGGGCCTCGGCCAAGGAGCTGGCCGCGAAGCTGGGAATGCCGCTCGAACACGCCCAGTACTACCTTCTCAAACTGCGTCAGCTGGGGCTGTTGCAGCCGGTACGGAGCCGGGCGCGCCGGAGCGGTTCTCCGGCCGCCACCGCCTCACGTCTGCTGGGGGCGTTGAGGCGCCACTTCTTCGGCGGGGAGCGCGCATGGAACCAATAAAAATCGTCGTTTCCGGCCCCGTGGGCGCGGGCAAGAGCACCTTCATCCGCACCCTCTCCGAAACCGAGATCGTCGACACCGACGCAAGGTCCAGCGAGGCCATCGGCAAGGCGCTGACCACCGTGGCCATGGACTACGGTACCCTGCGCCTGGACGGCCAGCTGCTCTACCTCTTCGGCACCCCGGGCCAGGAGCGCTTCGACTTCATGTGGGACGTCCTCACCCAGGGGGCGTTGGGCATGGTCCTGCTCGTACGCGGGGATAAGCCCGAGGGTTTTCCTCAGGCCCGCCGCCAGCTCGACTACCTGCTCTCCCAGCAGCCCGTTCCCTACGTGGTGGGCGTGACGCGCCAGGACCGGCCGCCCGTTTGGGGACCCGAAGAGGTGGCCCTCTACATGGGGCAGCCCCCCGAGCGGGTTGTGGGGCTCAACGCCACCGATCCAGGGAGCGCCGTGACCCCGCTGCTGCGCCTCTTGGAGCTGATGCTGGGGGCCGACGCCCCGTCGTGACCAGGGTTTTGACCGATCATCGGTTAAAATACAATGAAAGTAATAGTCAGGAGTGAAGAAGCCATGACCAAACAAGACCAGCTGCAACAGATCCTCCGCGAACTCAAGCAGGCCCTTCCCGAGCTGCGCAGCGTGGTGGTCGCCTCCACCGACGGCCTCCCGATCGTGCACGACTCCGCCGACGCGCCGCGCGTGGCGGCGATGGCCGCGACCGCCCTCGGGCTCGGCAAGCGCATCAGCCAGACCACCGAGCTGGGCGCCCTCGAAGAGACCATCGTGCGCGGCAACCAGGGCTACTTCGTGGTCTACGCCGCGGGCGAAAAGGGCGTGCTCGCCCTCGCCGCGCCCTCGGGCGCCAACCTGGGGCTCATCCACCTGGAAGCGCGCGAGTTCGCCACGCGCCTGGCCCAGGTGCTCTAGGAGGCGCTGTGGACTTTCACGCCGTTGCCCAGCACGCCATCGGGGACATGCCGCCCCAGACGCGTTTCCGCCCCGAGGACGGCGAGGTCATCAAGGCCCACGCCGACGCGATCTTGCCGCTCGCGGGCGAGTTCGTCACCGGCTTTTACGACATGCTCTTTGCGCACGAGCCGACCCGCGCGGTCTTCGAGGAGGGCGAGCGGGCCGAGCGCGAGAAGACGCTGACCGAGTTCCTGGCCCACGTGGTGAACGGCCCCCACGACGACAAGTTCTTCGCCTGGCTCGCCTTCGTGGGACCGGTGCACGTCGTGCGCAAGGTCAGCAACCCGATGATGCTCGCGATGCTCGACTACCTGGTGCTCTTCATCATGAAGAAGTTCCGCGGGCACGAGAACGCCGAGGCCGTCACCGAGGCCTTCGTGCGCCTGGCGGCGACGCTGGGCGCCATCATCAGCTACGGCTACGAGGTCGCCTGGCAGGAAGCGCTGCAGAACGTGGTCGGCATGCCGCCCACGCTGGTGCAGCGCATGGTGCACGAGGAGGCGCAGCAGATGTTCCCGCTGCGCAGCCACGGTCAGGGTTAGCTTCGCTGCTTCGGAGGGCGCGCGCCCCGGGGGCGCGCGGCCTACTTCTTTTCGATCCACTCGGCGTCGGGCGGGAAGGCCACCAGGTCGTCTTTGCTGAAGCCGGCGGTCTTGAAAGCGGTCCACGTCAGCTCGGAGAGCGGTTTCCCCTCGGCGTCATAAAAAACCGTGCGCAGCGGCCGCTTTTTCTCGCGGTCGATCCATACCTCGACGCGCGCGAACCCCGAGGCGTCGGGGTCGGGGGCGCGGCCGACGAGGTGCCAGGCGGGCCTCTTTTCGAAGGTGGTCTTTTCGGGCTCGCCCCAGACGACCTCGCCTTCCTCGCCCAGCTTGCGCAGGTCGCCCATGCGCGAGAGGTCGAAGCCCAGCCCCTCGATGCGCGCCTTTTCGCGCGGGTAGACGACGACCTGGTTGGTGAGGAAGAGGTAGTTGTAGACCTTGTCCGGGGTGATGACCACGTAGTTGTCGGCGAGCGCGTCGGGCTGTTGGAACTCGATGCGCACGATCGGCTTTTCCGGAAGCGACTTGACGATCAGGTCGGCCTCCTGGGCGTCGCCGTTCGGGGTGACGATGCGGCCCTGCAGGCGCGCCTCCCAGGGGGCCTGCTCGAGCACCTGGGCAACCTGGTCGAAGAGCTCCGTAGCGCTCAGGGCGAAGGCCGGCAACCCCAGCAGGACCAGCAGCCAAAGCAACCTACGCATCACAGACCCTCCAGCGGGAGCGTGTACCGCAGGTAGAACTCGTAACCGCCATCGTCCACCTCGGCGTCGGCGTCCCACGCGTCCCAGGTAGCGCCGATGCGCGCGTAGAACGGATAGCCGAGGGCGATGCGCGCCTTGAAGGCGGGTTCGGCGTAGCGCAGCCGCAGTTCGTTCCAGGCTCCCAGGCGCAGCTCGGCGTCCACCACGGCGTTTTCGACCGGGGTCTTGTAGCCCAGAAGCGCGTAGGCGTTGCTCGCGCGCCCTACGCCGCCCGCCCCCAGGGTGAAGGTGCTGCGTTTCACGCGCCAGGCGAGCGCCGCTTCGGCGCGGCCGCCGCCGCGGTGGAAGGCGCCGCTGGCGCGCAGGGTGAGGCGGCGGTCAAGGCGGAACTTACCGTCCAGGCGCGCGTAGGGGCCGAGGGTCTCGCCCTGCAGGGGCCAGAAATGGCTCGGGGTGCGGTTGTAGGTGTAGCCCGTTCGCAGGTCGAGGGCGGCCTTGCCGAGCACCAGCGAGCCGAAGCCCTCGAGCCAGTAGTGCGCGTCCATGCCGATGAAGCCGCGCGCGCCCACCTCGCCGCGGCCCGCCGGCCCGGCCTCGAAGGCGCGCTTGGCCCCCAGGCCGAAGGAGATCTCGTCGGTGTTGGGCAGCCACGCGCGCAGGTAGGCGTCCAGGGTCCAGTCGCCTGTGGGGTAGTTGAGGTTGACCGTGGGACCGATGGAGAAGCCGGGACCGCCGGCCCAGAGGCCGAACTCGAGCGACTGGGCCGCGGCCAGCGGGGCGAGGGCGAGCAGGAGCGGAAACCAGAACCTTTTCATGACGTCTCCTTTATACCGGCCTTCGGTGAGCCCCCCTTAAAGCAAGCGTTTGCGGAAGCTCATGGTGGCGAGCGCCAGCATGAGCGCGGTGAAGACGACGAGCGCCGCGAAGGGCGCGTAGAGCACGTCCAGCCCGACGCCGCGCAGCATGACGCCGCGGGCGGCCTCGAGAAAGTAGCGCAGCGGGATCAGGTAGGTGACGGCCTGCAGCACCCGCGGCATCCCCTCGATGGGGAAGAAGAGGCCGGAGAGGAAGATCGAGGGCAGGTAGTAGACGAGGGTGCCGAAGATCGCCTGGATCTGGGTGCGGGCCCGCGCCGAGACGACGATGCCCACGGCCAGCGAGCCGAGCACGAAGAGGAAGATGAGCAGAAGCAGGAGCACCAGGCTGCCCCGCATCGGCACCGCGAAGACGACGTACCCCACCCAGAGCACGAGCAGGGTGTCGGCGAAGGCGATGACCAGGTAGGGCAGCACCTTGCCGACGACCAGCTCGCCGGGGCGGACCGGCGTGGCGATGAGCGACTCGAGCATGCGCGTCTCCTTCTCGCGCACGATGGCGAGCCCGGTGAGGATGACCGCGATCTGCGTCAGGATGATGCCCACGATGCCCGGCACCATGAAGGCCGCGGTGTTGGCCTCGGGGTTGTAGAGCAGCTCGGGCTCGAGCGCCAGGGGCAGCGGCTGGGCCTCGCCGGCGAGCATGCGGGCGGCGACGAGCCGGGCGTTGAGGCGTCCGACCGCCTTCTGCAGCCCCACCTGGACCTGGAAGGCGAAGGTGGGGTCGGAGCCGTCCACCAACGCCCGCAGCCGCACCCCCTTCCCGGCGCGGATCCGCTCGAGCAGCCCGGCGGGCACGACCAGCCCCACCCGTGCCTGCTGGCGGTCGATGAGGCGCTTTAGCTCTTCCTCGCTTTCGGCCCGGGCCACCACTTCGAACTTGTCGTCCTTTTCGAGCTCGCGCACCAGGGTGCGGCTGATGCGGTCGTCGGCCCGGTCCAGGAGCGCGAGCGGAATGTGCTTCAGGTTGAAGTTCACCGCGTAGCCGAAGAGCAGCAGCATGGCCACGGGCAGGACCCGGATGACCCGCAGCAGGATGGGGTCGCGCCGCAGCTCGAGCATCTCCTTCTTGGCCACCGCCCGCACCCTAGACCAGCGCATGGGCGTCCTCCTCACGGATCTTCAGGACGAAGACGTCTTCCATCGTGGGCTCCTCGGGGGTGGCGTTCGCGGGTGCGGGGGCGTCGGGCTCGAGCACGATCCGGGTCTGGCCGCCGCGCTGCCAGGCGTCGAACACGCCTGCCCGTCCCCGCCAGTCTGCGGGGTCGGCGCCGGGCACCCGGTAGAAGCGGTAGCGGGCGGCGACGGCCGCCTTCAACTCCTGCGGGGTGCCCAGCGCCACCCGCCGCCCTCCGTAGATCAACCCCACACGGTGGCAGCGTTCGGCCTCGTCCATGTAGTGGGTGGTCACGAGCGCGCTCATGCCGCGGGCGGCCTCGGCGTAGACCAGGTCCCAGACGGCGCGCCGCGCCAGCGGGTCGAGGCCGGTGGTGGGCTCGTCCAAAAAGGCCACCCGCGGCCGGTGCACCACCGCCTGCGCGAGCGAGAGCCGCTGGCGCCAGCCGCCCGAGAGCTCGCCGGCGCGGCGGTCGGCCACCCCGCCCAGGTCGAAGCGCGCGAGCGCGTCCTCCACGGCGTCCAGCGCCGGCGGCCCCTCGAGGTACATGGCGGCGCGGAACTCCAGGTTCTCGCGCACCGTCAGGAACGGGTAGACGCTCGCTTCCTGGGTGGCGTAGCCGATGCGCGCCTTCACGCGCTCGGGTTCGCGCACCACGCTGGCCCCGTCCACGGTGGCGTCGCCGGTCGTGGGGGTGAGCACGCCGCTAAGCATGCGCACGAGCGTCGTCTTGCCCGCGCCGTTGGGGCCTAGCAGGCCGAAGACCTCGCCCTCGTAGACCTCGAAGCTCACCCCCGCCACCGCGAGCAGGTGACCGAAGCGGCGCTCGAGCCCCTTGGCCCGTACCTTGGTGCGGTCCCCGCTCACGCCGCCCACCCCCCGAGGAAGCCCTCGACGTGAGCCGCGACGTCGAGGCCGGGCACCCCCTCGAGCGCCACCCCGAAGAGGGCGGCGGCGATCAGGGGGCCGAAGAAGGCGTGGATCAGCGAACCCGCGGGCGCCGGACGCAGCTCGCCCTGCCGCTGGTAGTGCTCGAAGAAGGCGAGCACGGTCGCGAGCCGGCCGGCCAGGGCCTCCTCGAGGGCGCGGCGCAGCTCGGGCTCGCGCGAGGCCTCGCCGGCCATCACGAAGATGAGCGCACCCCCGCGCTTCAGCTGCCCCAGGTAGCGCTCGGCGAGGGCGTGCAGGTCGGCGCGCAGGTCGCCGCTGGGGCGGGCGGCCACCTTCTCGAAGGCCGCGCCCGCGCGCCGCACCGCCTCGGCCAGCAGCCGCGCCTTGGAGCCGAAGCGGCGGAAGAGGGTCACCTCGGCCACCCCCGCGCGCTCGGCGATCGCGCGGGTGGTCGCGCCCCGGTAGCCGCGCTCGGCCAGCAGCTCGAGCGCGGCCTCGAGCAGGCGTTCGTAGGTGGAGCTTGGGTGTAAGTGCATACTAACACCAGTATGCGCCTTCCCGCCGCCGGGCTCAACCCCCGGGCTAAACTGGGGTATGCGCAACTTTCTGATTCGCTGGATCCTGAACACCCTGGCGCTGTGGGTGGTGGCCCAGCTCTACGGCGGCGTGAACTTCGCCACCGGCAGCGCCCTTGCCGATTACCTGATCGCCGGGTTGGTGCTGGGGCTCGCCAACGCCCTGGTGCGGCCGCTGCTCTTGCTCCTCACCCTGCCGCTCAACCTGCTCACGCTCGGGCTCTTCACGCTGGTGGTGAACGCGCTGGTGCTGCTGCTCGTCGCCGAGGCGACCGCGCTCGAGGTGGTGGGCTTTGCCGGCGCCTTCTGGGGCGCGCTCTTGCTCTCCGTCGTTTCCTGGCTGCTGGACCTGCTCCTCGTGGGGGAGGCGCCCAAGCAGGGTAAGCTGTAGGCGCCATGCTCAAGCTACCCAAAACCATCACCGCCGCGCTTGCGCTCCTCGCCCCCCTGGCCTTCGCACAGTCCGCGAACGTGGTGCACGCGACCGACGCGACCCAGGTCGCGAAGGTGCTGACCGCGGCCGGCTACACCTTCTCGCTCGATCGGGACGAGGAGGGCTTCCCGCTCTTCCATCTGGAGATCGCGGACGGTTACAAGGCCCTGCTCTTCTTCTACGACGACGACCCCGGGCAACCGGGCTACGAAAGCCTGCAGCTCTACGCGGCCTTTTCGACCGACGAGAAGGTTCCCCTGCGTCGGGTCAACGACTGGAACTACAACTACCGCTTCGGCAAGGTCTACCTCGACGACGAGCTCGACCCCGTGATCGAGAGCGACCTCGACCTCGCCGGAGGCGTGCAGCTCGAGGGCACGCTCCAGACCTTCCTTGCGAACTTCGAGATGGTGTTCCAGACCTTCGTGGACGAGGTCGTGGGCCAGTAGCGCTGCCCCGACTCGCGGAGACGGGGCCGCGGCCCCGTCTCATTTTTTTCCCGCACGGTTGTGGTCTACTGGCGGACGAAATGGCGACGCGACCGGTACCCACCGCGACCCTGAAAAGCCTGGCGATACCCAACGAACACGGCGGCTGGGGCTTCACGCTCGAGCCCGTCATCCTGGGCCTGCTCGTCGCCCCCAGCCCGGCGGGCTGGGGGCTGGGCCTGATGGCGCTGGCCAGCTTCTTCGCGCGCCACCCCACCAAGCTGGCCGCCGGCGACCTGCGCCGCGGCCACCTCTACCCGCGCACCCGGCTGGCCCTCGTCTTCGCCCTGACCTACGGGGGGCTGGCGCTCGCGGGGCTGCTCCTCGCCTGGTTGACGGGCGAGCGCCGCTTCATCGTGCCGCTGCTCGCAGCCCTGCCGCTGGTGGTGCTGCAGGTCGCCTACGACGCCCTGGGCAAGGGGCGCACCCTGGTCGGGGAGCTCTCCGGCTCGCTGGCCATGGGCGGGGTGGCCACGGCCATCATCCTCGCCGCCGGCGGGGACGCGCGCCTGGCCTGGGGGGCCTGGCTGGTGCTGGCGATGCGCGGCCTCGTGGCCATCCGCTACGCGCGCGCCCAGGTGCGGCGCGCCTACGGCAAGCCGGTGAGCAAGATCTCCACCTTCGCCACCGCGGTGCTGGCCGTCTTCGTCCTCTTCCTCGGGGCCGTTTGGGGCGTGAGCCCCTGGCTGGGGATGTGGGCGGTGCTGGCGCTTTCGGTCTACGTGGTCTACATGCTCGAGCAACCGCCGGTAACGGCCAAGCACGTGGGCTGGAGCCAGATGTTCTTCGGCTGGCTGGTGGCCATCATGACGGCCGTGGGCCTCCGTATGGGCTGGTGAAGGCGTAGCGTCAGGGTTACAGTGTGCATGGGCCTGCATACCACCCTTTGGCTAGCTGCAACTCCCCAACCCACGGCCCACCAAAACCTGGGGTGCGGTACGTAGGCGGCAGTGCGCAGTGCGTGGTACTTAGTACGTAGTGCGTGGTACGGGGTAGGCGGTGGGTCGTGCGTTGCAGGAGGTGGGACGTGGAGGGTGGGTAGGTTGGCTTGGAAGGGCGCGCTACGACGTACCGCGGTGCCCCCACAAGCCACGAGCTACGAGCCACGAGCGGCTTTCCAAACCCCCACCCCGGCCCTCCCCCAAGGGGAGGGAGCCCATCTGCATTCCGCGAACTGCGGGCTGCTTGTTACAGGCCACAAACCCTAGGCCACGGTCCTTTTCTACCTCCCCCCACGGGGGGAGGTGGCGGCGAAGCCGCCGGAGGGGGGTTGTTTGGAGCGGTGCGTAGTGCGCGGTACGTGGTGGATAGTGGATAGGTTGCGGGAGGTGAGGTGCGGAACGTGGGCGGTAGGTAGGCCGGCGTTTCGTCGGCCGCAAGCCAAATTCAAGGCCGTCGTTTCAGCGGGGCGAGGCTTTGGCTTGCGCGAGGCGGTCCGGACCGGCGCCGTCTCTCCGTCGCCCGAGGATACCGAGAGAAGCCATGGGCCATGGGGACGGCGCCAAGCCCCAAGGGGCGGCTTTTCTAAGATGCCCCCTCCCCAACCTTTGTCGGAGTGCGGGTAAAACCCGGGACGTTTGGGAGGGTGAACGGCGTATTCGAGTCCTGCAGCAAGGCCCGTATAGACCGAATCCGACAGAACGAGATCGAAAAGGACTTGATTTTTTTTATAAATGTGCTCCAATAGAGTAGGAGGTGAAAATGAAAACAAAAAGCCCCTCAATCTATGGGCTCTTTGTCCTTCTTCTTCTGATTCCCCTCCTTTCCTCTTGCCAACCACCCTCGCAAACTCAACGCTCCTCGACCCCCGCCACCGGACTTTTGGAGCCCCAAGTACTGGAGACCTGGCCCAAGAAGGCGAAGCGCGTGGGGCTGGTGTTTACCGAACCCGTGAGCCTACGGGAAATCGCAGCGCGCATGCCCGGGTCCGTGGAAGGCGTGCTCTTCAGCATCGGCACCCTTCAAGGAGCCTTCCGTAGCCATGAGCCCGTCAGCGCAGAGGAAGCGTCCGCCCGTGTGCGCGATTACGCCCGCTTCTACCTGACCCGCCAAAAAGAATTCGACCTGCAGCAGATCCACCGCTTGCTCAACCAATACGAGGTTCGCCGGTACAGCGAACGCGAAGCCCGCACGCTGTTCAAGCAGTCCCAAGAGGCCCAGGCCTACGCGCGAACGCTGATCGAGCGCTCGCTCAACCGCCGGTATGCACGGGCGGTGCTCGAGGAGGACGCACCCGTCGTCTACGCCCTGGAAGTCGTCGCCGAACCGCAGGCCCTCTGGAGGGCCTGGGGCGGGAGTTTGGAAGGGGTGGCGCCGTACAACCCGCAGCGGCGCTTCAACCCCGGCAAGCCAGCGGCCGTAGTTCGGTCGATCGACGCGTTGCGAATCCAGGTGGATATCCGCGACCTGGACCGACTTTTCGACGAAGCCGTGCGTATCCTGCGCCAAGAGTACGGTATCCGGGAGCTCTTCGCCGGGGAGGTGGCCCCATGACCAAGTTGGCCATGGCCTTCATTATCGCCGTAGGGGGTGTAGGCGTGCTGCAGGACTGCAACGGTGGTGGTAGTACGTCCGGCACGTTCTACCCCGACACCGGCGCGCTTCACTACGGCAACGATTACGCCGATACCGATTTCGCCAGCTTTGATCTGATGTGGACCAACCCAGTCTACGACGACGCTGGATTCAGCGACGCCCCGATATACGAGCACGACTTCAACGTCTTTGAAGACAACAGCGATTACGACGACACCCCCAAGTACAGCTCGTGCCTGTCGGTTTCGGACCTCCCGAACGCTTACGACGACTGCCCCACCGCGGGCGTGTTGGACGAGGGCTACATGGGATTCGGCTTCGGGAGTTGGTCAGCCGATGAGATAGAACCCAATCGCTACTACTACGGGACCGTGTTCCTCTACCGGAACGAAGGTGTGTACGAAGGTGAAATTTTCGATTTCAACGTCACCGGTGCGCGGATGTACCACCAGTATTGCCCTGTTGACGATATATGGTGCCTTGGTTCGGCTGAAACCGAGATCCTCATCTCGCAATCGTCCACCGACTTGATCGTTCGTGGGTGTCGCGGACGATCGCTACTGGTAAGCGCATCGATCGCAGCCGGTTCCTTGCTCACGGGAGCAAGGGACCGGCATGCTGGTGATTATAGGCCTCGATGGTTAGCGCCTCGTTTTCAACGGGCGTAGACGAGCACCCTCCCCCAGGGCGCGGGCCGAGCGGCGACCTCGTCGATCGCCGGCGCGATTTCCAGCTCGAGCCTCCCCGCGGTGGCCGCGCGCCAGGTCCCGGCGTAGAGGTCGTAGACCCGGCCGGCGCGGATGCAGGGCGACGAGAGGATTACCGTGCCCGCAAGCGTCCCCTCGCCCACCACCACGACCCCGTTTTCGTAGCAGCGTAGCGCGAGGTCGCCGTAATCTTCGTAGCCGTCCCCCAGGGGCGCGCCCAGGTCGGCGAAGTAGAGTTCGAAGCCGCGTTCGTAGGCGTGGTCCCAGGGGGTCTCGGTGTAGCCGGTCCAGCCCTTGAGCAGGGGCAGGGCGTAGCCGTAGAAGACCGCGTTGCGCGGCGGCCGCGCTGCGTAAACGGGGGTGCCGTCCACGAGCTCACCCACCGCCTCGAAGTCGGGGGCGGCGTAGTTCATGTAAACGAAGCCACGGAAGCGCGGGCCCGCCCAGCGGGCGGCGAGGTCGTCCAGCTCATCGAGCCAATCGAGGGTGTCGCGCAGGCGACCGTTGCGGAAGTCCTCGCTCACCGGGTAGTAGATCGTGCTCGGCACCTCGGTCCAGCCGCGCCCCTTGAGGTAGAGCCTGCGACCCAGGTATTCCTCGCCGGTGCCGTAGCTCTCGGTCATGTCGAGGTCCACGTAGGGCAGGACGTGCTCGGCGTTGCGGAAGCCCTGGTTGCTGACGATCAGCCGTTCTTCCGGCAGCTCGGCGCGCAGCCGGGCGTAGAAAGCGCCCACCGCGGCCGGGTAGTCGCCGCCGGGGTGACGCCGGGCGAAGGTCGCACGCATGGGGGCGTAGGCGTCCTCCTCGATGAAGACCCCCGGCCCCCAGTCGAAGAAGACGCCCGCCGCTCCGGCCGCGTCCAGGTTCGCGGCCACGTCGCGCGCCCGCTTCGCGCGCAGCTCGGCCAGGGCGAGGTCGTAGTAGTAGTCCTCGCACCAGCCGTAGCCGGCCTCGGTGCAGTGGGGGAAGGGCCCGGAGGGGTTGAGCGTCAGGTCTTCGCGGTTTGCGTAGACCCAGCGCATGAAGGGAAAGTCGGGGGTGCCGTCGGTGTAGTGGTAGCCGGCCGGCATCCACTCGTAGAGCAGCACGTCCACGCCGCGGCGGCGCAGCTCGGCCACGCCGGGGTCCGCCGGTTCGTGCAGGTCGCCGGTCTCGACCAGGGCGAAGCGGGTGATCCAGGCGAGCTGGTCGTCTTCCAGGGGCAGCGAGGCGGTAGCGAAAACGCCAGGGCGGGTGGGGTAGGCGGGGGCGGTGTCCGCCGCGCCGCAGGCGGCGAGCCCGCCCGCGAGGAAGAAGGCGAGGAGCCGGCGTTGCATGGGTGGATTTTACACAAGCACGAAGGAAGCAGCGCGGTTGCGTGACCGCGCTGCGACGCCACCGGGGCTCAGCGGCCCGGCGGCAGGAAAGTGAGGGTGTCGCCGGTCTTGAGCCGGGTGGCCAAGCCCTCCAGGTAGGCGACGTCGCGCCCGTTCTTGAGCAGCGCCCAGCGCGGCTTGAAGCGCCAGCGCGTTACCTCCTCCATCCAGCCGGCGTGTTCTTCGGCATCCTGCACGGGCTCGAGCGCCACGTCCCGCAGCTCCGGGCGGAAGGCGAAGACCTTGAGAACGGCGTCCAGCACCGTGCCTCCCTGGGGCAGGCGCACCTCCAGGGGCTCCGGCAGCGCCGGCCGCGCCAGCCCCAGCGCGTCCACCCTGACCACGGTGCGGCCCTTCTCGAGCTCGAGCGCGGCCTCGAACCCTTCGCGCATGATCTCCTGCTGCACCCCCAGGTAGCTGCTCCACAGGCCCAGGCGTTCGGCGGGCACCACCGTGCTGAACATACGCAGCACCAGCGTGAGCGAGAGGCTCACCCACTCGGGCGGCACGAAGCGGCGGTCGGGTCCGTAACCGGCGTGGACGCGGCCGGCGTGGAAAAGGTAGCGGGCGAACTCGTCGGAGGTGTCCACCCCGATGGTGCGGCCGATCCAGCCCGAGAAGAAGGTGCGGCGCAGGTAGAGCTCGTCCTCGGGGATGCGCCCCTCCCAACCCAACGCCTTGGCCGTGGGCGCGAAGCGCGAGAGGTGGTCGTAGGCCGCGGCCACCCAGTCGGCGGCGTGACGCAGCAGCGGCTCGCCGTCGAGGTACATTTGGCGCTTGGCGGCCTCGTCGAGCCCCACGAAGGCCAGCTGCTCGCGCATGCGCGCCTCGGGCGGCGGCGGCAGGTCGAGGACGGCGGTCCAGATCGGGTGTTCAGTCTTTTTCGTGGCCATGGCGTTCCCTCGCTTCCCTCATTTTACGCAGTTTCCACAGCATCTCGTTGGTGACCACGCGCCGGTGCATGGCGTAGACGAAGACGAGCACGGCGGCGAGCTGCAGTACGGCCGAGACCTGCAGGGCGGTGCGCGTGAGCGGGGTGGGGTGGGCGAGGGTGAAGGGCTCGAGCACGAGCCGCAGCACGAGCCCGAGGTTGAGCAGGTAGAAGGTGGCCGCCTCCAGCCCCGGCTGCTTGAGCTGGCCGGGGCGCGGCATCATCCAGTAGGCCACCCCGAAGACCATGTTGAGGAAGAAGCCCACCAGCCCCGCGTGCACGTGCGAGCTCCGCAGGTAGGCCATCCAGCTGGGCTCCAGGTAGAAGAGGAAGCCCAGGAGCGCTGTATAGATCAGGTAGACCAGCGAGGCGCGGACGAAAAGGAACTCGTAGAAGTACATCTAGCGAACGACCAGAACGGGTCCCACCGCGCGGCGCAGCACCAGCTCGGCGGTCGAACCCAGAAGCCAGGTACGGATCAGCCCCTTGCCGAACGCGCCCATCACCAGCAGATCGGTGGACTCCTCGGCTTCGAGGATGCGCTCGTCGGGGTCGCCGGCGGCGGTCTGCACGCTCGCGGTGACGCCGCGTTCCTCCAGGTAGGCGGCCGCCTCGGCGGCCAGCGCTTCGGCGCGCACGGCGTCGTCGTCGACGGTCAGCACGACCGCGGGCAGCGAGAGGCCGCGGCCCAACTCGGCGCACACGTGCAGCGCCCGCGCGGCCGGGTCGGAGCCGTCGTAGGCGAGCAGAAGACGGTCGGGGCGCACGGGCTCGAGCGGGGCCACCGCGACCGGCGTGGGCGAGGTGCGCACCACCCGCTCGGTCGTGGAGCCCAGCCCGGTGGCCTCGTGGCCGCTGGCCTCTCCGGCGCGGCCGAGAACGACCAGGTCGCTGGTGCGGGCCTCCTCGACGATGACCTCGTAGGGCACCCCGGTGCGCACCACCGGCTCCACCTTCACGCCCGCCTCCTCGGTTTCCTTGCGGACGCGCTCGAGTACGGCCTCGGCGCGCGCGGTCAGCACCTTCTCGATCTCCTCGTGGTAGATCGGCATCGGCATGCTGATCGCGCCCCAGTCCATCATCTCCGGCATGCGGACCAGGCGGATGTCGCGCACGTAGAGGGCCTCGAGCACCGCCTCCAGCTCGTAGGCCAGCCAGCCCGCGAGCCGCTCGGCCCCCAGCGCAGGCGCGGAGCCGTCGGTGGCGAGGAGCAGACGCTTGATCATGGGGCACCTCCCATTCTCATTCTACGCCCGCGCCCAGGCGGCGGCCCGCGCCCCGCGTGCTACAATCCGGTTTGTGCGTCGGGTTCACCCAGGCCTTAGTTATGGCGGCTATAAAAGGAAAAGTGGTGCGCCCGACAGGATTCGAACCTGTGGCCTTCGGCTCCGGAGGCCGACGCTCTATCCAACTGAGCTACGGGCGCACTCGCACCCAGCAATGTAGCACCGCCCGAAGGAGGACGTCAAGTGAAGATCAGTAAACGCGCGATCAGCATCATCTTTGGAATTCTTGCCGCGGCTTTCGCCATCGGCACCATCTTTCTCTTCACCCCGCAGGGCAACCCGCAGCAGGAAGGCCGGCCCATCCTCTACGTCAACGGCCAGCCCATCCACGAGCTCGAGTTGATGCGCAAGGCGCAGACCAACCCGCTCTTCACCCTCAACCCCACGGGCGTGCTGCGGCCGCTCATCGACACCTACTTCCTCGAGCAGGTAATCACCCTCGAAGCCCTCACGCAGGACGCCGCCCGCATCCGCGTCTCCAACGCCGAGGTGCGCAAGCAGGTGGAGCAGCTGCGCGAACGCCTGGGGGTCACCGACCGCGAAGGCTACGACCGCTTCCTGCAAAGCATCGGCTACACCGACAGCCAGCTGCGCGGCGAGATCCGCACCCAGCTGCGCATCCAGAAGCGCATCGAGGAGATCCGCAAGAAGGTCAAACTCGCGGACGAGGAGGCGCGCTTCTACTACGAGCTGCACAAGAGCGACTACGCCGCCGAGGACCGCGTCAAGGCCCGCCAGATCGTGCTCGACGACCGCGCGACCGCCGAACAGGTGTACAAGCAGCTGATCGGCGGGGCCGACTTCGCCGAGCTGGCGCGCCAGCACTCCAAGGTGGCCGCCGAGCAGGGCGGCGCCGTGGGCGCCGAGCCGGGCTCGAGCGAACCCGGACCGGTTACCCGCCTCGTCTTCCCCAGCGACGTGGCCGAGGCGGTCTTCCGCCTGAAGAGCGGCGGCATGACCGAGGTCATCGAAACGGGCGGGCGTTTCTACATCGTCAAGGTTGAGGAGTTCCTCCCCGGCGGCGACGTGCCCTACGAAGAGGTCGCCGAGCGCGTCAAGGAAGACGCCCTCCAGGTCAAGCAGAACGGCGCGGTGGAGGGTTACATCCGCGAGGTGCGCGAGCGCGCGGTGGTCAAGTTCACCGAGGAGCAGATCCCCTACGAGTACCAGAACCCCGAGGTGGCCAAGGTGGGCGACAAGCCCATCAAGCTGGCCGAGGTCATCCAGGTGGTCTTCTCCGACCAGCAGGTGCCGCAGCTGATCCAGCAGGGGCTGGGCGAGCTCGCCGTTTCCTTCTTCTTCCCCGCGGCCACCGAGCAGCTGGTCGTCGAGGAGTTGCTGGTGCAGCAGGCCGAGGCCTCGGGCCAGCCCTTTATCGGCACCCGCGCGCAGAAGGCCCAGGACGTGCAGCTGTGGAAGACGAAGGACGTGACCGTCACCCCGGACGAGGTGCGCGCCTACTACGAGGAGAACCCCGCCCGCTTCAGCGTGCCCGCTTCGGCGGCGGTGAAGCTCGTGAACTTCAAGGACAAGGAGACGGCCGACAAGTTCCGCGAAAAGTTGCTCGCCGGCGACCCGCTGGAAGAGCTGGCCAAGGGGCTCGGCGGCGAGCTGAGCGACCTGGGAACGGTCAACCCGGGCAGCGGGCTGCCGCCGCTCGTCGAGCAGCTCGTCTTCGAGAGCGAGGCCGACTTCGACCGCGCCGGCGACTGGGGCGTTTCCGAGGTCGTCGAGCTGCCCGGGGCGGAGGGCGAGAAGAGCTACATGGTCGTTCTCGTGAAGGACAAGAAGGCCGAGGTCAGGAAGCCCTTCGAGGAGGTCAAGGACGAGGCCGAGCAGCTCGCACTCGCCGCCAAGCGGGCCAAGCTGGCCGCCGAGTGGATCGACCAGCTCAAGCAGGAGGCGGGCGTCGAGAACAAGATCGTCGAGGTGCTGGAGAGCCTGAAGCCCAAGGAGGAGCCGGCGACCCAGCAGGCCCCCGAACCCGGCGCTCCGGCCGAGGAGGCCCCCGCCGAGGAGGCGCCCGCGGGCGAGGGCGGCAGCTAGACCCTTACGCGAAGGTACGGGCCGGCCCGGAGGGCCGGCCCGTTTGCGGTAAACTTAGGGCATGCAAGCCGATCCCGGCCTCGAACGCGCCTTCCGCAAGGTGCGCTTGATCCTCGAGGGCGACGAGCGCAAGCCCGGCCTGACCCGCGAGGATCTGGAGCGCATGGTGGGCTACCCCGAGCGCGGCCAGGGCCCGCTTTCCTACACCCTGCCCCCGCAGGAAGGCCTGGAGGGCGTGCAGGCCGTGCGCTTCTTCTACTACCCCAAGGACCCGGAGGTCACGCTCATCATCGAGGTCGAGGACAAGCAGGGACGGCGCCACCTGCGCCACCTGAAGTGGAACGGCCTCGCCTGGATCTCGCCGCCCAGCGGCCTCAAGTCGGAGCTCGTACCGACGCGCGAGGTGCTGCCCGAAGGGTACACGGAGATCGGCGGCGACTACTACGTGGGGTTTTCGGCCGAGGAAGCCCACGAGCTCGCCGAGCGCGTCTACCTGGGGGAGGCCGGCGGCCAGAAGTACCTGCTCTGCCCGCAGGACTCCACCCGCATCTTCTACAGCCCCTCGGTGGCCCCCGCCAGCCTGCTCTGCCCCATCTGCGGCAACACCTCGCTCCTCTTCAAGGCCATCCCCATCGAGACCTCGCGCCGGGCGCAGGAGGAGCAGCAGGTTTCGGAGGGCAAGCTCGAGGCCAAGCTGGACACCCTCGTCGAACAAAACCGCGAACTGCAGCAGCAGCTTTCCGAGCTGATCAACCTGCTCAAACGCAACCTGGGCTGAGCGAACGGTGCGGCTAGGGGGGCAGGGTCTCCCGGTCCGCGTCTTCCTCGCGATGCGGGGCGCTTTGGTAACCCCGGTCGTCGCGGCGGAGCACGCCCCGGCCCACGAGCGCCTCGAGCGCGAACTCGGCCCAGGCCACCCGCAGGGCCGCGCCCTCTCCTTCGGCCAGGCGCGCCGCCAGCGCCGCCAGCGCCTCGTGCCGCTGCACCTGGGCCCAGGCTTCCGCCGCCGGTTCCGGCAGCTCGAGCACGCGGCCCTCCCCGAACCAGGCGGCCACGGCCTCGAGCCCCGGCCGCTCACCCCATTCCTCGGCGAAGGCGCGGGCGACCAGCTCCCGCGCCAGGGTCTCGGCGCCTACGAGCTCGCCCTCGTACTCCAGCTCGAGCTTGCCGGTGATCGCGGGCAGCCCGCCGTAGACGTCGCGCGGCCGCGCGAGCGGCGGGGCCTCCCCCCGCGCGAGCGCGCGCGCCTCGGCGCCGGCGGCCACCTGTTCCAGCAGCGCGATGGGCAGGCGCTGGCTCACGCCGCTGGTCGGGTCCACGCGCGGGTCGCGCCGCGCCAGAAAGGCCACCCGCTCCACCGCCCGCACCACGAACTGGGGGATCTGCACGCCCTCGGGCAGGCGCGCTTCGGCGCGGGTAATGCGCATCCCCGCCTCGAGGCTCCGCGGGTAGTGGGTGCGGATCTCGGCGTCGATGCGGTCCTTGAGCGGCGTGACGATGCGGCCGCGGGAGGTGTAGTCCTCCGGGTTGGCGCTGAAGACGAGCCAGACGTCGAGCGGCAGCCGCAGCGGGAAGCCGCGCACCTGCACGTCGCCCTCCTCAAGCACGTTGAAGAGCGCCACCTGCACCCGCGCGGGCAGGTCGGGCAGCTCGTTGATGGCGAAGATACCGCGGTTGGCGTGGGGAATCAGGCCGTAGTGCACCGCCTCCAGGTCCGAAAGCCCGCGGCCCCGCTGGGCGGCGCGGATGGGGTCGAGCTCGCCGATGAGGTCGGCCACGGTCACGTCGGGGGTGGCCAGCTTCTCTACGTAGCGGTCCTCGGGGGTGAGCCAGACGAGGGGGGCGTCGTCCCCCGCTTCGGCCAGCAGGCGCCGCCCCTCGGGGCTCACGGGCGCGAGCGGGTGGTCGCGCAGGGGGGTGTCGAGCGCGGGCAGCTCGGGGTCGAGCAGGCGGGTGAGGCTGCGCAGGATGCGGGTCTTGGCCTGCCCCCGGAGCCCCAGCAGGATGAAGTGCTGCTGCGCCAGGATGGCGCGCACCAGCGCAGGGATCACGGTCTCCTCGTAGCCGTAGACGCCGGGGAAGAGGTCCTCCCCCGCCGCCAGCCGCCGCGCCAGGTTGTCGCGCGCCTCCTCGACCACGCTGCGGCGCAGCCGCTCGAGCGGCCAGCCGCTGGCCATGAGCTCGCCCAGGGTGGACGGGAGCTTCATTCCGGGAGCCCCAGCGCGCGCGCCAGGACGCGCCCGTTCGCCTCCCAGACGGCCAGGTAGTCGTCGCCGCCTTCGCCGAGCAGGTCGATGAGCGCCGCCTCGACGCCCAGCGCCTGCGCCACCCGCCCCGCCTCGCCGGCGAGCTGGCGCGGCGCCAGCAGGAAGCGGAGGCCGCGCTTACGGATCACCTTGGCGGCCTCGGTGAGCTCGCGGGGGCTGGGCTCGGCGGAGGGGTTGGGGGTGATCAGGTAGGCGAGCTCGAGGTCGTAGCGCGCGGCCAGGTAGGTGAAGGGGTTCTTGAAGGCCACGAAGCTGCGCGAAGGGGCCGCGGCCAGCCGTTTCCGGGTCGACTCGTAGAGCTCGAAGAGCCGCAGCTTGTAGGCGCGGGCGCGTTCCAGGTAGGCCTCGGCGTTCGCGGGGTCGACCCGGCCGGCGGCGCGCGCGATCTCGCAGACCACGAAGGTCATCGCGACCGGGTCGGTCCAGACGTGGGGGTCGGGCGCGCCCGAGGGGAGCTCGAGCACCATGCCCTCGAACGCGTCTTCCGCGCGAAAGACCTCGGCGTCCAGCCGGTTGGGCCGGATCAGCTTGTCCACCATCCACTCGTCCAGACCCAGGCCGTTCATGATCACCAGCCGCGCCCGCGACACCATCTTGACGTCGGCGGGGGTGGGGCTGAAGAGGTGCGGGTTGGCGCCCGGGGGCACCAGGCTCGCGACCTCCCACCCCTCGCCCAGCACCGCGCGCGCCAGCGCGGCGTACGGGGGAACGGTGGCGACGGCGAGCGGCGCGGCCGCCTGAGCAAGACCCAGGGTGAGCCATAGGGCGAAGGCAAGGCGTCTCATGCCTTCATCTTAGGACGCGGTCATGAAGGTTGTTCTAAACCCTGCGGCGGACGCCCAGGCCGGGTCCCTGGGGCAGGACCAGCCGCGCGCCGTCGTAGGCGAGCCCCTGGAAGGGGTCGTTTTGGATCAGCAGGGGTCCGTCCAGGTCGGCGTGCTCGACCAGGGGGGCCAGGTGGGCGGCCGCGCCCACGGCGAGGCGGGTCTCCACCATGCAGCCCAGCATCACCTCGAGCCCCAGGGCGTGAGCGGTTTCGATCTGCGCCCGTGCCGGCGCCAGCCCGCCGCTCTTGGCCAGCTTGACGACGACGCCGTCCACGTAGGGGGCCCACTCCACCACGTCGCGCACGGTCTTGATGGGCTCGTCGGCGAAGAGGGGCAGCCCCAGGCCGCGCAGCTCGGCGTAGGCCGCGCGGTCTTTGGGCGGCAGGGGCTGTTCCAGGAACTCGACGCCCAGGCGCACGAGCTCGGGTATGAGGTCGCGCGCCTGCGCCAGGTTCCAGCCGCCGTTGGCGTCGGCGCGGAGGCGGGCGTCGGGGCGGGCGGCGCGCACGGCCTCGAGCGCGGCCAGGTCGTCTCCCGTGCCTACCTTGAGCTTGAGCACCGGCAGGCCCGAGCGCTGCGCTAGCTCAGCGAGCTCCTCGGGGCTACCCGCGGCCAGGGTGAACGAGGTGGGCGGGGCGCGCCGGGGGTCGAGGCCAAAGAGCCGCCACAGCGGCGCGTCCAGCGCGCGGCCCCAGAGGTCGAAGAGCGCCATCTCCAGCGCCGCGCGCGCGGCCCGCGAGCCTTCCCGGGGTAGACGCGCGAGCCGCCCCTGCAGCGTGGGCGGTGCGTCCGCGAGCCGCCCGCGGGCCGCCTCCAGGTAGGCCGTCACCGCCTCCACGCTCTCGCCGTGGTAGGGCACGACGGCCGCCTCGCCGAGGCCGCCGTCCAGGTCCACGAAGACCGCGGTGCGCGTCGGGTAGGTGCCGTGGGCGATGCGGAAGGGGTGGGCCAGCTCGAGGGTGAAGGTCTGCCAGTCGAGGCGCACGGTCAGACGCGGCCGAGGGCGCGCAAAACGGCCCAGGCGTAGGCGGGGGCTTCGTTGCAGGCGAGTTTGCGGTAGGCCACCGGGCCGGGGATGGGGGTGCCGGCGGCGGCCAGGCGGGCGGCCTTTTCCAGGCAGCGGCGGCGCAGGGTGTAGGCCTTGCCGCTCGAGCCCACCCGCACCACCGCGGTGTTCTCGGTCACCTTCTCGACGGTGAAGGCGTCGCCGCGCTTGGTGGCGAGCGCGCGGCCCGCGAGGGCGCGGACGGCCTCCCAGTCGAGCGCATCGGGGGTGGGAGAAGAGGGCCCTCGGTCCGTTTTGGCCTCCTCCGCGGGCCGCGCCTCCAGCTCGGCCAGGCCCCGCACCACCGCCACCACCAGCCGCCCGGGGCCGTGCACCCCCTGCACCATGATCTGGCCGATGTCGGCCGATTTGCTGGGGCCCGAGTGCAGCGCCAGGGCGCTGGGCGGGTCGTCCGCGAGCCGCCCCAGCGCCTCGCCCAGGTGCTGGACGACCTCGGCCTCGTCCACCCAGACCAGGTGCGCCGGGGGCAGGAGCTGCAACCGCCGGCCCTCGGCGCTCGAGAGCAGCACGCTGCCGGTGTCGGCCACCGCGGCGAGGGCGCGGCTCACGCCCAGCTCGGCCTCCTCGGGCGGCGCCGCCGGCAGCGGCGGGGCGAGCGGGGCGGGCACGCGCGGGCTCGTCGCGGCGCTCTTGAAGGCCGCGGCCCAGTCCGAAAGCCAGGCGCGGGCGGCGTCCGGGCTCTCGAAGCGCCGCGCCTCCACGCCGCCGGCCTCGGCGTGGGCGAGGAAGCGCTCCACCGCGTCCGCGGCCTCCACCGCGGGGCGCCAGGGATCGGCGGGCGCTTCCACCGGCCAGCGCCCCGCGAGGGCGCGGCGCACGCGGTCGAGGATGCGGCGCTTGGCGTCAGGCACCTTCGAACTCCTCCTCCCAGATCTCGCGGAAGCTCTTGGGGCTGGGCTCGAGCGCCCCGTGGCCCGCGGCCCAGGCCCCCAGCACCGGCAGCCAGGGCGCGCCGGTGAGGG
>Ga0256832_1000256_pt1 | contig 33594 bp, 27 predicted proteins | sample 134614metaG_FD_190534 | JGI IMG/M metagenome (GOLD analysis project Ga0256832, IMG submission 190534) | Hydrothermal vent microbial communities from Lau Basin, Pacific Ocean - 134-614 | ecosystem: Environmental > Aquatic > Marine > Hydrothermal vents | place: Pacific Ocean: Lau Basin | collected...
GTAGGGTCCGAAGTGTCGCCCGTAGTGGGCCAAGCCCGCGAGAGTGAGCGCCTCGTGGGTCTCCGCTGCGCTGCCGAAGCCCGGTGGGTAAAGGAGCCGCACCCGCACCTCGCTGCCGTCCGGGCGGCGGTGGGTGGACCACCGCTCCCGCAGCCAGGGGGCCGTGACGAAGACCGTGTCGTGGACCTGCGCTGCGATGAAGCGCCGTATCGTGCGCTCCCCTTCCTGGCGCTCGGCGGCGAGGGTGCCGGTGGCGCCGACGACCCAGCCACGAGGCGTGTCGACGGTGAGCTCGTAGCGCGCGAAGTCGGCGTAGAACTCGCCCTGGCCGTGGTACGGGAAGCTCGCCCAGGTGCCGTTCGCTTCGAGACGTGCCAGCTTGGGGAACCACTGGGCGACGACGTGAAAGTCGCGGTGGTAGCCGCTGCGGGCGAAGACCGGTGGGAGCTGGGCGGTCCAGCGCATCGCGAGCTCGATCCGCTCACCGGGAACCACGGGCCGGGGGAGGGGGACTCGTAGCTGCGTGCGGTCGCCGGGGACGAGCTCGCGGACGGCGGCTGCGAGGAGGTCCCGCCCGTCGAGGGTGAGCGCCTCGATGTCGATGGCGCCCCGGCCCCGGAAACGCACGCCGCGCAGTCTCCCACCAGACTCGCGCATGAAGACTGTGCCTTGGTCGCGAAAGGCGTTGAGGTAGAGATGGAAGAGGAGCTCGCGCTGGGGTCGCTCGCTCGTGTTGGTCCAGACGATGTGGCCTTCGCCGGTGACGCGGTGGGCCCGAGGGTCGAACCGCGCGCGCAGCTCGTAGGTGTGGCTGGGTTCGGCGCGGGCCGCGCTCACGGCCGTCACGAACGACAAGGCGATGGCGAGACGCACCGCGCGACGATAGCAGCCTGCCTCCCGGCGGACCCTTGTCGGCAACGCCCGCCTCGCCTGCGAGGCCCTGGCGGCGCATGCTCGCTCCCGTGGAGATCGAACTGGCGAACGAAGGGGCGACCCGGCGCCTGGGGCGCGTGCTCTGCGAGGTGCTCCGACCGGGGGATCTCTTGATGCTCGAAGGAGACCTCGGAGCGGGCAAGACCTTCCTCGTGCGGGCCATGGCGCGCGCCCTCGGCGTGCCCGAGGAGGTCCCCGTGACGAGCCCAACCTTCGCGCTGCTGCACGACTACCCGGACGCTCGCCCGCCGTTGGTGCATGCCGACCTCTACCGCCTTGGCGATCCGGACGAGCTCTTCGAGCTCGGGCTGATGGAGCGGATCGGTGGCGCCGCGATCGTCGCCGTCGAGTGGGGCGAGCGCTTCGAAGAGGTGCTCGGGGCGCCCGCTCTTCGTCTCCGCTTGGCGCTCGTGGGGGAGGCTGCGCGTCGCGCGCGGGTCGAAGGCGCACCGCTGCGGATCGCCGCCCTTGCGACGCTGTGGGGGCAGTGATAGGACCGCCCGGGTCCGCGAAGACCCGGCTACCGCCATGCCGCGCCGCGACGACATCCAGAAGATCCTCCTCATCGGCTCCGGCCCCATTGTGATCGGGCAGGCCTGCGAGTTCGACTACTCCGGCACCCAGGGAGCCAAGGCGCTCCGCGAGGAGGGCTACGAGGTCGTCCTGGTGAACTCGAACCCGGCCACCATCATGACCGACCCGCAGTTCGCGGATCGGACCTACATCGAGCCCCTCGTGCCGCGGGTCCTCGAACGGATCTTGGAGCGCGAGCGCCCCGACGCGGTGCTGCCGACCCTCGGCGGGCAGACGGCGCTGAACCTCGCCCTTGCGATGCACGACCAGGGCGTGCTCGAGCGGCTCGGGGTCGAGCTGATCGGCGCGAAGGTCGAGGCGATCCGCAAGGCCGAGGAGCGGGAGCTCTTCCGCGAGGCGATGAAGGCCATCGGTCTCGAGTCGTTTCGGGCCCGCACGGTGCGCACCCTCGACGAAGCCTTCGAAGCCGCGGAGGCCATCGGCTACCCGGTGATCCTGCGTCCGTCGCTGACCATGGGTGGGTCTGGCGGCGGAGTCGCCAACGATCGCGCCGAGTTCGAGCGTGCGATCCGGTGGGCCTTCCAGCAGAGCCCGGTGCACGAGTGCCTCGTCGAGGAGAGCGCCCTCGGCTGGAAGGAGTACGAGCTCGAGGTCATCCGGGACGCGGCGGACAACTTCGCCGTCATCTGCACGATCGAGAACTTCGATCCGATGGGGGTGCACACCGGCGACTCGATCACCGTGGCGCCGGCGATGACCTTGACCGACCGTGAGTACCAGCGGATGCGGGACGCGGCCCGCGCCATCATCACCGAGATCGGCGTCGACACGGGGGGCTCCAACATCCAGTTCGCCGTGAATCCGGACGACGGTCGCCTCGTGGTGATCGAGATGAACCCGCGCGTGTCGCGCTCGAGCGCTCTGGCCTCGAAGGCGACGGGTTACCCCATCGCGAAGATCGCAGCGAAGCTCGCGGTGGGTTACCGCCTCGACGAGCTGCGCAACGACATCACCGGCACCAGCAGCGCCTTCGAACCCACCATCGACTACGTGGTGGTGAAGTGGCCCCGCTTCGCGTTCGAGAAGTTCGGCGGCTCCGATCCGCGGCTGACCACGCAGATGAAGTCCGTCGGTGAGGCGATGGCCATCGGCCGGACCTTCAAGCAGGCGGTCCAGAAGGCGGCGCGGAGCTTGGAGACGGGGCGCGATGGGGTGGTCTCGCTGCTGGACAAGATCGACTACCGTGAGCTGGCCGCGCAGATCCGGCGGCTAAAGGAGACGGGGGAGGGCATCAACCTGCACCGTCCGATCGAGGCGAGGGAGCGCGCCACCATCGAGGAGCTGCGGGAGGCGATCCTGGAGGTGGTGCAGACACCCCTGGCCGATCGCCTCTGGTACGTCGCCGATGGCTTGCGGCTGGGGCTCACCGTCGAGGAGCTCCACGAGGCGACCCGCATCGACCCCTGGTTCCTCGCGGAGCTCGAGGAGATCGTGGCGGTGGAGCGGGACGTTGCGGGGGATCGGGACCGTCCGCTCAGCGACGCGATGCTGGCGCGCTGCAAGGAGTTGGGCTTCTCGGATGCGTCGCTCGCAGCCCTCCGGGGCGAGACAGCCGAGTCGATCCGAGAGCGGCGCGGCGCGTCGATCGTGCCGGTCTACGCCCGGGTGGACACCTGCGCGGCGGAGTTCGAAGCGCTCACGCCCTATCTCTATTCGACCTGGGGACGCGAGTCCGAGTCGAAGCCGACGGGGCGCCAGAAGGTGATGATCCTCGGCGGCGGGCCGAACCGCATCGGGCAGGGAATCGAGTTCGACTACTGCTGCGTCCACGCCGCGTTCGCCCTCAAGGAGCTCGGCTACGAGACCCTCATGGTCAACTGCAACCCTGAGACGGTCAGCACCGACTACGACACCTCGGATCGGCTCTACTTCGAGCCGCTGAGTTTCGAGGACGTGATGGCCATCGTGCGCGAGGAGCGACCGGTGGGCGTCATCGTGCAGTTCGGTGGCCAGACGCCGCTGAAGCTCGCGGTCCCGCTCGCCCGTGCCGGGGTGCCGATCCTGGGGACGAGTGCCGACGCCATCGATCGGGCCGAGGACCGGGAACGCTTCGACGAGATCCTCGGGAAGCTCGGTCTGCGCCGGCCACGCGGGGGGATCGCCAACGGGGTGCAGGACGCCTTCGCCGTCGCCGAGCGCATCGGCTTCCCCGTGGTCGTGCGGCCCAGCTACGTGCTCGGTGGCCGCGCCATGGAGATCGTGCACAGCAAGGAGGACCTCGCGGCGTACATGGATCGGGCCCTGGAGGCGGTGGATGGCGCGCAGGCGCAGACGATCCTCGTCGACGAGTTCCTGCAGGACGCCATCGAGGTCGACGTGGATGCCGTCTGCGATGGCGAGCGGGTCGTGATCGGCGGGCTGATGCAGCATATCGAAGAGGCCGGGGTCCACTCCGGCGATTCGGCGATGGTGCTGCCCGCCCACGCGCTCCCCGCCGACGTAGTGGCGGCGATCCGTAGCTCAACCCGGGCGCTGGCCCTCGAGCTCGGGGTGGTCGGGCTCATGAACGTTCAGTTCGCCGTGCGTGGGAGCGCTGTTTACGTCATCGAGGTCAACCCCCGCGCCTCGCGGACGGTGCCGTTCATCAGCAAGTCCATTGGGGTCTCCCTCGCGCAGGTGGCCGCGAAGGTGATGGCGGGCAAGAAGCTCGCCGAGCTCGGCTACACGCGGGAGATCGTTCCGCGACACTTCGCCGTGAAGGAGTCGGTTTTCCCGTTCCACAAGTTTGCGGGGGTCGACACCATCCTGGGCCCCGAGATGCGCTCGACCGGCGAGGTGATGGGTCTGGCCGAGACGCTGCCGGAGGCTTTCCTGAAGGCGCTGTGGGCCTCCGGCTCGGACCTACCGGCCGAGGGTCCGGTCTTCGTCAGCGTCCGCGACGCCGACAAGCAGGCGGCGTGCGACCTCGCCTACCGCTTGCGTGAGATGGGCTTCACGATCCTGGCGACGGGCGGCACCGCTGCGGCACTCAGGCGCAACGGTGTCGAGGCCGAGCGGGTCAACAAGGTCCTGGAGGGGACGCCGCACATCGTCGACCGGCTGCGCGGCGGCGAGGTCGCCATGGTGATCAACACCACCGAGGGAGCCAAGGCCATCGCCGACAGCCGATCGCTGCGCCGAGAGACTCTGCTCGCCGGCATTCCTTACTTCACGACCGTGGCCGGGGCCGCGGCGGCCGTCTCGGCGATCGAGGCGATGCGTGAGGGGCGGCTGTCGGTTCGTTCCCTCCAAGAGTATCACTGCAGCGCGTCCTGAGCGCTCGGGATGCTTGGTCCCGGCGGCCAGGGGTGCTAGGACTCCCGGCGGTCATGGAGCGAGTACCGATCACACCGAAGGGTTTTCAGGCCCTCAAAGACGAGCTGGCGCGGCTGAAGGCCGAGATGCCCAAGATCTCCCAGGAGATCGGTGTCGCCAGGGACCACGGCGACATCAAAGAGAACGCCGAGTATCATGCCGCCAAGGAAAAGCAGGGGCTGACGGCGGCGCGCATCGCGGAGCTCGAGGACCGGATCGCGCGCGCTCAGGTCATCGACCCTTCGGAGCTGTCCGGAGACCGGGTGAAGTTCGGCGCGACGGTGGAGCTCGAAGAGATCGAGTCGGGCAAGGTCGTCGTTTATCAGATCGTCGGTGCCGACGAAGCCGATATCAAGCAGGGGACCATCAGCGTGACCTCTCCGGTGGCGCGCGCGCTCATCGGGCGCGAAGTGGGCGACGAGGTAAAAGTCAAGGCGCCGGGGGGCATCCGCGCGTACGAGATCATCGACGTGCGCTGGGAGTGACGGCGCGGCGAGGTCGTGGTGAAACCCCCGCCGGAGCGGGAGCGATTGGACTGGCGCCGACCCCTCTTGGCAGGGCTCGGCCTGGCGGGACTGCTCGCCAGCCTCGTGTCGGTTCGGAGTTGGTCGCTCTTCCTCACGTCCGACGAACGCTGGCGCTATGTCTTCGCGGTCGTCGGCGCCGGGGTCGCCGCGTCCGTCGTGCTCTGGTCGTTGAGCTGGGGTCTCGGCCGGCTCGCGGCTCGAGGACGGGACCCGGAGCGGGCCTTTGGTCGGGTCCTCGGCATGGTCGTTGGGGCCGTGGCGGCCGCGATCGGGTGGAGCCTCACGGAAGGCCGACGGGTCCGCGACGCCCCCTGGCGTGAGGCCGCCGTCCTCGCGGGCGCGGTGGTCGTTGCCCTCGTCGCTCAGGGGCTGGCCCGGTGGCTGCGCGCGACGCCCCCACGCCGCTCCCTCGCGGCGCTCGCGGTGACGCTCGCCGTGGTTGCCTTCGTTGCCGACGCGACGGTGCTGCCGCGCCTCTACCCGGCCCTGCACTGGGCACTCGCGCTCTTCGGGGTCACCGCCGCCAACATCGCGGCTTGGCGCCTGCCCCTACGGCCCACGCGGCGGCCGCGGCTCTGGGCGGCGCCGGCGCTTCTCCTGGCGGCGAGCGCGGCCTGGGCTTTGCCGCGCCTGGCCGCACACCCCAACGCGCGCTTCGTGGCCCTCGAGGGGGCGCCCCTCGTCGGCAAGCTCCTGCCGCGCCTCGCGCCACCGCCGCCAGAGCCGCCGCCGCCCTCGATCGAGCTGGGGCTCGTGGAGGCCGCGGAGGGGCTGGAGCTAGGCGACGCCGACGTGCTGCTCATCACCATCGACGCCCTCCGCGCCGACCGTCTCGCGGCCTACGGGGGGCATGGTCTCACCCCCGAGCTCGACGCCCTCGCTCGCGAGTCCCGGGTCTTCCTGCGCGCCTACACGCCGACGCCGCACACGAGCTACGCCCTCACGAGCCTGTTGACGGGCAAGTACCTCCGACCGGTCCTCGAGCTCCCCGGCGCCACGAGCGAGCACCCGGCGCTGCCCGAGCTGCTGCGTCGCTTCGGTTATCGGACCGCCGCGTTCTATCCCCCGGCGATCTTTTTCGTGGACGCCCATCGCTTCCGGGAGCTGGCGGCGGCGGGCTTTGGCTTCGAGTACCGCAAGGTCATGTTCGCCCCGGCGGCGGCGCGCGTCCCGCAGCTCGATCGTTACCTGGGGGAGGTCGACGAGGGGCACCCGGTGTTCGCCTGGGTCCACCTTTTCGAGCCCCATGAGCCCTACGACCCTCCCGCCGAGTTCCGCCGAGGCGAAGGTCGCGTCGAGCGCTACGACGGCGAAGTGGCCGCAGCGGACGCCGCGGTCGGTGAACTGGTGCGGGTGTTTCGCCGCCATCGACCGGGCGGCACGGTGATCGTCACGGCGGACCACGGCGAGGAGCTCGGGGACCACGGCGGCTGGTATCATGGGACGACGCTCTACGACGAGCAGGTGCGGGTGCCGTTGATCTGGTCTTCGCCGGGTGTGGTGCCGGCAGGGACGACCGACGCGCCGGTCGAGTTGGTGGACCTGGCGACCACCTTGCTCGCCGCCCTCGGCGTGCCGCGCGACGCACGGATGCGAGGCGACGACCTCGGCGCGCTGCTGCGGGAAGCAGGCGGCGTGCGCCCCGAGTACGCCTTCGCCGAGGTCGAGCGTGAGCGGATGGCGTGCGACGGGCGCTTCAAAGCCATCTGTGGCGAGCTCGGCTGCCGTCTCTACGACCTGGCGCGCGACCCCGGCGAGGTGCGCAACCTCGCGGCCGCCGAGCCCGCACGTCTGCGGCGGCTTCAGGGCGCGATCGCGGCGTTCGTCGCCTCGATTCCACAGGCGGAGGCGATGCAGGTCGGGCGCGGGGCGTGGCCCGAGGCGTTGGCGCGCGCGGGGCTGGGCGATGCCTCGGCGGCGCCGGAGCTCCTTCCGTTGCTCGGGGACGAGCGCGCCGAGGTGCGGGCGGCGGCGGCGAGGGCCCTCGGCGAGCTTGGGTACGGCGCGGCACGGCCGACCTTGGCGCGGCTGCGGACGGCCGACCCCGACGCCCAGGTGCGCGCCGAGGCGGCGATCGCGGGGCTCCTGCTCGGCGACGAGGAGGCCCGCGGCCCGGTCGCCGCCCTCCTCGGGGAAAGCGGGGAGCGCCGCGAGCGGGCGGCCCTGGCCCTCGGGGACGCCGGCGACCGACGCGCCGTGGATGTCCTTCGGGCGCTCGTGGAGGACACGGCGGCCGAGGAGTCGCGGCGGACCGCGGCGGTGGCGGCGCTCGGTCGGCTGAGGGCGGGGGAAGACGCGCTGCTCGGAGCCCTCGCGGAGGTTCGCCTTCGGCCGCACGTCGTCGCCGCCCTCGCGCGCTTCGGATCGCGCCGGGCCGCCGACGCCATCGCCCAGGCCATGGCCACCGAGCGCTACCTTCCGGCTCGGGCTGCCGAGGCGCGGGCGCTCTTTGCGTTGGGGGACCGCCGCGCCCTGGGCCTCACCCGGCGCTTCCTGGGGGTCGATACGCCGTTTCCGGGGGCCGTCGCGCTGCTGCTGGAGCACGGCGAGCTCGACCGCCCGAGCGAGTGGGGGGCGCGCCTGAGCGACCCGGCCGTTCGCCGCGGGCAGTGGCGCTGCCAGGGGGACGCCTGCGTGCCCCTGAGCGACGCGGCGGTGAGGCTCCCGGGGCGCTGGCGGGAGCCGAGGCGCGCGGTCTTCCTCGTGGCCGGCGACGGCACCCTCGTCGTGGATGGCGTGCGCCACTCGGTGCGGGACGGGGGGCAGGTCGCGCTCACCGCGGAGCAGCCGCGGTGGTCGATCGGAGGGGACGCAGGGGTCGTCGCGGTGGCCACGGCCCCGCTTCAGTCGGAGATCCCGCCTCCGGCCCCCGAGCCCTGGGAGCCCGAAGACGAGGCCCCGGAGGCGATCCAGCCCTTGCGGTAGGCTTCGAGCAGGGCGAGGGCCGCCTCCGCGGGGAGGCCGAGGAAGGCCTCGTCGTAGCGGATGGGCGGGTTGTTCTCGCGCTCGATGACCAGGCGCCGCACCGGGTGGCGGCCTTCCAGGATGCTCCAGCCCCGTTGGGTGTCGATGGTCAGGCGCGGGATCTTTGGCCAGCTCGCTCGGAGGATCCCCTCGCGGGTGCGCATGAGCACCTCCGCAGGGGTCAGGACCATCGCCAAGCCCTTGCGCGGTGCGACCTGGCGGCGGGTCAGCAGCAGCCACCCGAGGGGCACGAGCAGACAGGCAGCCAGGCCTGCAGCCGGCAGCAGGCCGAGGCTCACGCCCTCGGGGAGGCGGCGCGACGCCTCGAAGAAGACGACGCCGAAGAGGAGAGCGGCGTAGGGGCCTCTGCGCAGCCAGCCCCACCCGTGGGGGAGGAGCGCGCAGCCGGGCGGGAGGAGGCCGCCCGTTGCGTCGTCGTACACCTTGCTGGCGAGGCGAGCGGGGCGCGGGAAGCTCGTGCGGCGCGGCGGGGGCGCGCCTCGCCAGCGCATCAGCCGTTCGGCCAGCACGCCGGGCGACTCGTCGAAGACCGGCGGGAGTCGGAGCACCGCCTTCCCCGCCCGGGGCTCGACGATCAAGTAGAGGTCGGCGTACCTTCGACCCTGTCGCCGTCCCCAGTCGCCGGGTTCGACCACATCGAGGAGCTCTCCTCGCGCGACGTGCTCGGTACCCGTCGGGGACTGCCAGCGCAACTCCTCCGCGCCGAGCGTCAGCCGATGGCGCGGCGCCTGGAACCACACCCGCAGCCGCCGGGCCAGCTCCAGCACCGCGAGCAGGCACCGGAGGCTGAGGGTGATCGCCACCAGGCGGAGCGCCATCGCCGGCGGGTCGACAGGAGAGACGACGCTCGCCTCTCGCCACAGAGCGGCGCCCCAAGACAGGCCCGCCCCGAGGAGGAGCAGCATCGCTCCGGCGCCGCGGCGGTCGAGCACCGGCGGCCGGTGCCCTGTCAGGATCTCCCCGTCGTTGGGTGCTTCCCTCACGGGCAGCCGCAGCGGGTGGAGGCGGCGCGGTATCGCTCGCAGCGCTCGCGGGCGGCGCGGCAGCGCAGGTCTGCGTCCCGGTCCGTCACCTCGGCGGCGATGGCGCAGATCGCGTCGGCCGCGGCGCAGCCTTCGGCGGCGGCGGCGCAGGGCTCGGGGCAGCTCCCTTCGAGGGCGGCCGTGCGCACCTGATCGAGGGTGGCTTCGTGGCGCTGAATGGCGTGGAAGTCGTCGTGGGTCGCCGGGCGGGGGGCGTTCGCGCCGCAAGCCACGAGCGCCGTCGTCCACAGCAGCCGCGAGAGTACGCCCATCGGCCGAGGGCTACCGGAACGCGCAGGCCAGAGCAAGGGGGCCCGGCGGCAGCATTGACCCTTCGGTGAGGACGGCGTAGTTGTGGTCCTCAGCGATGCCGCTCGTCAACCACGCTCGCCGGGAGCTGCACGTGAAGATCGTGTACTACGGCCCCGGTCTCGGCGGGAAGACCACCAACCTCGAGCACATCCATCGCCACAGCGCTCCGGAACGCCGGGGCAAGCTCATCTCGCTGATGGGCGAGTCGGAGCGCACGCTCTTTTTCGATCTCTTGCCCGTTGAGCTCGGTCAGCTCCGCGGCTACACGGTGCGGCTGCATCTGTGCACGGTGCCCGGCCAGATCGCCCGGGACGCGACGCGCCGGCTCGTGCTTCGCCACGCCGACGGGGTGGTCTTCGTGGTCGACAGTCAGCAAGGTCGCATGGAGGCCAATGTCCAGGCGATCCGCAATCTCGCCGACAACCTTCGGCGGCAGGGCGACGATCCCGATCGTATCCCCCTCGTGGTGCAGTACAACAAGCGCGACCTCCCGGGAGCCGTCGACGTGGACACGCTCCGAGAGGAGCTGGGCGTGCCCGACGACGTCCCGCAGGTCGAAGCCTCCGCGCTCGAGGGCTGGGGCGTCTTCGAGACCCTCAAGCACATCACCAAGGCCTGCCTCAAGCTCGTCGGCGATCCGGCGACCATGCCCGAGGGGCGATCGCCGAGCATTCTTCCAGGCCGGCGCGCGAGCATGTACCGCGCCGCAGAGGAGGAGGCCTCCGTCGAGGTGGTCGTACCCAAGGCGCCGCTCCTGCCGTCCTTCGACGACGATTGACGCCGATGAACCGAGAGGTTTCGAGTCCGCACCGGGAGGTCCGTCGGATCGCCCGCGAGGGAGAGGGCGTGCGGATGGTGCAGCGTCCGCTTGCGGCGGCGCACGGTGCCTTGGGCTGGGACTTCCCCGAAGCCGGACTCGAAGCGTCAGGGCGCTCCCTCGGCGTGTGGCGCAGGCGCGGTGACGGGGTGCGCGAGGACGTCGTGCTCGTCGAGGGGCCCACCGAGGGGGGGCAGATCGTCTCCCTCGACGAGCTGGCGTCGCAGTGGAGGACCGGGGCCGCGGTCTTCGCCCCCTGGGTGCCCTCGCTGCTCTTCCAGCGGCCGAGCTTTGGGGTCGACGCCTGGGAGGTGGCCCCGGCGATCCGGCTGCTGCCACTGCGAACGCCGACGCTCCCTCCGGCGACGCACACCAACGCCTTCTTGGTGGGCGACGGCCCTTGCGTGCTCGTCGAGCCGGCGCCGAGCGATGCATCCGAGCAGGCGGTCCTGCGTCGCTGGCTCGAAGGTGCCCGCGCCGAAGGTCTGGAGATCGTCGCCCTCGTGCCGACGCATCATCATCGCGACCACATCGGCGCTCTGGGGCTCGGCGAGGCCCTCGGTCTGCCGATCTGGGCCCACCGGGAGACGGCTTCGCGGATCGATGCGCCTGTGCAGCGCTGCCTCGACGCGGGCGACACCCTGGAGCTCGGATCGATCCGTCTCGAGGTGCTGCACACCCCCGGGCACGCTCCCGGTCACCTTTGCTTCTTCGAGCCCGGCTCCCGCACGGCCCTGGTGGGGGACATGGTCGCGGGGGTGGGCACGATCCTCGTCGAACCTGGCGACGGCGATATGAGGCGCTACCTCGACTCGCTCCGGGAGCTCCGGGGGCTTGGGGCGCGCAAGCTCCTGCCGGCCCATGGTGGCGTGATCGCCGACCCGCCCGCCTGCCTCGATCGCTACCTGGCGCACCGGGCGATGCGCGAGCAGAGGGTTCTCGGGGCCCTCACGAGCGCTGGCGCCACCCTCGACGAGCTGTTGCCGCACGTCTACGACGACGTGCCGAGGGCGCTCTGGCCCCTCGCGGCCGCCTCTCTCCGGGCGCACCTCGACAAGCTCGTGGCGGAGGGCCGGGCGCTCCTCGACGGGGCACGATGGCGCGCCCCGGATCGCTGAGGTTCTCGATGTTCTCAAGGGCGCGCGTGGCGTAGGCGGGGCGCGTCGACGGTCCGGACCCGGCCGCCTCGACGGAGGCGCACGCTGGCGGTCACGCCCGCGGGGCCACGCAAGAGCGCGCGGGCCTGGGACGCGGCGAGCACGGGCTCCCCGTCGATCGCGAGGAGGACGTCGGAGGGTCGCAGCCCCACGCCGCTCCCGTGCACCTGGGTGACGACGACTTCGTCGCCCCGACGTTCAACCTCGACGGGCACCCCGACGACGAAGCTCGGGACCCGCTCGTGGCTGGGTTCGGCGACGCGGGCGTTGGTCACCAGGCGCAGGCTTCGCTCCTCGCCGGCATCGACCCGCACGGGCGCGCTCCGGGCGCGGCCGGCGCTCGGGTGGCTGGCCTCCAGGACGTGGACCCCCGCGGGCAGCTCCAGTCGGAAGGTCCCATCGGCCGCCGAGCGGGCGGCGGTCCCGTCGTCGGCGGTGACGCGGGCGTCGGGGACAGGGTCGCCAAGGACGTCGACGACCTCGCCCACCAGCCGAGCGGCAGCCGCGAGGGGCCAGTCGGGAACGCGCGTCAGGGGCTGGCGCAGCTCGATGCTGCGGGTGGCTTCGAGCAGCCCCGGCCCGGAGGCGCGGAGCTGGTAACGGCCCAGGGGCAGGCGCTCCAGTACGTAGCTCCCGTCGACGCCGCTCGTCGTCACCCGTGCAGGCCCTTCGTCGGCCTCGGCGCGCAGCTCGACGCCGTCCAGCGGCTCCAGGGACCAGGCGTCGACGACGCGTCCGTGGAGGGCTCCGCCGCGCGGCAAGACGATACGAAGCTCGCTGCTCGGGTCGGCGACCTCGCCAAGGTCGCGCTGGACGAAGTCCGGGTGGCTGGCGGAGAGCTGGTAGGGGGGCGGCGGAAGCGCGGCGAAGACGAAGGTGCCGTCCGCCGCCGTCCGCCCACGCCGGACGAGCGGCGAGCGTGGATCCCGCGAGCGCAGCTCCACCTCCGCGTCGGCGACGGGGAAGCCCTCGGGATCGAAGACACGCACGGCGAGTTGGTGTAGCTCCGAAGGGACTCGCAGCTCGACCTCGAGGCGCTCCCCCGAACGGCCTTCGACTCGGAGGCGCGCTGGCGGGAGATCGGCGGGGCGGGCGGTGAGCACGGCGACGCCGACAACGCCCTCGAAGCGAAAGGTTCCGTCGTCTCCGGCGACGAGCGATCGCGGCCACGGCTCCAGTTCGCAACGCAGCTCGACGAGGATCGAAGCGAGCGGGAAACCGCGCTCGTCGACGACCCGGCCTTCGAGGCTCGCGCCGTCCGGCGTCGTCAGACGCAGCGCTCGCACCAGCTCACCCGGCGCCAGCCGCATCGCGCTCCGAGCCGGCGCCAGGCCGGGCGCTTCGACGTGGACTTCGCCCAGGCCCGGGGGGATCGATTCGAGGACGAAGCGACCGTCGGGGCCGGTGACGGTGCGCGCTCCCGACGCGACGAGGGTGGGCGCGGGTCCGGCGGAGGTCAGGGCGTCGAGGGGGATGGGCGGCACCGGGCCGGGGACCACGCCGAGCCCGTCACCGGTGGGCCGTGCCGCTGTCGCGGGCCCAAGCCAGAGCACCGTCGCGCCCGCCACCGGGCGGTCGCGCTCGTCGACGACCCGGCCCTCCACCGTGGCGCCGCGGGTCAGCACCAGGGCGAGGTCGCCGGGGACCACCGTTTCGGCGCTCGTGGCCAGGTGACCGGGCGCTCGGGCGGTGACCCACCAGGGGCCCGGGAGCAGGCCGTCGACGCGGAAGCGGCCCCGAGTATCGGTGGTGACGTCGAAGGAGAGCAGCGCCACTCCGTCCCGTCGCACCGACACCTGGGCACCGGCGATGGGCTCGCCTCGTTCGTCGGTGACCTGCCCGGTGAGGCGGTGGGCGGGGCGCAGCCGCAGGGTGACGAACGCCGCCTCGCCTTCGGCGATGGACAGCCCCTGCACCGGCGGCGCCGCTTCGTCCCCACTCCGCGCGTGGATCTCGTAGATGCCGGCCGGCACCTCGCCGAAGCGAAAGCGTCCGTGGGCGTCGGTGGTGGCCACGCGCGGAGGCCAGATGCCGCTGCCCACGAGGCGCACTTCGGCCCCGCTCGCGAGGCCAGAGCTTGCGAAGACCTGGCCGCTCACCCCTGCCGCAGGCTCGAGGATCAGGGTGAGCTCGTCGTCTCCCGGCAGGACGAGGCGGCGGGCCTCCGCTCGCCCCTCGGCGCGGGCCCGCAGCGTGAGGGGGGCGTCGGGGAGCGGGGTCAGCACGAAGCGTCCGTCGGCGCCGCTGACCGCTCGCCACAGGCCGCCGTTCGGGTCGCTCTCGTCCGAGTGGCTTGCGCCGCTGCTCGGGTCGCCGTCGTGTCGGGTGCCCTCGCGCTCACCGCCCGATGGGCCGTACCGAAGCTCGATGGTCGCGCCGGCGAGGGGCGCGCCATCGGGCCCCTGCACGAGGCCCCGGAGCGTCCGCCCGCGGCGAAGGACCACCCGAACGGTAGCCTCGGGACGCGGTGGCAGTGGGACGTTCAGCCGCATGTAGCCCGGCGCCCACGCGCCCAGCAGCTCTCCTTGCCGCGGGACGGTGGCTTCCCCGGCGGCGTCGGTTTGCGCCGCGTACCTTCCGTCGGGCCAGCGCAGCGTCGCCCCGGCGATGGGGGCGCCCTCCTCGGTCACGATCTGGATGCGCACGGCGGGGTCGGAGCCGGCGGCGTGGCGAAGGGGCGCTCCCGGCACCGTCAGGAGCGCCAAGGCGACGAGCCCCAGCAGCCCTCCCCAGGCCCCGGGCCGGTCGTGGTCCTGCTGCGTCGTGGGCTCCATGGCGGGTCTGGGTAGAGTCGTCAGCCGCGACGCCCCATGCTACTCGATTCCGTCCATGGCCCGCGTCCCGCCCGGCTGCGACCCCGACTCGATCGTGCTGACGTTCCCGGTCGCGCGCGAGCACGCCGGCCTTCGTCTGGACCGTTTCATCCAGTCGCGTATTCCCAGGCTCTCGCGGACCCGCGCCAACCGCATCGTCCGCGCATGCGCGTATCGGGCCGATGGGACCCGCCGGCGAGCCTCGGAGCGGGTGAAGGCCGGCGAGACGGTGCTGCTCGTCCGCCCGCCGATGAACGAGCCCGCCACCCCGCGCTCTTTCGGGGTGCTCTACGAAGACGACGACGTCCTCGCAGTCTACAAGCCGGCAGGCTTGCCCGTGCACCCAACGGCGACTTACCACCGCAACACCCTCTCGTACCTGCTCCGAGAGACCTACGGCGATCCAGCGCCGCAGTTCGCCCACCGCCTCGATCGCGAGACGAGCGGTGTGGTCGTCTGCGCCAAGCACGCCGCCGCCGAGGTGGCCCTCAAGAGGCGCTTCGAGCGTCGCGAGGTCGGCAAGCGCTACCTCGCGATCGTGCGTGGCTATCCGCCGGCGAAGGGCGTCATCGACCGACCCCTCGGGTCGGCGCTCAGCGGCCCGCACGTGTGCATGGCGGTGCGAGAGGACGGCGCCCCGGCGCGGACCCACTACGAGCGCGTCGACGTCCGAGACGGCGCTGCCCTCGTGCGCCTGAGGCCGGAGTCCGGTCGGCAGCACCAACTACGGGTCCACCTCGCCGCCATCGGTTACCCCATCGTCGGTGACAAGCTCTATGGACCGGACGCCGAGGCTCCCTTCGTCGAGCTCATCGAGGAGGGGCCGTCGGACGCGCTCCTGCGGCGCCTGGGGCACCCGCGGCACGCGCTCCACGCCGAGCGCCTCGAGATCCCCCACCCGCGCACGGGGGCGCCCCTCGTCCTGGAGGCCCCCTTTCCCTGGGACCTCGAGCGGCTCTGGGCGAACGCGGGGCGAGCGCTGCGAGGAGAGCCTGCTGTCGGCTGGGATGCGCTGCTGGAGCCGCGGTGGGGGGATCTCCCGGCGCGCGGGCACGGGCGGCACTGAGCGCTCGCCCGCGGGCTCATTTGCCGCTAGATCCCCACCGATGCTGCGTCTCGGGACGATCGTGTGGTTGCTCATGGTGGGCTGTGGGGGAGGACAGCCAGGCCCGACGGTGACTGGAGCGCCGTTGACAGCGGAGGAGGCGCTGCTCTTCGACGATGGGGCCGACTTCGTCGCCGACCCCGAAGCCTTGGAGGGGCAGTGGCGCCGTGACTGGTCGAGGGAGCTCGACCAGCGAGTACGCCGCAGCGACGTCATCGCCTACGTGACCGTCCAGACCGTTCGGACCGACACGGACCTCGACCGCCGGCAGACCTATCGCCTCTTCGTGGACGAGCGCCGCACGCTTCTGGGCACCTTCCCCGCCGATCTCGTGCTCCGGACGCGGGAAGGCGAGCGAGGCTACGGCACCGTGGAGGGCAGCGAGGGACGGCTGCTCGACCAGGACTTCGTACTCTTCCTCAAGTGGGAGTTGCCCGAGGGGGCGACGGAACCCGTGCCGCGGTGGCACCTCTCGCCGGGGGCCGACGATGTGAAGGCGCGGGTCGAATACCTCATCGAGCGTCGCCGGGACGTCCAGGTGCGGGAGCGAGGGCGGATCATCGTCCACGAGCACCGTCCCGAGTGAGCGTTGAGCAAGCTCTGAGCTCTGAGCGGCAGGTGCGGCGGTTGAAGCGGCGAGGGAAGCGAGCCACGGAGCTTCAGGGGCCCCCGGTGCCGTCCTCCGTCGGGTCGTCGAAGTCGGGTCGTGGCGGCGTGACCACGGTCTTGCCGGCGGTCAGTTCGCCCCACGTGATCTCCGGCGCGAACTCGGCGCTTGCCTGCCCCGAGCCCGCACGGGTGATCCTCGTCGGCCGCGGTGAGAAGCGCGCGTAAGGGGCGTCCGGTCCCATCGCGTCCGCCAGGAGGTTGCGGCCAAAGTCGTCGGGGACCCCCGTCGGCAGATCGAGAACGTAGTCCTCCAGCAAGCGCAGGTCGGCTTCGATCTCCGGGGCCCACAGCCGCTTCATGTAGCGGGCCAGGCGGCTGCGCCGATAGCTCGGCTCATGGCGCTTGAGGAAGCCCACCAACGCGTCGCGTAGCGCGAGAGCGCTCGGATAGCGCTCGCTTCGCTCCCGGGCCATCGAGCGCTCGATGATGCGGGCGAGCGCCGGTGGCAGATGCGGGTTGCGCTGCCGCGGGGGGACGGGGTTGGCTTCCCGGACCCTGAAGATGAGGTCGATCTCGTTGGCGGCCTGAAAGGGGGGGTGTCCGGTGCACAGCTCGTAGAGCACGCTGCCGGCGCTGAACACGTCGCTCCGTCGGTCGAGGCGGTGACCGAAGGCCTGCTCCGGCGACATGTACCGGACCTTTCCTTTGATGACGCCGGTCTTCGTTTCGATGCGGTTGCGCCGCGCCTTGGCGATGCCGAAGTCGCAGATCTTCACCGCCCCGTCATAGCCGAGCAGGACATTGGATGGACTGAAGTCGCGGTGCACCACGCCCAGGTCCGTCCCGTCCTCGTCGACCGCTACGTGCGCGTGGTGCAGCCCGTCCATGGCGCACGCCATGATGTAGGCGACGTCGGCGTAGCTCAGCCCGAACCGGGTCTTGTGGCCCTTCTGGACGGTCGTGCGCAGGTCCCGTCCGTCGACGTACTCCATGGCGATGAGGATGTGCCCCTGCAACTGCACGAGCTCGTAGACCTTGGCCACGTTCGGGTGGCGCAGTCGGCTGACGAGCCGGTACTCGTCCTCGAGCATGGCGACGAAGTTGGCGTCCTCGACGTAGTCGGGAAGGAGCTTCTTGATGGCGACGTCGTGGCGGTAGCCTTCTTCGTCGAAGGTGAAGCCCCGGAAGATCTCCGCCATCCCACCGTAGGCGATGCGGTTCGTGAGGTGGTAGCGCCCCAGCCGCGTGGTCCGTCTGGCCACCAGGAGGAGGGTGCCGCAGCAAGCGAGTCAGCGGCAAGGCTTCAGCGCATGCGCAGGTCGAGCCGAGGCTGCGCGCGGACATCCTCGGCCAGGGGAGAGGCCACTCGCCACGGCGTTCGACCGCCTCCCCGTCCTTCGACGCCCAGGAAGAGGACGCGGCCTTCCCGGCCTCGCACCAGCGGCGTCACGTCCAGGTAGAGCGGGCGTCCTTCGACGGCCCGCAGGCGCCGGCCACGGGTCGGTCGGCCGAGGCGGGCGGGCCGCAAGCGATGACGAACCCAGGCCCCGTCGAAGGGGGTCGAGCGGAACGCTCGGAGGGTCCGCTCGCCGGCGGCGGCCGAGCGAGGGGCGGGGGTCAGCCGCAGCACCGCGCTGACGACCTCGCCGTCCGGCAAATCGAAGGCGAGGTAGACGCGCCCCTCGGCCGCCCCGCCGAGGATCAGCTCGTCGAAGGGACGCCCCGGTTCGCCCGGCGCGTCCCGGCGGCTGCCTCCCCAGTCGCGAGGCCGGAGGCGCAGCGCGCGGGCGAAGCGTAGTCCCTCCCGTGGAGCGAGCGGCCGGCACGCCCCGTCCAGATCGCACACGGCCCCTTCGGCACACGCGCCGCAGGGTGGGCGCCCCGCGCAGCCGAGCGCCCCTAGGGTGAGCGCAAGCGCGATCAGGCGAGCCATGGGGCCTCGACTCGCGCCCGCACGATGGCGGCGTCCGCGGCGGTTCGGCCTACGCGCGGCGCCTCGGCCACGACGCGGACATCGCCGTCGGTCCCTCGCTCGAGGATCGCGCTGCGTCCCTCGAAGGGCTGCCCGAGGACCTCGCCGCACAGGTGCGCGGTGACCCCGTAACGCACCCCCTCCAGCCTCTGGAGCTCGCGCTGCAGCCCTTCGAGCGCCCACTGCTCGCGACGAAGGATGGGCTCGCCAGCTCGCCGATGCACCCAGTCGCCGTCCCAGGCCCAGGGGTTGGCCGCTGGCTGCGCCACGATGTGGGCACCACGCGGGCCGAGGCGGGCCCCGGCTCGCACCCAGTGGGGCTCGTCGTCGGTGTGGGGCACGGCGAAGCCGTCGTAGCAGATCAGCGTGGCGAGGCGCCCGACGGACGTCTCGACGACCGGGATGTCCTCGGGGCGGCCCGGCGTCAGCCCAAGCGTGTCTTCGAGGCCGGGCACCAGGTTGACCTTGCGGGTGCGCCCGAGCACCTCGCCCTGCGGGCCAAAGCTCAGGCTGAGGTTGTAGACGCGGCCGTCGTCGCCATCGGGCAGGAGCGCGCTGCCGGCGACGACCGTCGCCCCTGCGCGCGCCGCGGCCGCCGAGAAGGTCTCTTCGTAGAGCCCCCGGACGTCGGGTGCCACGGACCTCAGGGCCGCCACCGAGGGCTTGGGCCGGTCGCGAAGGGCGCGCAGGAAGGCCCTCGGGTTGCGGGCGAGGGCCACCCCCATCCCGAGGGTCGGGCTCCGCAGCCGCTGGCCGAGGGTGCCCATCGTCGCCAAGAACAGAAACGTTCCGACGTTCTCCGGAAACACGATTAGGGCTGGGACGTCCCCGGCGCTCACGGCGTGGCAGCGGTCCACCGCATCGAATACCGCCGCGCGGAAGGCGGCCGGGGAGGAGTACGTCTCGGCGCTCACCCAAGCCTGGACGGCGAAGAGGTCGATGCAGCGCACCGCTGGAGCATACTATCCTCCCTCGGGAGCGCGAGGCGCTCGGGAGACACCATGCGAACGAAACCGTACTTGTTGTGTTGGACTTTGCTGGCAGCGCTGATGGGCTGTGGCGAGAACGAGCCCGAGCCAGACCCAGTTCCGGCGCCCGAACCTTCGGAGGAAGCGGCCGAGCCCGAGGCCGCCCCGGAAGCTGCCCCGGGGGCCGACTCCGCTGGACCCCGTGCCGAGGCCGATTCCTACGTTCTGGAGGCCCGCCCCGAGGAGGGCGGCTACGAGGCCGGGAGCCTCGGTCAGTTCGCGATCCGCCTCAGCGGTCGGGGAGGCTGGCACCTGAACCAGGACTTCCCGTTCTCGGTGGAGCTCGAAGGGCCTGCGACGGTGACGTTCCCCAAGGCGACCCTGGAGAAGGGCGACGCGGCGGAATTCACCGACGACGCCGCGCGCGTGGACGTGCCTTTCACGCCCGCGGCCGCCGGTGAGCACGAGGTGCGTGCGCGGGTGTCGTTCGCCGTCTGCAGCCCCACGTCCTGTGTGCCCAAGACGGCCACGGTGGCCCTGAACCTGCGTGTCGACTGAGGTGCTGGACGTCCCCAGCGAGCTGGCGGCGGTGGGCGAGGCGGTCCAGGGCCGCTTCGAAGCCCAAAAGCGGGTGCTCTCCTTCGCGGAGTACCTGGGGGAAGTCGCGGCGCACCCGCGCCGGCACACCCGTGACGCCGCGCGTTACTTGCACGACGCCTTCGTGCACTTCGGTAGCTACGAAGTTGAACGCCCCTGGGGGAGGGCGAGACGCTGGGCGCTCTTCGATCTCCCCTTCGAGCCCAAGGACGGTACGCGCAGCGACCATCTGGTCGGCCACGAGGCACTCCAGAACGCCTTCTTCCGGACGCTCCAGGGCTTCCGGCGAGAGGGGCGCGCCAACCGCCTCGCGCTGCTCCACGGTCCCAATGGGAGCGCCAAGAGCACCTTTGCGGCGTGCCTCATGCGCGCCCTGGAGGCCTACTCCCAGACCGACGAAGGAGCGCTGTATCGCTTCTCGTGGATCTTTCCCCGCGGGGCCGACGGCAAGACCCTCGGCTTTACGACGGCCGAGGAGGGACCGGCGCCGGGGGACAGCTACGCGCACCTTCCCGAGGAGCGCATCGACGCCAAGCTCCCGAGCGAGCTGCGGGAGCACCCGCTTCAGCTCGTGCCCGTTCCCGAGCGTCGTCGCTTGCTCCGGCGCTTGCAGCAAGGCGGCGAGCTCGACGCGGCGCCGCCGGACTGGCTTTGGTCGGGCGAGCTCGGCCACAAGAACCGGATGATCTTCGAGGCGCTGCTCACCGCCTACCGCGGCGAGATGCGGCGGGTCCTCGCGCACGTCCAGGTCGAGCGCTTCTACATCTCGCGGCGCTATCGGCAGGGCGCCGTCACCATTGGGCCGCAGATGGCCGTGGACGCGCGGGAGCGCCAGATCACCGCCGATCGTTCCCTGGCCTCGTTGCCGGCGTCCCTGAGCGCCGTGACCCTCTTTGAGGCGTTCGGCGAGCTGGTGGATGCCGCCGGTGGCCTCGTCGAGTACTCGGACCTCCTCAAGCGCCCCCTCGACGCCTGGAAGTACTTGCTGCTGGCGATCGAGACCGGCGAAGTGATGCTCCCGATGAGCAACATGCCCATCAACAGCGTCCTGGTGGCAAGCTCGAACGAGCTCCATCTCAAGGCCTTCCAGGAGCACCCGGAGTACCAGAGCTTCCAGGGCCGGCTGGTCCTGTTGCGGGTGCCCTATCTGCGCGACTACCGACAGGAGCAGGGCATCTACGACGCGCAGATCGTGCCGCAGGTTCGCAAGCACGTAGCCCCTCACGTGACCTACGTGGCGGCGCTCTGGGCGATCCTCACGCGGCTGAGGCGAGCGCGAAGCGACCGTTACGCCGACCCGGAGCTCGGTCGCCTGGCGGCGTCCCTGACGCCCCTCGAGAAGGCGGATCTCTACGCGCTCGGGGCAGTGCCGCGGCGCTTCGATCGCGAGGAGGCCAAGACCCTCGCCCAGGGGATCGGGGCCATCTTCCGGGAGCCTTCGGGCACCCTCGACTACGAAGGGCTGATGGGAGCGTCGCCCCGGGAGATGCGCATGCTCTTGCTCGATGCCGCTGCCGACGGTTCCGAAGCCTGCTTGTCGCCGGTGAGCTTGCTCGACCGCCTCGAGCGCTTTTGTGAGCGCGACGACTACGAGTTCCTCCGGCTGAAAGCGGACCACGGTTTTCACGACGCGAGCGGGTTCGTCGACCAGGTCCGCGAGCGCTGGCTCGACATCGTCGACGACGAGCTGCGTGGCGCCACGGGGCTGGTCGAAGAGGCTCAGTACCTCACGCTCTTCGAGCGCTACGTCACGCACGTCAGCCACCTCATCAAGAAGGAGCGCGTCTACAACGAGGTGACGGGGACCTACGAGGACCCCGACGAGGCGCTGATGAGCCGCGTCGAGACGATGCTCGGCGCCAAGGATGCGCAGGGTTTTCGCGACGAGCTCATGAGCCGCGTGGCTGCCTGGGCCCTCGATCATCCGGACGCTGAGGTGGACTACCGAACGCTCTTCCCAGGGTACATTGAGCGTCTGGAAGAAGCTTATTTCGAAGAGCACCGCAAGCAGATCGCCGCGATCGCGCGCGCCGTGCTGCGCTCGTTGGACGACCCTGGGGAGGTCGAGCCCGAGCTCCTCGAAGCCGCGCGCGCCACCTTCGAACGCCTGCGCGAGCGCCACGGCTACGAGGCGGCGAGCATACGAGTCGCCCTCTCGGCGCTCCTGAGCGAGCGCTACTCCGACGACTGAGTGCACCGATCCAAGCGCTCCTCGGCGGGCTCCTTTCTTTTCCTCTGGGTCGTGGCCGTGCCTCGACGCCGCGCTCAGTCAGTCGAACAGGCCGGGCCAGGTCGGCAGCGGCGCGTCCGGAGGCGGCGTGAACCGCACCGCCTGGGGCCACGCGCACAACAGTCCCGCCAGGATCCCGGCGGGGCGGTGGTTGCCGCTGCTCTTGACTCCGCCGAAGGGCAGCCGGCCACTCGCCCCGGCGCTGGACTGGTTCCAGTGCAGCACGCCGACGCGGAGCTCGTCGGCGGCACGTTCGAAACGCTCCTCGGACGCCGTGAAGACCGCGCAGGAAAGACCGTAGTCGGTGTCGTTCGCCAGCGCGACGGCCTGGTCGAGGCCGTCGACGGGGTACACGGCGATGTCGGGGCCGAAGAGCTCGTCGTGGGTGTAGCCCTCGACCCGGATGTCCGGCGCCGGGGCGAGGTGCAACGAAGGGCGCACGTACCATCCCCGGTGGCCTGGCACCTCGTGGGCGCCGCCGGAGACCACCGCCTCGAAGCCGGCGGCCCGGGCGCGTTCCTGTGCCGCGAGCAGCTCTCGCCGGGAGGCCTCGGTGATCAGCGGCCCCATGAACACGCCCTCGTCGAGGGGGTAGCCGACGGTGAGGCTTCGGGCCGCCGTGGCGAGGGCCTCCACGAGGGCTTCGGCGACGGGCGTGGCGACGAAGACCCGCGAGGTCGCCGTGCAGCGTTGTCCGGCGCTCGCGTAGGCGGCGAAAGCGATCTGGTTGGCGGCGCGGGCCAGGTCCGCGTCGTCGAGGACGATCGTGGCGTTCTTGCCGCCGAGCTCGAGGGCGATCAGCCGGCCGGGCCGGTGCGCGTTCGCCGCCAAGATCTTCTGGCCCACCGCGAGCGAGCCGGTGAACAGGATCCCGTCGACGTCGTCGTGGGACACGAGCGCCTCGGCGCTGGTAGCTCCGCCTTGCACCACGTTGACCACCCCCGGCGGGAAGCCTGCCTCGTCGAAGCAACGCGCCATCCAGACCGCCGCGTTGGGGGTCTTCTCGCTCGGTTTGAACACGACCGTGTTGCCGTGCAGGAGCGCCGGAACGATTTGGCCGTTGGGGAGGTGCGCTGGGAAGTTGAAGGGGCCGATCACCGCCATGACGCCGTGGGGGCGGAAGCGGATGGCGCCGGGCAGATCGTCGACCCGCCGGTCGCGGGTCCAGGCGGCCCCCTCGCCGAGCATCAGGTCGACCTTGCTGGCGAGCGCCGCTGCCTCGCCGCGGGCATCCCACAGAGGTTTGCCGACCTCCCGGGCGATGGTCTCGGCGATCGCCTCGCGATGGTGGCGGACGCGATCTTGATACTTGCGCAAGAGGGCGCGCCGCCCTCCTTCCCCGAGGCGGCGCCAGGCAGGGAAGGCGCGCCGGGCCGCCTCGATCGCCTCGTGGACGTGGTGGTGAACGACCACGTGGCGGCCGACGAGGTCGTTCTGGTCGGCGGGGCTGAGGATCCGGAGCTCGTCGTCGCCCGAAGAGGCGGTCGTGAAGCGGCCGTCGATGAAATCTCCGGGGCAATCAAGGGTAGGGCGGGCGGTCATGGTACCTCTCGGGTCGGGGGAAGAGGCGGATTGTTTTCCTGCGGCCGTGCGCTCGTGAGCCCTTCCTACGATCGGTTCGGGTCGGCTGGCGAGCGTTCAGGGCCTTCGACCGGTTCTCCGTTCACCTGGGGCCGCGGCATCTCGCTCAGGCGCGCCGCGCAGCGCCCCTCGTGGCAAAGGCAGCGTCCTCCGCAGTCGAGGGTGCCGAACTGGCAGTCCATGGTGCACATGGCGTCCTCGCAGCTCGGCGCGTTGGCTGCCGCGACACAGGCGGCGGCGTGGCAGCAAGCCGCAGGCACACAGTCGGCGTCGGTCTCGCAGGCGTCCTCCCCGACGACGAGGTTGTCGCCGCCCCCAGCTTCGTTGCGGTCGGTTTCCTCGGCCTGGTCGAGGTGAATCGTGCGCTCGTGGGGGGCCTCGCGGGTGGCGCAGGCCAGAGTGAGCACAAGTAGGGCGGTGAACACAGCGTAGGTCGATCGCATGACGTTCCTTGGGACGGGTCCGGGGGAGCGAGCTTCAGCCAGTAGGGCGCCTGGCGCAAGGGGGCCGTCCCGTGCCGTCCGGCGCTCAGCGCGGGTTGGGTGCTTCGCGCTCTCGTTGGGTGCTCGCGCCCGTTGCCCCTTGGCAGCCCGCCCCGTATCGACCGTGCTCGATCGCGCTCGAAAGGGCGCCCCTGCGCGGTGAAGGCGGGCGAGAAAACCTCGAGGCTTCCTGAGGCGCGATGCGCCGCCAGATCGCGCTCCCGGTCGCACGGAGAGAGGTGAAAGGGCGGTCAGCTCTTGAGCTGCCGGTACACGCCGACCACGACCCCGAGGATCCGCGTCGGGCGCCAGTCGGTCTTCGGGATGAGGATCGGTGCCATCGACGAGTTCTCGGGTTGCAGGCGGATGTGGTCGCGCTCGGGGAAGAAGCGCTTGCACGTCGCCTCGTCGCCGACGAGGGCCACCACGATGTCGCCTTTGCGCGCTTCGAGGCGCTGGCGGACGAAGACGTAGTCGCCGTCATGGATCCCCGCCTCGATCATCGACTCGCCCATGATGCGCAGGCCGAAGACATCCTTGCCGCCGCCCACGAGCATGCGATCGATGCGGATCCGGTCTTCGGGCTCTTCGAGCGCCTCGGCCAGCGCGCCGGCGGCCACCCGCCCCAGGATCGCGATCTCGACGGTGTCGTCGTCGGTGGCGTTCGCCTCCGGTCCGTCGAGGGGGCTGCCGTCTGGACGGCGCAGCAGCCGCAGGGTGCGCGATTTCATGTCCTCACGCGTCAGGAAGCCCTTGCGCTCCAGCGCCCGCAGGTGGTCGTTCACGCCGTTCGTGCTCTTGATGCCGAGGTGGTTGCCGATCTCGCGGAGGGTCGGGGGGTAGCCTCGAACGTGGATGCTCTCGGAGATGAACTCGAGCACGGCGCGCTGGCGGTCGGTGAGCTTCTGCATGGGATCCTGCGGGCAAAGAGGGGCGGGTCACTGAAACAGTGTCCAGTTCTAGGCCAGGCTACGTGCAGAATGTCTGGTGTCAAACTTTCAGTGTCAAAAAAGCAGCGTGGGTCGGAGTGTAAGCGCCGCCGTGGCTCGGCGTTGTCCCCACGAAGCGGCCTGCTGTCGGGAAACGGGGCCGCAAGGAGGACCCCATGCATCGCACGCTCGCCCTCGCCGCCTTGCTCGCTTCGTTCGCCTCGCCTGGCGCCGCGCAGCGAGCCCGGCGCCCCACTCGCTACCTCTTCCTCGATCCGCCTGCGGCCTCTGTCGAGGTTCGAGTGCGAGCGCCGGCCCCGGTGCTTCCCGTCGTGCCCGAGCCGGTGCTTCCTGTTGTGCCCGAGCCGGTGCTTCCTGTTGTGCCCGAACCTGCGCCCACGCCGCAGCCCAATCCCCCACGGTGGTTCGTCGGTGCCGGCACCGGGGCACTCATCCGTTTCGACGGAGCGGGTCGGGATGCCACTGCGAGCTATCGCCTGGACCTCGGGGTCGCGGTCGGAGGGGCCGAGTTTGGCCTCCACTTCGATCTCGCGCCGAGGTTCCAGAGGGGCGCGGAACCTGCGGCCCTTTACACGGCGGGCGCTGCTTTCGGCTACCGTGGGCTACCGGGCTCGCGCCTCCACCCAATCGTGGGCTTGGGCATGGAGAGCCTCTTTTTGAACCCGCAAGGAGCGGGCACCGCCCGAGCGTTCGCGTTCACCGCTCGGCTCGGCCTCGAGTTGGACGTGCCCAGTGCGTTCGGTGCCCTCGCCGTTGGCTTTGATCTCCGGGCCCACCAGCCGGTGGCTGGGGCGCCCAAGGCGCAGGCTACCTTCCTGGGCCTGGCTGCTCATCTGGCGCTCCGTTTTGACTGAGGAGTCCGACGAATCTCTCCTTGCGACGCTGAGGCCGTGCGTTATGGAGGGAGGCGGGAGGCCCCATGAGCGAGCAGAAACCCCGCATCGTCGTCGCCGTCGATTTCTCGCCGACGTCCGATCGCGCCCTCGAGGAGGCGGTGCGGCTGGCGCGGCGGCTCGGCGCCGAGCTTCACGCGGTGCATGCCTATGGGCTCGCGGTCGCGGCGCTCCCGGAGGGGGCCGTGATGACGGGGCCCGCAAAGGCTGCCGAGCTCGCCGCGGAGGCTCACGAGCGCCTCGCTGAGCGTGAGGCCCGCTACCCGGACGTCACCTGGGTGCGCCACGTCGTCGCCGGGGTGCCGGCCGAGGAGGTCGTGCGCATCGCCGAGGAGCTCGGCGCCGACTACATCGTCGTCGGTACCCACGGCCGGACCGGACTGTCCCATCTCTTGTTCGGCAGTGTCGCCGAGCAGATCGTGCGCCAAGCCACCGTCCCCGTCGTGACCGTTCGGGGTTCGAAGAAGGACTGAGATGACCATCACGTTTCGAGACGTCAAAGCCACCGACGGTTTGAAGGAGGCGATCGAAAAGAAGATCCAGCGTATCCGGACGCACTTCCGAGAGGTCGAGGACATCGACGTCGTCCTGCAGGCGCCGCACAAGCATCACCAGAAAGGCAATCTCTTCAGCTGCCACATCGAGGCGCACATTCCGCGCAAGCCGCCCTGCGTCGTCGGCCGAGACAGCGAGGACCACGCCCACGAGGACCCGTACGTCGCCATCCGGGACGCCTTCGCGGCCCTCGAAAGGCAGCTCGAGCACGTCACGGCTCCGCCGCGTCGCTGAAGGTTCCACCGCGTCGCTGAAGCACGGGAGGCTGCGGTCTCCTCAGGGCTCGGTGTCGTCGCTGCGTTCGTGGCGCCGGAGCGCTGCCGCCAGCGCCGAGAGGGGGTCGAACCCCAAGATGTCGCGAACGCTTTCGGCCTGGAGAACCCGGCCGCGCAACATTCGCGCGATGGGGAGGACGAGGCCTGCCACATCCAGACCGTCGAGCGCTCGGGCAGAGACCTGTCCCACGCCTCGGACGGCGTCGGCGCTGAGCGCGGCCGCGACGAAGCCTGGCATCGGGTTGACCACCACGTCGCGCACCGCGATCGCCTTCGCCCAGCGGCCGGGGGTCGACGACGACAGCAACGCACGGAAGGTCGCCGCCTCGGCGAAGATCCCGAGGTGGACCGGCGCGACCGCCCGGGCCACGGCGTCGACGAAGACCCTGTGATCGCGGCGCCAGTCGCCGCCGAGGGGGCCGGCCCAGCGTGAGAGGAGGTCCGGGCCCGCGACGAGATCGATGCCCTCCCGGCGCCGCCTGAGCGCCACGGCGGTCCACAGCTCCCCGTCCCAGAGCACGAGCAGCGCCGCCTTGTCCACGGGGAGGACGAGGTCCATCGCGCGCTGCACTGCCTGCGGCGAGGGGATGGGTACACTCGCCATCGGATTGGGCCAAAGGCGAACGAGGCCTGCGTCCGCGAGCTCGCGTCCGGCCCGCGCGACCGTCAGCGTCTGGGTGAGGTAGTCCTGCCCCGGCTGGTAGCGCAGCGCCACACGCTCGGCGAGCTCCTCCATGGCGCCCGCTCGGAGCACGAGGACCCGTCGCGCGCCGGCCTCCGCTGCGAGGGCTCGCAGGGGGGGCAGCTCCTGGCCCGTGTGCGCGTCCGTGCGCCCGTCGAGGCTGTGCAGTGCGGTCAGGACGAGGTCGTCTTCGTCCACGACCACGGTCAGTGTTCCGGCGGGGCGCTGCCGTGCGCGGACCACCCGGTCGCGCAGCCCAGGCATGAAGAGGGAGAGCAGGTTCTGCCATGACGTGACGTCGAAGCCCTCGAAGCGCAGATTGCCGGAGATCATCGGGGGGCCCTCGCGCGGGGCCGCCGCTTGCGGATGTCGAGCTTGAGAAGCCGCGTTTGCCGCGCCGCCATGGGCACCTGGAGGCGCTCCTCGCCCTCGAAGCGTTCTTCCGTGAGCACGTCCTCGGCGAGGGTTGGGCCGGGGAGGGTGATCTCGGCCGTCAGGGGTGACCCTGGGTTGAGCACGAAGAGCGCCACGTCTTCGTCGCCGCGGCGGTGCACGCTCGTGTCGACCGGAGGCAGCGCCGCGTAGGGGCGCTCCAAGTCGAACCGATCGACCCAGTCGTGCACGAGCGCGTGGGCCATCTCGTGGGTGACACGAGTCGGAGGCGCGCCGCCCGGGCGATCGAAGACCCGCGGCCGAAGCGTCTCGTCGAGGCTCGGCAGGTGTGGCCCGTAGACGACGTGGACCCGCTCGGCGAGCTCGAGCAGGCGCTCCCAGCGCTCGGCGGAGGCCAGCTCGAAGGCCGGCGCGAACACCACGCGGCGAGAGGCCAGGCGCGCGGCCGGGGCTTCCGAGTCGACGTAGACATAGGGCACGTTGGCCGCCGTCAGCGCCTCGGCCATGCGCTCGAGCAGCTCCCACCAGGCGAGCTGGATGGGCTCGTCGAAACCCAGCCGGTCGGATCGGCAGGCGTCGATGGGCGTGCCCCCGAGGGCCTCGAGGGTGGCCGGGCTCATCGCGCCCAGCAGGTGGCAAGCGCGGGCCAGGCGTGCGTACTCGCGAGGCCACACGAGCGCGACTTCGGCCCTTCGCTCGAGCTCGTGGAAGCGCATCTGTTCGAGGGCGTGCAGGAGGCGACGCCAGTCCGAGGCCTCGTTCCGAGGGCGACCGTCGGCGTCGATCGGCGCGCCGTACCAGCGGTCGCGGTCGACAGCCATGTAGAGGTTGAAGCCGCGCACCCCGTAGGCGAGCGCGGTGAGGGCCGTCGTCAGGCTGTCGTGATGTGACAGAGGCGTGAACCACGGCGGGGCCCCGACCCCGAGCTCGGGCGCGTAAGGGGTGGCGCAGGTGCCGGCAAGATAGAGCGTGCGACGCTTGACGGTCTGCATCTCGTGCGCCGGGTGGTAGTAGTCCAACCCGACGAGGTCCACCTCCCTCGCGAGGCTCGGGACGCTCACCGGAAGTCCCCCGTCGCCGAGGCTGACGTTGTGGACCGTCGGCGCGCGCAGCCCGGCGTGCTCCATGCGCTTGCGGATGCGGCCGATCGCTCCGCTCAGCAGTGCCTCGTGGAACGCTGCCCAGTCGAGCTGGCGGGCCAGCGCGCCGGGCCCTTCGGATCCGTCGAAGACCGTTGGCGCACTCACCTCGGCCCACCCCGTGTACTCGGCTCCGTGGGCGCGGGCGACGCTTTCCAGGTCCCCGTAGCGCTCGGCGAGGAAGCTATGCCACAGCCCCAGGGCGTCGTCGTGGTAGTCTTGGCAGAACGGGCCGTTGCGGAAGAAGAAGCCGCCCTCGTTGTCGACTTGGAGCAGCACCACCGGCCCATCGGGCCAGATGCGCGGCCCGACGACTCGACCAACGGCCTTCATCCAGCCGCCGACCTCTTCGAGGTAGGCCTCGCTCGCGTACGAGGGTACCGGGAACATGCGTGGCGGAAAGTAAAGGAGCACGGGGTTTCCCCGCGGGCTCTTCGCCTGGCATTCCGGGTCCTCGAGCACCCTCGGGGGGATCCCAAAGTGGGTCAGCTCCGCGTTGATGTGCGGGCCCGGTCGCAGGAAGACGCGCAGGCCGAGCTCTTCGGCGAGATCCAAAAAGGCCCCGAGATCCTTGCGGCGGTCGCGCTCGCCGAAGTCGAACTCGCCTGGAGCCACCTCGTGGACGCTCCAGGGCACGTAGCTTTCGACCATCGGAAGATGGAGCGAGCGGATCTGTTCGAGGGCTGGGCGCCAGCTCTCGACCGGGAGCCGCCAGTAGTGCACCGCGCCGCTACGGAGGGGCACGTGCTCGTCGTCGAGCTGCACGGTGGCGCCGTCCAGTCGTGGAGCGCGGCGCCGGCGGGCCGAGGGAGGCTTGCTCACGTCAGAGCTTGCCGAGGACCTTGGCCAGGGCTTGGTCGGTGCCCGAATAGCTCTGGGCGCCGTCCAGGGTGGTGATGGCGTCCCAGCGCTCCGCCACGTCCTCGATCGAGAAGGCCGCGTCGAACACCGTCCCGGGGCCCTCGAGCGTTTCGATGCGCGAGACGTACCCGCCGCCCGCCGAGAGCACTTGCCCCGATACGGGACAGCGCTCACTGGCGAGGTACGCCACCACCGGTGACACCCGCTCCGGCTCGAGCTTGGCGAGGATGGCCTCGGGTAGGAGCGCTTCGGTCATGCGGCTGCGGGCGATCGGCGCGATGGCGTTGACCTTGATGTTCTTCTTGGCGCCTTCGATCGCGAGGACCTTCGTGAGCCCGACGATGCCCATCTTCGCGGCACCGTAGTTCGCCTGCCCGAAGTTGCCGAAGAGCCCGGCAACGCTGGTCGTGTTCACGATGCGCCCGTAGCCCTGCTCCCGCAGGTGGGGCCACGCGGCGTGGCTGACATGCATCGTGCCGGCGAGGTGGACGGCGAGGACTGCGTCCCACTGCTCCAGGGTCATCTTGTGGAAGCTCGCGTCGCGGAGGATGCCGGCGTTGTTGACGACGATGTCCACGCGTCCGAAAGCCTCGAGAGCCGCCCTCACGATCGCCGCGCCGCCCTCGGCGCTCGCGACGGAGTCGTAGCTTGCGACCGCCTCGCCGCCGGCGGCGCGGATCTCGTCGACGACCGCGTCCGCTGCCGAGTGGCTCCCGCCGCTCCCGTCGACGGAGCCCCCCAGGTCGTTGACGACGACCTTGGCGCCGCGGCCGGCGAGGAGCAGCGCATGGCTGCGGCCGAGGCCACCTCCGGCGCCGGTCACGATGGCTACGCGGTCTTGGAATGTGATGTCGGCCATGGCTTTCCCTCGTGAGGTGGGTGGCGAGGGTAGGCCCGCGCTGCTTTTCGTTCAACACGCAAGGCGCCTCCTCGGGGCAGCCGCACGGGGAGCGCGCGCTCCGCCCTTTGGGGGCGTCCCGACCGGCGGGCCGTCCGCGGAGCCTCGCGGCGCTGGCCTGGATCCGAGTCGGTCCTCAGCTCTCGGGGCCGTAGAAGACGACGTCTTCGACGATGTCCTGGAGCTGCACCCGCCCGCGGTGATGGAGTGCGCGCACGTAGAGCTGCAGGAGTTGGCCCATGACGAACATCTGCCCGTCTCGTGGCGTGACTTTGAAGTGGCGCGGGGCTGGGTTCTCCACGGAGGCGACGGATCGCCGGCTCGCGATCGCCTCCCGGAAGGCTCCGTCTTGGCTTGGATCGAAGCTCTCGCGCATCTCCAGCTCGAAGGTCCCCAGCACCCCCGTGCCGCGGAGCGTGATGCGGGCTTCGGGCACCACGGCCTGAATCTTGGCGTTGAGCTCGCTCAGGCGCACCTGCTGACCCGGCCTGACGCGAAAGTTGAGCTCGTTGCCGCGGCAGTGGAGCACTTCGATGCTGTCCAGGGAGGCGAAGCCCTCGCACACCGCGTGCTGCTGTTCTGGGGTCGCCGACCACTGCCACGCGAAGCGCATGCTCGGTGCGTCGCTGCGGTAGCCCTGGCGAACGCCTTGCGCGGCGCCGGCCACGGCGAAGGACAAGCATCCGAGAAGCGCCGCCGTCGTCGTCACCGTTATCTTCCTCGTGGGGCTCATGGCAGTTCCTCCTTTTCGTTTGCGTAGCGAAGCATGCCTCGCCGCCTCCGGAGAGGTCGAGGCGCCGTGTGCCGGTGTACGGTCGCCGCGTCGGAGGACTTGAGCAACCGCGTGAAGCGCTCGCCAAGTGCACCGTCGTGCCGTCAGCGAAAGAGCCGCGCCAGGGCGATCCCCGCGAGACCCGCGAGCAGGCAGGCGCCGACCGTCGCGACGAGGTAGGCGCCCGCCCTCAGCGGCGCTTCTCCCAGCAGCTTGACGAGCTCGAGGTTGAAGCTGCTGTAGGTCGTGAAGCCCCCCATCACGCCGGTGCCCAGCACCAGGCGTGCGTCGACCTGGGCGATCGCGCGGCCTTCGCCCCAGACGAAGACGACCCCGAGCAAGAAGGAGCCGAGCACGTTCGCCACGAACGTTCCGCCGGGGAACCACGCGTCTCCGCACAGGCGCTGACCGAGGAGGGCGAGGGCGTAGCGCATCGCGGTGCCGACCGCGCCGCCGAGGGGCACGAGGATCCAGGCCATCAGTCGCGGTCGCGTCGCTGGTTGAGAAGGAAGACCAAGGTGGAGTGGGCCGCAGCATAACCGACACCGGCGGCCAGGAGTGCCCCGCCGACCCACTTCTCCCCGACGGCCAGCAGGATGCTTCCCCCGAGGATCGTCGCGGCGACCACGAGCCCGCTGAAGACCCGGCGACCGAGCCGATCGGCGCCCTCGAAGAGGCTGGGCTCCCGCACCTGGACGCGGAACGCGCCGGCCCGGAGGTCTTCGAGGATCTCCTGGATCTGCAGCGGCATCTCTTGAGCCGCATTGCTCAGCCGCATGAGCCCACGGAGGAACTCCTGGGTGATGCGCTCGGGCGAATACCGCTGCTGGATCAGCCGCAGGAAGTACGGCTTGACCTCCTCGAAGATATCGAGCTCCGGGTAGATCTCGCGGCCCACGCCCTCGACGGTCATCAGGGCCTTGCCCATCATCAAGAACCCCGCGGGGATCTCGATCGAATAGCGGCGCGCTCCGTCGACGAGATCTTTGAGGAGCATTCCGAGATCGATTTCGCCGAGCTTCTTGCCGAGGTACTTCTGCGCCAGCAGCGTCACCTCGGCCTCGAAGGCCTGGCGATCGACCTTCTTCGTCGCGCGCCCGATGGCCCAGAGGGCGTCGGCGATGCCGCGATAGTCCTCGCGCACCGCTGCGACCATGAGGTCGATCGTGCGGTCGCGGAGCTGCGGGGTCAGGTGACCGACGAGCCCGAGGTCCAGCATCGCGACGACGGGACGGGCGGGCGTCCCCATGATGAACACGTTTCCCGGGTGCGGATCGGCGTGGAAGAAGCCGTCTTCGAAAATTTGCTGGATGATGATGTCGATGGCGGTCTTGGCGATCGCTTCGCCGCTGAAGCCCGCCGCGATGGCGTCGTGGACCTTCATGCCATCGAGGAACTCCAAGGTCAGCACGCGACGGCTGCTCGCTTCGCGGTAGACCTTCGGGAACTTCACGTAGGGCTTGCGCTCGAAGTTGCGCGCGAAGCGTTCGGCGTTGTCCGCTTCGAGCACGAAGTCGAGCTCGGCGCTCACGGCGCGGTCGAACTCGTTGACCATCTTGACCGGCTGGTAGAGCTTGGCTTCCGGTATCGAGCGCTCGATGGCGTGGGCGAGCCAGTAGAGCAGATCGATGTCCAGCTCCATGGTCTTGCGCACGTGAGGCCGCTGGACCTTGACGACGACGTCTTCGATGCCCGTGTCGGTCTTGAGCTTTGCCCGGTGGACTTGGCCGATGGACGCCGAGGCCAAAGGTTGCTCGTCGAAGCTCTCGAAGATCGTGTCGACGGACGCGCCGAGCTCGCTCTCGATGAGCGGCCGGATCGACTCGATGGGTTCGGGGGGGACCGCGTCCTGTAGCTTCTTGAGATCCTGCACGACCTCTGCGGGGAAGAGGTCCGGGCGCGTCGAGGCGATCTGCCCAAGCTTGACGAAGCTCGGTCCGAGCTCCTGGAGCACCTCGCACACCCGCTCACCCAGGCGCTTGGGATCCGCGCGGGCCTTCCGGCGGCCCGGGACGAGCGCGCTCAGCCCGGTCCGCTGAACGACCTCCCCGAACCCGTGGCGCACGAGGACCGCGACGATCTGGCGGAGCCGGTCGAGGTCCTTGACCGTGTTGAGGAGGTTGGGCCCGGCCATCGGCGGGAGCATAGCCCGGACCCGGGCGCCGACGAGGTTCTCTC
>Ga0256832_1000257_pt1 | contig 33500 bp, 33 predicted proteins | sample 134614metaG_FD_190534 | JGI IMG/M metagenome (GOLD analysis project Ga0256832, IMG submission 190534) | Hydrothermal vent microbial communities from Lau Basin, Pacific Ocean - 134-614 | ecosystem: Environmental > Aquatic > Marine > Hydrothermal vents | place: Pacific Ocean: Lau Basin | collected...
TGCCCCCGTGGCCCGGCGTGGCGGCGGCTCCGCCCCCCGAATAGACGCGCGCGCAGGGACCGATGAGCCTCAGCCCCCCACGGATCAATGCCTTTCTGACCCTGCTCGCCGTAGTGTTCGCCGCCGTCGGCTGCTTTCTCCAATGGGAGCTGATTGAGAGTCAGAGCCGCGCCGACCGCAGGGCGGCCAAATTCCGACAGGCCATGGAGAACTACGAGCGCGAGAACATCTACTACGATCCCCAGGCCACCATCACCTGGCTGCGCAACCGGCAAAATCCCGCCGGCTACTTCGTCCCCAACCCGGATCTCATCTTCGAGCCCTCCCAGCGCAATGCCAACACCCTGCGGGCCACGCGCTATGCCATCGCAACGCTCCGTGAACTGGACGCCCTGGACCAAATCAACCGACGGGCCGTGGTGGAGTTTGTGCTGGCCAACTACGTGCCCAACGTGGCAGAGACCCAGAGCGGCCCCTACGCGGACATCTATCGCAACGGTCGCTACGCAGGCTTTCGCACACTGGAAGGCAAGCCGGTGGGCGTCAGGCCGACGATGGACGCCCTGATCATCCTGGACGCTCTGAACGCGCTGGACGATCCCCGCATCCGGCTCGAGGACATCCGCCGCTTCATACTCGTACACCAGAATCCGGATGGCGGGTTCTGGGACGAACACTACCCCGAAAGTGGGCAGTCCTCCTGTCTGAAATGCACCTCTTTCGCATTGCGTGCCCTGGGGGTGATGCATCGCCACACCCACGCACCATTCCCGCCCGTGTTCAAGGAGCAGGTGGCGGGCTTCGTCGCCCGCTGTAGGGACCCGGAAAGTGGGGGATACGGCTCGGCTCCGGGCAAGGCGGCCGAAGACCTCTACAACGTCTTTCGGGCCTTCATCACGCTGTGGTGGCTCGGCGGCGGCTCGGATGCGGCAGGCCAGGCCTTTGTTCGTGCCCACATGGATGTCGGCGGCGCCCTCGACTACGCCAATCGCGAGCACTACCTGCCGGCGGCGGGCGCATTCGCCCGCTATCGGAACCATGGCGATCCGCGCCACCCTTCCCTCAAGGCCACGCATCTCATGGTCTGGCTGGCCACGGCGCTGGGACGTGTGGACAGCCTGGACGTTCAGGCCATCGCCCGTTTCACGGCGAGCAAGGAAAGCCGTCCCGGGGAATATGGGGGCGACATCTATTCCACTTATTCCGCCACGGGGATCTTCAAGAAGCTGGGCGTGCGAACGAGCCCGCTGCCCAAACCCGTCCGGCCGCCCCCGTATCGCCCCCCCTTTCCTGCATATCTGCCGCCGCTGTTCTTCGTCCTGGCCCTGGTCACCCTCACGCTGAGCTACTTATCGAAGCGGCAAGAGCTGGAAACCATCAATCAACTCCTCGCGCATCAGGCGGCCGTGGACGGGCTCACCGGTGCCCTGAACCGGCTGCGCTTCGAGGAGCTGCTCAGCGCGGAGATGCGACGTGCACAGCGGTATGGGTCGCCACTGTCGGTGATCCTCTTCGACGCCGACCGTTTCAAGCACATCAACGACCGCCACGGGCATCTCGCCGGGGACCGCGTACTCAGGGCGCTCGCGGAACAGGTCACGAAGGCACTGCGGGCCCCGGACCAGCTCGCCCGGTGGGGCGGAGAGGAATTCATCGTACTGGCCCCGGGGACGGACCTGCAGGGCGCGCTGCGACTCGCCGAGAAGCTGCGCCAGCTCGTCGAACGGACCACCTTCGAGGAGGTGGGACACATCACATGCAGCTTCGGCGTGGCGCAGTACCGGCCCGGCGAGCCGAGTGAGCGCTTCCTGGAGCGGGCGGACCAGGCCTTGTATCAGGCCAAGCATGCAGGACGCAACCGGGTATGTGCGGAGCGCCGCTACGGAGATGTGGCACGGGTGTCGGCCTGACCGACGAAACCTCAGCTCGCTCGATCGAGCGGGGACCCGTCCGTCGTACCTGACACCTTCGGATCCAGTGTTTCACCGCCACGGGGGTGCGTCGGATCGGCCGAGCTCAGATGGCGCGAGAGGAACGCCCCCAGCTCCCGATAGACTGCGCGCGACTCCGGCGAATCGGGCACACCGATGTAGTCGCCGTGCGAGAGGCCTTCATACACATTGAGCTCGGCTGGCACACCAGCCTCTCGGAGTCGGCGGTGCACCCGAATGGTGTGACTCAGAAAGAGGTCGCGCGTCCCAGTGACCAGATAGGCGGGCGGCAGACCGGCGAAGTCCCCGTAGACCGGGGACAGCAGCGGATCTCTCAGATCATGGCCGCCGGCGTACAGCCGTGCTGCCGCGTGCAGTGGGCCGTCGTAGGTGACCAGCAGGCGATCGATCCCCTCGTTGATCCACAGGCTGTCGCCTGTCTTGGTGAGATCCGCCCAGGGCGTGCCCAGATACATGGCTCCCGGCAAAGGCAGGCCGAGCGACTTCAGCCGCTGCATCAGGGCCAAGGTCAAACCGCCCCCCGCAGAGGTGCCCCCCACCGCGAGTGTGCATGGATCCCGAGTCTCGAGCTGTGCCCGGTACACGGCCACCGCGTCTTCGAGCGCCGCCGGAAACGGGTGAGCGGGCGGCATGCGGTAGTCCACGGCGAGCACTGGGATGCCGATGCGAGCCGCGATCAGCACGGGCTCCATGAGTCCCGCCACCCCTGCATTCAGCACGTAGGCGCCACCATGGAAATAGAGCAGCAGGTGATTCTGATGTTCCCGCGCGATGGCGGGGGGCCAAACGCGGTGCACACGCGCGCCCGCAATGGTCGCAGGCTGGAGCGAAACGGAGGCGCGCCGGGCCGCCTCCCGCACCGCTCTGGCGGCCGCCCGATCATTGCGCTCGGCCTCCCGCGCCCAGTCCGCCGGCACCGCCTTGCGAGCCGCCTCGACATTGGGTACCGGCCCGCTGCGTAGCACCTCGCGCAGCTCGGGGCTGGCCGCGGCGGGCAGCGGCAGCTGCCTGCCCGGTACCCACCAGCCTTCCCGGACCTCTTGGACCAGGGCGATGGATGCGAGGCCCAGCAAGGCCACAGCCCCCAAGCCGAGCCGATATCCCCCTTTCATGTGGGTCTGTTGTTTGCTGGCCCGTCGTTTGCGCATCGCCGGCGCGTCATCACCCCCTCCGGGATCTGCGCCTCCCTACACGCCTGCTTCACACGCCGCACCCATGGCGCCGGTCCAGGGAGACCAGCCCGAGCACCCGCACCGCGCGACCGGAGTCAGGCCACTCACACGCCGCCGCTGTGGACGACCTCGTAGTAGAGCTTCTCGAGCTCGCGCTTGTGCTCAGCCTCCTCCTTGGCCAAAAAGACGAACAGGTCGCGGATGGGACCCTCCGGGGCCGACTCGGCCAGGGACTGGTACTGCTCCATGGCCGTTTTCTCGCGGCCCATGGCGTACTGCAGGATGGACTGATCGTCGGGATGCTCGCCCAGATCCGGGATGTGGATGTGGTCGGAGAAGCGGGTGTTGCTGGGCGGCGTCTTGACCTTCTCCTTGAGCTGGTCCTCAAGGCCCGGGGTCTTGGCCAGGTTCATGAACAGGTCGTAGTGGCGCTGTTCCTCCTGGGCCAGCTCGTCCACCAGCCAGCGGATGTTCTTGCTCACCTTGGGCGCCAGGTCCCGGTAGAAGTCCCGCGCGGTGCGCTCGAACTCCGAGGCGGTCTCCAGGATCTCGGCCAACGTCGTCTTGGACTGGATGCGCGCGTAGGCGCTGGGCTGTCCCTCGGTCGGCTCGCTCATGCCGTCTTCTCCAGTTGCGTGAGACAAGCGTCGATGCTCGCCGCCACCCGGTGGCCGTCGGCCACGGCATGGACCACATCGGGGCCGTGCACATCGTCACCGGCGGCCCACAACCAGGGCACCGCAGTGCGCCCCTCCTCGTCCACCTGCAGGCGCCCCCGCACCCATTCGAGCTGTTCGATCAGATCCTCGCCGAGCAGGCTCATGTCGGCCATCTGACCGATGGCCTCGACCACCCACTCGCCCTCGTGGAAGCGCTCGTCCTCGGGGTCCAGCTCGGGGGCGAACCGGCCCTTCTCGTCGAAGATGGACTTCACCCGCCAGGTGACCAGCCCCTTGATGCGGCCGTCCTCGATCACCACCTCGCGGGGTCCTCGCGAATCCAGGATCTCGATGCCCTCCTCGCGCGCCTCCTTGACCTCCACCGGGTCGGCCAGGAAGTGATCGAAGTCCTCCAGCGCCACCACGGTGATGCGCACCTCGCCGTACTTCTGCATCTGGAAACGGGCCATGGTGCGGGCGATGTCCATGGCCACGTTGCCGCCGCCGATGACCACGGCGGTCTGCGGCACGTCCAGCGCGCGGCCCTCGCCCGCCTCGCGCAGCAGGTCCACCGCGCGCTTGACGTCCTCATGCTCCGAGCCCGGGATGCGCGTGGAACGGCCCATCTGCAGGCCGATGGCCAACACCACGGCGTCGAACTCCTCACGCAGCGCCTCCATGGTCACATCCCGACCCACGCGGGTGTTGTAGCGGATCTCCACGCCCAGGGACTCGATGACCTCGACCTCCCGGTCCAGGATCTCCTCCGGCAGGCGGTAGTAGGGGATGCCGTAGCGGGTCATGCCGCCGGCCTTGGGCTGCGCCTCGAAGACCACCACCCGATGGCCCTTCTTGACCAGATCGTAGGCGGCGGTGAGCCCGGCCGGCCCCGCGCCGACGATGGCCACGGATCGGCCGGTGACGTAGTCGGCCTTGCCCTCGGCGGCGATCGCCTTGATGCGTTCGTGGGGAACCCGATCCGTGGCATAGCGCTTGAGCCAGCGGATCGCCACGGGCTCTCCGCGACGCCCGATGGAGCAGGCGGCCTCGCAGCGGTGGGTGCAGACCCGGCCGCAGACCTGGGAGAACGGATTGGTGCGGTACATCCAGCGCACCGCCTCCTCCGGCTCCCCGCGCCAGATGGCCCGGATGTACTCGGGGGCGTGCATGTGCGTGGGACAGGCGTCGTGGCACATGCCGCACTGCACGCAGCGCGAGGCCTCGATGATCGCCTGCTGATCGTCGTAGCCCAGCACCATCTCCTGGAAGTTGTCCACCCGTTCCTCGGGCGGCAGCTCCGGCATGGGCTGGCGCTCCAGGTCCAGGAGGTCGTTGGTGGGCGTCTTGGTCCAGCCCAGCGGATAGGGTGTGCCGTGGATGCCGTGCTCGTCCGGCAGCACGAAGTAGCTGTCGATCTCCTCTTGCGTGCAGGTGTGCACGTACTCGCGCGACAGCTTGATGGCGCTGGTGGGGCAGATGTCCACGCACAAGGCGCACCAGCAGCAGCGTCCGTAGTCGATGGCCGGGCGCAATGGCCGGATCCCCTTGACCGGGTCCTCCGGGGCCCCCGGCACGTGGACCATGGTGATGGCCGCGTTGTCGCAGACCTTCTGGCAGCTCCCGCAGCCGATGCAGGCGTTCCAGTCGTTGAGGTGAAAGCCCCGGTAGATCTCCGCGGCCGGCCGTGGTTCCAACGGCTCGGTCACCGGCGGCCGGAACAGGAACTGCAGGTTCTTGAGCGGCGCCAGCAGCGAGCCGCGGTCCTCGTAACGGACCTCCGAGCGCCGTGCCTTGGGCTTACCGGTCATGGCCGTCCCCTGGAATACGCACCGCGAAGGCGCGAAGCATATGTGTTTGGAGAAACGAGTACACCAATTCCATTTTCTCTTCGCGTCCTTCGCGCCTTGGCGGTGAAAAATATGACATCACCGGTCCACCTCCGGCGGGCAGGCATCCAGCGTGAACATGATCTGGGCCACGTCCTCGATGCGGGCGCCACGGGCCAGGTGCTCCAGGACCTGCACCGCGTGCATCATGGAGGCGCCGCGCACGTGGACCCGGTAGGGCTTCTCGCCCCCGTCGGAGACCACGTACCAGGCGAGCTCCCCCTTGGAGGACTCCACCCGCGTGTAGGCCTCGCCGGCCGGGACCTTCCAGGCCAGGGGGTTGGGGATCGGCGCGCGCACCGGACCCGGGATCTCCGGGAGCCGCTCGATCACCTGGCGCACGATGCGGATGCTCTGGACCAGCTCGGCACGGCGCACCAGGGTGCGGGCGTAGGCGTCGCCCGCCGACTCGGTGGGGATGTCGAACTCGAGCTGGTCGTAGACCAGATACGGGTCGTCGCGGCGCACGTCGAAGGCCAGGCCCGTGGCGCGCAGATTGGGTCCCGTCACACCCAGCTCCAAGGCGGTCTCCTGATCCAGCACCCCGACCCCCTTGGCGCGGTCCACCAGCACCTGATTGCGGAAGAACAGGTTGTCGTAGTCGGGCAGGCGCGATTCCAGATAGTCCATGGTCGCCGCCACCCGACCCAGGAAGCCGGGCGGGACGTCGCGCCGTACGCCCCCGGGGATGTTGAAGATGTGATAGACACGGCCCCCACTGAGCTCCTCGAACAGGTCGAGAATGCGATCCCGGTCGGCCACACCCCAGAACATATTGGTGTACATGCCGGTGGTGGAGGCATGGCCGCCGAAGGTGAACAGATGCGCGGCGATGCGGGAGAGCTCGAGCTGGAGCACACGCAGCCACTGGGCCCGCTCGGGCACCTCCAGCCCGCAGAGCTCCTCCACCGCCAGGGAATAGGACACCTCCATGGGCACCGGGTCCGGCACGCAGATCCGGGGCACCAGGGCGATGTTCTGAATCCACAGCCGCCCCTCCATGAGCTTCTCGAAACCGCGGTGCAGATAGCCGGCGTCGGCCTTGCCCTCGATCACCCGGTCGCCGTGCAGGCGCAGCTTGAAGGCGTAGTTGCCCTCGATGCCGGGGTGGTTGGGCCCGATGAAGAGCTCGTACTCGTGGCTCGGCGGATGACTCCGGGCCTGGTAGTTCTCAGGACGCATGGGGACTCACCATCGGTCACTCACCGCGAAGACGCGAAGTAGCTGTAGGCCGGATAAGCGAAGCGCATCCGGCACGCCGAGGTTCCAATCGCCCGATGCGCTGCGCTTATCGGGCCTACGGCTTGCCCTGCCCGATGTGCCACCACGATCGGGTCCGCGAGGAAGCGCCGTTCGTTCTCGGTGCCCTTCGCGCCTTCGCGGTGCACGCCCATCAGTCCTCCCGGCGGCTGTAGCGCTGTTCGTCTGGGGGGATGGCGATACCGCCCCCCTGGGCCTCGAGCTCCTTGAGCCAATCGGGGCGGTACTCCTGCCAGTTGAAGAATTGATTGATATAGGCCTCGCTGTCGAAGTCCTTGCGCATGGGCGGAGGGCCGTCCCACTCGGTGAGGATGAACTTCTCCATGAACGGGCTGCCCTCGAAATAGACGCCGAACATCTCGTAGATGTCGCGCTCGAAGAAGGCTGCGGGCTTGTAGAGATCGTAGACCGACAGATACCTGCCAGGCTCGCGCGGGATGCGCGTGTGCGCCGAAATCAGGGACTGGGTCTCATAGGACCACACGTGGTAGATCAGCTCGAACTCGCCCTCCGCGATCCAGTCCACGCAGGTGATGGCCGACAAATGCACGTAGGAGGCCTTGCCCTTGAGGAGCTCAAGGAGGGTGGGCAGGGCGTCGGCATCCACGTCCAGACGCATGCGTCGCTCGCGTTTGCGTCGCATCTCCACCTGCTCGATCTCGGCGAGCAGGTCGTCCAGCCAGACCTGGAGCTCACGAGAGCCCTGGTTCATCGGCACCTCACTTGAGCCGCATCCGATGGGGGATCAGGGGCTGTTGCACCTGCTGCAACAGGGCGGTGTGCTCACCCTCGGTCTCGGGCCCATGCAGGCCGTATTGCTGCGCCTCGCCCAGCACGTCCGTGGGCGTCTGCCAGCGCTCGCCGAACAGGGCCTGCTGATTGCCCAAGTAGTGGTCGTAACGCCGGTAGTAGTCCTTCCAGCTCTCGGCCTTGCCGGTCTTGATGAGGCCCATGAGCTTGCGCATGCCGGAAACCACCGCCTCGGGCCGCGGCATGCAGCCGGCGATGTAGAGGTCGACCGGCAGGTAGTCGGCCAAGACCTTGGCGGTGGCGTAGCTCTGCCAGTACATGCCCCCGTTGACCGTACACGAACAGATGCCGATGACGTACTTGGGCGCGGGCATCTGCTCGTAGGTGAGGATGATCCGTTTGAGCGTCTTGACCGAGACGTAGCCCGTCACCAGCAGGATGTCGGCCTGGCGCGGGGTGACCATGGGCTGAATCCCCAGGCGCTCCATGTCGAAGCGCGAGGTCATCGCCGGGGGCAGCTCGATGGCCCCGCACCCGGTGCAGTAGTGCAGCATGAACAGCGAGTGCGAGCGGCAGAAGCGCACGAACTCGTCGAAGACATGGGCCAACGGATTGGTCCGCTTGGCAAAGGCCCCTTCGGTCCGGACAGGCAGCTCTTTCATGACCACATCACCACCGCTAGGCCCAGCAGACCCGCCAGGACCGGCCACTTCCACAGCGAGCCCAGCATCTGCTCGGCCCGGTAGCGCGGAAACTGAAACGCGATCGTCATGGGGATGGCCACCACCAAGAAGGCCTTGACCAGAAAATCGATCCAGGTCACGCCACCGCCCAGGAACAGGGTGGTGTACAGGATACCGGCCGTATACAGGGAGAAACTCTGCATCACGATCAGGCTCCCCAGATACTTGCCGCCCATCTCCACCATGGGACCGGTGGCGATCTCCGCCGGGGCCACGTAGATCTCGAAGGGCTGCTTGCCCAACATGCCCTGCAGGGCGAACAGCCCCGCAAACGCCAGCAGCGGCGCCTGGAACAGCCCCCAGCCATGGGCCTGCTGGTATTCGACCATCTGCACCAGGTTGGTGGTTCCATACATCCACGACATGCCGAAGATCACGATCACGAACGGGATGTCGTAGGCCAGCATGGCGGTGAGCGCGCGGGAGATGCCGATGGAGGCATTGGGATTGGCGCACTGGCCGGCCGCCAGCGCCATGCCCAGCGACGGCACCATCAGGAAATAGATGAGCGTGATGACGTCCGTACGGTCGGCGATTCCCGTCATCCCCGGCACGGGAATCAATGTCTCGGCGGCGATGTAGCCCCCCACCGCCACGATGATCCCCACGTCGTGGATGAGCCCGTGGGAGATCTGGGTCTGCTTGCCGAAGAACTTCACCACGTCGTACAGGGGCTGGAAGAACGGCGGACCCACACGCCGCTGAATCTTGGCGGCGATCTTGCGCATCATGAGGAGCATGGCGAGCCCCACCACGAAGGCCACCGCGGGCATCAGCACCAGCTCGACGATCAGCGCCATCATGCCGCCACCCACCAGAGCGCCAGGACGGTCACCCCCAGGAGCCAGGCGGCAGGCTGAACCACCCGGTAGACCCCCGCGGCGGCCTGGGCCAGCAAGTCCGTGGCGGCGACCACGGAATCCTGCAGCCACTGGAAGCTGCCGCGATACCAGGGACCGATGCGGTGCATGAGCCCGGCATAGAAGTTGTCGCTGTAGTGGTAGCGCACCTCGGCGGTGAGAAAGTGGCCGCCGGCATAGTTGTCCAGTTGATGCACGGTGCGCGCCCGGCCGCCGGCCAGGAAGATCAAGGCCCCGACACCGAAGCCGGCGAACAGGATGCCCACCACCCAGAGCATGTCCAGCCCCCCGTCCGGCCTCTCCACACCCCCCAGGGTGGGCGCCAGCACGGCCAGCCCAAGCTCACGCTGCACCGTGGTCAGCCAGTCGAGGACCAGGCCCGGGGCGAGCCCCGTGACGAACACGATGAGGGAGAGGGCGAGCATGGGTGCCAACATGGACCCGGGGACCTCGCGCACCGACTCGTGCTCCACGCGCAACTGGCCCAGGAAGATGTTGTGCAGCAGCTTATAGACCGAGACGATGGTGCCCAGGGTACCCACCACCGCCGCCACGAAGAGCAGCGGCTGCCCGTCGTCGATGAGCGCCCGGTAGATGAGCCACTTGGACACGAAGCCATTCATGGGTGGGAGCCCCGCCAGGCCGATGATCCCGACGAGCAGCACCAGGAAGGTCAGCGGCATGCGGGTGACCAGACCGCCCAGCTTGTTGAGATCGGCCGTGCCCGTGCGGTAGACCACCGCCGTGACCGCCATGAAGAGCGCCGCCTGATAGGTCGCATGGTTGAACACGTGCATCAAGCCCCCAGCGCTCGCCAGGGCATCCCCCATGGCCACCCCCATGAGCATGTAGCCGCCCTGCCCGATGCCGTGCCAGGCGAGGAGCCAGCGCGCATCGTTCTGCTTGAGCGCCGTGAAGGTCGGCAGGACGATGGTGAAGGCGGCGATCCAGGCCAGCAGCTCGTGGGCCTCCAATGGTGTCCACGGAATGCTGAGGGCCTTGAGCGTCCCCAGCCCCAGCACCCCGAACAGGGTGAGCAGCATGGCATACAGGCCCATGCGCGAAGAGATGGCCCCCAGGAACGCCGATCCGGGTCCCGGCGTCTCGGCGTAGGCGCCCGCCTGCCAGAGGTGGAAGGGCAACAGGCCCATCTTCACGCCGAAGCCACCGGACAACAGGATCACCAGGGACCACAAAGTCCCGGCAGAGAGGTCCGGCACCACCGCCGCCAATGCGCCAAACTCGAACGAACCGGTGAGCGCATGGGACAACACCATCGCCGCCATGACCGCCATGGCCCCCCCGATGGCATACACCAGGTACCGCAGCGCCCAGCGCACCCCCACGCCCCCGGCTGCGAGCATCAGCACGAAGCTCGCCCAGCTCACCAGTTCCCAGCCCACGAACAGGGAGAGGAAGTCGCGGGAGGCCAGGAGCACGTACATGGTCGAGGGGTTCAGGGCCAGGGCGAGCTGCAGCAGGCGCAGATCACCACCTTGCTCGGCGTAGTGCCGCCCCCAGGCGCCACTCATGAACCACGCCGCCGCCAGCGCGGCACCCGCCGTGATCACGGCGAAGAACCACGACAGGGCCGTGAACTGCCAGCTCAGGCCGTACCCCAGAACGCTGAATGCGGGGGAGGCCGGCACCGGATCCGCCCCGTAGGCCAGCGGACCCATGAACGCCACCAGCAGGAACTGCACTCCATACAACGCAGTGAGCCACGGCCCAGCCGAGGGCGAGCGCCCGAAGAGCCCCGCGGCCAGGGCGGTCAGGGCAGAGGCCAACCAGAGCCCGTCCAGCAGCGTCACGAGCGTGCCCCTCGAGTCGGCGACCCCGCCGGCCACCCATAGGCCCGATCAGCACGGCCCATCGGGCGATCGGAACCTCTGGAGGCGGGATGCGCTTCGCTGATGCGGTCTTCGCGCTGCCCGCGCCGGGCTACCGCGCGATCACCGAGCACGGTGCGTATATAGCCCTGGACGTCGGCCGCTTGCGCGGCCATGGCCTTCAGACCATCGCCCAGCGGGTGCAGGGCGAATACGGAACCCACGAGCACCAGGCCGGCGAGGGAGGCCGTCACCAAGTCCAGCCCCCGATGCGGCCCGGGACTCGTGTAGCCGGCTTCACGCGCCAGTAGCACCGACAAGGTGCGAAACAGATAGGCCGCCTCCACAACCGTGGCCGCCATGACGGTCAGAGCGCCGAGCCACGCCAGTCCGGTGCCCAACCCCATCAGGCCCATCACGGTGAGGAGCTTGGCCCAGAAGCCCGGCAGGGGCGGCAACCCCACCAGCGACAGCGCGAACAGGATGAACAGCCCGCTGGCCAGCCAGTGGCCGCGACCGGCGCCGCGCAGGCCTTCGATGGACCCGCCCCAACGCTCCGCCAACAGGAACAGCGCGGGCTTCACCAGCAGATGGTGCAGGGCCACGGCGAGCCCGGCGACGATGCCCGCCTCGCCCGGCACCGAGAAGGCGACGAACACGATGCCGAGCTGCCCGATGGACGAGAATGCGAACTGGCGCCGGAGGTCACGGGCCCGCCAGGCGGCCAGCTCGCCGGCCACGATGCCCAGCATGCCCAGCACCAGCATGAGTTGGGCCGCCTCGGGTTGCGGAAAGATCAACACCAAGATCCGCACCACCACCAGAACCGCGAGCTTGGACACCAGCCCCGCCAACAGCCCAGCCAGACGCCCGGATACGCTGCCATACACCTCCGGCACCCAGCCGTTGACCGGGAACAGCTCGCCCTTGACCCCGAGGCCGATGAGCATGAGGGCAAAGGCCGCCAGCCCCACCGGGTCCTGGAGCCGCTCCGGGGCGAGTGTGGCCAGATGGGCCAGGTTCAACGTGCCGGTGCGCAGGTAGACGATGGTGATCCCGGCCAGCAGCAGCACCGAGCCCGCCGCGCTCAGCAGCAGGTAGCGCAGCGCGGCCCCCTGCGCCGCACCGGTACCGCGGCCGGCGATGAGCCCGAAGGAGGCCGCCGCCGTGAGCTCGTAGAAGACGTACAGGTTGAAGATGTCGCCGGAGAGCGCCAGACCGGTGGCCGAAGCGGTGAGCACCAGCGTGAGCGCGAACTGCTGCGGCGTGCCCTCGCGCGGCCACAACAGCAACGCCATGAGAGGCACCGCCAGCCCGAACAGCAGGGCCACGGCATCCAGATAGAAGACGATCCCCAGCGGGGGGCGGAAGCCGCCGATGGCAATGGCCACCGTGCCACCGTCCAGGCGCGCCCATGCGACCCACAGGACGCCGATGCAGACGGCCAGCGTCCCCCAGCCCAGCCACTGTGCCAGGGCGCGCGAACTGCGCCCCAACGCTGGAGTCAGGAAGCCAGCGAGCAGGGGCAGGGCCACGGCCAGGACCACGAAGTTCATGCCGGACGCTCCACGGCCGGCGCGTTGCGGCTGGTCTCCGGCGGCAGGCCGGCGGCCGCGTCCAGGTCCTCGTGCAAGCGCGCCCGCAGGGTGCGCATCTCCACCGTCCCATAGGCGCGGCGCACGCGCAGCACCAGGGCCAGGGCCAGGGCCTGCACGCCCACCCCGATGACGATGGCGGTGAGCACCAGGGCCTGGGGAATCGGGTCCACCATGGGCCCGGGAACCCGACCCTCCAGTAGAATGGGGGCGAACGCACCCTGACGAAAACCGGACAGCACCAGCAGCAGATTCACCCCAGCCTCGGCCACCGCCAGGGCCAGGACCAGACGCACCAGATTGTCCCCCATCACCAGTCCGGCCAACCCGATGATGAGCAGGCTCACCGCACCCGTATACAGGACGATCTCCAGTGGGGGCAGGGTCACGGCTCAGCGGCCTCCGTCTCCTGCAGGGTGCTCATCAGGCCCGCGATCTCGGCGCCCACCTTGAGCCCTACGGCGATGTAGAGCAGCGGCAGGGTGCCGGCCGAAAACAGGCTGCCCAAGGCGCCCTTGCCCAGCATCGGTGCGAGGAAGTCGCCCTTCACCGCCAGTGCCCACAGGCCGATCAACACGAACGCCCCACCCGCCAGCCCCTCGACCCAGTTCACCACAGCGTGGTTCAGGCTGTCCCCAGGGCGGCCCAGCAGCGGCAGGAAGAAGGCGGCGGCGAGGATCACGCCCCCCTGGAAACCGCCACCCGGAGTCAAATGGCCGTGCAGGACGATGTACAAACCCACGATCACCAGAAGCGGAAACAGGAGATCGGCCGCCGCCAGCAGGATGAACCCGCCCTCGGGATCGGGCCGCTGGTCGGCACGTCGTCTCATGCCCGAAAGGATCAGTCCCACGCCGGCGGCCGCCGCGAACAGGATTGAGAGCTCACCCAGGGTGTCGATACCGCGATAGGCCAGCACCACGGCGGTCACCAGGTTTGCCGCCCCAACGGCCTCGGGACCCTGGCCGAGGATCCCCTCTCCCGCGACCATGGGCGCCGCCCCCACCGGCAGATCCGCTGCGAGCACGAGCAGGAAGAAACCGAGGCCACCGGCAAACAGCAGCGAAGTGAAGTTACGCATCGTCGCCCGACCCCTGCAGGGAATCCCCCGGCCGCGGGTGGTTGTCGTCGCCGAGCCCCCAGAGGCCGAGGCGGCGCAGCGCCAACACCAGGATCACTCCGCTGAGACCCGCCCCCACCGCAGCCTCGGTCATGGCCACGTCCGGCGCGCGGATGATGACGAACACCACGGAGAGGGCCAACGAGACCACCGAAGAGGCCGCCACGGCGGCCAGCAGATTGGGCAGCAGCAATACCGCCAGGGCCGAGAGGATCATGATCGCCACCACCAGGACCGTGATCCAGTACATCAGCCCTCCTCCCGGGCCGGCGCTTCCCGGTCTTCCGGCGCCCGCCAGGGGCGCACGCCCGCGATGAGGAAGGCACGGGCCAGCGCCGACGAGCTCACCGGGCTCGTCACCAGGATGAAGCCGCCGATACAGACCAGCTTGGTCCACCACTCGGGGTGCAGGAAACCGATGCCGAGCAGAAACGACAGCGCGCCGAGGGTCACCGCCTTGGTGCCCGTCTGGATGCGGTTGAATACGTCCGGCATGCGCACGAGCCCCAGTGCGCCCAGGAAGGAGAACGCCGCCCCGATCAGCAGGAACACGTCACCGACCCAGCGCATGCACCACACCTCTGCTGCGGCCCACCGCGCCGGCACCAGACCGGACCGAGCCGGCAGCCGCGGGCAGTGCTCTCACGAACGATTCCCTTCCACCACACGGGCCAGGGCCACCATGCCCACAAAGGAGAGCACGCCGTAGATCATGGCCACGTCGAGGTAGAGGGGGCTTTCGAACACCGCGGCAAAACCGGCCAGCGCCACGGTGGTCACCACCGAGACCATGTCGGCGCTCACAAAGCGGTCCGGGTTGGTGGGACCCACCACCAGGCGCCCCAGCCCCAGCAGCACGGCTGCACACAAGAGTACGGTGGCGACGATCTCGACGGCGGTCATCGTATCTCCCTGGACGGCGACCCGTCCCCAGCTTGCCCGCAATCTACACCGATCGGGCGGCCCGCTACTGATCTGGATCAGACCCGATGTCTACTGGAGAAAACCCCGAATGTGGCGTTCGAAGCCCGCAGCGATCCGCCGGGTGGCCGACTCCAGATCGGTACCGGGTGAGGCGTCGATCCAATGGACCAGTATCCGGTCCCCACGCACGTCCACCGACAACGTACCCGGCGTCAGTGTAATGCTGTTGGCCAGTAAGAGCCGCCCAAGACGTGATTTCAGCCCGGTCCGCACCTCCACCACCGCCGGCCGGATGGGCAACGACGGCGACAAGACACGTCTGGCCACGTCCAGATTGGCGCGCACCAGGGCGTAGAAGAAATAGCCGAGATAGGCGACCAGGGCAACGGCTGCCGAAGGCACCAGGCGCACCCCGCCGAGGATGGCGAGCCGCGGCCCTGCGACCGCCATGGTCGCCGCCACCACCAGCACCCCGGCGAGCAGTTCCTGTCCGTCGGACGTGCCGGTGAGCAGGACCCAGAGCAGCATGCCCGCAGCAAAACCGACCACGTACTGGGACAGACGGGGCGAGACTTCGGTCATGGATCCACTCCCCATAGTGGTCGCCCGGCCACTGAGGACCGGGCCTTCCGGAAGGCCAGTCTAGGCCTTTCTTTCCCGATTGCAAGGTCGGGTCCCGGCCTGGTCCATCGGAGACATCCGGGCGCGACGGGTTGCACACCGGATGCCACGTCCCACCCGCCGCCGGGCACCCAGACCCTTGGCCCATGAGCGAGGCTCAGGACCGCAGCCCAAGCACGTCCTGCATATCGTACAGCCCGGGCTCAGCCCCCATCAGCCAGAGGGCGGCGCGCACGGCACCCCGCGCGAAGGTCTGGCGACTGGAGGCCTTGTGGGTGATCTCCACCCGCTCGCCATCGGCGGCGAACATCACCGTGTGCTCGCCGACGATGTCGCCGGCGCGGATGGTCTCGAAGCCGATGGTCTCGCGATCCCGCGGTCCGGTGACGCCGTGACGCCCGTAGACGGCGCACTCCTGGAGGTCCCGACCCAGTGCCCCAGCCACGATTTCCCCCATGCGCAGGGCAGTGCCCGAGGGCGCATCCACCTTGTGCCTGTGGTGGGCCTCGATGATCTCGATGTCGGCATCCCTGCCGAGCACGCGAGCGGCCATCTCCAGCAACCCGAAGCACAGATTGACCCCTACGCTCATGTTCGGCGCCTGCACGATGGGAATGTACCGCGCAGCGGCGGCGATACGTTCCCGGTGTGTCTCTTCAAGCCCCGTGGTCCCGATGACGAGCGCCTTGCCGGCGGTCTCGCAGAACGCCACGTGGTCCATGGTGGCCTCGGGGGTGGTGAAATCGATGACCACGTCGAAGGCCCGATCCACGGCGGCCAGTCCGTGGACGATCTCCACGCCAAGCCTGCCGACTCCGGCCACCTGGCCTGCGTCGGCCCCGAGCAGGCTGCTGCCGGAGGCCTCGGTGGCCCCCACGAGCTCGGCACCTTCGGTGGCCCGGACCGCCTCCACCAGGGCCCGGCCCATGCGACCTCCAGCACCGGTCACCACGATTCTCGTCATCTTCCCTCCCACTCTCACCCCCATCGATCACAACGGGGACGCAGCAGACCTGCAGCGCGGGCCAGGCACCGATGCAGGATGCATCTCCCCATTTATGCCAACGGCTCCGCGTTCTGCGTGCGAAATCCCCCTCAGCCCGAGATGCGCTGCTTGATTTCGTCGAAGAAATGTTTCACGCCGTCCAGCCACCCGTGGGCTCGGGGGCTGTGGCGCCTGCCACCCCGGCGCATGGTCTCGTCCAGTTCTTCCAGGAGCTCGCGCTGGCGGCGGGTCAGGTTCACCGGCGTCTCCACGACCACCGTGCAGATGAGATCTCCTGCCGGCCCACCACGCACCGGCCGTACACCCTTGCCTCGCATACGGAACTGCTTGCCGGACTGGGTTCCCTCGGGGATCTTGAGCAACACCCGACCCTCCAGTGTGGGAACCTCCACCTCCCCGCCCAGGGCGGCCGTGGTGATGGAAACCGGCACCTCACAGAGCAGATCGTTGCCCTCGCGGTGGAACAGCGGATGCGGCCTGACCCGCACCTGTACGTACAGGTCTCCCGGCGGACCGCCATTCTCTCCGGGCTCCCCTTCGCCGGCCAGGCGTACACGGTCACCGCTGTCCACGCCCGGCGGGATGCGCACGGCCAGGGTCCGCTCCTCACGCACGTAGCCGCTGCCCCGGCAGGCGCGACACGGCTCCCGCACGACCCGTCCAGAACCACCGCAGTGCGGGCAGGTCTGCTGCACCGAGAAGAACCCCTGCTGCATGCGCACCTGTCCCACCCCACCGCAGGTGGGGCAGGCCTCCGGCGCGGTGCCCGGGGCCGCACCCGTTCCGTGGCACACCTCACACACCGCCTTGGAAGGGACCCGGATCTTGACCTCGGTACCGAAGACGGCCTCCTCCAGGCTCAGCTCCACGGTGAACTGCAGGTCCGAACCGCGGCGCGCACGGCGCGTGCTCCCACGCGCACCACCGCCGAAGATGTCTCCGAAGATGTCCTCGAAGATGTCTCCGAAACCGCCGCGGAATCCACCGCCACCGAAGCCCCCGCCCGCCCCCGGAGCCTCCGTATGGCCGAACTGGTCGTAGGCGGCGCGTTTCCGGGAGTCGGACAGGCAGGCATACGCCTCCTGGATCTCTTTGAAGCGTGCCTCGGCTTCGGGGTTATCGGGATTGCGGTCGGGGTGATACTTCATGGCCAGCCGGCGATAGGCCTTCTTGATCTCGGCCTCGCTGGCCGTGCGCGACACGCCCAGAATCTCGTAGTAGTCCTTCTTCGCCATAATGGTCCGTCAGACACACCAAAAGGCCCGGCCCCTCACCGGGGCCGGACCACACGTAGCCCGCTCTGCCCGCCAGAGGCGGGCGCTGCGGTGGGAACATCCGGCGCCGGCCGGAGACCCGTTACTTCTTGCTGTCGTCGACTTCCTCGAACTCCGCGTCCACCACGTCCTCGTCCCCGGCCGTGGAGGCTCCGGCACCGGCCTGCCCTGCCCCGGCCGCACCGGCCCCTGCGGCCCCCTGGGCGCCACCGGCCTGTCCGTAGAGCTGCTCGGCCAGTCGCCCGGATGCCTGAGCCAGGGCCTGGGTCTTGGCCTCGATGGTCGCCTTGTCGTCGCTCTCCATGGCCTTCTTGAGCTCGGCGATGGCGTCCTCGACCTGTTTGCGGTCGGCCTCGGAGACCTTGTCGCCGAGTTCCTTCAGGGACTTCTCGGCGGCATGGATCATGGCGTCGGCCTGGTTGCGGGCCTCGACGAGTTCCCGCATCCGCCGGTCCTCTTCGGCATGCGCCTCGGCGTCGCGCACCATCTTCTGGATCTCTTCTTCCGAGAGTCCGGAACCGGCCTTGATGACGATCTTGTTCTCCTTGCCGGTGGCCTTGTCGCGCGCCGAGACGTGCAGGATGCCGTTGGCGTCGATGTCGAAGGTCACCTCGATCTGCGGGACACCCCGCGGCGCCGGCGGAATGCCCGTGAGATCGAAACGCCCCAGCGACTTGTTGTCACGCGCCATCTCGCGCTCGCCCTGCAGCACGTGGACCGTCACCGCCGTCTGGTTGTCGTCGGCGGTGGAGAACACCTGCGTGGCGCTGGTCGGGATCGTGGTGTTGCGCTCGATGATCTTGGTCATCACGCCACCCAGAGTCTCGATACCGAGCGAAAGCGGGGTGACGTCGAGCAGCAGCACGTCCTTGACCTCACCGGCCAGCACACCGGCCTGGATCGCCGCACCGATGGCCACCGCCTCGTCGGGGTTGACGTCCTTGCGCGGGGTCTTGCCGAAGAACTCCTCGACCACCTGCTGCACCTTGGGCATGCGCGTCTGACCACCGACGAGGATCACCTCGTTGATGTCGGACACGCTAAGGCCCGCGTCCTTCAACGCCTGCTTGCAGGGCTCGATGGTCTTGGCGATCAGGTCTTCCACTAGGGACTCGAGCTTGGCCCGCGTCACCTTGATGTTCAGGTGCTTGGGACCGGTCTGGTCGGCCGTGATATAGGGCAGGTTGACCTCGGTCTGCTGTGCGGAAGACAGCTCGATCTTGGCCTTCTCTGCAGCCTCCTTGAGGCGCTGCATGGCCAGCGGATCACCGCGCAGGTCGATGCCCTGCTCCTTCTGGAACTCGTCGGCCAGATAGTCGATGAGGCGCTTGTCGAAGTCTTCCCCACCCAGGAAGGTATCGCCATTGGTGGACAGCACCTCGAACTGCTTCTCGCCGTCCACCTCGGCGATCTCGATGATGGAGATGTCGAAGGTGCCACCGCCCAGGTCGTAGACCGCGATCTTCTGGTCGCCCGTCTTCTTATCCAGGCCATAGGCCAGCGCCGCGGCCGTGGGCTCGTTGATGATGCGCTTGACCTCCAGTCCGGCGATACGCCCGGCGTCCTTGGTGGCCTGGCGCTGGGAATCGTTGAAATAGGCCGGGACGGTGATGACCGCCTCCTTGACCTCCTCGCCCAGATAGGCCTCGGCATCCTTCTTGAGCTTCATGAGCACGCGCGCCGAGATCTCCGGCGGGGCCATCTTCTTGCCCAACGCCGGCACCTCGACCCAGGCGTCACCATTGTCGGCCGGCACGATCTTGTACGGCACCAGCTCGATGTCCTTCTGCACCTCGGAATCGGTGAACTTGCGACCGATCAGGCGCTTGATGGCGAAGAACGTATTCTTGGGATTGGTCACCGCCTGGCGCTTGGCCGGCTGGCCCACCAGGACCTCGCCATCCTCCGTGAAGGCGACCACCGAAGGGGTCGTGCGCTCGCCTTCGGCATTCTCGATGACCTTGGGCTTGCCTCCCTCCATCACGGCCATGCAGGAATTGGTGGTGCCCAGGTCGATTCCGATTGTCTTTGCCATCGTTGTTCTCCACGCCTCTCGAATCTGAAAAATTTTCCGAAAATCTGCTTGCAGACATGGGGGCGCGACCGCCCCCTTTCAACCAGTGCCGCTCTGTCCTCGCCCGGGGATCCCGCCGCTCACCCCGTCTCGGGGGGCTTGGAGACGATCACCATGGCCGGACGCAGCAGACGGTCGTTCAGCCGATAGCCCTTCTGCACCACCGTGAGCACCGTGTTGGGGGGCAGTTCGGCGTTCTCCTGGATGGACATGGCCTGATGCAGCTCCGGATCGAAGGGTTCCCCGAGTGGGTTGACCTCCTGCACGTTGAACTTTTGCAACACCTGCCCGAGCATCTTCAGGGTCAGCTCCATGCCCTCGCGCAATTTCTCCGCATCCACGTGCTCTGTGGCATGCCCCAGGCCCAGTTCCAGGCTGTCGACCACCGGCAGGAGCTCGCCGATGAACTTCTCCAGACCGTACTTGTGTGCCTGGGCCACATCACGCTCGCTGCGCTTGCGCAGATTGTCCAGGTCGGCCTGGGCACGCACCAGCTGGTTCCAGGTCTCCTCGGCCCGCCTGCGCGCGGCCTCGAGCTCCTCGCGCAACCGCTCAATCTCCTGGACCTCCGTCTCCTCTGTGCCCGTGCCGCTCTCGGCCGCCGGCGAGGCTCCGGCCTGCACTTCTTCGGCGATACGCTCGTTCTCGTGCTGTTGACTCATGGTCGCTCCATAGCGCAACTGGGTTGAATCCGTAAACCGACCCCGCCGGTTGTACGGGGTGCCCGAATGCATTCGAGCGACATGGGGCTGGACCGACGGCATTTCAAGGGATGTGCGGCCCGCCCGACGCCGTGCTCATCGATCGTGCCCCGCCCCTGCCCATACCGTTCCGGTTCACGCGCTGAGCGCCTCGCCCAGCAACCGTGCCGTGGCGTCCACCACGGGGATGACGCGTTCGTAGTGCATGCGCGTCGGTCCGATCACACCGAGCACCCCCACGATATCACCTCCGACACGGTAGGGCGCGGAGACCACGCTGCAGCCGGCCAGCGCGTCGTACCCCGACTCCTGACCGATGAAGATCTGTACACCCTCGGCCTCGATGCACTTGTCCAGCAGTTCCAGGATCTCGCGCTTCTCCGTGAACGCCTCGAACAGCTGGCGGAGCTTCTCCACATCGGAGAGCTCGGCGTAACGCATGAGATGGGTCTGCCCCATCATCACGAAGTCCTCCGGATCGCGCAGGGTCTCCGCGAAGACCTTGTCCCCGAGCTCGGCAGCCGTACAGGCGAGCCGGTCCATGTCGCGACGCATGCAGTCCAGATCCTCCACGATGCGGGCCCGCACCGCCTGCAGGTCCATGCCCGAGAAACGCTCGTTGAGGAACGCCGCCGCACGCTCCAGTGCCTCGCGCGAATAGGGCCGCTCCAGCTCGATAATGAGGTTCTGTACTTCGTGGGGTTCCAGCACCAGCACCACCAGGACCTTGCCACCGCTCAGCTCCAGGAACTCGATGCGGCGCAGAACGGCGTGCTCGGCCCGTGGCACCGTCACCAGACCCGCCAGCTGCGTGACCCGTGACAGCAGGGTCGAAGCCCGCTCCACCAGCTCATGGGGACCCTGTCCCGGACCGAGCACGTCCCGGAACTCCTCCATCAGCGCTTCGTCCAGGGGACGCACCTCGATCATGCGATCGACGAACAGACGGTATCCCAGCACCGTGGGCACACGGCCGGCCGAGGTGTGCGGCGAACGCACCAACCCCATCTCCTCCAGATCGGCCATGACGTTGCGTACCGTGGCCGGGCTGAGATCCAGCCCCGAGGCTCGCGCGAGTGTCCGCGAGCCCACCGGCAGTCCCTCACGGATATATTGCTCGACCAGCACGCGGAGCAGATGCTCGGCACGCTGCGTCAATTCGATCTGGAGTGCCCGTTCCTCCATGGGGGAAACCATCGTCCGTCGGCGACATCCGCTAATTTAGCACTCAAAAACCACAAGTGCTAACGATCTCATAATGAGGGTGCTCAACCCGTGACACAAGCCCAGTCAGGGGCGGTCGGTGCGCTTCCCCCGACACGCCGTGTTCAGAGTAGAATCAGCGGATGCCCGTCTTCCGCACGATACTCCTCGTCAGTAAACCGGGCGATCCTACCCTGCGTTCAACCTTGGAAACCCTGTGGTCTTTTCTCGAGCGCCGGGGCTGCCGCGTGTTGCTCGACCCGTCGGCCTGCACCCTGCTGCAGGCGCAGGGTCGCGCCCCTTGTACCCATGGCGAGACACCCCCTCCCGATCTCGTGCTGGCCGTGGGCGGCGACGGCACCCTGCTCCACGCCGCACGTCGTTTCGTGGACCGAGGCGTCCCCCTGGCGGGTGTCAACCGGGGCCGGCTGGGCTTCCTGGCCGACATCTCCCCGGATGAGATGCTGGAACGCCTGGAGGAAATCCTCTCCGGTCAGTATCAAGAGGATCAGCGCACCATGCTCTGCGGCCGCGTGTTGCGAGACGGCACGGAGATCCTGAGCAACTCCGCCCTCAACGACGTCGTGCTCCATGCACGCCGCAGCGTGCGCATGATCAGTTTCGACGTCTACGTGGGCGGCCGGCTCCTGGCGCGCCAGAACGCCGACGGCATCGTGGTCGCCACCCCCACCGGATCCACCGCCTATGCCCTGTCGGGCGGGGGCCCCATCCTGCATCCCGACGTGGCGGCCTTGACCCTGGTACCCATCTGCCCACACACCCTGAGCAACCGGCCGATCGTCATCGACGACCGTTCTCGACTGGGACTGACCCTATGTCCCGACAACACCGTGCCGGCGGTGGTGTCCTTCGACGGGCAGGTGGACTGCGACCTGGAACCAGGGGACTGCGTCGAGGTGTGGCTCAAGGAGGCCCGGCTGCGACTCATCCAACCGCTGAACCTGGATTACTTCGAGATCCTGCGCGCCAAGCTCAAGTGGAGCGAGCTGCCCTAGCGCCCGGCTTCCCACGGCCATGCTCACCCGGATCACGCTACGCGACTTCGCCATCTTCCAGGCCCTGGAGCTGGAGCCCGGGGCGGGGATGAACGTGTTCACCGGCGAGACCGGTGCGGGCAAGTCTCTGGTGGTGACGGCCCTGGGACTGGTGCTGGGCGATCGCGCCACACGCGGCACCGTGCGCGCCGGTGCCGCCCGCGCCGACCTGGCCGTGGAGTTCACGCTGGAGGCCGCCCCCGGAGCCCGCCGCTGGCTGGCCGAGCGCGATCTCGACCAGGAGGACACCTGCCTGTTGCGCCGGGTGATCACCCGTGAAGGTCGCTCCCGAGCCTACATCAACGGCGTCCCCATGCCGCTGCAGGCCGTGCGCGAGCTGGGAGAACAACTCGTGGACATCCAGGGACAACACGCCCATCAGGCCCTGCTGCGGCCCGGCATGCAACGCCGCCTGCTGGACGAGTTCGCCGGTCATGACACCCTCTTGGAAGAAGCGGGTGCCCGCTATGCGCAATGGCGCCGGCTGCACGACCGGCTCCAGGATACGGACCGTCGAGCCGGTGAGATCCGCGACCGCAAGGCACTGCTCGGCTTCCAGATCCGCGAACTGGAGACCCTGGGGCTGCGCGCAGGGGAGTATGCCGAGCTGGACGCCGAGCAGACGCGGCTCGCCAACGCCGAGTCGGTGCGCGAACAGACCTGGGAGGCGGCCCAGGCACTGTACGACGCCGACAGGGACACCCTCTACGAGCGACTGGCCCACATCGCCTCCGGGCTGCGTGAGGCGGCAACGTCCCATCCCGCACTGGGTGACTCGGCCGAGGTCGCCGAAGGTCTGGCTATCCAGGCCCAGGAACTGGCCGCTGCGCTGCGCCAGTACGCCGAGACGCTGGAGAGCGATCCGGAACGCCTGGCACAGGTGGACGAACGCCTTCGGGCCATTCACGACCTTGCTCGCAAGTACGCGGTGGAGCCCGAGGCCCTACCGGAACTGCACCACCGGCTCAAGCGTGAGCTGGCGGAACTGGAATCGCCGGAGTACGACGTCGACACACTGCGCACCGCCCTGCGCGAGGCCGAAGAACGCCTGGACGAGACCTGCGAACGCCTATCGCGGGCGCGCCGAGCAGCGGCACAGCGGCTCGCCGAGCAGGCCGCCGGACATCTGGCCGCGCTGGGGATGCCCGAAACTGAGCTGGAGATCCGCGTCACACCGCGGGGCCCCGAAGGCCGCGGCCCCCAGGGCTGGGACGAAGTACGAATGTACATCCGCACCAACCCGGGGCAGCCCCCGGGCCCGCTGGAGACAGTGGCCTCGGGGGGCGAGCTCTCGCGCATCAGTCTGGCGGTGCGGCTGGCGGCCGTGGACGCCTTGCCTCTGCCCACGCTGGTGTTCGACGAGGTGGACACTGGTATCGGGGGCGCGGTGGCCGAGGCGGTGGGCCAGCGCCTGAAACAGCTCGCCGGCTCGCGTCAGGTCCTGTGCGTCACGCACCTGCCGCAGGTGGCCGCGCAGGGTGACCACCACTTCCGCGTCCGCAAGGAAAAGGCCGAGCAGGGCGTGGCCACCCGTGTGGAGCATCTGGACCCCGATGGGCGGGTCCAGGAGATCGCCCGCATGCTTGGAGGCCGTCGGGTCACGCAGCGCGCCCTGGAGCATGCACGCGAGATGCTCGGCCGCTGAGATGCAGGCTCACCCGCCGGCCCAGGGCGTCCACCCCCGGAGGGAGGGCCTCAACTCTCGCTTGCCGATTCGTCGTCGATGAACTCGCCGTACAGGATCAGGGAGTGATCGCGGATCCGGAAGCCGTGCGCCTTGGCGATCTCCTGCTGGCGCTTTTCGATGATCTCGTCGTAGAACTCGACGACACGGCCGGTGCGGCTGCAGACCATGTGGTCGTGGTGGGTTCCCCGGTCGAGTTCAAACACCGCTTGCCCACCCTCGAAGTGCAGCCGATTGACCAGGCCGGCAGCCTCGAACTGGGTGAGCACCCGGTAGATGGTGGCCAGACCGATCTGTTCACCCTCCTCGAGCAGCTTCCGGTAGATGTCCTCGGCGGTCAGGTGGTGCTCCGGGGCTCGCTCCAGGATCTCGAGGATCTTCATCCTCGGATGTGTCACCTTCAAGCCCGCCTTCTTCAGGTCTTGTGTCTCCATGAGACGGCTCCCGATCCTCAGACTCTGCCGGCCGATACGCAGGCCACCGATACGGATAGAATGGCGTCGGCATCGCCCCGGGGCTGATACGCGCAGCCCCGCCCGGCGAAACCGCCACCGCTCACATGACTTCCGCATGCGATTATGAGAAAGATTCTCAATTTTTTCATCCCCGTATGGGTGGGGGTCACCTGCGCTGGCTGCAGCTGGTCCTGGGACTATGCGCGGGATCTGTTCAGCATCCACCGCATCGACGTCCAGCAGGGCAACGCGCTGGAGGAGGACGAGATCGCCCTGCTGCGCGAGGGCATGACCCCGGAGCAGGTCCGTTTCCTCCTGGGCACGCCGCTGGTGACCGATCCGTTTCGTCCCCAACGCTGGGACTATGTGTACTACTTCCGTCCCGGGAGCCGCAAGCCGGTCCTGCGCCGGGTCACGGTGTTCTTCGAAGGTGGCGAGGTGGTGCGGATCGAAAAGCAGGGACTGGACGAAATGCACCCTGCACAGGGCGCGTCGCCCGAAGGCTGAACTCAGCGCCCTCCGGCGCCTTTCTTCATGGGCTTGCCGGCGGCGGCACGTTTGCGGCGGATCTCCTTGGGGTCGGCGATGAGCGGCCGATAGATCTCCACCCGATCATGGGCACGCAACGCGCGGTTCAAAGGCACCACCTTGCCGAAGATTCCCACCTTGTTGGTGCGTCCCAGGTCGATTTCGGGAAACTCACCGAGGATGCCCGAGGCGCGAATCGCCTGCTCGACGGTGGTCCCCTCGGGTACGTCCAGCTCCACGATCAGCTGGCGCTCGGGCTTCGCGTAGGCGACCTCCACCGGGATCATTCGAGGCGGCGGCCGCCGGGTCGGAGAATGCTCAGGACTTTCCATACACCTCACGGGCCCGCTTGACGAAGGCGTCCACCAGGGAATTGGTGATCTGTGTGAACAGGGGCCCCAGGGTCATGCGCAGCACCGGATTGGCGATCTCGAAGTCCAGATCCAACGAGACCCGGCTGGCGCCCTCGCCCAGCGACTCGAAACGCCAGAAACCCTGAAGATGCTTGAAAGGGCCGTCGACCAGTCGCATCTCGATCATCTTTCCGGGCTGGAGACGGTTCAGGGTGGTGAAACTGGTGCGAATGGCGCCTTTCTCGAAATGGAGGCGGGCCTTCAGCTCGTCCTCTCCTTCATGGAGCACCTCGGCCCGCGTACACCAAGGCACGAACTCGGGGTAGCGCCGCACATCGTTGACCAGGCGGAACATGGCCGAGGCCTCATAAGGCACCAGGGCACTGCGCCGGACGACCGTCATATCACCTCGATCACGTTGAGGAACACCAGACCCACCCCGACGGGCGTGATATAGCGCACCAGGAAACGCCACAGCCGATAGCCGAGGGAGTCGTCCATCTTGAGTTCCTCCTTGACCGAGCGTTCCTTCATCAGCCAGCCGGCGAAGATGGCGATGAGCAGTCCGCCGATGGGCAGCATGATGTTGGAGGTGAGGTAGTCGAGCAGATCGAAGAACGTGCGTCCGAACAGCCGGTAGTCCGACCACAGGTTGAACGAGAACACGGTGCCCAGCCCCACGAACCAGGTGAGCATGCCGCAGACCACGGCCGCATAGACCCGAGTGTGACCCCGGTTCTCCACCAGCCAAGCCACTGCAGGCTCCACCAGCGAGATCGCCGAGGTCCACGCGGCGAACACCAACAGAATGAAGAACAAGGTGCCGAAGAACGCCCCACCCGGCATCTGCCCGAAGGCGATGGGCAGGGTCTGGAAGATCAGGCCCGGGCCCGCGTTGGGCTGCAGGCCGTATTCGAACACGACGGGAAAGATGGCCAGCCCGGCGATCAGGGCCACCAGGGTGTCGGCGCTGGCCACGGCGATGCTCGTGCGCGCGATGGAGGCGTCGTGGGGCAGATACGAGCCGTAGATCATGATCGCCCCCATGCCCAGACTGAGACTGAAGAAGGCCTGCCCCATGGCCATGAGGATCACCTCGGGCGTCACCTTGCCGAAATCCGGGGCGAAGAGGAACTGCAGACCATGGACGAACTGGCCCTCCGCCATGGCATAGCCGACCAGCAGCAGCAACAGGACGAACAGGCCCGGCATGAGAAACCGCACCGCCGTCTCCAGGCCTGCCGCCACCCCGCGCGCCACCACCACCATGGTCATGATCAGGAACAGCGTATGCCAGGCGATGAGCTTTTCCGGATCGGAGATCAGATTGGAGAACACCTGTGCGGTGAAATCCGCCGTCGCCCCGTCGAACAGACCCGCGGCGGTGCGAAACACGTAGGCCAGCGCCCAGCCGGCGATCACGCTGTAGAACGACAGGATCAGGAACCCGGCCAGTACGCCCATCCAGCCGAGCAGACCCCAGCGCGGCGAGCGACCCTCCTCGGCGGCCAGGGTGCGCATGGTGTTGATGGGGCTCTGCCGGCCACGCCGACCCAGCATGACCTCCGCCATCATGATGGGTACGCCGATGATCGCCACGCAGGCCACGTAGATGAGCACGAACGCACCGCCGCCGTTCTGGCCGGCCACATAGGGAAACTTCCAGATGTTTCCGAGTCCGACCGCCGATCCCGTGGCAGCGAGCACGAAGGCCAGCTTGCTGGACCACTCACCGTGGATCGATGTGCGCACACCGGCCATCTCCGTCCCCCTGTCAGGCCCTGCACGAGGCCGCGGTATTCTGTGGGATTCGCCGCCACCCGGCAACCTGGCCCGAGAGCCCTGCGTATAATGCCCCGCCATGGGAAAGGCGAAGAAAAAGAAAAAGTCCGACGGCGGCGCCCTCATCGCCGTCAACAAGAAGGCCCGCCACGACTACTTCATCGAAGAGACCCTCGAGGCAGGTCTGGCCCTGCAGGGCTGGGAGGTCAAGAGCCTGCGCGAGAAGCGGGTGCAGCTCAAAGAGGCCTACGTACTGATCAAGGACGGCGAGGCCTGGCTGTTCGGCGCCCACATCTCGCCCCTGCCCACCGTCTCGACCCACTACGTGGCCGATCCCCTGCGCACGCGCAAGCTCCTCCTTCACCGGCGCGAGATCGACCGCTTGACCGGCGCCGTGGAGCGGCGGGGCTACACCCTCGTGCCGCTGTCCCTGTACTGGAAACACGGTCGGGTCAAACTGGAGATCGGGTTGGCCAAGGGCAAGAAGCTCCACGACAAACGTGCGGCACAGAAGGAGCGGGACTGGCGGCGCGAGCAACAGCGGATCCTGAAGCACGGCTGAGGCCGGTCTCCACATGCCCGCTCCGGCCCGGTGCCGGCCCGTCACGGGTGGACCGGTCCCACACCACGGTCCACCCGCCATCTAGGCTGGGCGGGAAACTCAGCCCGGGTTGCGGCGACGGCGTGCCGCCCAGCCGGCCGCCGCCAGACCGAGCAGCGTCCATGGGCCCAGCGCGCCACCACCACTGGCGCCCTCCACCCGCACCGCCACGGTATCCGTCGCGCTGGCGCCGCTGTCGTCGCTCACCGTCAGCTCGAAGACCAGGGTGCCATTCTCGTTGGGCGCCTGGAAGCTGGGCGTGGCCGTATCCGCGCCATGCAGCACCACGGCCGGACCGGAGACCTGGGTCCAGCGATAGCTGAGCGGATCCCCCTCCGGATCCGTACTGGCACTCCCGTCCAGTCGGACCGTCGTCTTGGCCTGCACCGTCTGGTCTGCACCGGCATCGGCACGGGGCTTGAGGTTGATCTCCAGGGTCACGGTATCGGTCTCGGACGCGCCGAAGCGGTCCACCACCGTGAGCTGGAACGCCAGGATGCCGTCCTCGCCGGGGACCGTGAAGCTGGGCGTCTTGCTGTCCGGATCACTCAACTGGACGGCCGGGCCGAGGGTCTGCACCCAGGTATAGGTGGCGCCGTCGCCCTGGCTGCGGCTGCCATCCAGGGTCACCCGCTCGCCCTCGGTGACCTTGCCGCCGGGACCCGCGTCGGCGATCAGCGCCGTCTTGCAGATGTAGAGCCGCACGTCGTCCAGATACCAGCCCCGCGCCCCCACGTTGGGGTCCGTGGAGATCCGCCACCGGAACCGCACGTGCTGGCCCGCCAGCGGCCCCAGATCCAGGCGCGTCGACACGTAGCCATGGCTCAGGCGCGTGAACGCCGCGTGGCCAGGGTTGGGATTGCCCTGGTTGGGATCCAGCGCCCCGTTGTAGCCCTGGCCGGAGTCGATGAGGTGACCCGCGTCGAACCAGGTCTTCCCGTTGTCGGTGCTGTACTCGAGAAACCCGCCGTCGAAGGTGCGCGTACCCGACTGCCCGAACTCGAACTCGAAGGCATGACGGAAGTGCAGATAGGCCTTGGCGGGGACGCCCACCGCCGGCACCATCTCCGCCACCGAATCGGTGGTCTCAGGCAGATCGGGCGCACTGAGCATGGACCGGCCGGAGGTGGCGTAACCCTGCGCGTAGGCCCAGGCCACCGGCCCGCTGAACGTCTTGAAGGCCCAGTATCCGCGACTCGGATCCTCCATGTCGTCGAAGAACAGGTGGTGCGGCACCAACCCGGCCGGACACAGGGCCGCCTCGGGATTGAATCCCGGCTGCGGCTGCTCGTTCATCTCCACCGCTTCGGTGGCAGCGCGGACCTGGTCACAGTCGTCGGCGGTGATGCCCCGGGTCCCCACCAGATTGAGGCAGGCCTGATGCAGATCGTAATACAAGTCCAGATAGTCGCTGCCCGAGGTGAGCAGATTGGTCAGGGCCTCGTAATAGATGGCGGCCACCTTGTCGATGCCGAGTCCGCGGACAGTGACACCGTTGAAGGTGTCGCCATCGGTCATCAGGTAGGCGGCCTTGTTGTTGATGCCACTGTTGATGTGCACCCCGCCGTTGTCGGTGGCGGCCCGGTGGTAGAGGGGGCTGCTCATACGGTCCGGCTGCACGGTCCCGAAGGGCCCCAGGCGTTGATCGCTGGCGGGGTTGCGCATGTCGCGCACGGCACCGGAGAAGGCGATGGCATCCTCGCCGAGCAGCCAGCGAACCTCGGGAGAGTCGTCTCCAGCCCCGTCGGTCAGGTCGATGAACTCACCGAAGATGTCCGACAGCGACTCGTTGATGGCCCCAGACTGGAAGTAGTAGAAGAGGTTGGCCTCGAACTGGGTGATGCCGTGCACCATCTCGTGGCCAGCGATGTCGTCGGTGACCGCGCCGTCGCAGTACGTCATTTCGTCACCGTCCCAGAAGGCGTTGGGGCAAGACACCCCATCGTTCCAATGCACGGTGGAGATCAAGGGCGAGCCCAGGTCGTCGATTCCATCGCGACCGAATCGCTGGAAAAAGAAATCATAGGTATGGCCCGCGAAGCGGTGGGCGTCGTCGCCCTCTGGGTCGAGCCCCCCCGTGCAGTCCGGCTGCGCCTCGGTGCACAGGAGGGTCTTGCGCTGGACCGCGGTCCCGTCCGCCGAGTAGGTCAGCCGGTCCCGGGCGGCGTGGATCTGATTGAAATGCAGCGCGACCGAACCGTCGTGGGCATCGATCAGGACCAATTCACGTACGGGGAGGCCAGTGGCCTTCACTTCCAATTTCCAGACCAGGCGCGCAGGTCCATCGCCGGGTTGCAGCAGGCGGGGGACGTAGACGAACAGCTGCGCCTCACCGGCCTGGAGTGCCGAAGGGTCCAGCCCATGCCATTTGGCCACTGCGGACAGGGCGGTGGCCCGGGCCTGCGCTGCGTCGACCAGGGGCTGCGTGTCCACCGCTGGGCTTGCCCCCTCCCCGTTGATGGCCAGCACCGCCCCATCGGGCGACAGGTGCACCCGAAGCTCGCCGCCCAGCACTGGGACACCGCCCACCTCCTGGCGGTAGCCCACCACGGCGCGCCCCCCATCCAGCACCCGTTTCCATACGGGCCGCAGCTGCGCGGCGGGGTCCCGCACCCCGAACAGCGGCGCATACTGCTGGAGTGCGGCCGAGGCACGTGCCTTCACGGAGGCCCGGGCATTGAGGGGTGCGTCCACAGGCAGGGCGCCACCCGGCGGGGCACCCACGAACCGCACCTGCTGGGTGGCCGTGTCGGTGCCTACCCGCACCCCCTGCTTCTCCAGAGCGGTGACCGAAAGCGAGGCTTCGGCCCCGGTCGAGGTCCAGAGTGTCACCCCCAATGCCGCGCCCACACACCAGCGCAATCGTTCCCCGGTCGTCCACATGATTTGTTGTCCTCGCTGCCTTTCCAGCCCTTCCGACTTCTTTCTGTCTGCGACCCCGCGCACCGCGCGGTCTGCAAGCAATGGTCCTGCGGCAAGTGCTCGCAAGCCTGTGACCGCAGGCCGCAGTACACCCTCGCCCGCACAGCCGGGCCGGCCTCGGGTCGCGGCCCCGGCGGCGGAGCGCCGGTCACATTCACTCTTCGGGCACTTGCCCCAGGCAGTCCTTGCGCGAACCGGCCGACTCGAGAAGCGCGAAATAGCCGGCCAGCTTCCTGATGAGCGCCTGACGGGGATCCGATTCCGGAAGCGGCCCCACCCAGGCGGTCCGGTGCACGCCGCGCGCATCGATCAACGTGAGATCGTAGTCCAGGCAGTCACGACACGCTGTGGACAAGGCGGCAGACGGTGCCGTTTTCCGGTCGAACTCCACCCTCGCGGCCATCGCCGCCAGCGCGTCCAGCTCCTGCCGCGTGGCCGCGCCACGGGCGCAACGTCCCCGACGGCGGTCCGCGACCCACACCACACCATCGCCCCGCACGCGGAGCACTCGCACGAGTCCCGTCAGGCCACCGGAGACCTGGAGGCGCAGCTCCTCGAAGTCCGCACGTGTTCCTCCGGAGTCGGGGTGGGTGACGGCACAACCGAGCAGGAACAGGGAGAGCAGGGCCATGGCCGCCGTGCGGGCGCCGAGCCTACTATGTGGAGCCATGGCCGGCGCCCTGCGATGGGTTCTGGGTGGGCGAGTGCATCGTCTGCAGTCGATACAGGATGAGTCGCACGGCCTCACGCTCCATGTCCTCGCGTCGGGCCGCCGCTTCGGCGTCGACGGCCAACACCTGGTTGGGGTCGAACAACAAGGTGCGGGTCAGGTGAAGCTGCGCCGGCCGGAGCAGGGTCCGTCCCCGGCGATCCACCACATCGTAGCGCACGTCCATGAACAGTGCATATTCTTGCGCCTTGCCGCTGGGGGCCACGGAAACCACACGCAGGCCGGAACGGTTGTGCAGGATGCGCAGGACCGCATCGGCCGGCTCCCCGGGTCCCGCCACCCGCACCCCATGGGCCTGGAGCCGCCGGCGCAGCTCGGCGCCGAGCACGGTGAAACCCGGCGCTCCCCGGATCTCGATCCGCTCGAGTCCCTGGGGCACGGCGATCTGCCCCCGCGGGTGGAAGCCGCAACCCGCGCCGACCAGCAGGCAGACCACGATCCCCCAGCCCCAAGGGTGTACCCGCCCGCCGCTCATGCCACCACGAAGTTGACCAGCCGGCCGGGCACCACGACGACCTTGCGCACGGTCCTGCCCTCCAGATGGCGGGCCACGTTGGGCTGCGCCCGGGCCAGGGTCTCGAGGGTCCCGCGGTCCGCATCGGCCGGCACCACGATGCGCGCGCGCAACTTACCGTTGACCTGCACCCCGATCTCCACCGTGGCCGAGACCAGCGCGGCCTCGTCCACCTGCGGCCAACCCGCCTCGAGCACATCCTCACCCAGACCGAGTGCACGCCACAAGGCGTGGGTGATGTGCGGTGCGATGGGGGCCAGCAGGCGCAGCACGATGGACAGTCCTTCGCGCAGCACGGCATCGGCATCACGGCCGGACCCGAGCCGCGTCAAGACGTTTACCATGGTCATGGCCGCCGAGACTACCGTGTTGAACTGCTGGCGTTCGTAGTCGTAGAGTGCCTTCTTCAAGGCCGCGTGGATTTCGCGCCGGGCGTCACGCAGCGTCTCGTCCAGCCCGGCGGGATCCACTTGTGCGGCCTCCCGCACCGATGCTGCACGCTCCTGCGCCAGATTCCACAGACGGCGCAGGAAGCGGTGCGCCCCTTCGACCCCCTCGTCCGACCACTCCAAGGTCTGATCCGGGGGTGCGGCGAACATGACGAACAGGCGCACGGTATCGGCCCCGAACCGGTCGATGAGCGCCTGCGGGTCCACGCCGTTGTTCTTGGACTTGGACATCTTCTCGAGGCCACCGGGGGTGACCGGTTGCCCGTCGTGCCGCCACACCGCGCGCAGCACCCGGCCCTTCTCGTCGCGTTCCACCTCCACCTCGGCCGGATTGAACCACTCGATGCGCCCGTCCTCGTGCCTGCGATAATAGGTCTCGGCGACCACCATGCCCTGGGTGAGCAGCCGCGTGAACGGCTCGTCACAGTGCACGAGTCCCTCGTCACGCATCACCTTGTGGAAGAACCGGGCGTAGAGCAGATGCAGGATGGCATGCTCGATGCCCCCCACGTACTGATCCACCGGCATCCAGTAGTCGACCCGTTCGTCCACCATGGCGGTGGCACAGTCGTGGGAGCAATACCGCGCGAAATACCAAGAGGACTCCACGAAGGTGTCGAAGGTGTCGGTCTCCCGCCGCCGGCCGTCGCCCAGGTCGTAGAACTCGGGCATCCGTGCCAGGGGCGAGCCGGTGCCGTCCACCACCACGTCCTCGGGCAACACCACGGGGAGCTCGGGGGCAGGCTCGGGGGTACCGTCAGGAGCGTAGACCACGGGGATGGGACAGCCCCAGTAGCG
>Ga0256832_1000258_pt1 | contig 33484 bp, 32 predicted proteins | sample 134614metaG_FD_190534 | JGI IMG/M metagenome (GOLD analysis project Ga0256832, IMG submission 190534) | Hydrothermal vent microbial communities from Lau Basin, Pacific Ocean - 134-614 | ecosystem: Environmental > Aquatic > Marine > Hydrothermal vents | place: Pacific Ocean: Lau Basin | collected...
TGACGGCTGGACGCCTAATATGATTCTGGATGACGGGGGCGATCTGACCCAGATTATTCATGATGATCATCCTGAGTTGCTTAAGGACATTAAGGGGCTGTCAGAAGAAACCACTACCGGTGTTCACCGTTTATATGAAATGGCGGAAAAAGGTGAGTTAAAAGTACCTGCCTTTAATGTCAACGATTCGGTCACCAAGTCAAAATTTGATAACCTGTACGGCTGTCGTGAATCTCTGATTGACGGTATCAAGCGTGCTACTGACGTGATGATTGCCGGTAAAATTACTGTGGTCTGCGGTTATGGTGATGTGGGTAAAGGCTGTGCTCAGGCTTTCCGCGGTATGGGTGCCACAGTCTGGGTAACTGAAATTGATCCTATCTGCGCTCTGCAGGCTGCCATGGAAGGTTATCGGGTTGTTACCATGGAAGATGCTGCAGATAAAGGGGACATCTTTGTAACCACTACCGGTAATATTGATATTATTACCCATGATCATATGCTGGCCATGAAGAATGAATCCATTGTCTGTAATATCGGTCATTTTGATTCTGAAATTCAGGTTGAAGCATTACGTCAGTATGAATGGGAAAACATTAAGCCTCAGGTGGATCATGTTATTTTCCCTGACGGTAAGCGAATTATCCTGCTGGCAGAAGGCCGTCTGGTCAACCTGGGCTGTGCAACGGGCCACCCTAGTTTTGTGATGTCTGCTTCTTTCACTAACCAGGTTCTGGCACAGATTGAATTATGGCAGCACGGTGAAAACTATGATAACCAGGTCTATGTCCTGCCCAAGAAGCTGGATGAAAAGGTCGCCCATCTGCACCTGCTTAAGATTGGCGCCAACCTGACGCTGCTGAGCAAGGAACAGGCCGACTATATTCGTGTACCTCAGGAAGGCCCTTATAAGCCTGAACACTATCGTTATTAAACGGCGCTACTGACAGCACATGATGAAATCACAACAACAATACCCGCAGCCGATCAGCTTTGAGTTTTTTCCAACCAAGACTGAAGAAGGGGCCAGGAAACTGGCCCAGGTGCGCGATGAACTCAGTGTTTTAAATCCCCTGTATTATTCCGTCACCTATGGTGCCGGAGGCAGTACCCAGGAAGGAACCATAAAAACAGTGATGAGCATCCAGGATGCCGGTTATTCTGCCGCACCTCATCTGTCCTGTATCGGTGCCACCCGGGACAGTCTGGCGGATCTGCTTAATACCTTTATCAATATGGGGATTAAGCGTATTGTCGCTCTGCGCGGTGATCTGCCTTCCGGACATCGGGATATTGGTGAGTTTCGTTATGCCAACGAGCTGGTTGAATTTATCCGCGCTGAAACCGGCGACCATTTTCATATTGAAGTGGCCGCTTATCCCGAGGTGCATCCGCAGGCTAAAAATGCCCGGACCGACCTGCAGCATTTTGTCACTAAAATGAATGCCGGTGCCAATAGTGCTATCACCCAGTATTTTTTCAATATGGATGCCTATCTGTATTTTGTTGACAGCTGTGAAAAAGCCGGGCTGGATAAACCCATTGTACCGGGCATTATGCCAATCACCAACTATACCCGCCTGGCCGGATTTTCGGATATGTGCGGCGCTGAAATCCCACGCTGGTTGTCCCGGCGTCTGGAAAGTTACGGTGATGATTTAGAGTCCATCAAGTCACTGGGTCTGGATGTTGTCAGCCATTTGTGTGAACAGTTGTTAGCTGCAGGCGCTCCTGGATTACACTTCTATACTCTGAACCAGAGTCAGACGACTTTGCAGATTTGTGAGAACTTAGGTCTAAAATCAGGAATTAAAAAATAAGTTTCAGTCCTACCGCAATGGTAATGACTTCAAACACCCGCTTAATCCAGCGGTTGCCCGCTACAATAGCCAGGTGGGCACCGGTAAAACCGCCCAGCAGAGAACCCAGCAGCAAGGCAGGCAGCCAGTTCCACTGGATCTGACTGAGCAGACCAATGGTAACAGCGCCCGTACCATTCCAGAATACCCCGACCAGTACCAGGGTATAGGCAACAGCTGATTTATAATCCAGCCCGAACCAGCCGACTAGCCACATAGTCACAAACAGACCAGTACCTGAGGTAAGAGAGCCATTTAAAACGCCTATCAGGCACAGTCCCAGCCCACCGATGATCATACCTTTTCTGGAACGGTTACTGGCTTTTAAGGTCAGCCCCATAGCCGGTTTAAGCCATGAATAAACCCCCAGCGATATGGTCAGAACACCCAATGCCACTCTGGCGGTCATTTCCGGAACCTGAACAATAATAAAACCACCCGCTATCACCCCGGGTATCCCACAGAGCAGAATAAACAGAGCAAACTTTCTGTCCATGGTTTTGGAACGTAAATGACGGATAGTGGCGCCCACACCAAGAGCGACGCTGGCCACTTTATGGGTAGCCAGGGCAGTACTGAACATAAGTCCCAGAAAGATCAGCAAGGGCAGTTGTATCAGGCCGGCACCACCACCGGCAAAAGCTGAAAAGGTATTAGCGATATAGGAAACAACAAATAAGAGAATTTGCTCACTAATTGGCATATTAGATACTTTTATTCATGGCTTTTAATATATTATTCTTTTCTATTATCTATACTTCTGTTATAAACTATTTAGCATCAGGTTTTACATTATGGATCAGCCAGTTTTTTATTATATATGCAATTACTAAAACTATTTAAAATTATTTTATTTTATTCTAAAACACTTTCTTCAGGCTTTACTGGATTCAATAAGACACTACTGATTATTGTCAGTATATTGATAATGTCTTCACCTGCTCTAAAGGCTGAAAGCTTAATTAAATGCTGGAAGAACACGGATGGTATTACAGAATGCGGCAAACGTATTCCACGAGAATATTATAATCAGCGTATCCGTTATATTGACGAACAGGGTATTACCCGGAAAATTAAAGAACGCACGAAAACTCCTGAAGAAATTCGTTCTGAACAGGAACTGGCCAGGCTGCTCAAGCTTGAAGCGGATCAAAAACGTAAATCCAAAGAATATGACCAGGTTTTATTAAAAACCTATCTGACTATTGATGATTTATTACGTTCACTGAGATCCAAACTGGATATTATTAACTCCCGTTCTAAAATCCTGCATTCCAGCATGGAACTGAAAAAACGTCAGTTTGGCAACCTGGTCAGACAGGCTGCTAATGTGGAACGTTCAGGTAAGCAGGTTTCACCTCAGCTGGCTGAATTACTGGATGCCAGCCGAAAGGAAATTCACAACCTGCAATCACAGATCAGCTCCGAAAAAAAGGAAACAGAAAAAATAAAAACAGTGTTTGCGCATGATGTCGAACGCTTTATGATCACCAAATCAAATCGGCTGAAACACAGTCTTTCTACCCCCAGTCAGGCAAAAAAATTACATGCAGTTAAACTAAGCTGTTTAAGTGAGGCACAATGCCAGTTGCTCTGGGATCGTTCCATTGAGTTTATCAGGGAGTTTGCAAGCAGACCCATTCTTTATCAGACTAATCGAATTGTAGTCACCGATACCCCGGAAAAATACCAGGACATAGCCATGAGTTTAACCAGACTCGATACCAGAGAGTCTGACAGCAAAAAAGACCTGGTATTTCAGATACGCTGTCATCCGGAACGCATAGGTCAGGAATTCTGTAACAGTGAAGAGGTTTCCGGCTTATTAACTGAATTTAAGACCATTGCATATAAAATTAATCAGTAAAAGCCCTTTCCGGAAGAGCAGTGGAATAAGAGGTTGAAACTATTTAAGAGTCTGCAGTCAGGCTTTTAACCAGGAACAGCCATTTTAATGGCCAGTTTTCATCCGGCTTTCTGGCAAAGCGGGTACGCACATATCGACTCAGCTGCCCTTCCATAAAGCTGGTCAGGATTTCTGCAAAATAACCGATATTCCCCTGATAATGAAACTGGCCTTTTAATTCACCTTCCCTGAGCACCTGGCGTAACTGGGTTTCAATTCTCTGAAAGAACTGATCGGTACGTTTTAATAAACGTTCATGTTCACCAATCAGGGCATCGCCAAGCAGCACCCGGGTAATACCCGGATTTTTAGCAGAAAAACCAAGCACAATAGCCGTAATCCTCTCAACCTGGGCAAAGACACCGTCCTGTTCAGCCAGCACTTTATTGATTAAGCCGAATACACTTTCCTCACTGAACTCAATCAGGGCTTCAAACATTTTTGCCTTGCTGGGAAAATGACGGTATAGAGCCGCTTCTGAAACACCGACGGCTCGTGCCAGACCGGCTGTGGTAATACGTTCACCAGGATTTCTTTCAAGCTCCATAGCCAGAACCTGAAGGATCTGTTCCTTGCGGTTTATTTTAGAGGCTTTCCCCTGTGTAGAACCGTTACTGCTCACTCGTCATCCCTGGGGCAATCGCCAAAAATCAGTGTGCCGATACCTTCATCAGTAAATAATTCCAGCATCACTGCATGTTCTATCCGCCCATCTATAATATGAGCAGAACAGACATTATTCTGTACTGCTTCCAGGGCACAGCGTATTTTAGGCAGCATTCCACCGTGTATGGTACCGTCTGCAATCAGTTCATCCACTTTTTTAATACTTAAGCCGGTCAGCAGTTTTTCATGTTTATCCAGCAAGCCACGAATATTAGTCAGCAGGATCAGCTTTTCGGCATTTAATTCTTCGGCCAGTTTTCCTGCCACCAGATCCGCATTAATATTATAGGATTCACCGTCCTTACCCAGACCAATGGGCGCAATGACCGGAATAAAATCACCATGGATCAGCATATCAATAACTGAAGTATCGATATTGGTTACTTCACCCACATGACCGATATCAATAATTTCAGGGGCATTCATTTCTTCCGACTGATGAGAAAACTGCATTTTTTTTGCACTGATCAGTGCACCATCCTTACCCGTCAGGCCAACAGCCTTGGCGCCATGAGAATTTAACAGCGAAACGATTTCCTTATTAACCTGCCCCCCTAAAACCATTTCCACGACATCCATGGTTTCCTTATCGGTAATGCGCATGCCTCCGACAAAATGACTTTCCTTGCCTACCCGTTTAAGCAAGTCACCAATTTGCGGCCCGCCGCCATGGACAACAACGGGATTTAAGCCCACCAGTTTTAATAATACGATATCCCTGGCAAAACCATTTTTCAGTTTTTCATCGATCATGGCATTACCGCCATATTTTATAACAATGGTTCTACCCTGAAACTTGCGAATATAAGGCAACGCCTCACTTAAAACGTGAGCTATAGTATTTGCGGAACTCGTGTTAATACTCATAATTTTTTATATCTCTTAAAATTTTTCGCTGATTCAGCAACCCCCTCAATCCCCCATCTAAAGAAGGGGGAGTAAAATAGCTAATTTAAAAAGGGAATTCCAGTCCGGGTTCAACTTCCATAAGTACGGCTTTAAAGCTGTTGGCAATGCGCTGCAGCGCTTCTTCATTATCCGCTTCAAAACGCATGGTCAGATTATCACTGGTATTAGAGGCCCGTACCAGCCCCCAGCCATCGGGATATTCAACCCGAATACCATCAATAGTGATCACATTACCACCGTTGAAATGCGCATTATTCGGATCCAGCTTTTCCATAATGCCATGAGCATCCGTTGTCGCAATAAGGATTTCCGGGGTATTGAGTGCATCAGGCAGTTCTGCAAAAATCTGCCGTGATTTTCTCAGATCGATGGATAATATTTCCAGAATCCGGGCCGCAACAAACAGGCCGTCATCAAACCCATACCAGCGATCTTTGATAAAGATATGACCGCTCATCTCTCCAGCCAGCAAGGCACCAGTTTCAAGCAGTTTACTCTTCATAAAAGAATGCCCGCTTTTGCACATTATCGCCTTACCGCCCAGTTTACTGATAAACGGTTCCAGTTTGCTGGATGATTTAACATCATAAAGAATAGTGGCTTCCTTATTACGGGTAAGAATATCTTTTGCCAGCAGCATTAAAATTCTGTCCGGCCAGACGATATCGCCACCGGAAGAAACCAGGGCCAGCCGATCGCCGTCACCGTCAAAAGCAAAACCGACATCAGCCTTAATTTCTGTTACTTTTTCAATAAGCTGAGTAAGATTTTCAGGTCGACTGGGATCCGGTTCATGCGCCGGGAAATTCCCATCGACTTCGGCATTTATCGCGGTAACCTGGCAACCCATCTGCTCGAAAAAAGTAGCAGCAAAACTGCCCGCCACACCGTTAGCAGTATCAATAACAATATTCATTGGACGGGCAAGCAGCACATTACCTGTTATCTTGGTAATATATTCTTCCATGATATTAAATTGTTCCAGCTTGCCGGCAGTACCATTTTGTTCAGCCGGGGTAGGCCCAGCCTGCTCAGGAGACAGTATCCGTTCCTTCAGTTTTTCCAGACGTTCCTGACCATAACAATGACCACCCAATAGTATTTTCATACCATTATAATCACCAGGATTATGACTGGCCGTAATTATCAGGCCATTACCATCCGTTTTAGTCAGTGCAGCAAAATAGAGAACCGGACTGGTTACCATACCTATATCCAGAACCTGTAAACCACATTCAACCAGGGTATCTGTTACAACTTTATGCAGTTCAGGGCTGCTGTTACGTCCGTCACGGGCTACAGAGATAGTGCTTTGCTTAAGCTCATTCATTTCCCTGGCAATAGCCATAGCTATTTCCCGGAAAATTTCAGAGTTAATATATTCACCATATTCGCCGCGAATATCATAAGCACGGAAAATCCTGTTCAGGATAAGTGTCAGGTATTCTCTATCTACAGTATTTTCTTCATCCACCTTGATCCCTGATGCAGGGGCTGGAGTCGATGGAATATAGTCTTCATCAATGGATTTTTGTTTATCCGTTTTATCCGCTTGCTTAATGTCTGCATCACCCGTCTCAGAATTTTTAACTAACCTGGTCACCAGGCGAACCAGCATAACAATTGAGCTGACCAGGCATACCGTACCCAGTATTAACAGCAGCAATGGCAGCCATAACTGTTGCGGACTCAGTTCAGTCTGCTGTTGCGCCGGCCATAACTTTATCAGCCATTGAGTTGGTCTGATTTTGTGTGACACGGATACTGACAGCGATTTAAGTGAAGAATCACCTTTGTGCGCCAGTACCATTGACCGGCCTGAAAAACGCTGAATAATCTCAACATAGCCAGTTGAATATTTAAATTCCTTGATCAGTTCTTTTACAAACAGTGGTGACATACTGGCGTAAATATAACCGATGTTTACTGTCTTATTCGCATCAACATCCTGGTAGCTGACTTTACGTATAATAACCAGACGTGCATTTTTAGTATTGGCACGATGAACTTCTATTTTTATATCATTATTCTTCTTTCTGGAATTTTTAAGTTCCTCGAGTAAACCCAGTACAGCATAGCCCATATCCGGCTTATCAATAATCATTTCTTCACTGTAGTTTTCGGGGATAATTTCAATAACAGCCTGATATCCCAGCAGGGCTGCCAGTTCAGTTTGCAGAACACTCTGCCAGGACGGGTCATTAAAATTTTTGATATATTCTGCATCCTTAAGAATATAATTAAAGTTTTCTATCTTATCTCTTAGTATAAATTCAGCCTGCTCCAGCAGATTATTTAACTCTTTTTCTGCATTGGCTTTAACCTGTTTCTGAAAGTTGTTTTCTACACTGGTTTTGGTAACAGAAGCTGCATAAAACAATCCCAGGGCCAGAATAAGAAACAAAACCATAACTGCCGCCAGACGCAGAATTTTTTTCTGTTTATCATCCAGTTTTCTGGCAGACCTATCCCTGTTGTTCTTTTTTTTATTTTTCTTCCCTTTTTTCAGGCGTTTTTCTTCCAGTTCTTCCTTGCGCTTTGCTGCTTTTTCTTTCTGGATCATCTCCTGAATTTTTTCTTTTGTGTCACTCATATAATTGTTCCGCTCAATTTATCTGGCTGTATGACTGGTTTTCTAAATTAACCACTTGTTAATTATTGCTCTATATTATCCCGTTAACGGCTCTTAATCTGCTAATGGCTTCCAGTATGCCCAAAACCACCTTCTCCACGCTGACTTTGATCAAAGGAATCAACAATTTTTAACTGCGCCTGCACAACCGGAACAAAAACCAGCTGGGCTATACGTTCACCCGGTTTAATGGTAAAAGCGCTATTACCTCGGTTCCAGCAGGATACAAATAGCTGTCCCTGATAATCTGAATCAATCAACCCCACCAGATTACCCAGAACAATGCCGTGTTTATGTCCAAGTCCGGAGCGTGGCAGGATCATGGCTGCCATATTATTATTAGCAATATGAATCGCCAGCCCGGTAGGAATTAACAGTGTTTCACCCGGTAATAATTCGTGATCTTTATCAAGTATAGCCCGTAAATCCATTCCTGCAGAACCATCCGTTGCATATTCCGGTAATGGGAATTCGGTGCCGACTCTGGGGTCAAGAATTTTTACATCCACTTCATTCATAATCTATTTCCAGTCCTTGTTTTTATTGCTTCTTATTATTGCGGTTTTCATATTGCAGAACAATTTCTTTTATCAGCTCTCTAGCCAGCTGCTGCTTAGTAGTTTCAGGCAATATTTTTTGCTCAATACCTGCACCAGAATTTTTGCAAAATAACACAAGTTCATTAGTATCACGGTCAAACCCTATGCTTCGCCCTGTATTATCACTGCCCACCCGGTTGGCGGCAATCATATCCAGTTTTTTTCTGTTCAGTTTATCCAGAGCGTACTTTTCCAGCTCTGTGGTTTCGGCTGCAAAGCCAATAGTAAAAAGTTTTTCATTATGAGAGGATACATCTGCCAGGATGTCAGGATTTTTTATCAGTTTTATAGTCATAGTATCCTGAGATTTTTTAATTTTCTGACTTTTGGTTTCTACCGGCCGATAGTCCGCCACTGCCGCCGTGGCAATAAAAATATCTATATTATCCAGCTGTTCAAATACCCTTTTATACATCTGCACGGCACTGCGGACTTTATAACAATTCACCCGCTCCGGTACATCCAGTAGCACCGGGCCGCTGACCAGGGTCACTTCAGCACCCGCTTCAGAAGCCGCCCGTGCAATCGCATAGCCCATTTTACCACTGCTGCGATTGCTAATATAACGAACCGGATCAATATCCTCTATGGTTGGGCCTGCGGTAATCAGCAGTTTTTTACCCTTTAGCTGACCGGACAGGACCTGCTGCTCTTTTAACTGCTGTAATTGCTGTTCACAGAACTGCATGATACTTTCAGGCTCTTCCATGCGCCCAGGTCCATTATCCCCACAGGCCTGCTCTCCCCGGGCCGGGCCAATCAGACTGATAGATGGCCGCCCCTTGAAGCGCTTAATGTTTTCCTGGTTGACCTCACTACGCCACATCTGCTGATTCATGGCCGGGGCTATAATAAGCGGAGCCGCACTGGCCAGACAAACCGTTGTCAGCAAATTATCAGCCACTCCCTGGCTGATTTTAGCAATGGTATTAGCCGTTGCCGGTGCTATCAGAATTAAATCCGCCCAGCGGGCCAGCTCAATATGCCCCATACCGGCTTCAGCGGCTTTATCAAATAAGTCACTGCGTACCGGATTAGATGACAGAGCCTGAAAGGTCATGGGAGCTACAAACTGTTCCGCTGACGGGGTCATGACTACCTGTACCTGAGCACCCGCTTTAATCAGCAGGCGTAATAATTCTACAGCCTTGTAGGCGGCAACCCCCCCGCAAATCCCTAAAATAATTTTTTTATCCTGGAAAAGTGACATAGCTTACTATTCTACCGATTAGTAAGTACTTACCGCAATATATATTCCCCTCTGTAGACGGATAATTTTTCAGACTATGACCTGTGTCAGAAAATACCGGCACACTACTCCATTGTTTTTTTATAAAATAAACAAACCATCATCTGCATAAGGATTTGCTATGTCTATTACTAACTGGCCTAAGGCCGAACGTCCCCGGGAAAAATTACTCCAGCGCGGTGCGGCAGCACTCAGTGATGCTGAATTGCTGGCCATTTTTTTACGCACCGGCACCCGGGGGATGAGCGCCATTGATCTGGCCTGTCATCTGCTCAATGAATTTTCATCTCTGCGCAATTTGTTTGCGGCTGATCTGGAAACATTTTCCCGGGCTAAAGGCGTCGGTACTGCCAAATATGTGCAGTTACAGGCGGTACTGGAAATGTCACAGCGCTACCTGGCAGAAACCATCAGCCGACAGGATACTATCAGCAGTCCGCAGGATACCCGACTGTATTTAAAAAGTCGTTTGAGGCATAAGCCGCATGAAGTCTTTGCCGCCCTGTTTCTGGATAACCGCCACCAGGTCATTAAATTTGAAGAACTGTTTCAGGGTACTATTGACGGAGCCTCGGTATATCCCCGGGAGGTCGTCAAAAAAGCTCTGCAGTATAATGCCGCGGCAATGATTGTAGCTCATAACCATCCCTCCGGAATTGCAGAACCCAGCCTGGCAGATGAAAGCATTACCCGCCGCCTGAAGGAGGCTCTGGGTCTGGTGGATATCCGGCTGCTGGATCATCTGGTCATTGGTGATGATGAAATTGTTTCTCTGGCAGAACGCGGTATTATTTGACAGTTTTTCATTTCTGGCAAATACTGTAAATAATACGACTATTTCATTATTCCCTCACTCAGTGGAGACAAAATTATGAATTCTTTTAAATGGATAAAATTTTTCAGCATCGGTATTGTGTTATCTTTAAGCGCCTGCAGCGATGAGCCTGAATGGGTCAGCATTTATAATGAATGTAAAGAGCAGATTCAGGCCAGTATTGATGAAATAAAACAGTCACCTGATGCTCCACAAGCCATGGGTAACATGATGCAGAGTTTCGGCATGAGTGCCTGTGAAATGATAAAAAGCACCTGTGAACAGGATCCCAAAGGTGCCGCCTGTCAATCTATTGTTAATAGTCACAAAGAACAAAAATAAGTCTATATTGCATCTGAAGCCTGGGCTCTGACCAAAATAACAGTCGGCAGAATGGGTATACTGCTATTCATCCTGGTAGTAATAATCATATTTATCCAGCACCGAACTCATAAAACTCCAGGCTTCGTTATAAGACAGGCCGCTGTCATCGGGAATAATAATTTTGACATACAATTTGTCTTTATAGCGGTCTTTTAAAGCACTGAGCTTTTTATGCATAGCGGCCTCAGAAATCGTCTGGTAAGGATCATTATCTGACTCCCGGAACTGGATATGAGGTTTACCGGCCTGCTTTTCATAACGCACTTCCACCACGTACTTGCCAATCGCTGAACGGGATGGCTTGATAAGCTTGTTATACTTGTCTTCCAGCTCTTTATAATCACCCACCAGTACCGAGTGCTGTTGCTGAACTTCAGCAATCCGGCGTTCATAACGACTGATGCTGTCCTGGTATTGCTGGTTCTGCTGATTCAGTTTCAGCAATTCCTGTTCACGGTTGTGTAATTGTACCATCTGTGTCTGTAATTCCTTATCTCGTTGAGACAGGGCTATGGCTTTAACTTCCAGTTTAGTGTTAAGAGAATCCATGGTGCTTTCAAGTTGCGCCAGGCGCTGCTGAACCTTTTGTAACTCGGTATCTCTTGCTGTAATAGTGCGTTCCAGCTTACGCTTTTGATCTTTTAAACGGGTTAAACTCTGATCCTGTTCCACAATCAGCTTATCACGTTCCGAGGCGCTTTCTCTGGCCTGCATTAATTGCAGACGCAGCATGGACAGTTCACTTTGAGTCTGGGTCAGGCGTTCTTCCAGGGTGGCTTTTTCCTGGGATGTTTTCTGAAAGACTTCGGAGGTTCGTCGCTCTGCTTCAAGTGATTCCTGCAGTTTACGCATTATTTCCTGGCGTTTATTAAGGCTGGCTTCAAGCTCCTGGGAGGTTTTTTGCTGCGCGACCATACTGGCTTTTAAACGCTGAGATATTTTCTGCTCCACCTCAATACGGGTTTTAAGCTCATCAACCAGTTCCCAGTTCTTAACAATTAAAATACTGGTAGTGATTAAAAAAATCATCACGACTACGGTCATAATATCTGTAAAAGACGGCCAGAAAGAATCTTCCACCAGGTGCTGATGGTTCTGTCTGAGATCAATAAAGCCGTCATTCATAGCAGCTTACTCACTCTCAGGAGGGGTTCTGATTAGAGGGATGGTGAGGGTGGTCTTCCGGCAGGCGGAAGCCCAGCCGCAGCAGTTCCTTAATTTCACTGAGGTCTTCTGACATACCGCTGACCCTGTCATCAAACTGAGAGGTGATCTCATTAACTTTAGAACCCATTTCCAGATACTGCTGCTGGGACAACTGCATATTAGCCGCAGTATGGCGCAGAGATTTAATGAGTTCTGCCAGCTGATGCACCATATTCTCACTCTGGTGGGAGAAACGCGGCATAAGATGCTGAGTCGTCACCTGCTCAATGGCACTGAACAGGTTAGTCTGGACATCGGTCAGTTTCAGATAAAAATAACCAAAGAACATATAACAAACGATAGCTGTTGTTGTCGTTGACAGTGCGGTAGACATACCGTGAATCACCTGCCCCATACTACTAACGCCATTATTTTCCATTAAGCTGGAAGCCCCCATCAGGGCAATCGATAATGAAATAATGGTACCGAATACCCCCGTAAGAATAAGAACATTGGAGACAAAACGAGGCAAACTCAAACGGGTACTTTCAGAAGCGACCATGGCCGCCGCAAGTGCACTTTGATTAACCGGTGCATGCTGACGGTAAATATCCTTCATGGTCGCATAGCGATGGGCAATCAGGCTTTTCTCATAAATATCCTTGACCGGATTAGCACTTTCCTTATGCAGATTAACAATAAATTTGCCCAGCGCCCTTTCCTCACGCCAGTAAAACAATAAGGACGATACCTGTTTGGCCATACCCAGCAGGAATAAGCCGAGAATAAAGCCATTAATAAAATAACCGGTATTGGTTAACTGATTTTTAAGATAGACATTCTGGATATAATCAAACTGAAAGTAGATCAGTACTACCAGTAAAAGAGACAGAATAATCAGACGCAGAAGGATATTAAAGCTATAGCTGGATTTAAAGTGTATCATAAACAGATAATAAACTAATATAGATCAGCTTAGAATTAGGGTTTATACCTATGAACTGTACCTATAAGAAGGTAACGTGGGCAGGATGCCCACGCTCCGGTACAGTGTTATAAATAAAGGCTACAAATAAAAGCTATTTAAAAACTTCATTATTCTGCCGTTGACGGCGGATCTGTTCTTCAAAAAAGTGTCTATAATAAAACAGTGCACTGACACCATTGGCCCGTACATCCACTACTTTCCAGCCGTTTCTGGTTTTCAGAAACTTAAAGTCCGCATGCACAACCGTGCCGTCTTCCTGCAGAATCCTGGCTGACGCCATAGCTTCATTCTCACTGGTACGACGAGAGCGGAAATTTTCTACCACGGGCGGATAATTACGGAAATTACTTAATTTCTGTACAAAGGTAGTAATAAACAGTTCCTTGAAAATCTGGGTAAACTGCTTTTGCTGTTGCGGATTCATGGTTTTGTAATAACGTCCGGCTACCCAGCGGGCCATATATTCAAAATCAAAATGCGGGGCAATTTCCCGGTTAAGAAAGTCAGTGATCTGCTCCAGCGAAGCCGGCTGGGGCGTGGACAGAAAATCAATCACCTTATTTATAGACTCTTCAAGTAATACGACCGGTGACTTACTGGTAACTACCGGCACCGGCAGGCTTTTCGGACGATAATGCTGAGCATAATACTTACCTGGATTCATGGGATACTGATAAGTCGCTGCCTCCTCACCACGTAAATCATGCACAATAACCCGCGCCTGCACTGCCACTGTATTCGCCAGCAATACCAGTGCTGCGCCCCCTAAAAGCGATGTTTTTAATAATTTCATTGACCTTCCTTTCTGGTTTTTTAATATTTTTATTTTTGTCTTAAGATAAACCAAAAACAGAGATTGCACCATAGTTATTTTGTTAATTTAATAAAGACTATTCTGACTGTTTGAGCATAACTATCCACAGATAGCGGATTTTTTAATTTTTCCAATAAAAAACTTGCCTCTTAGGGCAATATTGCGTAAAATCTCGCCTCTTATTCGCGCAAGTCGTTACAATTTCAACGGCCTGTGTTGCAAAAAGACCAGAAAGTAAAATATTTTGTCTTTTTAGTTGGTCTTTTTAATTGAAAGTTAAGATTTAAGCGATTTATTGGAGAGCATCAATGTCTAAGGTATGTCAGGTTACAGGCAAGCGCCCTGTTACGGGAAACCATGTTTCTCATGCCAACAACAAAGTTAAACGCCGTTTTTTACCTAACCTTCATACCCATCGTTTCTGGGTTGAAAGTGAAAACCGTTTTGTAAAATTACGTGTTACAGCCAGCGGTATGCGTACCATTGACAAGCGCGGCATCGATACAGTTCTGGCCGAAATGCGTGCCAGAGGCGAAAAGGTCTAGGAGAATACCATGCGTGATAAAATTAAATTAGTATCTTCAGAAGGTACCGGTCATTATTATACAACGACCAAAAACAAGCGCACCATGCCTGAAAAGCTGGAAATGAAAAAGTACGATCCGGTTGTTCGCAAGCATGTTATGTATAAAGAAGCCAAAATCAAGTAATCTGGCTCAAGGCTGTTCGTTTTTTAGCTAAAATGTCTATTTAACAGGTTCGCCGATACTCGCTTAAAAAAAGCCCTGTACCGTTAAAACGGACAGGGCTTTTTTTGTACTTAAAACAGAAATAGCCTATATTTCCCCAATGAATATTAAAAATATTGATCACATTGTTCTGACGGTACGCGATCTCGAAGCCTCTATTGCATTTTATACCGCAATACTTGGTATGCAGGCTGAAACCTTTGGCAATAACCGGGTTGCTCTGAAATTCGGCCAGCAAAAAATCAACCTGCATCAATATGGCCATGAATTTGAACCTAAAGCAGAACAGCCAACACCCGGCTCGGCTGATTTATGCTTTATTATTAACAATGATCTGCAACAGGCTATGGATGAAGTAAAAAGCCAGGGAATAAACATTATTAAAGGGCCGGTACAGCGAACGGGCGCTGCTGGAAAAATTACCTCCTTTTATTTCAGAGATCCTGACAGCAATTTAATTGAAGTTGCAGTTTATTAATAAACTCTAATATTAACACACATATCTATTCATAAATCATTTACCTTCCTAATTCCTGGGGCTCTATAATTCGGTAAACCTGCCATGCCGGTTGTTCATAAGGGTGTTCCTTCAGCAGGGTTTCTACCACTGTTTTGATGTGTTCATCAGCACAGACCATTTCTACCCGGAACTCCTCAAGCTGTTCCAGCCTGGCCTGTTTGCCTATAGCCGGATGGCTGCCTGCCAGCGGTCTGAACTGACCGGTTCCCAGTACCTGCCAGCAGGCCTGATCATAGTGGCCGACTTTTCCGGCACCCTGGGAAAATAAAGCCTGTTTGACCCGTTCATGATCCGCGGGCGGAATATAATAAATCAGTGCATACATTATGCTTAATTATTCCCTGTTCAGTTTCAGATTACCTACTTTATCAACCATACAATGCCAGTAAGGGGCCAGCCAGGTAGTAGAAACCTGTTCCACTATCAGGGCAGGCCCATTAATTTGCTGCCCGGCCAGCAGAGTTTCTCTCTGAAAAACCGGTACGGGCTGTTCTACACCGTATACAGAGCGATGTGCAATGGCTTCAGGTGCAGCAAGAGATGATTCTAATTCCGGTAACTGCACGGGAACCGAGCTGGCACTGACCTTAATACGTACATTAACCAGTTCCACCGGCTGCTGGTGCTGATGCCCGTATCGTTTCTGATGCAGTTTATGAAAGTCAGCTAATGCCTGCTCCAAATTATGCCAGACAACATTCAGGGTATAAGACTGCCCCAGGTAACGTAAATCAACTGAGGCCTGGATATTAATCTTCTCCGGAGCAACACCTTCCGCTATCAATTCTTCACACCCTTTTTGTTCCAGCATATGTAATTGCTGATAAATTTCAGCCTCCTGTGAATGTTCCGGAACCATATTAATGGTATGGGATAATTCCCTGCTGCGCGGTGCCACCACCATGCCAAAAGCCGATAACACGCCTGCATAGACCGGTACCAGAGCCTGTGTCATTTGCAGATTTTCAGCCAGCGCACAGACATGTAACGCACCGGCGCCGCCAAAAGGCACCAGCGTCAGGGTTTTGGGATCAACGCCGCGTTGAATAGACATCACCCTTAAAGCCCGGCTCATATGCTCATTAGCCACCTGCAGGATCCCCAGCGCTGTTTGCTGCAGGGCATCTTTTTCAGTCCAGCCCAGTTGTTCTGCCAGACTGCCTGTCACTTTTTCAGACGCATCAATATCCAGCGACATACTGCCGCCGAGAAAATCAGCAGAAGACAGGCGTCCCAGCACCAGATTAGCATCGGTTACCGTAGCCTGTGTTCCGCCCTTGCCGTAACAGGCCGGCCCCGGACTGGCTCCAGCAGATTCCGGCCCTACCTGTAGTACACCGCCGTCATCCACCCGGGCAATCGAGCCGCCACCTGCGCCAATAGTATGCATATCCACCATGGATACGGCCACAGGGTAATCACCAATATGCCCCTCATTAGTTAATTGCAGTTCACCTTCAATTAATGCCACATCAGTAGAGGTTCCCCCCATATCAAAGGTCAGCAGGCGGGTACTTTGTTTTCCATCAGATTTATCATTAGAGAATGCCGACACAGTCTCAGCAATAAATTTGGCTCCGGCCAGCCCGCCGGCAGGCCCGGATAACAGCATACGCACGGCATGCTCTGCTGCTCCTGAGGCCGCAATAGTACCGCCTGAACTTTGCATAACCGTCAGAACAGCGGGTTTAGTACAGGTTTCCAGACGTTGCAGATACCCCTGCACCAGGGGCCCAACCCAGGCATTCAGCCAGGTGGCAATACCCCGTTCATATTCTTTATATTCCGGCAGAACATCAGAGGAGCGGGAGATAAAAAGATCCGGAAAATATACCTTAAGATAATCTTCAATCCGGCACTCATCCTCATTATTTAAAAAGGAAAATAACAGATTAATTGCTACAGCATCGGGCTGGTGCTGCTCAATAAAGGCCTTTAATGCTTCCAGTTCTGAATGATCCAGCAACTGCAGAATATTACCCTGAGCATCTACCCGGCTGCTGACTTCAAAACAGAGTTCCCGGGGAACCGGCGGCAGCACGGGTTCCGGAGTCAGATTATAGAGTTCTTTACGTGCCTGCCGGCCGATTGTCAGGACATCTGCCAGACCTTTATTGCTAATATAAAGTGTTTTAACCCCTTTTTTCTCCAGTACGGCATTCGTGGCCACAGTAGAACCATGCACAATGGACAGACCATCCAGGTTATTATCCAGTCCCATTTCAGTAATGCCCTGTAAAATGGCCTGTTCGGGGGCATGGGGAGTGGACAGGACTTTATGAATTTTTAACCGTCCCTGCTGGTAATAAACAAAATCCGTAAAGGTACCACCGGTATCTACACCTAAAATTCGCCGGGTTTGTGATCTGGTATGACTGGCAGACAAATTAGTTTCTCGCATTAATATTGAAACCTGAATAAAACATTTTAAAGAGTAATAAAACTAAAATACAGTGCTTTGAGAACAGTGCATAAACGTACACTATTAAACTGTGCTAGAATATTATTTTTATCCAGATAATAATAACACCTACAGGATAATCACCACCTTAAATGGACAACGAAGTTCTTATTGAAGTCAGTCATCTGTCCCGGTTTTATCCGGGTAAACATGGTATTGAAGAACGCCATGATCATGTTGTGGCGGTCGATAATATCAGCTTTACTTTACAGCGCGGCGAAATACTGGGCTTTCTGGGACCCAACGGTGCCGGCAAATCCACTACCATGAAAATGCTGACCGGCAATCTGGCACCCAGCGAAGGCCGTATTAAAATCGGCGGATTTGATTTAATGGATGATCCTGTGGCGGCCAAGGCACTGGTCGGCTACCTGCCCGATACTCCGCCTTTATACAAGGAACTTACCGTTGATGAATACCTGTTTTACTGTGCCCGCCTGAACCGCGTGGCCAGAAAAGGCCTGAAGCGTGCCGTACAACACAGTAAGGAACGCTGTGGCCTGACCGAACACGGTAAACGGGTGATCAATAATTTATCCAAGGGCTATCAGCAGCGGGTCGGCATTGCCCAAGCTATTATTCATGCACCGGATATTGTTATTCTCGATGAACCAACGGTGGGTCTGGATCCTATCCAGATGATTGAAATCCGCAAACTGATCCGGGAGCTGGGGGAAAACCACAGCGTTATGCTGTCCAGCCATATTCTGCCGGAAATTCAGACTGTGTGTGATAATGTGCAGATCATTAACCAGGGCAGACTGGTCTTTAATGCCCCGATAGAACAGCTTAACCAGCAGATGAACACTCAGGTATTACGTATGCGCTGCAGCAGGACAGTGGATAGGAAGCAACTGGAAAAGCTGGACGGTATTCAGGCAATTGAACAGGATGGAGAAAGCTGGCTGATTGAAGGCCGGACAGAAAGCACGGACAGTATTCCGGATACTGTCGGCATACCCGACAGCCCCCCCAACAACACAGTACAATTATCACAGCAGCTCGTTGAACTGTCCTGCCAAAATCACTGGGGGCTGTATGAGCTCAGCCCTGTCAGACGCTCACTGGAAGATATATTTATGAGCCTGACCTGTACTGAGCCGGAGCTGACAGAACTCAGCAATAATAAGAGTAATGATCATAAGGGTACTGAACAGAAAGCCAGGCAGGGAACAGACCATGATTAAAATCATTGCACTGCGTGAACTAAAAAGCCTGTTCCTGTCTCCTCTGGCCTGGACCATGCTGGCCATTACCCAGTTTATTTTATGTTACCAGTTCCTGGCACAACTGGAGACTTACCTGCAGATACAGTCCAAACTTTCCGTTCTGGAAAATTCTCCGGGCATTACGGATCTGGTTATTGCTCCCCTGCTGGGCGGTGCGGCCATTGTACTGCTGCTGATCATTCCTCTGCTGACCATGCGTTCTATCAGTGAGGAACAGAAAAATCAGACCCTGCCTTTACTGTTCAGTGCACCAGTATCCATGTCCCAGATTATTCTGGGTAAATACCTGGGTATTCTTGGCTTTCTGCTGATTTTAATTGCCATGATCAGCCTGATGCCTTTATCTCTGTTACTGGGTGCCAGCATTGATCTGGGACAAATGTCAGCGGCACTCCTGGGACTGTGCCTGATAGTGGCCGCTTTTACCGCGGCCGGTATTTATATTTCTACTCTGACCCGTCAGCCGGCTATTGCGGCAGTGGGCAGTTTTGGTTTATTGCTGTTTTTATGGGTTATCAACTGGGCCGGCACCAGCGCCGATACCAGTATTGAAGGGCAGAATATTCTGGCCTGGTTTTCTTTACTTAATCATTTTGAACCCCTGCTTAAAGGTGTGTTTTCCACGGCAGATGTTGTTTATTATCTGCTGTTTATCTGGTTATTTCTGGTCATGAGCATCCGCCGTCTGGACCGACTGCGTCTGCCGCATTAAACAGGTTAACCAATATGCAGATCACCCGCCAATCTACCCGCAATCTGAAACTGCAGCGCTGGCTGTTCAAGCTGCTGTTTCTTGCCATGCTCGGCCTGCTGGCTTACCTGAGTAATCTATATGTTTATCAGGCAGACTGGACCGTAAACGGCCAGAACTCACTGAATGAAGTCAGCATACAGTTACTGCAGACACTGGACGGCCCGGTAGAGCTGGTTTCCTATACCAGTAATCCACGTATCCGCAAATCAGTACAGGAACTGGTGCAGCGTTATCAGCGCTATAAACCCGATATGAGTCTCAGATTTGTGGATCCCAATGCCGATCCGGAAAGTATTCGGGCACTGAATATCAGCGTAGACGGGGAAATGATTATTCAATATCAGGGCCGCAGTGAAAACCTGACTGAATTATCCGAACAGAAGCTCACCAATACCCTGCACCGTCTGGTTCGCTCCAGAGTCCGAAAACTGGTCTTTATCGAAGGCCATGGTGAACGCAGCCCGGTTCGTCAGGCCAATTTTGATTTATCGACCTTTGCCAGGCATCTTAAAAAACAGGGCTTTACCCTGGAAACGCTTAACCTGGCCCGCAGTATGCGGATACCGGAAAATATTTCGGTACTGGTCATTGCCGGTCCACAGGCGGCTTTTTTACCCGGCGAAGTACGCTTGCTTATTGATTATGTTAAAGCCGGGGGTAATCTTCTGTGGCTGGGTGAACCGCTGAATATTGAAAAGAATTTCCCCATGCACGGCCTGCTGCCGCTGTCTGAATTACTGGGTATTGAGTTTCTGGATGGTGTCGTGGTCGATCCCACCACGGAACGATACGGTATTACCCGCCCGGATTATGCCATTATAACGGAATACCCTGAACACCCTATTAACCAGGATTTTTCCACCGTCACCCTGTTCCCACAGGCGGCTGGAATTGAACGTCTGCCGGCATTTATAGACGATGTACGCAATGCAGATGAGACCGGTGCCGATATACCCTCTGACCAGGAAGATGACAGCTCGACTTCCCTGAATTCCAATTTTACTATGCTGCCTTTTCTGGTGACTGTAGAACGCAGCTGGATTGAAACCTCTCCTATCCGTGATCAGGTACAGTATAGTGACTTACTGGATATCAGAGGGTCGGTGACCATCGGCATGATTTTAACCCGGCCGCTGAATAATGGCAGTGATGCCTCACAACAGGACGAACATGAACCCGCTAATGAAGTCCCAGGCCGGGAACAGCGCATAATTGTACTGGGTGATGGTGATTTTCTATCCAATACTTTTCTTGGTAATGCCGGCAACCTGACCCTGGGTCTGAATATTATGAACTGGCTCAGCCATGATGACCATTTTATTGCCATCCCGACCCAGATAAAAAATGATATTATTCTGGATCTGTCCACTGAGCAGTTATCCCTGCTGGGCAGTTTTTTCCTGTTAGTGGTGCCGGGAATACTGGTTATTAGCGGTACCCTGATCTGGTTCAGAAGGCGCAGACGCTAATGAATAATGATGCACGTAATAATGCCCGGCTGGCTGTTATCGTTCTGTTGCTGGCTTTAATTGCCTGGTATAAGCCGGGGCTGAAACAATATCAGTATCAATATCTGAGTTCACTTAATCCTGAACAGGTACAGACCATTGTGATAGAACGCCAGGGTATTGAGTCGGTGCGCCTGACTAAACAGGGACAGCACTGGATGATGCAGAGTCCTTATCCATTACCGGCCAACCCCCTGCGTGTTAAGACTGTACTGGCACTGGCGACCAAACGCAGTTATTCCAGTTTTGATGTGCCGGACAGTGAGCTAAAAAAATATGCCCTGGACAAACCAAAGCTCAGCGTCTGGCTGGATAATAACCGTTTTGACCTGGGCAGCGAAGCACCTCTGAACGGCCAGCGTTACGCCATGAATATCCAGGACAATATTCACAATGGCAAAAACACTATCCATCTGATTAATGGAGCCGTTTATTATCAGTTGCGGGCACCGGTTGACAGCTTTATTTCATCCTCATTATTGCCGCCGGATGCAGACCTTGAGCAAATTCAATGGGCTGCTTACTCACTGGTACTTAAAAACGGCCAGTGGCAACTTAAAACCAGCCGGGAAAATGCCGGTATACAACCTGACAGCGTTGTCCAGTTAATTCATAACTGGCAGACAATACTGGCCTCCAGAGTAGAAACCCGTCTTAAAGTCGATCCTGACACCCTGAGTACCCAAACGGCTGCAAAGACCATCACAATACGCTATAAACTGAACAACAGGGAACAGACTATTTCTTACCATATTATTCAGGAAGACAGTCAGATTAAATTATTACGTCAGGATCTGTCTATTGCCTGGTGGGTAACGCCGCAGCAGCTAAAACGTCTGACTGAGTTTATTCCAGTCACCAAAACCACAAAATCATCACAATAATGACTTTTTCTGTGAATGATTTAATATTTTCAACCCCTTAAACTTGATTTGTAGAAATTACCTGACTATTATGCCTGTTATAAAGCTAAAATAATGACTCAGTATAATATGCATGACATAAGATAATAGCCAAATCATCTGAGACGTTACCAAACAATTATAAAGTGGGGATTACCATGAAAACGCTTGTTAAAACCACCCTCAGCGCAGCCCTGTTGAGCCTGCTCATCACTCTGGCACCTAACAGCTTTGCTGCAGATTATTATGACGAAAGTTATCAGGATCGAGAAGCCGATATGATTGCTGACCTGGTACTGGCACGTCCTCTGGGTGTGGTTGGTTCAGCCGTTGGCGGTGCCCTGCATTTTGTCGGCCTGCTGTTCAGTGTCCCCGGCGAAAACTTTGATGAATCCGCTGAAGTTCTGGTGGAAGCACCATTGAACTATACCTTTAACCGTCCGCTGGGTCATTTCCCTGAAGACGAAGACAGATAATCAGATTCATACTGGTGCAAACAGAAGTGCATTGACCATTAGCCCTATACATTTCTGTTTATAACACCTGAATAAGTCACTTTTTTGTATTAAAGTCTGTATATAATGCCAGAACTCCCCGAAGTTGAAACCACCTTACGGGGCGTTTCCGCACATATTCTTAATACTGAAATCCTGCAGGTTAATATCCGCAACCCGAACCTGCGCTGGCCGATCCCCGCTCAATTACCCCAATCTCTTAAACAACAGCAATTTATCCAGATCCGGCGTCGCGCAAAATATCTGTTACTAATCACTGTACGCGGAACATTAATTATTCACCTGGGCATGTCCGGCAGCCTGCGCATTGTGCCTCATAATACGGCTTATGAGAAACATGAGCACTTTGAACTGTGCTTTACCAATGGCAAGGCTCTGCGCCTGACCGATCCACGCCGTTTCGGTGCCGTATTGTGGACTGAAGACCCTGTTGAAAAACACGCCTTACTGGCTCACCTTGGGCCTGAACCTTTATCTCCTGAATTTAATGCCGATTATTTATTTCAGCTCTCCAGGGGCAGAAAAGTTAATATCAAGCAGTTTATTATGGACAGTAAGGTAGTGGTCGGCATTGGTAATATTTACGCCAATGAAGCTCTGTTTGCCAGCGGCATTAACCCGAAACGAGCAGCAGGAAAGGTCAGCAAGGCCCGTTACGAACGATTATGCCACAATGCCCGAAAAATTCTTAAAGAAGCCATCCGCCAGGGCGGTACAACACTAAAGGATTTTACCGGCGGTGACGGCAAGCCGGGCTATTTCAAACAGGAATTACAGGTCTATGGACGCAAAAACCGGCCCTGTATCCAGTGCGGCCAGGCTCTTAAAGAAATTCGTCTGAATAACCGCAGTACGGTTTATTGCACCCATTGCCAGAAATAAGTTAACTACTCTTTTAACTTTGCTTTCAACTGTGTTTTCAAGAGCGCATTTTCCTCTTCAAGCTGTTTAATTTTTTCACTTTGTTCCTGGGCATTATCTTCCAGTCCGGTAATACAGCCCATCAGTTCCTTGCTTTCCTGGGCAAAGCGGGCAATCATATCATCCCGTTCTTTCTGGGACAGTCCTGTATCGGTTTCTGATTCTGCTCCACCCTGCTGTTCCAGCTGTTTTTCCAGGCGGGTTACTTCGGCCGTTAATGTCTGTATTTCCATATCCATGGTTTCAAGACACAGTTCAGCATCTTTTAACTGACGGGCATAGGTTTCCACCCCAGCCTGCAGCGTCTGCAGATCGGCAGGAGCTCCATCTTTAGTGGACAAACTGCTCTGTAACTTCCAGATTTCTTCAAACTGCTGGGCAATTTTACTTTTAAGACGGTTAATTTCATCTTTACGTTCACTGATCAACACATCACTATAATCCATGCTGTCAGTTACACTTTGGTGATGCTGCTCTTTATCCATACCCAGCAACTGCCCCATGCCGATATAATGAGTTTTGTTTTTCTCAATAATGGCCATAATAGCTGCGGAGTTTTCACTGCCGTCTGCAAGTTCCGCAATTTTCTGGTTCAGCTGTTCTATTTCGGCAATCTGTTCTGCCATGTTTTTCTGTAAATTAAAATACAGCTGTTTAAATTGCTCAAGATTCTCAATTCGCTGCTGTAAATCTTCTGATGGCTCTGCTTCAGCAGCATCCATGGAAGCATTCTGTGCTGCCAGAGCAGGTTGCAGAAAATTCTGTATCAGGGGCATCAGTTCATTTTTAATTTTTTCCCAGGCCGCTTCCGGTTCATTACTGTTCTCCAGAGCCGTCAGTTCAGCACTGAGCATCTGAAACCCGGTAATAAGGATAAACTGTTCAATGGAAGGTTTAGATTCCAGCCCTTCTTCAAGTGAGTCATTAATTTCTCCTCCGGCCTGCTGCTGATATTCTGCTCTGACATGGTCAATCATAGCCCGGATTAATTCCTGCACTCTTTCCTGTGACTGTTCATCCTCATGTTCTTTTATTTTTTTCTTGAGCTTCTTTATCAGCTCTTTCAGATAAAGAGAATATTCCTTAAGATTTTTTCGATCCCTGAGCACAAATACAATGACAGCCACCAGCGCACCTATCAGTACCAGGGTGATTTCCCCAATCAGGGTCCAGTAAGCCGGAGGTATGCCCATTTCGTATAATGTCTCATTATTATCAGGAGGGTATTAAACCTAAATAAAAATTCAGGTTTAATTAAGAATAGTCAAGCATAGCCTATTATTCAAGGTCACTGATTTTTCAGAAACTATCTTTATCAGCTACTTTTGTATATGATTTCTAATTCTTTTAATAAGTTACGTTTGTAAGTGGTGAACAGTTAAGATGTTTGATGAAGTTAAAGAATATTACGGCAAAATCCTGCAGTCTTCCGGTGATTTAAAAACCGATGCCTGCTGTACCGATACCGATTTGCCGGATCACATAAAACAGGCTATGAGCAGGATCCATCCCGAAGTAGCAGCCCGCTATTACGGCTGCGGCCTGGTTCGCCCCCAGCAGCTGGAAGGCATGAAAATACTGGATCTGGGCAGCGGTTCCGGTCGTGACTGTTATATTCTGGCACAACTGGTGGGCGAGAATGGTTTTGTACTGGGTGTGGATATGACCGATGAGCAGCTGGCCATCGCCAATCAATACATCGATTACCACACTAAAGCCTTTGGCTATAAAAAACCCAATATGGCATTTAAAAAAGGTTATATTGAACGTCTGGATGAACTGGAACTGGAAGACAATAGTTTTGATATTATTGTTTCTAATTGTGTCATTAATTTATCTCCGGATAAAGAATCAGTATTAAAAGAAGCCTGGCGGGTATTAAAACCCGGCGGCGAACTCTATTTTTCAGATGTTTACAGTGATAAACGGATACCTGAACATCTGATTAAAGACCCTGTTCTATATGGCGAATGTCTTAGCGGTGCTCTGTACTGGAATGACTTTCAGAATCTGGCCAAAAAATGCGGCTTTCTGGATCCACGACTGGTGGAAGACAGGCCCCTGAAGATCGATAATATGAATATTGAAAAGCTGATTGGTCATATTAATTTCTATTCCGCCACTTACCGTTTGTTTAAACTGGATGGCCTGGAACCGGCCTGTGAGGATTACGGTCAATGCGTGGTCTATAAAGGCACTATTCCACATCATGAAGAGCTTTTTATACTGGATAAGCACCATGCCATAGAAACCGGTCGACACTTCCCGGTCTGTGGTAATACCTGGCGAATGCTGCAGGACAGCCGTTTTAAACCTCACTTTGAATTTTATGGTGATATGAACAAACACTTTGGTATTTTTGCCGGCTGCGGTACTACTCTGCCCTTTGATACTGATACCACCGTTCATCCCGACAGCAGCGGCTGCTGTTAGCTTTTTTCTGGATCTGGGCTATTATTAAAACTGTCAGCACCGACTGCATCGTTTCTTACAATACAAAAATTTTAATACAGGTTACAAACTGCACTTTATATGTTTAAAAATTTTCTTTCCATAAAGTGTACGGCCTATGGCAAAACCGATACCGGCCGTGCCCGTAATCACAATGAAGACAATATCAGTCTTGATAATAAGCACCATCTGTATATTGTTGCCGATGGTATGGGCGGCCACCAGGCAGGCGAGGTGGCCAGCAAAATGGCTATTAAAACCATTGAAACCGCCTTACTTAACCATCAGGCCGACCCGAATGCGGATGATGTTGAGTTTCCTGAAGTACAGACTGTCACCCAGGCTATAGAAGACACCAATATCGGCATTAATCAGTCCAATAAAGACCGTGGACTGCTGGAAGGCAAGGGTATGGGCACCACCGTGGTAGGCTGCTGGTATTTACCGCGCGCCAAAATGTCCATTATATTCAGTGTCGGCGACAGCCGAGCCTATAGTTTTTACAAAGACAGCCTGAACCAGATCACCACCGATCATTCCCTGCTGCAGTTATGGAAAGACAAATGTTTTGAAGGCGATGAACCACCCGCCAATGTACTGACCAAAGCCCTGGGGCCCTATCCTGATGTTGCCCCTGATATCCTGCTCTACCCGGCTAAAAAAGGCGAACTGATTATCCTCTGCTCAGACGGACTGACCACCATGGTGGATGACAGTGAAATTGCAGCGACTATTGCCCAGTTTCAGAACAGCCCCGAGAAAATTCCTGAACAGCTGATTATTAAAGCCAACCAGGGCGGCGGGGAAGACAATATTTCAGTTGTAACAATTGTTTTCGGTTAAGATTGTTTTCAGTTAAGTCTGAAATTTTTTCACCAGGGCTTCCGACGCCAGATACTTCAGTTTCTGCACCAGTTTTAGCTGGCTGGGTTTAATATTTAATTCTCCGGTTTTAAAACGATCGCCGTAAAACAGGCCAATGGGTTTATTTTTCAGCATTACCGGCAGGACAATAAAGGTTTCTGCTTCCACTATCTGCTGATACCATGGAGGAATTTTTTTGATAATTTTGGGAGCAGTGGAATCGGCTATAAAAATATCCATGCCTTTTTCCAGGGCCAGGTGAAACACATCGGGTTTGTATTTCAGAGTAAATCGAAACTGACTCAAAAATGCATTATTAAGACCATGGGCAAATTTACCTTCCATGATTTTCTGCCGGGTATTGACCATACACATAACGGAATGATCAAACTCAAAAGCATCATTCATTACGTCCAGACAGAGTTTAAAAATATTAGTCACACTATAATCTATACTTAACAGTGCACTGATGTTATTAATACCATTATTAAGAATATCTTCTACCGGTAGTCGAATATCCGGCTGCACTTGATGGTCTGCAGTTTTTTCTGCCGGTTCAATCACTATGGTCTTTTCAGTATCTGCCTCAACAACCGATTTTTCGGCTGACTGCGCCTGGGTTTCATTTTCCAGCCCCTGAATAATGGCCGATTTGGACATATTGATATTTAAAATGGAGTTTAAATCCACCAGATCTACCTTGGCCTGGTCTGCCAGTCCGGTCAGATCACGGTCTTTCAAATTCAGTTGCGGAGTATATTCACGCCAGAGTTTTACGGCACGCAGACGCCATTGCCCATCATCCTCTTTTTCTATCAACTGTGTCAGTTCATTGGACAGTGAACTGATGGCGTGCATTTTTTCTTCCTGATTGAGCTGCAGACGCCGACTGTTTGTCTTTGTGTCATACGGCATAATGGTATTAACTATATAGTGGGGCAGTTCCCACTCCCGGGCTATGGCATTACCTAGCTGGTTATAACCGATCCCCAGAATTTTTGTGGAGGCCTCCTCATCACTCAGATTTTCATTGTTAACCAGAGCTTCAATTTCCAGATACTCTTCATTAAAATAAAAAATAGATAATAATTTACCCAGGTTATGAAAAATTCCGCTTAAAAAAACTTCCTCAAGGTTTTTTAATTGAGATTTTTCAGCCAGGTTTTTGGCAAATACTCCGCTGTACAGACAGGACACCACCTGATCCCGTAACTGTTTGGCCTGGGACTTATCATGCAGGTGATCAATTAAAATCAGGCTGACCGCTATGGAGCGGATAGCATCAAAACCCAGCAGCATCACGGCATGAGAAATGGTTTTTACCTCACCACCGCTGCGGCGGTAATAAGCGGAATTAACGATTTTAAGAATTTTATTGGTCAGGGAAAAATCTTCTACAATGGCATCGGCCAGTTCATCAAAGCCTTTATCATCCTGGTCGATAATGGTATTAATTTTAAACAGTGATTCGGAAAGTGCCGGAAAATCTTTTTTTCGTTTCATGCGTCTGAGCAGAAACTCAATGGTGGCATCCATTTTTTTACTGGAGCCAGTAACTTTACTGGTATTACGCTCAATATACTCATCAATGGCTGCATTAAACTCAATGGCACTCTGGTAACGGTTATCCGGTTTTTTATCAATGGCTTTTAATAAGATACTTTCAAATGCCGCGTCAATATCATTATTTAATTTTGATGGTGGTGCCAGTTTATCCTTTAATACACTCTGAATGATCTGCCTGATATTAGTACCCTTATAGGCGGACTTTCCCGTCAGCATCTCATAAAGAATAATACCCAGTGCATAAGAGTCATTACTGGTGGTAATAAGCTGTTCTTTAATATATTCAGGAGGCATATAACGGGGCGTTCCGAAAAAGCCATTACTTCTGGTTTTCTGTTCGGACATGACGCGGGCAATACCAAAGTCCATGACTTTAGGAACATTCTCATCATTAATCAGAATATTGGCTGGCTTCAGATCACAATGGATTATATTTTTTCGGGCGGCTTCACTCATGGCTTCCAGCACCGGTTTTATTAATTCAAGTGCCTGTTTAACCGTCATGGCACCGGACTTTTTCATCCGCTCTGATAATAACTGGCCACTGACGTATTCAAAAACCAGGTAGGGTTGTTGCTGTTCATCCTCACCGGCTTCATAAATGGAGACAATATTGGGATGAACCATTTTACTGATGGTTCGGGCTTCTTTTAACAGCAGGTCTTTGGTATTAAAGTCATGTTCGGCATTCAGATGTAATGACTTAATCGCCACATTTCTTTGCAAAACCGGATCGATAGCCAGATGCACCACACCCTGTGTACCTCGTCCCAGTTCCCTGATTAAATTAAAACGCCCGATTTTTTCTATCACTTAGTCCTGCTACTCTTTGTTAGTAACTATTCAGACTATCTGAATAATTTCCTTTTTATAATTTTATATTTTCTTAATCCCGTCTTTAAAATATAGCGAAGATAAATTAATTGTCAAAAATCCTTGCCTGTTATATTAATCTTCTGCATGATAAATAGTCTGTCTCAATCTACTGATAATACATTTATGACTTATATTAATAAATTTAATCCAGAAGCTGGTTTTAACACAGAGGAACGCTGTCATATTAATGAGCTATTAAATACTTCGGAACAAGCAGAATGTTCTATTGCCCAGGCGACCGTTGCTCCGGGAGTGACCACACAACTGCATGCTGTTAAAGACACTATTGAACGCTATGTTATCCTGAAGGGCAGGGGACAGGTTTACATCAATCATAAAGCAGCAGAAAACGTTCTGCCGGGTGATACGGTGATTATTCCAGCCGGCATTGCTCAAAAAATTGCCAATACCGGAACAGAGGAACTGGTATTTTTATGTATCTGCACCCCACGTTTTGAACAGAAAAATTACCTTAAACTGGAATAACTCACCATGCCCGAATCTTATCAGCCTGTCTCCTGCCAGCTTCATAGTGAACTGGAGTTAATAATAATGCATAAACAGACTATCCAGCTCCAGCTAAAGTCTCAATCCGGCTCCAGAATAGAAACCGTTATACCTTACGATATTATCAGCCGTTCCGATACTGGTGAATTTTTGCTTGCCTATAATAAAGAGCAGAAAAAAGTTGAGTTTCGGCTGGATCAGATCATCAGTTTTAAACCCTTCTCTGTCTAACTAACAAATATCAATCTGCTAGTTTGATACACTATTATTCAAACACTGAACCTGTCAGTTTACAGATTGGAGCAGTCTTGATAATTTTGTAACCTGGGGAAACAGTAATTAACCTGAACTCTGGATTAGAAATAAAAGATAATATTTCTAAGACAAACAAAAAGCCGCCGGGATTGCTCCGGGCGGCTTTTCTGGGAAGCTAAAAATAATGGTTTAAGCAGAAGCAGCTTCCGCTTTTCTGTCATACCATTTTTTAACTTCTTCATCCCAGCCATCCATACGTACGTATGAACACTGACGCGGCTCACTGACCATATTGGGATCCAGGTCTATACCTAAACCTTCCAGGTAGTTAACCAGACCGATACGTTCAATCATTTCACCGGTACGTTCGTGTTCCAGAGCGTTTTCTGCAAAGAAATCAATCATTTCACCAGTCAGTTCAACCAGTGCTTCGATTTGCTCCATGGTATCCACTTTCATAAATGGAACAACCACAGTACCCATCATGTCACCAATCTTCAGAGTACGCTTACCGCCAATAAGAATGGTTACACCAGTGTCATCACCAGGTGCCAGGGCTTTAGTCATAACATTGATACAATGCATACAACGAACACATTCTTTATTGTTGATGGTCACTGTATTGTCATCGTTCAGTTTAATGGCATTGGAAGGACAACGGTCAGTGACATTGTCGATAACGTAGTCACGGCCCTTGGCTTCTACAAACTTTTTAACTTCTTCCTGATCCACTTTCATGTCATCACGCCATGTACCAATCACGGCCATATCAGCACGTTCAATGGCATTGGTACAGTCATTCGGACAACCGGATACTTTAATCTTCCACTTGTAGGGCAGGGCCGGTCTGTGCAGATCATCCTGGAATTCATTAACCAGGTGACGCATTAAACCGTGTTCGTTTGTACATGAATGTTCACAACGGGCCGCACCGACACAGGCCATTGCTGTACGAACACAGGGACCGGCACCACCAAGATCCCAGCCGTAAGCGTTGATCTTGTCAAAGAAAGGCTGCATTTCGTCGGTCGTCGAACCAATAAACATAATGTTACCGGTCTGACCATGGAAAGTCTGCAGGCCTGAACCGTGCTGTTCCCAGTCATCCGCCAGTTTGTTCAGAATATCAGCAGTGTAGAAGTTACCCGCCGGTGGCTGAACACGTACAGTGTGAAATTCTTTGGACTCAGGGAAATGCTCAGCCACTTCAGAAAAACGAGGAATAATACCGCCACCGTAACCAAATACAGATACGGTACCGCCTTTCCACCAGCCCATACGGGTTTCATAAGAATGTTCCAGCTGACCCAGCAGGCCATTAACCATGTGGTTAATACGCTCATTCGGATGGTCATCTCTTAAACGCTTAATGCCGCTGATAAAACTTGGCCATTCACCGTTTTCCAGCTCATCCAGCATGGGAGTTTCGTAAATTTTAACTTTTGACATAGCAAAGTCTCCTTCCAGCTATCTGTCTAAACATTGTCTAAGTATATGGTTTTAGACTAAAAACAAATAACCTTATATAAAATATGGTTATAAAACAAAGAGTTATTGTGATCATTTAAATTTATTTTGGTATAAAAGTCAAGATTTTATTGATCTGGATCAACAAAACAAGAGGGCCATTTCTATATGGTGAGCATGTTTACGGTCCCTGATCCGTTTCAGACTTTAAACTGGCCGACAATATGTTCCAGTTTTTCTGAGGACTGCTCAAGGTTCTGACCCAGATCAGCGGCCTCATTAGCATTTTTATTATTTTTATCCGTAATAGTTTTAATGCTTTGCAGGGTATTTTTTATGGTTTCAACCAGTTGCAGCTGCCGCTCTGACTGTTCCGCAATGGTTTTATTCATACTGAACAGACCATTGACGGCTTCGGTAATATGCTGCAGTGCCGTACCAGCCTCACCAGCCTGTTCTATGGTTTCCTGCACCTGTTGCTTACCAACCTCCATCTGACTGATGACCGCATGGCTGGCAGACTGCAATTGTTCAATCATCTGCTGGATCTTATCGGTCGATTCCTGGGTCTGGTTGGCCAGTGTCCGTACTTCATCGGCCACCACAGCAAAGCCACGTCCCTGCTCACCGGCACGGGCCGCTTCAATAGCGGCGTTTAAAGCCAGCAGATTGGTCTGCTCAGCAATACCCTTGATCACACCGACAATAGAACTGATATCTGTTACACTTCTGGCTACTTTGGACGTGGCTTCAGAGGCACTGGTAACAGCTCCGGAGACCTGGTTAATTTTACTAATGGATAAATTAACGACATTACAGCCTTTCTGGGCGGATTCACTGGTGTCTTCAGCGACATCAGCCGCCTGGTTAATATTATCCGTAACATGCCCCACCGCCTCAACCATTTGATTGATGGCCTGGTCCACAACCGTGATCTGATCTTGCTGCTGAAGCATAAACTGGCTGCCTAATCTGGATATTTCTGCCATTTTTTCTGCCGCCTGGGTACTGCTCAGGGATACATGACTGGCATCGGCAATAATATTCTGAAATTTTTCCAGCATACTGTTAAATGCCTGCGCCAGATGATTAAGTTCCAGCACATGGCTTGATGCAACCCGTTTGCGGAGATCGGAATTCTGTTCAATATCCTGAACAACTGCAATCATATTTGCGAGGGGTTTATTTATACTGCGAGCAAGAGAAAGCATAATTATGATTGAAACAATTAAAATTATGACTAATGGTGGTAAAATATCATGTAAAACATCTTTCCATAACTGTTTAATTTCTGAAATATCCTGCACCATCCATAATTCACCACCACCTTTATTCTGTAAGGGTAATACCAGGTATAACAGCCCCTTATCAAAATCAATATAATGATTATCCTGCAACTGCTCGGCAGCAGGTTTCTGATACTTATTTTTCAGCTGTGCAGCCCGTTGCTTTTGTTGTTTATAAACATTTATTTCTGCACTAAGTCTGGCCTTTATTTTTTCCAGCCTGGATCTTTTTTTATGTTCAGGGGGAAGTTTTGCCAGAGTCGTTTCAATTCTACTTAATTTTGACTGGCGGGATGATAAATAATCGTCCGCGTACGAGGTACGGTAAAGTTTACCGGTCTGGGCATCGTATATGGCAGTGAATGGCGTATTCTGCAAATCGGTTTTGCCACTCACTGAAAAAAATTCTATAGCCTTATTGGCCCTGAACAGGTTCAGGGCTTCAGCATCCTGAATATTGGCATAATTGCCTCCGCCCACTGAGCGGGTCATCAGGTTTAAAATAGGCTGTGCCGATACTTTGGCCAGTTCAACCCGGTTGGCTATGGCCTTATCAATATCACTATAATAACGCACGACACCCTGTAAAATTCCAACCACCAGTAGAATAATAATCGGGACTATGGTTACCGCTTTATTAATGGATATGAATTGCTTAAAGGCCACAGCTTATCTCCTTAAAATTTG
>Ga0256832_1000259_pt1 | contig 33413 bp, 56 predicted proteins | sample 134614metaG_FD_190534 | JGI IMG/M metagenome (GOLD analysis project Ga0256832, IMG submission 190534) | Hydrothermal vent microbial communities from Lau Basin, Pacific Ocean - 134-614 | ecosystem: Environmental > Aquatic > Marine > Hydrothermal vents | place: Pacific Ocean: Lau Basin | collected...
CGGATGGCGTAGCGAGGATCCCGGTAAGCGAGATCGCGGCCTACTGCGATCTGGTGAAAATCCATGATCTGGAGGAGCGGGTGGATATGCTCCGCTGGATCCTGACCATCGAGAACGCGGCGCGGGAAGACTGATGGCTGAAAGCCGGCTAAATGTGATCATTGACCCGAAGGGCGCCAGAACCGGCGCCTCGGAGGTCAATCGCGCTCTCGGATCCATGCGATCCAATGCCTCCCGCGCGCTCAACGCCATGCGCTCAGGCTTCTCGAAGCTGCGCAGCGTACTGTTCAATTTCAAGACCCTGATCGCCGGCATCGGCGGCGGCCTGCTCATCAAGTCGTTTATCGACGCGGCTGCGACGACCGAGCAGTTCCAGGTGCGCCTGCAGGTGTTGCTCGGCTCGATGAAGGAAGGCAAGGCCCTGTTCAGGGACATGGCCGATTTTGCCTCACGCGTCCCGTTCGAGTTCGAGAACATCATGGAGGCCGCAACGTCCCTGGCCGGAGTTCTCGAAGGCGGGCGCAAGGAGATCGCCAGGTACATGCCGCTGATCGGCGATCTGGCCGCCGCCTCCGGGCTCGACATCAAGACCGTGACCGAGCAGGTGATCCGTATGTTCTCGGCAGGCGCAGGAGCTGCCGATCTGTTCCGTGAGCGCGGCATTCTGGCCATGCTTGGCTTCCAGTCCGGGGTGTCCTACACAGCCGAGGAAACCAAGAAGATCCTGATCCAGGCCTGGGAGGAGCCGGCATCGAAGTTCCGCGGCGCGACCGACCTGCTCGCCAAGACGTGGGCCGGCGGTATGTCCATGCTCAAGGACAAGTGGTTTGCCTTCCGTAATGACATCATGGAGGGCGGCCTGTTTAACTACCTGAAGGCGCTCACCGGCGTGATCAACAAGGAGCTCGTCGGCGCCATGGGCAATTCCAAGGAAGCCGGAAAGAAGCTGGCGACCACGCTGATCAATGGCTTCGAGAACGTGACCATCGCCGCTGCCGGCGCCGTTGACAAGATCGAAGGCATGTTTTCCGGGATCACTGGAATCATTGAGAAGACCGAGAATTTCTTTACCGCCTGGAGTGGTGGCGGCGAGCTCATCGGGGCGGCCATTGCAGAAATACAGAATGGGGCGCTCAAGCTGTCCGACGTTCTGGCAATGACCCCGGAGGAGTTGGGGAAGGCGCTCGCCGACCTCAACGTCAAGATCGACGGATATGACGCGGCCATCGGCAAGCTATCCCCGCGCCAGATCGCATGGCAAAAGAAATTGCAGGAAATTCGCAAGGAGTTCAAAGAGTTACAGAATGGGCTTGATGGCACGAGCAGCAAGGTCGAGACCTTCCGCAAGGGGGCCGCAGAAGCCGCGGACAGCACCAAGACCTGGTCGCAGGCCATGCGCAAATTGAACAACGAGCTGTTCCAGCCCGAGATCCAGGAATCCAAGGCCTTCGACGACTACGCCAACAAGCTGAACATGCTCGCGCAAATGTACGGCACGACTTCAGAGAAATATCAGGAGGCCGTGGATCGCCTGACAGAGAAATACCTGCAGCTCGAGAACGTGGCTTCCGGCTCGACCGCAAGAGCCAAGGCCGAGATCGGCGATATGCGCGACGTGTTCGTCGAAAAGATGGATGACATGGAAATGGCTGTGCGCGGCTGGGGCAACGATTTTACCAACAAGCTGACCGATGTCGTCATGATCGGCAAGGCGAATTTCTCCGATCTCGCCAACAGCATCATCCGCGACATGATCCGCATGTATATCCAGGCGCAGATCACGTTGCCGCTGATGAAGGCGATCAGCGCCTATGCCGGAACCGCTGGCACAGCCTTCCGCTACGACACCAACATGGGTTCGCAGCAGACACAGATGCTGGCGCAACAGGATGCCGGGCTCTATCACGGCGGTGGCATAGTCGGTTCTGATTCGCCGGCCTCGCGCCGCTTGTTCCCGGCCGGCCTGTTTGCCTCGGCGCAGCGGTTCCACAGCGGCCTGTTGCCAAACGAGTTCCCGGCGGTGCTGCAAAAGGGCGAAGCCGTGCTGACCCCAGGGCAGCTCCGCGCCGTGGCCGGTGCCGGCAAAACCAATGTCACGATCAACGTCATCGAGGGCCGTGGGACACAAGTCGAGGTCCAGCAGGGCCAGGACGAAAACGGCGATCTCACCATCGACATCATTACCGAGAGCATTGAGGCAAGGATGGGCCGCAATATCCAGCGCGGCGACGGTCTGGCGCCGGTGCTGGAATCCACCTATAACCTGAACCGTGGACAGAGGGCGCTGCGCTGATGGCTGATTATCCGTCCACTCTGCCGCCACCGCAAAAACCGGGATACGGGATCGCTCCGAATGCGGCGTTCCGGCGCACCAACATGGAGGCAGGGCCTGCGCGCCAGCGGCAGTTCTACACACAGCCGACGCACGGATATAAATTTGTCGCGCAATACACGGACGCAGAGTTCGATATTTTCCAGAAGTGGTATCGAGACAACAACGAGGGCTCGATCTGGTTCAATATCACGCTCATCAATGGGGCCGGCGTGGTGTCGCATGAAGCGCGATTCACGCAGCCGTATCAGGCCAATTTGATCGGCCACGACTTGTGGCATGTGCAAATGAACCTCGAGGTCAGAAATGTCCCTTACACACCCTGATATACACACACACCGGCATGAGGGCGGAATGATGCCAGAGCGAGTCACGACCTGGATCGAGCTGTTTTTTATTGCATTGATGCTCGCGGCTGGCGGATTGGGCGGCGTCAGCGGTGCGGCCTATGCGGCACTCAAGGGGCGCAAGATTGGGCCGTGGCTGGTGGCGGCCTATTTCATGATCGGGCTGTTGTTCTCTGCGGCATTCTATGTTCTTGAGGGTCGTCTATTCACAATCACCATGCGCAACGATATGGACATGCTCGCCACCGGGATTCTGGTCGGTTTCACCGGGGCGATCATGCTGTCCTTCACTAAGCTGTCGGCGCGATTCATCCTGCGCCAGTTCGGTTTTGATGTGAAGGTCGAGGTTACACGCATCGACAAGAGCAAGCGCGATGGATGAACGATTGTCAGAGAATTTCTACCTGTCCGAGTTCCAGGTTTCGGAGGTCGCGGCGCGGCGCGGGATCGATATGTCAATCCCTGTCGGATCGCCAGTGTATTACAACATCAAGCGGCTGGTGAGCGAGGTTTTGCAGCCGGCCCGCGACGCCGTCGGGCTGCCATTCGTGATCACGTCAGGGTATCGGCCTCAGAAGCTCAATCGGATCATCGGTGGGGCCACGACGAGCCAGCACACGGTCGGCGAAGCGGCGGATATTGTCGTTCCTGGGCTATCGCCGTATGAGGTTTGCCGAGCCATCGTCGACGCCGGTATCCCGTTTGACCAGCTCATCCATGAGTTCGGGCGCTGGACTCATGTTTCAACCAGGCGAATCGGCGCGCGGCCTCGAGGCCAGACGCTGACGAGCATGAAGCGGCGCACTCTTGGGATCCGGCGTACAATTTATGTTCCTGGCATTCAGGAGGTGACAGCATGACAGAATACATATCCCCGCAGGAAATCGTGGCGCTCATCGTCATGCTAGGTATCACGCTCGGCTCCACCGAGCTGCTCAAACGCCTGATGCGCCGCGCCGGCCCAGGCCTATGGCATGACAGCTGGCCACCGCGCGCCGTGGCCGTGGCCATCGGCACATTCACCGGCGTCGGCGTCTGGCCGCTGGATAGCCAGGTCGATCCGCTGTTTGCCGGCCTGTTCGTCGGCCTCACGGCGCCCACACTCTACCGGGTCGGCGTAGCCATCATCGCCCGCCGCTATCCCGGCGTGGCAGCGGCCATCACTGGCAAGCAGGACCTTGGGGGCGACAATGCTGGGCCGTATTAAAAACTACCTGGCCGCAGGCCTGGCCGTACTGGCCGCCGTGCTGTTCGCGCTGCTCAAGGGCGCCCAGGCCGCCCGCGCCCGCGACCATGCCGCGCAGGCCGAAGCCTCGCGCAAGCAGCAGGGCCGGCTGGCTCGCGCCTACGCTGATGGCGAGGCAGAATTCAAGCGGAGGATCGACCATGCGAAAGCCACTCGGGCTCTTCGCGGCCGCTTTACTCGCCAGTAGCTGCTGCACACAACCGACTGGCCAGGCAACGATCCCGGTGCCGCCGCGCCCGGCGCTGCCGACCCTGACGCCGGAACAGGACGCCGCTATCCCGGATCCGATCTACGAGATCCTGGACGAACGCGAGGAGACGCTACAGGCACACATCGACAGACTGATCGGGCTCATCAAGGCCCATAACGAGGAGAGCGACAAATGACCGAGCAAGCCGAACCCAAGAAACTGAAGGAGTACCGCGAGATCGTGTGTTCCGATCCCGGCAAGGACGGCAAGGTGACGTGGACCGTCCGCTGGTATCTGGACGACGGCGGCAAATACCGAATCCACGAGCAGACCGGCATTGCCGGCAGCAAGGCAGAGGCCCTCGCCGCCGGCCGGCTCATCGACAAGCCTGCGCAATAGGAGGATATAGTTATGGTATGGGCATTTGACGACACGCTGCGCAACAACCGACTCGACCAAATCACGGCCGATATCGACGCCGGTGGCGCAGCAGGGTTCATCCGTCTGTACGACGGCACGCAGCCTGCGAAGGGCGGTGCTGCAACCACGTTGCTCGCCGAGGGGACGCTTTCCTATCCATCCTTTCCGGCGGCATCCGGTGGATCGATGAGCGCTAACTCCATCACCGGCGATTCCAGCGCCAACGCAACTGGCACGGCTACCTGGTGCCGTATCGTGGACAGTACCGGCGCTTTTGTAATGGATGGTACTGTTGGGCTTGTTGGTTCCGGTGCCGACGCCGAGATCGACAACACGTCCATCGTCGCCGGCCAGCAGGTGAATTTCAATTCGTTCACGCTGACAGAAGGCAACGTCTAATGATGGCGGTCAACAAATCCAGCAAAAATTGATTTGCAATGGCCTCTATCACATCAGCCGCGTCCGGTAACTGGTCGTCCACCGCAACATGGGTGGGCGGCGTGGTGCCGGGCGCGGGTGATGATGTCACTATTGATGCCGGACACACTGTTACTGTAGACACTGCAACAACCGTTGGTGTAAGTGGTGCTGCCGGGACAGTTGCAATTCAAATCCTGAGCGGAGCTGGCGGTCTAACAATTAACGCTGCTCTTGAGATTCGTGGCGATTTGATATTCGAGCGCGGCACCACACTTGATCAGAACGCGGATATTACCATTCGCGGCGCGTCAGGCGTCGAATACCAGATCCAAGCCTCTACAACTGGCACCGGAACCGCCACATGGAACGCCGGGGTATCCGGCCCGGTTGCGGTGCGCTCAGACTTCACGGATGGCGGTCTGCCGGGTTATATCCAGATGATGCTGGGAGGTCTTGCCTATGTAGAGGTCAACTGGCAAGACATGAGTCTTTACGACACCGGATCCAGCTCTCGCGAGGCATTGCGATGGGTTGACTGGGATTACAATAATTTCGTTTGGCTGGGAGGCATGGCCATCCGCTGCGGACAGCTGTATTTCCCGCTCGCCAGGACTTCGTCAAACTGGCAGATCGAGAATGTCGATATCCGCGACCCGGCAAATACCGCGTTCATCAACGCTTCGTGGAGCGGAACACCTACCGGCACACGACGCGTCCAGAACTGTACGGCATACGATTCGTCTGGCCGACAAATGCAGCTTCAGATATACGGCCCTGATCCGGTTTACAACAATAATGTTTTTGTCGATGTGAACTGTCAGACCACGACGGTCACAGGCAAGCAGTTCACATATAACTTTTTTGTTTTTCAGCTGTCCACCGGGACGCTTAGCATTGCGGGTGATTCAAACGCGCTGGTCGATAATAATGTCTTTTATGCACATGCTGATAATCCACACCATGTCTCGGAGTCGTCGTCTGCATCATTATCCATCAACAATTATACGAATAATATATTCGATGGCGATGGGTATGTAGGATCGGATTTTGGTGACTGCATCATTCCGACGGGTGAGGTGTCGGTACGCAACAACATCAACATCAATGATGCCGGCACATTGGTTGCGTTGCTCAATACAGCGGCGATTGCAGATATTGAAAATAACACGGTTGATGGTTCCCAATGGGTAAATGTCGGGGAGTCAGCAGGTGCGGCGACACAACTGCGGAATGTTCGCAGTAATTTATTTACCAATGAATTAAGGGGACTGCGCCAAGATACGGCATTCGTTACACAAACGGCATTTGCTCTGAATAACAACGGCTTCTGGAATATGACAGACGCCACTAACCTGGATAATGGAGGGAATAATAGTTATCTCGGCGCAGAGACTTATGCTGCTTGGAGCTCTTCCGCCACTTATCCAAGCACTGGGTTTGGCGATGCAGACGTTTATGCTGATCCGGGATACCAAGATGGAACACGCACTCTGGCAACATGGGATGCCGCGAACGGAGGCGCTGGAACAATCACGAGTGTGATCGCTGAGATCGTCAAACTGAACGGGCGCGACACTGCTGGAAATTCGGCTACCTTCAACTCGAACTATTCGATATCCAGCGCACAAACATACATCAGGTATGGATACACCCCGACCAACTCGGCCTTGGCGGGGGCGGGATATGGGGGGAGCGATATTGGGGCGTTAGCGGTTCAAACGGCATCTGCAGCAAACGTATCAATTGACTCGACGCTTGATGATGTCGGCGGCCAGATTGCGGCAACGATTCAAGCTAATGCGTCCGTTAATTCAACGCTTGATGGCGCTACCGGCCAGGTACAGGCATCCGTTCAGGCAGACGCCTCTATCAATTCCACACTCGGTGGTGCTGCCGGCACAATAGCCGCATCGGTTATCGTCGCCGCATCCATCGCCGCAACACTGGGCGGCGTTTCCGGGCAGGTCAACGCCTCGGCACCGGCTGCGGCAACCATCGCGGCCACGCTGGAAGGTGCGCAGGGCCAGGTGGCAGCCACAGCGCCAGCCGCAGCCGATATTTCTGCCCAGTTGGCCGGGGCATCCGGTCAGGTCCAGGCCACGGCGCCAGCCGCCGCGAGCGTCGCATCGCAGCTCGCCGGGGCTTCCGGCACGCTGAACATTACGACTTCTAGCGATCACAACGTCACCATTTCGGCGACGACGGAAGACGCGTCCGGGCAGGTGTCCGCGGCAGTCATTGCCGCAGCATCCATCAGCGCCACAATCGAGGATGCAGCCGGAACAGTCTCGGTCACGGCCCCGGCGGCTGCCACGATTGCTGCCCAGGTCGAGGACGTCGCCGGCACACTGTCAGTCAGCTCGTCGTTCAATGTCAGCATCTCGGCGACGCTGGAAGGTGTGGCGGGACAGGCGACAGCCGCGGTTCCGGTGGTTGCGTCAATTTCCTCGACGCTGGAAGATGCTGCAGGATCCGTCTCCGTGTCGATCCCGGTGGCGGCGGTATATACTACAGAGCAGATCACCATCACGGCGGAATACCGGACTGCCAAGATACCGGCAGAGCGCCGGACCATCAAAATCTGAGGTGAAACATGGCGCAAACAAAATGGCGGGAGGGGCTGGTCTACGAACTGGATCCCGATGATGCGATCCTGGTGGAGTTCGACTGGTCGGACTGGCTGGCCGAGGTCGGCGGAGACACTATTGCCGACGCCATCGAAACCGCCGCTACACCGCTGCGCGCCACCGGCGAGAGCATCGTTGGCGGTACGGCTGTGCGCTATCTGCTCGACTGGTCTGCGGCCCCAACCGAAGGCAATCTCTACGCCTTCTCGGTCCAGATCGTCACCGCCGGCAACCAGAAAAAGACTCGGTCGATCAATATCAAGGCGGTCAGCGGCTAATGGCAAACGACCGGCTCTCACAAGCACTGAAGGAAGCCTACGCTGCAGCCCCGGCAGGCGAGGTGGCGCTCAATACCATCGAAATCTGGCATCCTTCATTCACGACGCCAATCCGTGTTGTCAATGATTACAACGACTTAACGGCCAGAATCGAGGCCACGGCGCCACGCGACGCCTCGACGGATCAGCTATTCGTGAGCTACCCGTTCCGATTCCAGCCGCCGCCACAAGCCGAGCGTGGCCTCCCGGAGGCCATTCTCGAGATCGACAACGTCACCCGAGAGATCACCGGCTACCTCGAAGATGCGGTGATGGACCCGCAGCCCATTGAGGTGATCTGGCGTCCCTATCTGTCCACCGCGCCATTGTCAGGCCCGCAAATGGACCCGCCGCTACTGCTGCACATGACCGACATTACGGTCGATGCGTTCCGCATTCAGGGGCGGTGCACGTTCGCCAATTTCACGCAACGGTCGTTTCCGTCCGAGCTTTACAAGATCGACGATTTCCCTGGGCTGATGCAATGATCTCGCTCACCAACAAAGGCGACCGGCGTCCAGGTACCTGGTACAAGATCCGCGTCGGCGGCGACTGGGGGGCGAATATCTTTTGCCCGTCATGCGGCGGCGGTGGGCATGTCGGACCGGATAATGGCTATCAGATTGGTCGAGACCCAGGCGGGCGGCCAGGATTTGTCACACCAACGTGGACGTGCACCTGCGGCCAGTCTGGTGATCTCATGTTGGCGGGATGGCGATGAGTCATTGGGCAGAGCAATACATCGGGATCCCCTGGCAGGCCGGAGGCCGCGGGCCGGATGCCTATGACTGCTGGGGGCTGCTGCTGCATGTCATGCGCCGACATTACGGGCGCAGCATCCAGGATTGCAATGTTTCCGAAATCGAGGCCGGAGAGCTGCGCCGCCTGGCCGGCGAATGGCGTCCGGTCGATGCTCCGCGCGATGGCGACGGAGTCAAGATGGGGTCTGCCGAGCGGCTGCACGTCGGCGTCTATGTCAACCAGAACGGCGGGGCCGTGCTGCATTGCGCAGAACGGTATGGCGTCATCCTGACGCAAGTTTCGGCCTTGCGGTCGATGGGCTTCTCGCCTGTCACTTATTACCGTTGGCAAGGGCTATGACCGCAAACGTCATCCAGATTGCCGATCCGTTCCGGCCCACGCTTGGCCGGATCATCAATCCGGTGGACGAGCCGATGACCGTCCGCGAATGGATGGTGGACAACGATTTCGACCCGGATTGCGCGCCGACCATTTGCTTGTTCAATGGCGATCCCCTGCTGCGCGCCGAATGGGAGACGACCACAATCCAGGACGACGACGTCGTCCAGCTCATCCGCCTGCCACAAGGCGGCGGGCAGGGCTCGAACCCGATGCGCGTGGTTCTGATGGTCGCGGTGATGGTTGCGGCCTACTATACCGGAGGCGCGGCGGCTGCAGCCTATGGATCGGCGGCAGGATATGCTGCCCAGGCCGCCGTCATCATCGTCGGCACCATGATGGTCAATGCGATGATCCCGCCGCCGTCCGCAAAGCCGCAGGAGGACTCGAGCACCTTCAATGCCAGCCCGACCTATTCGCTGATCGCCAGGGCCAACCGCAACCGGATCAATTCGCCCATCCCGGTACTCTATGGCCGGCATGTCATTTACCCTGACTATGCCGCCCAGCCGTACACGGAATACAACAACAACGATCAATACCTGTTCGCGCTGTTCTGCCTCGGCCATGGCGAATATGATGTCGAAGCTATCCGCATCGACGACACCGCAGCCGCCGACAAGAGCGGCGGATCGCTGGCGCCGACTGGCAATTTCGAGGGTTTCGAGTATGAGCTGATCGACGATGGCAGCGCCCCGAGTCTATTCCCGAGCATTGTCAACAACTCAATCGAGGTGACCGGACAGGAGCTGGATTATCAGCCTGGTGGGTCGTCGGTTATCATCGGACCATTCGTCGCCAGTCCGGCAGGTTCGACTGTCAACTACATCGGCGTGGATATCGTCCTGCCGCGCGGCCTCGGCTATTACAACGACGATGGCACGAAGTCATCGCGCAGCCTGACGGTTCTTTTCGAGGCGCGGCAAATCGACGATGCCGGCGCGCCGATTGGATCGTTCTTCGCGCTCGGCACGGAGACCATCACCGCCTCATCCTTTTCGCCGATCCGCCGATCCTTCCGGTATGCCGTGACCAGCGCGCGCTATGAGGTCCGCGCCAGCCGCACGACGGTCAAGGAATCATCGGATCGCTATGCCGGATCTGTCTTCTGGACCGCCATGCGCGGCTACCAGCCTGAGACCAAGATCTACCCAGGCAAAACCATCATGGCTGTGCGGATCAAGGCCTCCAATCAGCTCAACGGCGATGCCTCGCGGCGCTTTAACGTCATCATGACCCGCAAGCTGAAGTCCTGGACCAGCGGCGCCGGCTGGTCGAGCCTGGCGCAGCCGACGCGCTCCCCGGCCTGGGCGCTGGCGGACATGCTCAAGGCCAGCTATGGTGGCGAGCTGACCGATTCCTTCATCGACCTGGCCACGCTCGAGTCCCTGGATGCCACTTGGAGCAGCCGCGGCGACTATTTCGATGGGGTGTTCGACTCCGAGACCGGCCTGTGGGATGCCGTCACGCAGGTGGCCAGGGTCGGGCGGGCCATGCCCATACTGCAGGCCGGGATCGTGTCTTTCGTCCGGGATGCGGCCCAGTCTGCCGTGACCGCCGTCTATACCCTGCGCAATATCGTGCGCGGGACATTTTCGCTGCAATACTTGATGCCGTCGGTGGACAATGCCGACTCGGTTGTCGTGACCTACGTCGATGAGACGACATGGCGACCGGCCGATGTGACAGCGGCCCTGCCGTCGTCGTCTGCCGCCAAACCGGCCAAGGTGCGCCTGTTCGGCGTCACCAGCCGCGATCAGGCCTGGCGCGAAGGCATGTACATGGCCGCATCGAACTACTACCGGCGCCGGCTGTGCAAGTTCCGCACGGAGCTGGAAGGGTACATCCCGACGCCAGGCGATCTGATCCTGATCTCGCACGACATGCCGGCCTGGGGGCAGTCTGGCGAGATCGTCAGCCACAGCTACGATGCCGGCGCCGATGTAACCACGTTGGTCACCAACGAGCCGCTGACCTACACCACCGGCCAGAACCACTTTATCGCCCTGCGCCGGCGTGACGGCTCGATGTCCGGCCCGTGGCAGGTCACCCAGGGCGCGGACGCCTATACCGTGACCATCGCCGGCGCGCTGGACTTCACGCCATACACCGGCAGCTCGGAGGAGCGCACCCATTACGCCTTCGGCTATGGGGAAACCTACGGCCTCAAAGCCAAGGTGATCGAGGTCCGCCCGCGCGGAGCCACGCAGGTCGAGATCACGGCGGTCGGCGAGGCCGATGCCGTTCACACGGCCGAGAACGGCCAGACCCCGGCCCCGCCGTCGCCGTCACAGCTACCCGGCCAGGTTACGGCGCCAGTCGTCACCGGGCTGGATGTCTCCCAGACCGGCACCCGCCGGCGGCCGGTGCTCATCGTGTCCTGGGACGCGAGCCCGTATGCCGATCACTACTATGTCGAGTTTTCCAACGATGGCGTCAACTGGGACCGGGTCGGCGAGCCCAGCGCGGCCCCGTTCCGGTTCTACGCCGATCCGGGGACGGGGTATGTCCGGGTGGCAGCAGTGGGCATCGTGCGCGGGCCGTGGGCGCAGTGGACCGGGCAGGTCGCCGGCGACACGACGCCGCCGAACGATGTGGTCAATTTCAACTGGTCGATCTGGCAGTACAACATCAACCTCACCTGGGACGCGGTCACGTCGATTTCGAGGAATACGAGATCCGCATGGGTGGCACGTCCTGGGCGGATGCGGCCTTCCTGGCGACTACCAAGGCGACCAACTGGACCTATCAGAACCTGCCGGCCGGCTCGACGACATTTCGGATCAAGGCAATCGACGAGAACGGCAACGAGTCAGTCAACGAAGCGACCACCGTTGCCACCATCGCCGCCCCGTCCGCCCCGTCCGTCGTCGCCGAGGTCATCGATAATAACGTCCTGCTGCGGTGGACCGAATCCAACGGCACGCTGCCCATCGACTTCTACGAGATCCGCCGCGGGGCGAGCTGGGATACCGCCGAGGTCGTCGGCACCAAGGCTGGGCTGTTTACGGTCCTGTTCGAGACGCAGTCGGCATCCTATACCTATTGGGTGGCTGCTATCGACCGCGCCGGCAACTACGGTCAGCCGGCCAGCGTCACCACCACCGTCAACCAGCCGTCCGATTATGTCCTGAACGCGAACTATCTGGCCACCTGGAACGGGGCCATGCACAATGCGGCACCGCAGGATTTTCGGATGTTCTACAAGGCCTTCGAGACCGGCGAGTTCGCGGACTGGGCGGTGCCGGCCGGCGACGCGCTCACCCAGGACGCCGATACCGATATTGGCGCCTACGCAGGCCTTGTCGTATCCACGCAGACCGCGCCAGCCTCGAGTGGCACGACGGGTACGGTTCATGCCACCATCGACAACAACCTGGCCATCGATACCTTTTCAGGGCAGACGGTTGTCGTCCGGGTTCGGGCCAAGACCCCAGCCACTGGTGCGGCGGCGGCCTTTGCGGTCGCCTATTCGACAAACGGCAGCGGCGATTCTGGCTGGCAGTCGTTCACCCCAACATCGCAATGGGAATGGTACGAGTTCGAGTACGCCGTGCCAGCCGGCACCACCGGGCCGGATTACATCGGGATCTGGGGGGACACCGCCGGCGGAGGAAATGGTGTGCTGATCAATGCCGTGCGGGTGCACGTCAAGGGGTCGGTTCCCGACAAGGTCGTCGCGCCGCTGGATCGGATCGAGACCTACGACGGGCATTTCTCGTCCCGGTCCTGGACGACGCCACAGGCGCAGATTGACGCCGGCTATCCGATCCTCATCGAGCCGACCAAGACGGCCGCCGTGCTCGAGGAGTTGATCGACTACGGGACGGTGCTCAACTCATCCCTGATTACGGTGGAATATGACACCGCCAAGATCGGCAACAACACCATCACCACCACGATTTCGACCCGCCGGAATCCGACCGATGCCTGGTCCGACATTGTCGGCACGCGAGTTTTTGCCACGGATTTTCAATACGTTAAAGTCAAAATCGAGATCGCCGGCACAGACACCGAAACGATCACCTTCAATGATGTCAACATCCGTCTAGACTCGAAGCTGATCAACGACGCCGGCGCCGGCACAGCGAACGCCTCGGATACCTCGGGGACAACCGTCAATTTTAACGTGGCCTTCGTCGATGTCGAATCCATCACCGTGACCCCGGAGGGCACCACGCCGATCATCCCCGTGATAGACTTCGTGGACGCACCCTATCCGACGTCGTTTGCCGTCTATCTGTTCGACGAAACCGGCGCCAGGGTATCCGCCAATTTCCGATGGGCCGCCAGAGGGTACTAGCATGGATTGGAACGAACCGCAGCTCACCACCGCCTACGCGCAATTTCTCACCGATCTGAAAAACCGCGACGTCGAAGCGGCGCAACTGTTCGATGGCGTGACCGTCACCAATCCGGTGACCGGCATGAAGCGGTGGAATGCCGGTGGCGCCAAGTTCGAGGAATATGACGGCTCGGCGTGGGTCGATCTGGTGGCCACCTATCAGATCAACGTCGCCAGCGCCGATCAGGCCACGAACGCGACCAATGCCACGAACGCCACGAACGCGACTAATGCCACGAACGCCGACAATGCCGCATTGCTTGACAACCTGGACAGCACGCAATTTCTGCGCAGCGATGTTACGGACTACTTTTCACAGCTCATCAGTCAACGCACAAGCGGAACACATCTGCAAATCGAAAACACCACGGCAAATACCCGGCTCGCGCTTAGTTCTGATACTACTGGAAAGTTCTACCTGCAGCCATACGATGATGGGTCATGGCAGCCTGGCCGAGAGTTCGGATACGACCCGGCATTGAATGGCTGGTTCTGCGAGGCAGCGCTGCAGGTACAAGGCGGCAACGTCCTCACTACACTATCGGCTATCGACGCCGATACTCTACAGGGGCAGGCCGGAGCTTATTATTTAAATAGGGCCAACCACACTGGCACGCAAGTTATGGCAACAATTAGCGATGCTGGTAATTTAGCAACAAAGGACGAGGTATCTTTTAATGAAGTAACTGTTACCGTTTCGGCAGGATCAACATATCTGGTTGCGTCATCTGATTCTGAGGTAACGAATTCATCTGGCGTTTATCAAAAAGTAAAAGAGATTATTGTTCCTTTTGGCGGGTCATTCAATGTAACATATCAAGCAAGAACAAGCGGAGCTGGCGGGATTCTTAGTAATGTATATGTGAATGACGTCGAGGCAGGAACAACAAGAAATGTAACAAGCACGGCTTATGTGGAATATACTGAAACAGTAACCGTAAACAAGGGCGATAGAATCCAGTTATATATTAATGATCAAGCAGCATCGACGGCGTATGCTAGAAACTTTAGATTAAATGTTTCTGGCCCATCCCTAGCTTTTGGAATTTGGTCAGCATAAATAGTCATGAAAAGAGCAAGCTATTATATCGCCTGGTTTTTTATTTATGTCTTCGCCAGCTTGATCGGCAAGCTGTGGATTTTTGCCGTGATTCCATTCCGCGCGCAGGCCAGGAACGTCGTCTACAACTACACTCTGCAGAACGGGATCCGGCTCAAACGTCTCAGCGAGAGATTCCCTTCTGAAACAGAGTCAGGCTGGCGGCTCAAAGACGTGCACGGCGTTGCCCCGCTGCAAGGTGAAATCAGGCGCCGCAAGGTGTCCAGGCTGAAATATCTACTGACCGTCTGGCTCGTCTGGGGATGGCTGGATGATGACTCCAATCATGATACCACCGATCTCGGACACGTCAGATCGGTCAATGCCGGGGAGCAATTCGCTTGGGAAGCCTGGCTCATCCGGCCATGGCTTCGCCGTTATGATATCCCGGACAATGTGGCCTTTGGCAATGCTTTCGATCTTGGCGATGTGCGCGCCGAGCATCCGTACTATCATTGGGTGCCGACGTTCATTTGGAACACGCGCAATACGGCGATGAATTTCAAATATCTGCTGCTGGATTACTAGGAGACGACCATGACCCCAGAACAAGCCACCAATGCGATCAAACTCATCGAGCGCGCCGATATCAAGGTATCCGAGATTCCGCTGGTCATGCCGATCATGCAGGCGCTGGCCGCCATCGAGGCCGGCAAGATGATCGTCTCGCCGGTGGACGATAGCGCAGTAGAGTCAGTCGTCGAAATCGCGCAGAGCGCAACGGCTGTCGATCAGGATGCGCGGCGCGCGTAGCTCGTATTCAGCTCGCGCACCTTCTTCTGCAGCATCCGCTCGACTTCGCGCCGCGGTCCGCAGGAGAAGCCGATCACGTCGTCGCGCGCGCGAGGGGCGGCAATCACCCACCGCCACCACGCGCCTTTCTTGCAGCCACTCGCCGGCGGATCCGCCGGCTCCAGTTCATCGACGAAGTACCGGATCTTGATTTTCGATGTCATGGAAGTGGATCCCTGTTTTTGTGATTTTGCTGTTTGGGCGATCTGCCAGGCGCTCGCGCACCCAGGCATAGACGTCGGCGAAAGTCGCCTCGTTCGGAAACGTGCGCGCCAGCGTCATGCGAGATACCGGCACGCGCGCCCAACCGAAAAACGGCACCACCTTGTAGGCCGTGACCTCAATCGTTATCGTGGCTGCCATGCTCAGACCTCCACGCCGTAATCTGGCGGCAGGAAGTCGTCGATATTGACCGGCTCTTGCGGCTGATCATCATCGGCAGGAGGCTGTGGTTCGTCTGGCGGCGCGGTCTTCTTCGCGGCCTTCTTCTTTGCCTTGCGCGCCACCTTCTCGGCCACCTTGTCGGTCTTCGTCTCCGGCTCTGGCGTCGCCTCTGGCACCTCTGTGTGCTCAAATACCCCCTCCAGCACTTCGCGCGCATTCTGCTCGCCGCGGTCGGCAAGCTCGTCGAGATAGACGCCCTGCTGCAGTTCAGGGCATTGCGGCAGATAGCGCGCCAGCACCCGGATCGGTGTCTTGCGGATCATGGCTTCCTGGTTGGTATTCCATGGGCTGCCCGAGCTCTCGGCGGATTTGCTCTGCGCCCTGTGGGCCATGATTTCCCGCCATGGCAGCACCTCGAATTGGTGACCGCCATTGCGTAGCGTGGCCACGGCATAGGCGGCGATCACGCGGCCAGGGTCGTCTGCCGTGGATGGGACATGGCGCAGAAATTCATTGGTTCCATACTGATACTCGAAAACATCAGCCTCCCGGACCTCGTGCGCCTCAATCTTGATGACATGGCCGGAGCGCATAGCGAGATTGATCAGGCCCTTGTAGCCGGTGATCATCTGCACCTCAAGGCATTTCCGATAGCTGTTGTAAAAGGGGACGAGATAGGCCAGGCCGCGCCCGTCGATCTCCAGGCCGAGCTGGCTGGCCTGGACCACGGCGCCGATGAACGAGACCGGATCGGCCTCCATCAATTTCGGATTCCGGCGCATTTCGTTCAGGGCCAGGCGCGCGATCTTCTCGAAGGCGATCCCGGTCGGCAGCACGCTCTCTAGGCCCTTGCGGTTTTTCTCGAGAAGCTGGGCGACGGTGCGATAGTTCTGGTTGGCGATTTCGTTCATTTGCTGATCTCCGCTTTGAGGCGCATGACGCGCGTTTCTGTGGTTTTGGTGAATTTCTCGGCCACCTGCGGCAGGCGCTCACGGATGGCCGTCGTGTCGAGCCGTGACGACGTCTGCGGCCGCCAGGTCAACAGCGTCTTGCCGGTCTCGGGGTCGATCAGGTCCGTGGCGTCACGCATGAACGACCCGATCTCGGCCTTGATGCGGTCTTCCTCGATGCCGAGCGCCTTCATGCGCGCCTTCACGTGCCGCAACTGCTGGACCTTTTCGAGGGTGTCGGCATCCGCCATGACCGTCAGGCCCATCGACCCGCGCCAGACCTTCACGGCGTCTTCGTAGCGCACCGGGTTCGGCGGATCCTCGGTCTCGACGTGGTGCCAGAACTCGCGCGACAGATCGATGTAGTCTTCCGCGAGGCGCTCGTTGAGGCGGATCCGATAGGTCCGAAAATCCGACCCGCCAAGCAGGACGCCCATGTTCCAGATCTTTACGTCGTAGACGATCATGTAGTGGGTGCACTGCAGGATGTCAGATTCCAGCACCTCGTCCGACCCGGAGGGCCCGTATTCGCTGGCCCGGAAAATGCCGCGGTTCTTGATTTCCAGGCCCTCGTTTGCGCCGACCACCCAGCGGTCGATATTGCCGCGCAGCCAGGGGTATTTCTTCGACACCCGCGGCAGCCGTCGGCGCTGGATGGCGTGGCCGGTCTCGAAGGCCCAGGCCTCGGCGATTGGCGCCTCGAGCTGATTGCCCCAGTAGCGGGGATCTTCCGGGGTGATGGGTGGCTCAGGCTGCACGTCGCCGATCTTCTCGAGATAGACGTCCAGCTCGGTGCGGTAGGGATCCACGCCGGCGATGGCCGGGGCATCGGATCCACCGATCCCGGCCTGGCGCTCGCGGCGTTGTTCGTCTGTCAGCATGATGTGCTCCGTTTCGTTGTTTGATGTTAAACACTAGCATTGGATGAGACAAATATCTAGGCTTCTCCCATCCGGGTCATGGTCGCCACAGCCGTGCCGGCATCTCTGTCTTCCGAGATCAGGATCACCGTGGCGTACTTCGCTGCCGGGTATCGGCACTTCCAGTAGCGCACAACTTCCAGCACGAACCCGATCTGACCGACGGCCTGCCAGACCGGATGATTGTCGAGCTGCAGGCGGTCAATCATCAAAATCCGGCGCCCTGATGTCGTCGAGGATTTCGTGCGCCATTTCGGCCTCGACTTCCTCAAGGGAAGGGAGCGCGACGTATTCGCCTCCATCGTGGACACGGATCGCCAGGATCTCCACGCTCTCCTGCTCGTCAGGCTCGAGCTGCAGCCCGCCGCGCTCCCTGGCGCCCTTGTAGCCAGGGTAATAGACGAAATCCACCTCCGCCGGGTATTCCACGCCGGCGATCTCGATCTCGGTCTCGTGCGTGCTCTTGTTCATTTTTCTGCCTCTTTGTCGATGTCGATGACGATGTTCGGCTGGCCGCCGGTCCTGGCCCACTGGTTCACGGCGACTTGCCATTCGGCGGCCGGAATGTGGCGGTAGCCGGGGTTTTCGGCCAGGAACTGGCGCAAGCGCTTCAGGCTGCGAGAGAAGGCCACAGTCGGGCGATAGCGCGCATCCCAGCGGATGGCCCGGAAAATCATGATCCGGCCCTCTGGCCGTATTCTCCCTCGCGGTGGAGCATGTCCGAGAGCTGCTGCAGGAGATGGCGGTAGTGATTCTGGTCGCCGCATTCGGCCCAGGTCCGCGGCAAGTCGATGTCGCGGCTATCGCGCAAGGTCGCGGCGATCCGGTCGATGAGGCCGAGATTGTGGTCTACCAGCTCGTTAAAATAGGCGGTCGGGTTGCGGTTTGTTGCGTTGTCTGCTGTTCTCATTGTGCTGTCTCCGTTGTTTTTTGTTTCGTTCAATGCTACATTAGCATAACATCCAATCAAGTCAAGAGGTCAAGCCATGGAATTTTCCCGATTTTGGCGGTCCCTGGAGCCGGCCCAGAAAAAGGCCTTCTGCCAGCGCGCCGGCGTCCCCGAATCGCACATGCGATCCCATATCGTGACCAAGCAGAAGTATCAGACGATGCCACACCGGCCGCGCCTGCTGCGCCTGTGGCAGGCCACCGACGGCGACTGCACCCTGGCGGAGGTGGTCGAGCATTTCATTGGGCCGCTCGACAGGACGACGCCTACGCCAGAGCAGCAGCGCATCATCGACGGCGACCGAAAATAACGACAACACGGAGATCGTGATATGGCAAAGATCCGAACCATCAAGCCGGATTTCTATACCTCGGAGCAAGTGGCGGAATGCTCAATCCGGGCGCGCTACCTGTTCATCGGGCTGTGGGTCTTCTCGGACGACAGCGGTATCCATCCGGCCAGCCCGCGGCGCCTGAAGATGGAAATCTTCCCAGCCGACGACATCACCGCGGACGACATCGACATCGCCGTCACCGAGCTAATCGCGGCCGGCCTGCTTACCCCATACGAGGTAGACGGGACGAAATATCTGCAGGTGAACGGGTTCGATGAGCACCAGAAAATCACGCGGCCATATTACAAACACCCACTCCCAGACGGGACAATACCCGAATCCTGGCGAGACCAACAGCGAAAAAAGTACCATGATCAGCAATCAAGCACTGCCCAAGCACTGCCTGAGCACTGCTCGAACACAACCCAAGCAGGAGACGATCACTGCCCGAACGACAATGGAAATGGAAATGGAAATGGAAATGGAAATGGAAATGGAAAAAACCTTAAACCCCAGGTCCCCAGGCCTGTGGATAACTCTGTGGATAACTCGCCATCTGTGGATAACTCTGTGGATAACTTTTCAGGTGATGAAAACGACCAAGATCCGCGCCTGAATGCTGCCGCCTGGGAGGCCTGGGTAACCCACCGCGAGGAAGCAGACGGCAAACCGCTGGCCGTGGCCACGAAAGCCAAGCAGCGCGATTGGCTCATCACAGAGACCGGAGGCAATCATGAAAAACAGGCCGAAATCATCGAATACACCATCCGCCAGGGCTACAAAGGCCTCGCCTGCCCACGCTCGCATAGCAGGCGACGAGATCAGGGCTGGATGGCCTCACGGGAGGGGGTCGAGAAAAAAGCCGCTGAGATCGGCTTACAGGCCCGCAGAGGGGAAACGCATGAACAGTTGAAATCGCGGATCCTGCAGGTCATGGACCATGGCCGCGCGTAGGGCAAAAAAAAGCCCGCAAGGGATAGCGGGCGAAGGAGATCATGCAGACTATCGCAGAAACATCCGCGATGAGGCGGATCCTAGTCGCCGGTGGCGCGATTTGCAAGACTCGCAGGACTGGCTAGATATTCTCGCCATGTACGAGGCTGGCGAAATCGCCGATGACCGTGTCCGCTGTCTGGACTGCGCGAACATGGGCCCATATGCCTGCCGGGAAGGTCTCGGCTGGCATCGGACCATACTGCGCCGGTGCCGCAGATTTTCAAAGAAAGGGTAGATATTGCTGCATCGATTGCTATACTTGTGACACATCAAACGAGTCATGGGGGTGCGTCATGAATGCCGTAAAACGCAGGGAAGACTTTGATATTCTGGCAAAAATCATCCAGATCGCTGAGATGGCCTACATCGAAGGACTGAATCACGGTCTGGCGGATGCACGCGCGCAGCGTGTCGGCAAGCGGTCATTCTCCCGGACAGAGACTGCCAAGCGGGTATTACGCCTGCGCTAACATCAACCAACGGAGCAAAAACCAATGACCCAACCGGAGACCATCGCAGAAATCACCAAGACCGGCCAGGCCATCGCCGCCGAGGTTCGCGCCAATTCGGCGCCGATCATGGAATACGTCGAAAGCCTGGTCATCACCGAACCGCGCGACCTGGAAGTGGCCGGCGAGGCCCTGAAGCGCATCAAGAAGCGGATCAAGGCGGTCGAGGCCGAGCGCAAGAAGATGACCGATCCGCTGAACAAAGCCAAAACCGCAATCATGGATTTCTTCCGCGGGCCCATCGAGACCCTGAAGCAGGCCGAGGCCGGCCTCAAGGGCAAGATCGGCGCCTACACCGAGGAACGGGAGCGGATCCGGCTCGAGGCCGAGCGCAAGGCCAGAGAGGAAGCCGAAGCCGAACGCCGGCGCCTGCAGGCCGAGGCCGAGAAGGCCCGCCGAGAAGCCGAGGAGCTGGCAGCGAAGGACGCCAAGGCCGCCGAGGAAGCGCGGCTCAAGGCCGCCGAGACCGAGATGGCCGCCGACCTGGTCGAGACCAAGACCCCGGACGCTGCCCCGTCCGTCGATGGTCTGTCCAAGCGCGTGACCTGGCATTTCGAGATCACGGATCCGGCGCAGGTGCCGGACGAGTTCAAAACCATTGACGAGAAGCGTCTCGGCGAGGTGGCCAGGACCATGAAGGAACGCGCCAGCGTTCCAGGGGTGCGGTTCTTCTCGAAAACCTCCGTCGCCGTGCGCACGTGAGGTGACCCATGGAGCGCGGATACAACAAATGCACATTCGTTGGCCGGCTGGGCCGGGATCCAGAGATCCGGTACAGCCAGGAAGGCAAGCCGGTCGCCAAGCTGTCGCTGGGTGTCACCGACCGCAAGGACAACACGGAATGGATCCCGGTGGTCGCCTTCGACAAGATGGCCGACATTATCGGCCAGTATCTCGGCAAGGGATCGCGTGTCCTCATCGAAGGCCGATGGCGCACCCGCAAGTGGGAAGACAAGCACGGCGCGACACGATACATGACTGAATGCGTGGCCAGTGAAATGTTGATGCTCGGCGGGCAACCAGATCAGCGCCATGCCCAATCTGCACCGCAGGCGTCCGACGCCAGGCCGCCGCAGGAATCGCCGCCCGCATCAGATGCCGCCACGCCTGGCATGGGAGATTTCGACGATGACATTCCGTTTTGACGGCATAGCCATGGCGAAAATCGTCATGGCCTTTTTGTCTGGCATATCGCTGATCCTGATCACGTCCGGGATCTTCGATATCATCGTTTACGGGATTTACCTGATGTGGATCGTGCTGGCCATGCTGGCGGTTCTGGTGTTTATCCATATCGACGAACAATTACCGGGGGAAGACCATGCTGCACAACATCGAACAACTGAAGACGAAATGCGCCGCCGTCTCGCGCGAGATCGAAACCCTGATGGAGCTGGCAGGCAAGTATGAGCTGCCGGCTCTGGTCGAGCATCGCCTCGCCTCGCTGGATCAGCTCTGGAAGGAGCTCAATCACGACGTCCACCTGGATGACCTGATCGAGTTCACGCGCAATGCCGGCTGCTGAGCCGGTCATCCTGCGCCTGCCGTTTCCGCCATCCGTCAACGGTTATTGGGAGCGCGCATCGGCCTTCGGCAAAGGTGGACGGCGCGTTCCTGCGATGCGTATCGGCAAACGTGGACGCCAATACCGTACAGCGGTCATGGCCGCCGTCAATGCCGAAATGTTCCGCCGCCGGCTGCGCGGATTCGTCAACGATGAACGCCTGCGGATCGATATCGTTCTCTCCCCGCCAGACCGGCGCCGGCGCGACATCGACAACTACAACAAGGCGCTGTGGGATGCCCTTGTCCATGCCGGCCTGTTCGCCGATGATTCCCAGATTGACGAAGCACGAATCACGCGCGGCCCGGTCATCAAAGGCGGCGCAGCATTTATCCGTCTCGCCGAGCAAGACACACCCGACGTCCAATCCTGGGCACAACAACTGATGGAATCCGAGCATGTTTGACAACCGTATCACCCGCCACACCACCGAGAATCCGCAGGATCTGCTTGCCAACCCGTACAACTTCCGCGTGCACTCCCAATATCAGCAGAAAGCATTGGCCGGCGCACTTGAGGAAATCGGCTGGATCCAATCCGTGATCGTCAACGAGACCACGCAGCACATCATTGACGGTCATGCCAGAATCATGATCGCTATGCGCGAAGGCGAGGAAGCCGTACCAGTTGCTTGGGTGAAACTTTCCGAGGACGAAGAAAAGAAGGCGCTTGCCATATTCGACAAGATTTCCAGCCTGGCCGGCACGGATGACAGCACTCTTGGGACGCTGCTTGCCGAGATAGACGAAATCGGGATCGACAACCAAGATCTTGATGAACTGATCAAAGACATGGAAGCCGCGCTTGAGCGCGAGACAGAAGACGATGATGGCGAAGGCGAACCGGAGCCGGATCCGCCAGCCGCGACGGACGAGCCCGTGCCGTGCTTGGGTGATGTCTGGCAGATAGGGCCGCATAAGCTGATCGTTGCCGATTCGACGTCAGACGATGCGCCAGGACAAGCGATTGAGGAAAACAACGGCAAGCCATTCGATATGATTTTCACGGATCCACCGTATGCAATCTATGGATCGAGTACCGGGATCGCTGCTGACATCACAGATGACAAGATGGTCAGGCCATTCTTTCTGTCAACACTGCGTGCCATCGAAAAGACCATCAAGACTTTTGGGCACATCTATGTGTGCTGTGACTGGCGATCCTGGGCATCATGGTGGGAGGTTTGCAAAAAGACATGCCTGGCGCCGAAGAACATGATCGTCTGGAACAAGCAAGGCGGTCTCGGCGCGATGTATGCCAATGCGCATGAACTGATCCTGTTCGCCTCTGCGCAGCCAATGCAGGACAGAATGACAAAGAAGACAACCGGCGAGCGAACTGTTCAGGGCGCGAACGTCTGGACGCTCAATCGTGCCGGAAATTCCGAGACGGGTGGCGAGACGCGAGAACACAACGCGCAAAAACCCGTAGCGCTAATGGAGAAGGCGATAGAGCAGAGTGCAGATAAAGGGCAAACCGTCCTGGATCTGTTTGGCGGATCGGGATCGACGCTGATTGCAGCAGATAGGCTTGGAAGAAAATGCGTGCTGTTCGAGATTGACGAGAAATTCGCCGACGTTATTCTTCGACGCGCCATCCGCGACACTGAGCACACGCCAAAGCTGGCGTATTGCGATGACGGCGCAACCATAGGCGCAACTTACGAAGAAGTGAAGGCCGAACGACATGGATAACCAAAAGCGCAAGCCAATCCGGTCAAAAGCCATCCGCCAGGCAGCACGCGGCGAGAATTGTACCGTGCGTTTCCCTGGTTGCGAGAATCGCCGCGATACCGTCGTTTTCTGCCATTCAAACTACAACGAAGACGGCAAGGGCATGGGGCGAAAGGCTGACGACATTTACGGCGTCTTTGCCTGCCATCATTGCCATGATGTTCTGGACAAGCGCAAAACCATCCAGCTCGTCACCAACGAAGTAATCCGCGATTTTTTCCATGCCGGGCTAAAGCGCACATGGCGCCGGCTCATCGAGCGCGGGATCATCACCATCAACGAAGGAGAGACCCATGACCGAGACGACAGCCCAATCTGAGCAAAATCACGATAGCGGCATTTTGGAAGCGGCCGACGCCATGCTGGTGTCCTGGGCAAACGATACTTGGGCAGACGAGGCTGGCGAATATCTGCCCGAGCCGGATCGGCGTTCCCTGGCAAAAATCATCGCGCGATTCATGTACGCCGCAGGCAACGACGCGCTGACCGAGGTCGGTATCTGCCCGGAATGCCGCGCCGGCGGCTGCCAGCACGAGGCCCTGATCGGGATGAATGGCGATCTCGAGCTGAAGATCGAATCCATGCAGGAATCCGCACAGGAAGCCAACCGGGCCATCGAAAAATGTAATGAGGAAGCCAAGGCGCTGCATGAGCAGATCGCTATCCTGCGCAAGCAGAACGAGCGCGCCGAGAAGAAGATCGCCGGCCTCACACGGGAGCGCAGCGAACGCGACGCCATCATCCTGCAGCTCGAAACCCGCCTAGCGGACGCCATGGAGGCCAAGAAGTGATCGTCCAGCGCAAGAAAAACGGCAAGACCGTGTATTGCGTGATCACCCATGAAGCCGGGCGCAACATGGGCTGCTACCCAACTCGCGCCAAGGCGCAGCAGCGCCTGAACACCATCAAGAGGTTCCGCAAGAAATGACCACCGGACGTCATGGCGTCGATCTGACGACCACAAAACACTCGAACCGCAAACGCGCCAACCGGGTGTGTGCTGTGCGCGGCTGTAAGAATCCCAGCACCTGGATCCCGGAGCTGATCTGCCGCCCGAGTTTCTACACGGATCTGATCACGATGAACCGGCACCCGTATCGGGTCTGGCTGCCATCCGCCTGCGTCTGCGATCATCACCGCGCCCGCATCGAGCGCGACTATGGGCCGGAGTTCTTCGTCAATGATATATCCTGGGCCAAGATCCAGCGCAACGCCGAAGCCGGCGGATATCATCCGCCAGACAAAGAACGGCTGGAGGTGCAATTCCGGCCAATCAAACAAGCAGTTGAATCATGAGAACGGATCGCATTGTTCTGGGAACCGGGATCGCTGTTGTCGGCCTGCTGTATGTCGTCATTGGCCCAGGCGTAGATCCTGATTTTGCCGGCGGATATTACGTCTTCGGTGGATTCTCGATTATCGCAGGAATTGGTTTCCTGCTCTCAAAACCATAATCCACCACAAAACACCCACAAAAATAGGTATCAATCGCGCTTGACTTTTTGTGATCTATTGTGTACGCTTTAAGTACACAAACAAAAGCAAAGACATGCAGACGGAGAAGAGTCATGAAAACCATCAACCTCGGCAACAATGAACAGATCGCCAGTGGAATCACGAAACTGAGCGACGGCACTTTCCTGGCTGTAACCTTTTCAAAAAGCCGCCATTTCAAGACCATGAAAAGCGCCGAAAAATGGCTTGAGAAAAACAACAAGAGGACGCAGGCATGACCATGATTTTGATCATAATTTCAATTCTTGCCGCCCTTGGCCTGCTCGCCGTCATTGCTGTCATGTCAGGCATCAACCGCCTGGAGGAGGACGACCAATGACCAACGAAGAACGCCTCTGCCAGCGCTGGCGCAGCTTTGCACACCTGCATGACGAGTATCGCCGCACCGACCAGCACACACGCGCCAGGGGCTGCGTCGATTCGGCTGTCGATTGGTTCGAAGGCTATGCCATGGCCATGCGCGATGCCGGTTATTTCGATGCCGCCAGCGATGCCCTGTTTCTGTCCTCGCTGGCCATCAACCGCGACGCTATTGTTTTGGACGAGATTTTCAACAATATCAGGACCGCCAATGAGTAACGAGACGATTCATTTCCGTATCCCGGCAAAGCTCAAGCGCCAGATCGAGAAGGCTGCAAGAGCAGAAGGCCAAACCGTCAGCGCCTGGATCCGAGCATTGTTGGCGAAGGCGGTGAAAAGAAAATGACAGAGTTCCAAGACCCGCCGCCAGGGTGGCTCCTGGCGGGATAGTGAACAAGTCCCACGCAGCCGTGCCGGATCGGGTCTTTCCGGCTGGGATGGAGAAGGCGGTTAGGGTGTCGCGGTTAGCCACCGGACGCATGTGTGAGTCAGCCATGCACGGGTGCCCGCCCACGATTTCAATGGCGTGAAGCTGGCTGCGGCGTGGAAAATCGCAGACACGCAGTGGACACAACTCTACCGCCCGGCTGCGGGGATGTGTGACGGCGACGCAGCTTGACCTGCCAAGCAGGTGACTAAAGCCGAACCGAGTGGGTGCCGGAATTGAACGACCGGCCAGCCAGTGGATCGCCACCCTATTCTGGAGAGCAGATATGATGCACAAGCTATGTCCATTTTGCGGCGAATGCGATAATTTCGCTTTTGTGATTGATATTGGGCAAGGTCACAAATACGGCGCTGTTGAATGCCGGTGTTGTGGAGCAAAAGGACCGGAAGTGCGCACGAACTGCCGTAACGGAGCCAAGGAAGAATGGCACAAAGACGCGCTCGATGCGTGGAATGACAGAGCAGGATAGCAGACATGAAACCAGAAGAAGCAAAACAGAAATGGTGCCCGTTCGTGCTGTTTGAAGATGGTGAAGGCAAAGCGCACAACAGAAGTTGGTTTCATCCGATTGAAGCAGAGCAATTCTGTTGTATCGCCGAGCGGTGCATGATGTGGCGCACACGATACGAGGATGGCGAGGAACACGGATATTGCGGGCTGGCAAGATAAACAAGAGGACAGAAAAATGAATCCAAAACAGGTCATGCAATTCTGCGCGCCAGAAGATGACCCGCGCGATTATCTGCATCATCCGTTTAAGCAAAACGGCATGGTTTATGCGACTAATGGGGCGATGCTGATTGAGCTGTTTCCGAAGCACTATAACGATATTGTGTGCGAGCAAGAAAAACCGGATTGCTCTTTTGTCGATGGCGTATTCGATGAAATCCGTGATGGAGATTATTTGCCAATACCGGAAATTGCCAAACCGGCAACAAGGGAGTGCACGTTTTGCGGAGGAACAGGAAAAAGCGGGGTTTGCTCGGAATGTGGCGGACTTGGTTATATCGTCTGCGATCTCGGGCACGAGCATGATTGCGAGAAATGCGGCGGCACCGGGTCAATAAAAGGAGAGGATCAAGATTGCATTGAATGCAGCGGTAGCGGCGAGGTTTTCGATAATCCGGCGGTTCTTTTAACCGCGCATGATGGCAGCCTGATTCATGTCGACTGGCGGCTTCTGCAGAAATTCAAAGCATTGCCTGGCGTGAAGTATGCAATCGGTCGATTTGCGAGATCGGAATTGCAAGAATCCAATGTCGCCGCCTTCGTTTTTGACAAAGGGCGCGGCCTATTGATGCCGATGTATCCATGAGGCGCGGATATCCATACCGATTCATGATGATGTGGCCGCGCCTTTCTGTCAGGCGGCAGCGTCGGCGAATGCGGCGCTTCAGAACGATGCGATATCCGATTTGCAGGAAAACGAAGATGCCGGCATGTGGCGAACGATTCGCGCTCAAGCTGGCATACCTTTCTCAACGTGGAAGGTGGAAATGATGCGCAAATGGACGAAAATTCTGCCATTTTTCTTCATCGAATGGTATGCCAGGCGCAACTGCCAGACCATGAGAACGCCGGTAAACAACGACATGGTAAATCCATATCCTGGCGTGTTTATCTGTTTTCCGGTCACAAAAAAAGGAAAGCCGCGAGAGAGGTGATGATATGGGGTTCATGCTTGGAAAGATCGGCGGACGGTATATAAAAATCGACCGCCTCCTGAGAAAAGCAAGGCTTCGGAAATGCTTAAATCTGCGCCGCTGGAGATTGATGCCGCGTGAGTTTCGCAATGCCGATTGATGCTGTAGGCGAGCAACCAACCGCGCCGGGCGGAACCCGGTAAACCAACGGAGAGAGACCATGAAAAAACTACTGTTGATGCTGTGTCTATTCGCCCCGGTCGGGGTGGTTTCTGCAAACCCGGTGATTGGCGAGGTGTTCATGCACGCCGTCGCAATTTTCGCGCCGGCCTTCATGGGCGCAAACAGCGAGCCGTCGAAATGCTGGTCTGAGCCGGTGCGCAAGGTCGAATGGAAGGCCAATCCAGGCTATACATTCGATGTTGCCGGCTGTGACTACGAGGCCAACAAGAGCAAATACAACCTGATCAAGTAAAACGGGTGACGAGCGCTGGCGTCTTCTGGTGGGCTGGCCCGGCCTTCCAGCGCAGGGCACCAACCAACAACGGAGCATGTAATCATGAGCGATGACGAAATCAAGATGACCGGCGGGGTCCAGCCTGGCCGAATCACACTATACGAGCCGAGCGACAAAGAAATCGTCGCCGAGGCGGCCGGTAGGCTGGTCGAAATCTGCCACGGCAACGCTGTTGCAGCCGGGTGGTGGAACGACACATCCGCGCGAGATATTCCGCGCCTGCTCATGCTCTGCGTTTCCGAACTGGCAGAGGCGATGGAGGGCGACCGCAAGGGGCTGATGGACGATCATCTGCCGCACAGGTCCATGCTCGAAGTAGAGCTGGCGGACGCCGTGATTCGGATCATGGATATGGCAGGCGGCCTCGGCCTGGATCTGCCTGGCGCCATCGCCGAAAAGCTGGAATACAACAAGGCGCGCCAGGATCACAAGCTGGAGAACCGCGCAAAGGATGGAGGGAAGAAATACTGAGGAAACAGAATAATGATCAATTTCGATACCAACCGCTGGAAGACGCCGGCGCAATTCATCCTGAACGTGCTCGGCATGATCGATCCGCTGCAGTCCATGACGTGGATTGACTGTGCAGCCGATCACGAGAATTTCGATGCCGAGCTGTTCGAGGACTATTACGGCCCGCGCGAGGCGGATGGACCGCCGCTTGTAGAACGGCGCCTGGATTCCGAGACCCTGGGCTGGCTGAACCCGCCATACGGCGGCAATCCGCCCATTATCGAATGGGTACGATGGGCAGCTCGAGAGGCATTCGAGAGCCGCGCCACAGTCGCCTGCCTGCTGCCTAATTCGACGGACACATTATGGTGGGAACTGACCGTCCGCCGCGCGACCGCGGTCTATTTCATCCAAGGCAGGATAGCCTTCGAGCGCCCGGACGATGACGGCGTGTGGCGTCCTGCCGGCAATTCACGCCAGCCCAACATTCTCGCAATCTTTGCGCCGTCGAGACCGGCATTCCCCGGCGAAATGCCGTTTTTTGGGCTGATGGACACCAGCGGCAGGCCGCTGAAAGCCGCAGACGAATGAGTGCCTACCATGACAGCCGGTTCGTGCCGGCAGAGCCTAACGCTAACTGTGACCGATGCGGCCGAAGGATTACGCCTTCGTTTCCGGTGCTGGACTGGCGCGCCGGCAAAGGCCGACCGATGACCATCTGCCTGATCTGCGCCAAGGCCATGACCCAATTCGGCCCGAAATACGACTGCCCAGACGTGCGCGACATGCTGGAGATACCGAGGAGAGGATGATGACAGGCGTGGAGACAGACGTTCCACGGGGAACAAAAGTTAAAGCGGTTCCGCGTGATTCTGTCGTAACCTCATGAATATCTACGTCGATATCGACGAGTTTGTCGTAGATTGGCTGGACAACCTGCAGCGCAACGACCTCCTACAAGCAGGCCATGCCGTCGTCATGGACATCACGAAGGCGCGGCCGTGGATGTTTCACAGCTACACGCAGGTCCACCTGTTCGCCGGCATCGGCGGCTGGCCGCTGGCGCTTCGCATGGCCGGCTGGCCGGATGATGAGCCTGTCTGGACCGGATCACCGCCATGCCAGCCATTTAGCAACGCCGAAAAACGCAAGGGGATGGATGATGAAAGACACCTGTGGCCCGCATTCTTCGATCTCGTACGCGAGTGCCGCCCTCCAGTCATCTTTGGAGAGCAGGTTGAAAGCGCGGCTCGGCACGGATGGCTCGATGCTCTACAAGCTGACCTGGAAGGAATTGGTTACGCATTCGGGGCGGCGGTATTGCCTGCTGCTAGCGTCGGCGCGCCGCACATCCGGCACCGGATCTTCTTCGTCGCGGAAATGGTGGCAGACGCCGGCGGCGAGGGACTACAGGAGCGAATCTGCAACAGACAGATTCAACAGGAAACGATGGTCACATTCAAGAGGAAAACCACTAAGCGCAGTGGTGACATTAGTTACAGAATCGCAGCAGATTGGGATGATCTCGAATGGATCGAATGCTCTGACGGAAAAGCGAGGCCAACTCAACCCGGCCTTTTCCCGCTGGTTGATTGGGCTCCCGCCCGCGTGGGACGACTGCGCGCCTACGGAAACGCCATCGTCCCGCAAGTCGCAGCGGAATTTGTGAGAGCCTACATGGAGACAAGGCCGCAGATGTTTGAATCAAGCCGCTGATCCAAGTACAAAAAGCCGATCCGGCCATCGGCTATAATGGTTGCATGCGATGCGATAGAATTGTCGCGTTGTTTGGTATAGAGGTTTGGTCTATGGGGCAATCGCGCGGGCACAAGCGGACGAAGACTGAGGCCGACAGGGACCGCATGGTCATCGCGCAGATGTATCTGCAGGGAAAGACCCAGCGCCAGATCGGGCAGGAGCTCGGGATCAGTCAGCAGCAGGTCAGCTACGATCTCAAGAAGGTGCGCAAGGAATGGATGGAGCGCGCTTCCATCGACTTTGACCGAGCCAAGGCCCAGGAGCTGGCGAAACTTGACGCTATCGAGGCAGAGGCCTGGGAGCGGCATATGGCCTCAATTGGCGAGACGGAGACCAAGGAAGCCGAGCATGGCGAGACCGACCGCAACGGCAAACACAAGAAAAGCAGAGTGGTGCGCAAGCAGATCAATGGCAACCCGAAATGGATGGATATTATCCTGAAGTGCATCGACAAGCGGTGCCAGATCCTCGGGATCGCCGACTCCAGCAACATCGCCGTGGCGAAGATCCTGGTCTACAAGCCGGCCGACGTCTCGCCGACCGAATGGATCCAGACCTTCGGCGGTGGTCAGGTCATTGATGTGGAGCCGGACACCTGATGGCGGCCACGGCGCCGCGCGTCATATCCGCCCAGCCAGGCCCACAGACGGCGCTCGTCTCGTCAGGGCGGATCATCAACGAGGTGCTGTACGGCGGGGCCCGCGGCGGCGGGAAGACCTATGGTCTGCTGCTGGATTTCTATTTCCACAACGTCGAATGGGGCCGGGCCGCGGCCGGGATCCTGTTCCGCGAGGACTACCCGGAAATGGAAGATCTGATGCGCAAGGCCTCGAAAATCTACCCGCTGATGGGTGGGAAGTGGCACGCGACCAAGCGCATGTGGACGTTCCCCGAGGGCGGATTTCTGGTCTTCCGCTATCTGCGCACCGAGGCCGACGCTAATTCGTACCAGGGCCACGAATACACCTGGATCGGAGTGGACGAGGCAGGCAAATACCCGTCCCGAGCCATCCTTGACCCACTGCGGGCCATTCTGCGCGGTGTGGATGCCGTTTTCCCGCGCTTCGTCCTGACCGCCAATCCCGGCGGGGCCGGGCACAACCACCTGAAATCCCGATTCGTCGATCCGGCTCCACCCATGTCGATCATGCGTGAGCGGATGCCGGTCTCCGGCAAATACTGGACCCGCGCCTTTATCCCGGCGCTGGTGACCGATAACCTGATCCTGCTCGAGACCCAGCCGGAATACGTCGACCAGCTCATCCAGGCCACCCGCGGGAAACCGTGGCTGCGCAGGGCGTGGATCTACGGCGATTGGGACATCGTGGCCGGCGGCATGTTCGACGACACCTGGGGCCAGTGCCGGCGGCACGCCGTGCTGCGGCCATTCCATGTGCCTGAATCCTGGCGGATTTTCCGGGCGCTGGACTGGGGGTCATCAGCGCCGTTCTCGGTCGGCTGGTGGGCGGAATCCGACGGATCCGAGGTCAAGATCGGCGGCGAGCCGCGCCACCTGCCGCGCGGGTCGAAGATCCGCATCGCCGAGTGGTACGGCTGGAACGGCAAGCCGAACGAGGGAGTGCGGATGCTGGCATCGAACGTCGGGCGCGGGATCCTCGAGCGCGAGCAGGCCATGGGGATCGCCGGGCGGGTGCGGCCGGGACCTGCCGATACGTCTATTTTCTCGACCGAGGATGGACATAGCATCGCCGATCAGATGGCGCTGGCCGGCGTGGCCTGGGAGCGAGCCGACAAGCGTCCCGGATCGCGCAAGGCCGGGTGGGAACTGATGCGCGACATGCTGCTCAACACCATCGAGGGGGAAAGGCCTGGCCTCTATATTTTCGAGACCTGCCGGCACTGGATCCGCACCGTCCCTGTGCTGCCCAGGGACAAAAATGACCCGGACGACGTGGACACCAATGCCGAGGATCACATTGCAGACGAAACGCGGTATGCTATAACAGGACCGGATAAGACCGCGAAAAAGGTGCGCGTCCATGGCGTTTGACCGATTGCCGCTGCTGCTGGCGGCCATGCTGCTGCTATCCCACTCCACATTTGCCGCCCCGACTTTCGGCCCGTTCGCCGCATACCCAATCCGGGTAATTGATGGGGATACCTTCGTCGCCAACGTGCAAATCTGGCCAGGCCTTGCGGCCACGACATCAATCCGGCTATCAGGTATCAATGCCCCAGAAGTCCACACCCGAGACGCCTGCGAGAAGGCAGCAGGACAGAAAGCCCGTGACCGCCTGACCGCCATCCTCAATACCGGAGCCGTCACCCTGCGCGATGTGCGGCGCGGGAAATATGCCGGCCGCGTGCTGGCGCGTGTCATCGTCAACGGAGAAGACGTCGGGCAAGTTCTCGTTCGGGAAGGCCTGGCAAAGCCCTATCACGGCGGCAAGCGCCTGCCGTGGTGTCCGTAGCCAACAGGAGATCCCCATGCCAATCGACAGCCAGCACCCGGAATATGCCGCTATGATCGCCAACTGGCGCAAGGCCCGCGATGCCGCAGAAGGCGAGGACGCCGTCAAGGCTGCCGGCGCAACCTACCTGCCGAAACTTGCAGAGCAGAGCGTCGAGTCATACAACGCCTATCGGACCCGCGCCATGTTCTTCGGAGCCACAGGCCGGACCATCGAATCCTTCGTCGGCCTGATCATGCGCAAGAGCCCGAATGTCGAGGTGCCTGCCCAGATGGAGCGGATTCTCGACAGCGTCGATGGTGAGCAGACCGGGATCCATGAATTTATCCGCCAGGTGTTGGCCGAGGTTTTCACCACCGGGCGCCTCGGGCTGCTGGTGGACCGCCCGCCACTGGAAGCCGGCGGCGGCGACCCGTACCTAGCAAAATACCTGGCCGAGAACATCACCAACTGGATCCAGACAGACGGCCAGACTCGTGTGGTCCTGCGTGAGCAGTACATCGAGCCGGCCACAAATGATGACATATACGAGCAGGCCACCAAGACCCAGTTCCGAGAGCTGATCTTCGATGGCTCGCAGTATTGGCAGGTCGTCCACAGACCACAAGCAAAAACAAGGGTTTATACTGAAACAGAGGTGCACCCGACAGCCGGCGGAAAGCCGCTATCCTTC
>Ga0256832_1000260_pt1 | contig 33274 bp, 29 predicted proteins | sample 134614metaG_FD_190534 | JGI IMG/M metagenome (GOLD analysis project Ga0256832, IMG submission 190534) | Hydrothermal vent microbial communities from Lau Basin, Pacific Ocean - 134-614 | ecosystem: Environmental > Aquatic > Marine > Hydrothermal vents | place: Pacific Ocean: Lau Basin | collected...
CCCGGCGTAGGCCGGGATCCAGTAAGTCATTGAAGCCACTGGATTCCGGCCTACGCCGAAATGACGGAAAAAGAGAGCAACGATGTTTATGTCTCCAATTCCGCTAACCTCCCTGATTCCCAATTGTTTCACCAGCTGCATCAAAATAAAATGTAAGTTAGTGGGACAGCAGTGGTGTGAGAAATATTGTCGGCTTATTCGATTTCCACCAGGGCCTCGTCGGGATTGACGCTGTCACCCTTCTGGACATGTACTGCTTTCACCGTGCCGGTGATGGGCGCCTGTACTTCTGTTTCCATTTTCATGGCTTCTGTAATCAGAATCGGGTCGCCGGCAGCGACGCTGTCACCTTCTTTTACCAATACTTCGACAATGATCCCGGGCATGGAAGTGGTGACGTGCCCCGGGGCCGTGGCCTTGGGCCGGCTGCTGCCCTTGGCGCTACCGGTTGTGGGTGGTTCCGTGCCACCGTTGGTGACTACCTGATCGAGGGACTCGACGATCACTTCTTCGGGGGTACCATCCACATTGATGTAAAAGGCGCGTTTTTCCTGCATCTTGTGACCGGTACCGGTGACTTTAATGTGATAGTTCTCTCCATGCAGGCTGACATTGAATTCGGTGGCGGCCACGCAATAATCCTGGGTATCCCCGGGCAGGGGTTCCAGTGCTTCAGGTGTCAGGGTGCCATCTCGGCGTTGTTGTAGGAATTCTCGGCCGATGTCAGGGAACATGGCATAGGTGAGTACGTCTTCATCGGTTTCAGCCAACTCGCTGATTTCATTGCGCAGGCGATCCATTTCCGGTTTCAGCAAATCGGCAGGCCTGCAGGTGATGACATCTTCGTTGCCGATGGCCTGTTGGCGCACGCTGGCATTCACCTCGGCGGGTGGCTTGCCGTACTTGCCCTGTAAATAGAGTTTTACTTCATTGGTGATGGTCTGGTAGCGGGACTCCGACAGCACATTCAGCAATGCCTGGGTACCAACGATCTGCGAGGTGGGTGTGACCAGGGGCGGATAACCCAGGTCGGCGCGTACCCTGGGAATCTCTTCCAGCACCGCATTCATGTGTTCCAATGCACCCTGTTCGCGGAGTTGATTTGCCAGATTGGAGATCATTCCACCAGGCACCTGGTTACTTTGCACGCGGGTGTCCAGGCCGGTGAATTCACTTTCGAACTGGTGATATTTCTTGCGCACCTCGAAAAAATAAAAGCCGATTTCCTGCAGCGCAGAGAGGTTCAGTTTGCTGTCGTACTCGGTATTGCGAAACGCTGCCACCATGCTTTCCGTGGGCGGGTGACTGGTGCCGCCGGAGAGCGAAGAAATGGCGGTATCGATATGCCGGCAACCATTTTCCACCGCCTTCAACTGGCACATGCTGGCCAGTCCGGCGGTGGAATGGGAATGCAAATGCACAGGCACATCCAGCGCGTCCACCAGGGCCTTCACTAGTTCGGCGCTGGCCGAGGGGGTGAGCAGGCCGGCCATGTCCTTGATGGCCACGCTGTCGCAACCCATGTCTTGCAGGATCCTGGCCATGTCCACAAATTGCGCCGTGGAGTGAACGGGGCTGATGGTGTAGCAGATAGCGCCTTGTGCGTGTTTGCCCGCCTTTTTCACTGCCTCGATGGATACCTGCAAATTGCGCACGTCATTGAGTGCGTCGAAAATGCGGAACACATCAATACCGTTGGCCGCGGCGCGTTCTACAAAGGCGCGCACCACGTCGTCGGAGTAGTGGCGATAGCCCAGCAGGTTCTGCCCACGCAACAACATTTGCAACTGGGTGTTGGGCAGGGCCTTGCGTAATTGGCGTAGGCGCTCCCAGGGGTCTTCCTTCAAGAAGCGGATACAGGCATCGAAGGTAGCTCCGCCCCACATTTCCAGTGACCAGTAACCAATGGCGTCCAGTTTGTCGCAAATGGGCAGCATGTCCTCGGTGCGCATGCGTGTGGCCAGCAGAGACTGATGGGCATCGCGCAGCACGGTATCGGTGATGTGGACTTTTGACATGAGTCTTTCCTGTTATTGATCCGGCGGTGAGGGCGCTTAAGAATATTTTTACCACAGAGGACACAGGGCACACAGAGAAAAACCTTCGAAGCCGTGCGGCATGATTGTCTTTTCTCTATGCTCTCTGTGTCCTCTGTGGCAATTCATCTTTACTGCATCCTCTGTGCAAAATATGTGGCAAAAAATGGTTGTTGGAAATCACAAGCCCATGTGCGCCGCCACCGCCGCACCCAACGCGGCGGCCAGATGACGTGATGAGCGGTGCACGGAATAATTGATCAGCTCCGGGTGGGATTCCACAAAGGAGGTGTCAAACTTGCCGGATTGGAAGTGTGCTGATTTGAGGATTTCCAGTTGATAGGGAATGGTGGTTTTCACTCCGTAGACCTGAATGTCTTTCAATGCGCGAATGGCCCGGTCGATCACCGCATCCCAGTCCAGCGCCCAGACGATGAGCTTGGCGCACATGGAATCGTAATAGGGCGGGATCTCGTAGCCGGTGTAGATGGCGGCGTCGGTGCGTACCCCCGGGCCGCCGGGGGCGAAGTAGCGCGTTACCCGGCCAAAGCTGGGCAGGAAATCGTTTTTCGGGTCTTCGGCGTTGATGCGGAACTCCATGGCATATCCGCGGCGCTTCACGTCACGCTGGTTGTAGCGCAGCTTGAGGCCGGCGGCGATACGAATCTGCTCCTGCACGATATCGATGCCGGTGATCTGTTCGGTGATGGTGTGCTCTACCTGCAGGCGGGTGTTCACCTCCATGAAATAGAAGTTATCGTTTTCGTCGAGTAGGAATTCCACGGTACCGGCATTGGTGTAGCCCACGGACTTGGCGGCGGTCACCGCCAGCTTGCCGATGTGCTTGCGTTGCTCGTCGCTGAGCTGTGGCGAGGGGGCGATCTCGATGAGTTTCTGGTGGCGGCGCTGGATGGAGCAATCGCGCTCGAACAGATGGATGACCTTTTTGTGCTGATCGGCGAGGATTTGCACCTCGATGTGTCGCGGATGATCGATGCACTTTTCCAGGAATACCTCGGGGTTGCCGAAGGTCTTGCTCACCTCGGAAACCACCCGGTCGTAGCTGCGGTTGAGCTCGTTGGCGTCTTCGCAGCGGCGGATGCCGCGCCCGCCGCCGCCATTGGTGGCCTTGAGCATCACCGGGTAGCCGATCTGCTCGGCGATCTGCAGGGCTTCTTCCACGCTGGCCACATTGTTTTCGCTGCCGGGGGTGACGGGTACACCGGCCGCGATCATCGCCGCGCGGGCCTGGAGTTTGTCGCCCAGCTGGCGGATCACCGCCGCGCTGGGGCCGATGAAGCGGATGCCGCGGCGCTCGCAGGCCTCGGCCAGTTCCGGATTTTCCGAGAGAAAGCCATAGCCCGGGTGCAGGGCGTCGCAGCCGGTGGCGATGGCCAGATTGACGATGCGATGCACATTCAGATAGCCGGATACTGAATCCGGGCCGAGGCTGTAGGCCTCATCCGCTTTTTTGAGATGCAGGGAATAGCGGTCGGCGTCCGTGTATATGGCCACGGATTTGATGCCCATCTCACTGCAGGCACGGGCGATGCGGACGGCAATTTCGCCACGATTGGCGATGAGCACTTTCTTAATCATGGGTATTCAGAGTATCCCAGGGTGCGTTGCACAGACGGCTTGTTATGAGTCGCGTTATAAATAGTGGCAGCCCCGGCAAAAACCTGATGTTTGGCGCCGAGCACCGAATATGCGCATCACCGGTAAGGCTGTCAAGCAGGGTCCGGGAGCTTTCTCTGTTGGAGGGGGTCAGGCTAAGTTGCCGTGAATACTGCAAATATTGTGCTCCACGAGGGTGATTCCTCTGCATTCCACTTTGACATGGTCTGTGAACACCCTTAAAATCGCGCGTTTATGTCGGCCGCATCTCCGCCAGTGGGTGTTGGGGAGGCGGCGCAGGGCCGTAAGCGGCCGCATGAACGGAAAACTTGGGCATGTCGACAAGGCAAATTATTGAGCCGCTGGCCCTGGCCGCGCGCGGGCGAACCCTGGAAGGGCATATGCCTTTGGCGTCACTGGCGCGCCTCTTGCCATTGTTGGCAGGCACAGACCCGCAAGGCGAGGTGGAATACCAGTTGGAGTTTGGTGCCGATGAGGGAGGTAATCCCCGCATCATTGGTTCCGTGACGGCGACTTTGCCTCTGGTATGTCAGCGTTGCATGGAAAGTATGGTTCACAGCGTTACCACCCGCACCCGCCTGGGAATCGTGTCTTCCCAGCGTGCGGCGGAGCAGTTGCCGGAACGTTACGAACCCCTGCTGGTGCCCGCCGAGGAGCAGGGGGAGTTGGGAGCAGGTGAGCTTCCCCTGGCGACGCTGATTGAGGACGAACTGATTCTGGCCTTGCCCCAGGTGGCAATGCACAGGACAGAAGAATGCCCCCGTGGCGAGGCCTTTCTGGGCAGCGCGCCGGACGGCGATGAGGATGGGTCGGTGGCGCAACGGGAAAATCCCTTTGCGGTGCTGGCACAGTTGAAAAGCACTCCGTCGGAACAAAACGACTGAGACACCTATTGAGCTAGAAATTAGCTACTAAACATCAGTTACTAAACATTGTAGTTACTAAACATTAGTTACTGAACAAGAGAGTTGAGGATCAAATAATGGCTGTTCAAAAGAGCAAAGTAACCCCGTCACGCCGTGGCATGCGTCGTTCCCACGATGCACTGAAAGGTGCGGCCTTGTCCATCGAGCCCACCACGGGCGAGACACACCGCCGTCACCACGTCAGTGCCGAAGGCTATTACCGTGGCCGCAAGGTTACCACGTCGACCAACGGCGAATAATTGTCAATTCCTTTTTAATCGAGCTTCACCCGTTTAGCGCCTTTCTCAAGGCGCTAAACGCTTTTGGTGCAAGCCATTTCCATTTTCACCGGGTTCGATCCTGAGATCACATGAAGCACGCATTCGCCATTGCCCTCGATGCCATGGGAGGCGACCACGGTCCCTCTGTGGTGGTGCCTGCGGCCCTGCAGGTATTGTCGGAAACCCCGCAACTGCACATCGTTCTGGTGGGTGACGAGCAGGTATTGCAGTCCGAGTTGGATTCCCACAGGCAGTCGCTTTCAGATCGTCTGAGTATTCAGCATGCCTCGCAACAGGTGGCCATGGATGAAAAACCCTCGGTGGCCCTGCGCACCAAAAAGGATTCCTCCATGCGCGTGGCCATCAACCTGGTGAAGGAGGGCCGTGTGCAGGCCTGCGTCAGTGCGGGCAATACCGGGGCGCTAATGGCCACCGCGCGTTTCGTGTTGAAGACCCTGCCGGGTATCGACCGTCCGGCGATTATTTCCAGTTTGCCCAATATCAACAAGGGCGTGACTCACATGCTGGATCTGGGGGCCAATGTGGATGTCAGTGCCGACAACCTGTTCGAGTTTGCGGTGATGGGCTCGGTGCTTACCAGTGCGGTGGACAATATCGAGGCGCCCACCATCGGTCTGCTCAATATCGGTGAGGAAGAAGTGAAGGGCAATGAACGGGTCAAAGAGGCGGCACGCATCCTCGCCGAGAGTGATCTCAATTACACGGGGTTCGTGGAAGGCGATGACATTTTCAAGGGCACGGTGGATGTGGTGGTGTGCGACGGCTTTGTGGGTAATATTTCATTGAAGACTACCGAAGGTGTGGCAAAACTGATCAGCCACTTCCTGCGCGAGGAGTTCAAGCGTAACCTGTTCACCAAGCTGGCTGCCATGATGGCCATGCCCGTACTCAACGCCCTGAAGCGACGCATCGATCCGCGCCGCTACAACGGCGCCAGCCTCGTCGGATTGCAGGGTATTGTCATCAAGAGCCACGGCGGCGCCGACCAACTGGCTTACGCCAGCGCCATTCGTGAAGCCATCGTGGAAGTGAAAAAGAACGTACCGGAACGTATCAGCAAACACGTCGAACAGGTCATGACACAACGCGCCACAACACAGGGACAGGCAGTGTGAGCACATCGCAAAGAATCTATTCACGCATCGAGGGCACCGGGGCCTATCTGCCGGAAAAGGTGCTCACCAATCACGACCTGGAAAAGATGGTGGAGACCTCGGACCAGTGGATCACCGATCGCACCGGGATCAAGACCCGGCATATCGCCGCGGACCATGAGACCACCTGTGACCTGGCCGAACACGCGGCGCGCCGGGCCATGGAGGCCGCCGGTGTCTCCGCGGTGGATATCGACCTGATCATTGTCGCCACCACCACCCCGGACCGGGTGTTTCCCAGCACTGCCTGCCTGTTGCAGCAACGCCTGGACATCCACGGCTGTACCGCCTTCGACGTGCAGGCGGTGTGTACGGGTTTTGTGTATGCCCTGGGCATTGCGGACAAATTCATCGCCAGCGGCAGCCATCGGCGGGCGCTGGTGGTGGGTGCTGAGACCATGTCGCGGATCATCGACTGGACCGACCGCTCCACCTGCGTGTTGTTTGGTGATGGCGCCGGTGCCGTGGTGTTGGGTGCCAGCGACGAGCCGGGTGTGCTGTCCACCCATTTGCATGCCGACGGTCAGTACAAGGATTTACTGTCCACTACCGGTGGGGTGTCAGAAGGTTACGGTGAGCTGGCCAATGGCGAGGTGCATGTCACCATGCAGGGTAACGAGGTGTTCAAGATCGCCGTGAACACCTTGGGGCGTATCGTCGATGAGACCCTGGCGGCCAATCACATGGAAAAGTCCGACATCGACTGGCTGGTGCCCCACCAGGCCAATATCCGTATCATCAAGGCCACGGCAAAGAAATTGAAAATGGATATGGATCAGGTGGTGGTGACCGTGCAGGAGCACGGCAATACTTCCTCTGCATCTGTGCCCATGGCGCTGGATCTGGCGATCCGTGAGGGGCGCATCCAGCGTGGCGAGACAATTATGCTGGAGGCCTTTGGTGGCGGTTTCACCTGGGGCTCGGCGCTTTTAAAATACTAAAACCAATATTACCGGGATTACCGGGCGGGCGGCAGGGTCCGGCCCGTGACACATTTCAGGACATCGACTATGAGTTATGCCATCGTTTTTCCCGGCCAGGGATCACAATCCGTGGGCATGCTCTCGGCACTGGCCGAGGCGCACCCGGACATCGAAGAGACCTTCCGGGAGGCCAGCGACGCCCTGGGTTACGATCTCTGGCAGTTGGTGCAGAACGGCCCGGAAGCAGAATTGAATCAAACGCACATCACCCAGCCGGCCATGCTGGCCGGTGGCGTGGCGGTGTGGCGGGTATGGCGCCGTCTGACCCAGCGCCCGCCGGTGGCCCTGGCGGGACACAGCCTCGGTGAATACAGCGCCCTGGTAGCGGCGGACAGCCTGAACCTGGCCGATGCGCTGCGCCTGGTGGCCGATCGTGGCCGCTTCATGCAGGAGGCTGTGCCCGCCGGCGAGGGGGCCATGGCGGCCATCCTGGGCCTGGACGACGAACAGGTGCTGGCGGTGTGCAAGCAGGCCGAGGAGGGTGAGGTGGTCACCGCGGTGAACTTCAACTCACCGGGGCAGGTGGTGATCGCCGGCCACAGCACCGCGGTGGAGCGCGCCGTGGCACTGGCCAAGGCCGCCGGCGCCAAGCGCGCCCTGACGCTGCCGGTGAGCGTGCCGTCCCATTGCAGCCTCATGGCGCCGGCCGCCGAACGTCTGGCCCAACGTCTGGTGGAGATCGATATCCAGCCCCCCGCCATCCCGGTGTTTAACAACGTTGACGTGCAGGCGCAGAGTGAGCCCAAGGCGATCCGCGATGCCCTGCGCCGTCAGTTGTTCAGCCCGGTGCGCTGGGTGGATACTATCCAGTCCTTCGCCGCCCAGGGCGTGCAGCAGGTGGTGGAATGCGGTCCCGGCAAGGTGCTGGCGGGACTGAACAAACGCATCAATCGTGAAATGACCGGCCTCACCACTTCGGACGTCGCCGGTCTGGAAAAGGCCGTGCAGGCCGTTGCGGGAGGAACATAGACATGTCGAACACGGACACACTCCAGGGCGAAATCGCCCTGATCACCGGTGCCAGCCGCGGCATCGGCCAGAGCATTGCCCTGGCCCTGGGACAACAGGGGGCCACGGTGGTGGGCACCGCCACCTCGGAGAAGGGCGCCGAGGCCATCAGCGCCTACCTGGCGGAAAACGGCATCAGCGGACAGGGCATGGCCCTCAATGTTACCGATGCCGATTCCATCGGCCAGGTACTGGCCGCGGTGAACGAGGCCTTTGGCGCACCCAGTATCCTCGTCAACAATGCCGGCATCACCCGCGACAACCTGCTGATGCGCATGAAGGACGAGGAGTGGAGCGACATCATCGAGACCAATCTTACCTCGGTGTACCGCATGTCCAAGGCCTGCCTGCGGGCCATGACCAAGGCGCGCAAGGGCCGCATCATCAGCATCAGCTCCGTGGTGGGCGCCGCGGGCAATGCCGGGCAGACCAATTACGCCGCCGCCAAGGCGGGGCTGTTGGGCTTCACCAAGTCTCTGGCCCGGGAAGTGGGCGCACGGGGGATTACCGTCAATGCCGTGGCTCCCGGTTTCATCGACACCGACATGACCCGCGCCCTGCCTGACGCGCAACGCGAGGCCCTGTTGGGCAATATCCCCCTGAATCGTCTGGGGCAGCCGGAAGAGATCGCCGCCGCCGTGGCCTTTCTGGCTTCGCCCGGTGCGGCCTATGTTACCGGCGAGACCCTGCACGTGAATGGCGGAATGTACATGGCCTGAGCAACTTTTTATTCTGTTTGAAAATTAACCCCAATAAAAAACAATAGCTTGTAATATATAGTTAAAGTTCTTTATTGCTTGTAACCCGGCGGGGATTTCTCTAGAATACCCGCCACGCGTTTGGGGGCAGCTTTGCACAAAAGCCCCATGGCACATAAAGACCCGAGCGCTTCGACATTACTTTGGGAGGATTGATCCGAGATGAGCACCATTGAGGAACGAGTCAAGAAAATCGTTGTTGAGCAACTTGGCGTTAAGGAAGAAGAGGTCAGCAGCGAATCCTCTTTTGTTGACGACCTGGGTGCCGATTCCCTGGACACAGTGGAACTGGTGATGGCATTGGAAGAGGAATTCGATACCGAAATTCCCGATGAAGATGCGGAAAAGATCACCACGGTACAGCAGGCAACGGATTACGTCACCGCACACACCAGCTGATCTTGTTTTTGTCACCAGAGCCACCGCTTCTGGTATACGGAAACAATATCGAGCTGCCAAGGCCGCACAACCACCCGGTGGATTGCGGCCTTTTTCATTGCTGGTGCATTGGCAGGCTGGGTATGTGGTAGACAGGCTATCTGCAAATAGACGAACGATACAGGTAACGAAATAGGTACTGCTTGTGACGAAACGACGTGTAGTGATTACAGGTCTGGGCATGGTCTCCCCGGTGGGGCTGAACGTGGACGATGCCTGGAGCAACATCCTGGCGGGCAAGAGCGGCATCGCGCCGCTGACCCATTTCGATGTGAGTGAGTTTTCCGTGCGCTTCGGCGGCTCGGTGCGCGAGTTTGACATCACCGAATACATCTCCGCCAAGGACGCGAAGAAGATGGACCCGTTTATACATTATGGTATCGCCGCAGGTATGCAGGCGGTGCGGGATGCGGGCCTGGAAGTGACCGAGGAGAACGCAGAGCGTATCGGCGTGGCCATTGGTTCCGGCATTGGCGGCCTCTCCGGTATCGAAAAGGGTCACGATGCCTTTCTCAAGGGCGGCCCGCGCAAGATCTCGCCGTTCTTCGTGCCCAGCAACATCATCAACATGATTTCCGGCAACCTGTCCATCATCTATGGCATGAAGGGCCCCAATTACGCCATCACCACGGCTTGCGCGACAGCCACGCACTCCATCGGCGATGCGGCACGGCTCATCGAATACGGCGATGCCGACGTGATGGTGGCAGGGGGCGCGGAGATGGCCACTTCCCCCACGGGGCTGGGCGGTTTTGCCGCGGCCCGCGCCCTGTCCACCCGCAACGACGATCCCGAGGCTGCCAGCCGCCCCTGGGACCGGGACCGTGACGGCTTTGTGCTCAGTGACGGTGCCGGCGTGGTGGTGCTGGAGGAATATGAGTTCGCCAAGGCTCGGGGGGCAAAGATCTACGCCGAAATCATCGGCTTTGGCATGAGCGGCGATGCCTACCACATGACCTCGCCCTCGGTAGGCGGTGAGGGGGCGGCGCGTTGCATGAATATCGCGCTGAAAAACGCCGGCATCAATCCCGAGGACGTGGATTACATCAACGCCCACGGCACCTCCACGCCGGCGGGGGACGTGGGTGAGACCCACGCCATGAAGACCGCCTTTGGCGATCATGCCTACAAGCTGGCGGTGAGTTCCACCAAGTCCATGACCGGCCACCTGTTGGGTGCCGCCGGGGGCATCGAGGCGGTGTTCACCTCCCTGGCCATCCGCGACCAGGTGGCGCCGCCCACCATCAATCTGGATCATCCCGATCCCGAGTGTGATCTGCATTATGTACCTCACACTGCCGAGGAAATGAAGATCGACATCGCCATGTCCAATTCCTTCGGCTTTGGCGGCACCAATGGCACGCTGGTCTTACGCAAGCCGGAATAAGGACTGATCACAGCTATTCGGGCGTTTTGCCACACGTCACGGATGCTTTCGGCACTGCATGTTACACATTCGTCCCGTCGAACCACCTGTTGATCCCCTGGCGCTGCAGCGCGTCAATCCCGCGCGTTATCCCTTTCTCTTGCAATCGGTGGCCCAGGGCGGGGGACAGGCCCGCTATGACATCCTGTTTGCCTTTCCGGGACAACACATCCAGTTAGACAATGCACCTGCGAGCGAGGATTTCCTTTCCCGGCTCGATGGTCACTGGCTGGCTGCCGCGCGAAAAATCCCTCCAGCCGAAAGCCACTTGCCCTTTCGCGGTGGCTGGTTCGTCTACCTGGGCTATGAACTGGCGGGGCAGATCGAGCCCAGCCTTGCCCTGCCGCCGGCACGTGATGGCCTGCCCACAGCCTATGCGGTACGCATTCCCGCGGCGCTGATCGTGGATCATCAGCAACAGCAGGGCTTTTTGCTGGCCGAACCGGGACAGGAGAATCTGCTGGACAGGATGGTCGGGGATCTGGCCCGCGCCGTCTTTGCAAGCAGTGCCGACGGTACGCCGGTGCAGCTCGAAGAAGATGATCCCCAGCGTTATCTGCAAGGTGTGGCGCGCATCAAGGACTACATCGTCGAGGGTGATGTATTCCAGGTGAACCTGTCCCGGATCTGGCGGGGCCAGGGGGCGGCCGCGCCGGCGGACATCTACCAGAGACTGTGTGCGCAGAACCCCGCGCCCTTCGCCGGCCTCGCGCTGATCGACGACGCGGCGGTGATTAGCTCCTCCCCGGAGCGCCTGGTGCGGGTGCGCGGTGGTCACGTGGAGACCCGGCCCATTGCCGGCACCCGTCCGCGGGGTGAGCAGACTGCCGGCGACGACGCCCTCAAAGACGAGCTTTTGGCCCATCCCAAGGAACGCGCAGAGCACGTTATGCTTATCGATCTGGAGCGCAACGACCTGGGCCGGGTGTGTGTGCCTGGCAGCGTGGTGGTGGACGAATTGATGGTGCTGGAGAGTTACGCCCACGTGCATCACATCGTCTCCAATGTCAGCGGCGAGCTGCGGCAGGGGGTGACGCCGGGGCAAGTGATTCGCGCGGTGTTTCCCGGCGGCACCATCACCGGCTGTCCCAAGGTGCGCTGCATGGAGATCATTGCCGACTTGGAAGGGGAGGGACGTGGCGCCTATACCGGGGCCATGGGTTATCTCAATCACAATGGCGATATGGATCTGAATATTCTGATCCGCACCATCACTCAGCAGGACGGGCAGATTCAGCTGCGTACCGGCGCCGGCATCGTTGCCGATTCTGATCCACAACAGGAGCTGGAGGAGACCCGTGCCAAGGCCCGCGGTCTGTTGCTGGCCTTACAGAGCTGAGTGCCGTTGGTTGACTGTGGTATCATTGACCCACATTCACCGGGCGGAAGAACCGGGTGGCAGAGAGTACAGTAGTGACTTCCCTTTTGATCAACGGCCAGGCCACGGAACATATCTCGGCGCTGGACCGTGGTTTCCAGTACGGCGACGGGCTGTTCGAAACCCTGCGCGTGCGCGGTGGTCAGATTTTGCATTGGCCGCTGTACATGGCCCGCCTGGCCGAAGGTTGTGAGCGCCTGCGTATCCCGATGCCGGATAAGATGGTGTTGCTGGCGGAGGCTCAACAATTGTGCGCTGGTCGCGATGGCGTGTTGAAGATCACCGTGAGCCGGGGTGTGACGCAACGGGGCTACGGTTTCGACGATGGACTGGTGCCGACGCGAGTGCTGGCCCTTGCACCGCTGCCCGGCTTTCCCGCCAGCCATGCCAGCGAGGGTGTGCGGGTACGCCTCTGCCAGACCCGTCTCGGTCACAATCCGGTGCTGGCAGGCATCAAGCATCTCAACCGCCTGGAGCAGGTGCTGGCACGAGCGGAATGGGATAACGAACAGGATGAGATCGCCGAGGGCCTGATGCTGGACAACCAAAATCATGTGATCGAGGGCACCATGAGCAACCTGTTTTGTGTGCAGGGGGAAACGCTGCAGACCCCGAAGCTGGACCGTTGCGGCGTGCGGGGCATTACCCGTGGGCGCATCATGGCCGCTGCCAGGGCGGCGGGCATCCCCGTGGCGGAAACCCGCCTCACCGTGGACGACCTGCACGCCGCCCGGGAGCTGTTTCTCTGCAACACCCTCATGGGCATCTGGCCGGTGCGCCAGCTGGAAGACCACGCCTTTACCGTGGGGCCGGTGACCCGTCAGCTCAGCGAGGCCCTCCATGACTAGACTGGGCCGCGAAACCCTGTTCAAGCTAAGTGGCCTGCTGGTGTTGCTGGGCAGTCTTTATGGTGCATGGGTGGCCATGGACTACCGTGCTTTCGTCAGCGCCCCGGTGAATCTGCCCGAGGGCGGACTGCGCTACGAGATCAAGCCCGGCAAGACCCTCACCCACGTCTCCCGGGATCTGGCCCGGCGCGGGGTGATCGAGTCGGCCTCATACCTGATATGGCTGGCCAAGCTGGAGGGCACCGCGGACAATATCAAGGCCGGGGAATACCATTTCGACCAGGGGATTACCCCTGAGCGCTTGCTGGAGCAGATCGTCAATGGCGAGATGCTGCAATACTCGCTGACCATCGTCGAAGGCTGGACCTTCCGCCAGCTCATGGATGCCGTGCACAGCAACGAATATCTGCTGCACACCCTGTCGGACTACAGCGACGCCGAAATCATGGAAAAAATCGGCCACCCGGGCGAGCATCCCGAGGGCCGCTTCCTGCCCGACACCTACCACTTCCCGCGGCTCACCACCGATGTGGCCTTCCTGCAGCGCGCCTATGACGCCATGGACCGCCTGCTGGAAAAGGCCTGGCCGGACCGCGCCATCGACGTGGAATACAAGACCCCCTACGAGGCGCTGATCATGGCCTCCATCGTGGAAAAGGAGACTGCCCTGCCCAGTGAGCGCAAGCAGATCGCCGGGGTGTTCAACCGGCGCCTGCAAAAACGCATGCGCCTGCAGACCGACCCCACGGTGATCTACGGCCTGGGGCGCCGCTTCGACGGCAACATCCGCCGCCGCGACCTGCGCAAGGACACCCCCTACAACACCTACCTGCACCGCGGCCTGCCACCCACGCCCATCGCCCTGCCGGGACGCGATGCGGTACTGGCGGCGCTCAATCCCGCGCCGGGGGAAGAACTGTATTTCGTGGCCCGCGGTGATGGCAGCCACCAGTTTTCCGCCACCCTGGAACAGCACAACGCGGCGGTGGTGGAATACCAGCTGGGTGGCCGTGCGCGGCCCTTTTCCTCGCTGCCCAAGGGTAAGCTGTAGGCGGACAGGGTTGCCGCTGCAGGGAAATTGACCTCGAGCGGTGGACGATAGCCCCCCCTCTCCCCTTGGGGGAGCACCCTCTGGGGCATAAAAGGGCCGGGGTGAGGGGGGGCACCATAAGCCGCGGATCCTGGTGTTAGTATTTAATGTCTTTGATAGGGGATCTGTAAATCCCACGCCTTTAGGCGGCGTCATTGCCTTTACTCCCTCTCCCCTTGAGGGGAGAGGGGACAATCGGCCGTACGGCCGATCAATCCGGCTTTTAGCCGTAACCCGAAGCCACCGACTTTAGCCGGTGGAGTATTCACATTAACTCTTGACTGTTATTTATTGAAATTAATGAAAAAAGGTCTGTTCATTACCCTAGAGGGCGGCGAAGGCGCGGGCAAGAGCACGCAAATGGCCTTCGTCCGCCAGCGCCTGGAACAGGCCCTTGCGCCCCTGGGGAAAAAACTGGTGGTGACCCGCGAGCCGGGGGGCACCGAGTTGGGTGAACAGATCCGCGACCTGTTGCTGGACCATCGGCAGACGGCCATGGCCGATGATACCGAGCTGCTGCTGATGTTTGCCGCCCGCGCCCAGCACCTGGCGGAGCTGATCCGCCCCAGCCTGGCGTCCGGTGACTGGGTGCTCTGCGACCGCTTCACCGACGCCACCTACGCCTACCAGGGCGGCGGGCGCGGTATCGATATGGCACGCATCGCGGTGCTGGAGGACTGGGTACAGGGCGAGCTGCGCCCGGACCTGACCCTGTTGCTGGACCTTCCAGTGGAAGTGGGCCTGGCCCGTGCCGGGGAGCGGGGTGAACTGGATCGCTTCGAGCGCGAACAACAGGCCTTTTTCCAGCGCGTGCGCCAGACCTACCGGCAACGCGCCGAGGCGGCACCGCAGCGCTACCGCATCATCGACGCGGCCCAGGATATCGATGGAGTACGGGCACAGATCGACGCCGCCCTGGCCCCTCTGCTGGCAGGGCTGGATCCATGAAACGGCCCTTGCCCTGGCAGAACGCATTGTGGGACAGCCTCATCGCCCGCCAGCGGTCAGGCAGCCTGCCCCATGCCCTGTTGTTCACCGGCGCCGCAGGCTACGGCAAAGTGGCCCTGGCCGAGGCCCTGGTGCAGGGCCTGTTGTGCCAGTCTCCACTGGACAATGGCATGGCCTGTGGTCAGTGCCAGAGCTGTGGTCTGCTAGCTGCCGGCACCCACCCGGACCGGCGGTGGCTGCGGCCTGAAGAGGAGGGCAAGGCCATCCCCGTGGATCAGGTGCGCGGCGTGGGGGAATTTCTCGCCCTCAAGGGCCAGTACGGCGGGCGCCAGACGGTGGTGATCGAGCCCGCCGAGGCCATGAATCGCTTTGCCGCCAACAGCCTGCTGAAGACCCTGGAAGAGCCCAGCGAGGATGCCCTGCTGATCCTCGTCACCAGCCAGCCCTCACTGCTGCTGCCCACTATTCGCAGCCGCTGCCAGCAGGTGGTGTTTGCCCGTCCGGCGGCCGAACTGGCCACGGCCTGGCTGCGGGAACAGCTCGGCGAGCCGGCCGATATCGCAAACCTGCTGGCGCTGAGCGACGGCGCGCCCCTGGCCGCCCTGGCTCTGCACGAGGAGGGGGGGCTGGCCCTGCGCCGTGAGCTGGCCAGCCAGTGGATCGCCGTGAGCCAGGGCCGGGGCGACCCCCTGGCCTGCGCCCGGCAATGGGCGGAACTGGGTCTGCCCAGGGCCACCCGCTGGCTGGCCAGCTGGGTGATGGACCTGATCCGTCTCAAGTCCGGCGGCGACCCAGCCGCTATGACTAATGCCGACCTGCGCCCGCATTTGCAAACACTGCTGGACAGACTGGAGTTGCGGGGCCTGTTTACCTATCTGGAACAGGTCACCGAAACGTCCCGCTGGGCCGCCGGTCAATTGAACGCGCAACTGGCCATGGAGGATTTGATGGTGAGTTGGCGGCGGGTTATAAGATAGGACTGAGGACTGAGGACTGAGTAATCTCGGGTTACGCTTCGCTAACCCAAGCTACAAATTGATTAGGGTTTTACAAACACAAAAAGTGAGCCAAGGTACACATGAGCGGTGATTTTCGACAAGGCGGCATTCTTTCCCTGGCCATCAAGGACAAGAGTTCCTTGTACGCGGCCTATATGCCCTTCGTCAAACACGGCGGCCTGTTCATTCCCACCAATAAAAAATACAAGCTGGGCGACGAGGTGTTTATGTTGCTCACCCTCATGGAAGAGACGGAGAAACTGCCGGTGGCCGGCAAGATCGTCTGGGTCACGCCTCCCGGCGCCCAGGGTGCGCGTATTGCCGGCATCGGTGTGCAGTTCAGCAACCAAGACAACGGTGCCGTGCGCAACAAGATCGAGACCTACCTTGCCGGCGCATTGAAGTCCGACCGGCAGACGCATACCATGTAGTCCCTACGCGAACGCCTTTCGCGCATCATCCATTGTCAAGGGTCTCAATTAAGGGTTTCAATTAAGGGGCTCAAGATTGGCTTAACAGGCATCGGTGGGCATTCGCCATCTCGGGAATATACCTGAAATTGCACTGAGTAAACGCAAGCTAATCCCATGGCCGCCTATACCCTGACAAATACTGTGGGAGCGCCTTTCCAGGCGCGATTCGCGCCTGGAAAGGCGCTCCCACAGGGAGAATTAACCCTGTGATTGCTTTGAGACGATTAATCATTTTCTTCAATAGGACGGAAAGCCGTGCCCATTGCCTTGCCCGACAATACGCCGTTGGTGGATTCCCACTGTCATCTCGACCGCCTCGAGCTTTCGCCGTGGAACGGTGAACTGCAGGGGGCGCTGGACGCCGCGGCGCAACACGGTGTGGGACACTTCCTCTGTGTCTGCATCGATCTGGAACACTATCCCGCTTTGTTGGCCCTGGCGCAGCAACACCAACAGGTGTCGGTGTCGGTGGGCGTACATCCCACGGAGCAGGGCGGTGAAGAACCCACCGTGGAAAGACTCCTTGCCCTGGCGCAAGCGCCGGAAGTAGTGGCCATCGGAGAAACCGGGCTGGATTATTTTCGCTGTACGGAAGGGAAAGAGAACGAACTTGAATGGCAGCGTGAGCGCTTTCGCACCCATATTGCGGCTGCCAGGGCCGGCGGCAAACCCTTGATCATTCACATGCGCGATGCTACCGACGACACCCTGCGCCTGCTCAGGGAAGAGGGCGCCGACGAGGTGGGTGGGGTGATGCATTGTTTCGTGGAGGACTGGGCGGTGGCCAAACGCGCCCTGGATCTTAATTTTGATATCTCTTTTTCCGGCATCGTCACCTTCAATTCCGCAAAGGCCTTGCAGGAAGTGGCCAAAAAAATGCCGGCCGATCGCATGCTGGTGGAAACGGATTCCCCCTACCTGGCGCCCGTGCCCCATCGCGGCAAGCCCAACCAACCGGCCTATGTGCGCCATGTGGCGGAGCGTGTTGCCGAACTGCGCGGCAGCCACTGGCAGGCCATCGCCGAGCAAACCACGGAAAACTATTTTCGCCGCTTCGCTCAGGCCTGAGCGGCCATCTCCACGGCGCGCAGGATCTTTTCCTGCGGCGTATAAAAATGTGGCGAGAAGCGAATGCCACCGCCGCGTTGCGCGCACATCACCCCCTGTTCCGTGAGTTGTTTGAACAGGGTGTCGTTATCCAGCCTGCGATGACGGAAGGTGACGATGCCACTGTCACGGCCCTGCCGGGTGTCGCTCAATAATTGCAAGGTTTCCTGCTGTTCGATGTAGGAAAAAAGCTGCCGGGTGTTGTGCAGCACGTGTTGTTCCACCGTTTCCATGCCCGTCTCGAGCAACAGGGACAGGCTGGCGGAGAGGGCGTGGATGCCCAGCATGTTGGGGCTGCCGCATTCGAAGCGACGTGCGCTGTGGACGGGTTTCCAGTTTTGGTTATCGAAGTCCGTGAAGGTGTCCGTCATGTGCCAGCCATACTGGTGCAGGGTCAACTCATTGAGCAATTCCTCACGACAGTAAAACAGGGCAAGACCCTCCGGCCCCAGCATCCACTTGTGGCCGTCGGCCATGACGAAATCCGCCTGTATGGCCTGCACGTCGAATTGCAGGGCGCCGAGGCTTTGAATGGCATCGACACAAAACAGGATATCGCGTTGCTTGCAGAAGGCGCTGATGCGCGCCAGGTCGAGGCGCAGACCGCTGGCGTATTGCACCGAGCTGACGCTGATCAGCCGGGTGTGTTCATCCACGAGGGCAAACAAGGCCGCTTCGGGGTCGTCGCTGATTTTCGCCAGACGCAGTTCAACGCCCTTGGATTGTAGAGCCTGCCAGACGATGCGGTTGGAAGGGAATTCACCGGCCAGACTGACGATGTTGTCTCCCGTCAGCCATGACAGGCCAAAGGCCACCACGGACAGGGCCTCGGAGGTATTTTTCAGCAGGGCGATCTCATCGACTGAAGGTGCGTTGATAAGCTGGCGCAACTGTTCTCGCAGTCGGTCTTCGCTGGCGACCCAGCGGGAATAATGACGCGAACCCTGGGTGGCATTTTCCCGGGCGAAATTCTCCACCGCCGTGACACAACGCATAGGCCAGGGAGAGACCGCGGCATGATTCAGATAGCAAAGCTTGTTGTCTAACGGGAATTCATCACCCCGCCGGGATTCCATGAGATCCGTTTTCATGGCGACTATCTTCCTGCCATGAGCTGGAAGGGTCAAGCCTGTCCAACAGGTGCGGCGAAGTGTCAGGCGCTGGCGCGGGTTTCTGTGTGTGAGCCTTCCGAATCTGCACCGAGATAAGTGGAAAGCACGCTGTAGAAGCGATCGAAGTCCAGAGGTTTGGCTAGGTAGTCGTTGGCACCGGCCTCCAAACAACGGACTCTGTCTTCCTGCATGGCGTTGGCGGTGAGACTGATGATAGGCCTTGTGTAGCCACTATTACGTAGAGTACGAGTGGCCTCGATGCCGCCCATTACAGGCATTTGCATATCCATGAGTATCAGGTTGTAGTCGCCGGCTAGAGCCATCTCAATGCCTATTTTCCCATTGTCGGCCAGCGCAATGTCCAGACCGGCTTTACGCACGGATTTGGCGATGAGGCGTTGATTTTCGGGATTGTCTTCCACCAGCAGGATGCGACCATGTAATTGGATATGCTCTCTCCCGCTCTGTTTGTCATTGTGATTACCGTGAATGGGTGCAGAGGAAATCAATTTCAGCTTATCGGGATCAACACAGACATCGATGGTTGCGGTGAAGGTGCTGCCTTTGCCTTTTTCACTGATGACGGTTACATCCCCACCGAGTGTCTGTGCCAGTTGTTGGGAGATGCACAGCCCGAGTCCTGTACCACCATAGACGCGGGTGGTTGATTCGTCGGCCTGAGTAAAGGGACTGAAAATCTTCACCTGTTCTTCTTCAGTCATGCCTATACCGGTATCACTGACACTGATCTGGAGTTGATTGGACTCATTGAGATAACCAACCAGAATGGAAACGCTGCCTTGCCGCGTGAACTTGATTGCATTGCCGCAAAGATTGATAAGTATTTGTTTGAGACGAGTGGGATCGGTACTGATGGTGGCCGGGATAGGAAACTGATATTCCAGATTGAAATCCAGCCCCTTGGCCGATGCCTGTGGTCCAAGGATGGTGTCCAGTTCATCCATGAAAATAATAGGTGATACTTCACGATGTTCGATGATAAGCTGACCTGCCTCAATCTTCGACAGATCCAGAATATCATTGATGATTTGTTGCAAATGTTTACCACTGGTCACTATGGAGTTGACCTCATGTTCCATTTCTTCCGCTGATTGGTCATCATCCAGCAACATTTCAGAGTAGCCCAGGATAGCTGTAAGTGGAGTGCGTATTTCATGGCTCATGTTGGCAAGGAAGGCGGTCTTGGCCTGGTTGGCGGCCTCAGCAGCTTCCTTGGATTTTTGCAGTTCATCTTCAATGATGATTTGCTCCATGGTCACACTGATCCATTTGCCCAGCAAATTCACAAAATCAATATCGGTCTGGGTGAAGGGCTTGTCCATGGGCTTGCGGTTGGAAAAGTTTACAGTACCAAACTTCTTGTCGTGGACATAAATGGTGGTGCCAATATAGGCCTCCATGCCAAGGAATTCCGCAGCAGGATGGTCCTGGTAGGAGGATTCACTCACATGATGAATGGCAATGGGCCCATCTGAAGCGAAGGTGATGTTGCAAAAGGTTTTGTCAAGCGGTAGCACCAGGCCACGCTTTGCCGGGAGCTCGGGGGGAGCAATGGTATTGAGAAATACGGATTCATTTTTTTCCGGAAATTGACGTCCCAGTTTTCCGATTTCCATGCCTAGGACACGACAACCCAGTTTCAGGGTCTCCGTAATACGTTCATCAAGGCTGAGGCCAGAGACAGAGGTTGCTTCATACAACCATTGAATGCGCTCACCCTGATCAACCAGGGCCTCTTCGGTGCTTTCTGTGCGTTTAAGGATGAATATGCTAAAGATTCCCAACAGGATGGAAATACCACCAAGCAGATATACTAGAAAATAGGTGGTGGATATTTTGTTGCTTGCGACTTCAATAATGCTATTGACACTGCCGTCGCTTCCCGTAAGCACAGTGTTGTTGAGCAGAGAAGATAGCTCGCCCATCAAGGCGTCATTAATAGCCGAAATATTATTGATCAAATAAGTGTATGTTTGCTCGTTTTTTTGTTTGGCGAAAAGATCCTCTACCGCGGAGTTGATGGTGTTCCTCTGGGAAAATAATTTTTGTATAGAGCGCCAATATTTTGTAGATGAAGTATTGAATTCAATTTCGGATATCTGTTGGTAAGCGTTGTCGAGTTTTTTATCTGAGGCGAGGTAATTTTTATATTCCTGTTGAAGGTTGTCGGGTGATGTGGTCTTGTCCATCTTCCGCAAAAGCATGGTCTGTTGATGGACAAGATTGAATAATTGGGTAATTACTCCGGCTTCGACGGTTTTATCGGCCATGCTGTAGAGCAATGCCTTGTTGTCTGACAGGCTTTTACTCCAAAAAGCGATCAGTAATACCATCAACACCAGTATGACTGAAAAGCCAATGGCAATCAGTGGCTTTACATTACTGGTCAAGTGGGGTTTGGGTCTAAGATTCATGGCGATTCCGGGCGACTGAAAGATTTACACAAATATTTCATTACCCGCACAGTGATCTGATCAGCGTGTTAAGCATGGAATTACTATTGTGTTTTCGGCCATAGTCATAAAAAATTTAATTCCTGCTTGAAAAAAATGAATAATGTAGAGGGGGTTATCAATAATAGCATTTAAAACAACGAGATAGATGTTTGTTCATGAATGTCGATTTGTATGCCAATGCTTATCATATGTGAATATTCCGTATATCTGATTTTGATGATTATTCTTTTGCCACAAGATATTCTCGATCCACTTTGAAGAATGGCTGTGCCGAGATTATGGCAGAAAGATCGAAAAGCATCCGCCAGAAAGGCCGCATCCTTTCGCCTCATTATTACTTACTTGGATATATCCCTGCCGCTTTTTATTGCGATGTAATGATGCGACCTGTGCGGCAAAATAAAGGCCGAGGCCTGTGCTTCCTGTATCAAAATGACTGGGGGTTGTTTTGGCAACGGGATCGTGCAGCATTTGTTTAGGGTAACCAGCACCATTATCCATTATGGAGAGTATAAGATAGTCGTTATCATGTTTCACTTTAATGAGGATCTTGTTTTTTGCATATTGATAAGCGTTATTGACAATGGAAGAAAGGACACCATAAACCAGTTCCTTGTCAAAAAATCCGCAGATACCATCATCGCAATCAAGGGTGATTTCAACGCCATGATCAGCGAGAAGATAGGCGTATTCCTCTCGGATATCCTCTAAAAAATCATAAACCTCGACCTCTTCAATGTTCAGATAATATCGCTTCTTGTCAATTTTATATAATGTCAGCAGCTGAATAAGATCCCTGTTTACACGTTGTCCTTCATGTCGAATTTTTGAGATTTTTTGCGAGCAATGTTCTCCCTGGCAGACAGATGAAATGTCAGCCAGTGAACCCAGTAACATGGCGAGAGAATTTTTCATGTCATGGATGCTGCTTGCCAGTATGGTGGAGAATTCAAGTTTTTCAATATCATTTTTCATTCGTGGCTTATCTGATGTTTGCTGCATCAAGACGTTCCGATAGCTGTTGGAAAGATTGGGTAAGTATCCGGTATTTTTCGCTGGGTTTTCCGTTAAACGTTACGTTGTCGAGGTATTTCTTGGTTTCTGCCAGTAATTCCTGGGTGGGGCCAGACTTGTTCATGAACATGACCAAAGACTGGGCTGTGTTGAGATTGATAACCGGGTTTTCCGGCATAGCGGTGGCTGCCTTGACAAAGAGTGAAATCGATTCTCCGATTTTACCGGAAGTGGCAAGCTGGACACCACGATTATTGATCTCAATCACTTCCTCCCTGGATTTAAGCAAGGCGTCAATTTCATCTTGTGAAATACCGATTGACTCGAGGGCTTCGCTAATTTCCTGTAATGCATCCTGATTGTCATGATTGTTCTTGATGGCAAACTGAATAAATCTGTTGCCATCATCTTTCCTGTCAAGCGCATAACAGAGTTTTGCCAACTCCACAGCATCTGCACTTGTTACTGTGCCAGGTTCCTTGATGAATATGTCTGTGACGGTATCAAGACAACGGTGGGTGTCTTTATCGCGTTCCAGGCGATGATAGAGAAACGCCTCGTTTATGTGTGATTTCATGTTCTTTATAGGTTCGGATTTTTTGAACTCCTGACGCATGTCGGATATTGTGTCGAGAGCGTCTGAAATGCAGCCCTTTTGCAAATAGACATTTGCAAGGCCTGAGTAATCATCCGGACTGATATAATATGAGTTTTTTCCTGTGCGTGTTATTCGCTTGTAGGACTGTTCGGATGTATCAAAGTCTTCATTCTCAAACGAAACCTCTGCCAGCACTTGTTGCCGCTTTATCGCCTTGGGAGATTTCTCTGTTGCCTTTTCAAGAACTTTTTGTGCTTCCTTATAATTCCTCGTTTCACGATGCAATGTTGCCAGCCAGTCATGAGCAAAAAGATAATTGGGATAATCCTCGATAAGATCCTCAAAGATAAATTTTGCTTTATCAAAGTCTTGCCGATGAAAATGTGCCTGCCCCAGATAAAGTAATGCCCAGGGGATTTCACGTTCTTCAAGGATGGGTTTTACCAGTGCTTCGACGGCATCATAATCATTGATACGCAATAATAGCTCGGTCTTGATCTTTAGCAGCTCAAAACGATTACTGGGTTTGTCTTCGAGTTGTTGTTCGCACAGCCGAATTGCCGCTTCATAATCTCGCTGCTGAGTAGCCTGGGAGATCATTTTCAGGCTGGATTTTCTTTTAATGAGTTTCTTCAGCCTGGCAATGAGCACTTCTTTGGTAAAAGGTTTGGATAGGTAATCATCGGGAGAATATTCTACGGCGCCCATGACCATTTCAGAGGTGTTTTCTGCAGTGGTCATGATGTAGATGGATGAATAGGGGAGAAGCTCGCGTTCCTTTATTTCTTCGAGGATTTGCTGACCATCCTTCCCAGGGCCAAGATTGTAGTCGCAGAGGATGATATCGAAATCGTGTTCTTCAATTTGCCTCAGGGCTTCAGCACCATTGCTGGCTTCAGCAATGTGCTCAGGACGGAAAGGGGACAGCATGTTGCGCAACATGGTGCGCATGCCGGCAAAATCATCCACAATGAGGATGTATTTGGTCTTCAGAGTCCATAGCTTCATCAGGTTTTTCGCTTCGCCCTCCGGCTAACGAGTGGCAGACAGGCGTGTAAAAGTAATGATTTCTCCCTCAATTAGCGGCAAAATGGACCGGAACTTCAATGTCTTACAGGGCCACTTTGGGCTTGGGAAGATTGTTTTCACTTATGCACGACCACCTGTAACATACTGAAAATAAATGGGTTGTTGTTTTTTTCGAGAGTAGCCTTGGACGCTGGGGGCCGATGCCCCATTAACGTATTTGCTTATCGGGGCTCTGGTTGGAATTTTGATGTCCAAAACACCGACACAAACTGTACACACACAAAAGCCGAGTGAGCATGGTCGACTGGCCAATGTGGTGCGCATGGGTTTTAGTGCCGTGCTTATCTTGGTGGTGATCCTGACTTCGGTGAGTTTGTACCGACTCAAGGAGTTTAATACCAACATGGAAGCCATCGTGGACATCAACAATAAGAAGGTGGCCCTGGCGTCGGCGATGCGGGATGCCATTTTACAACGCGCAATCAGCGTCTACTCCATGCTTGCTACTGATGATTACTTTCAACGTGATGAAGAATTAATGCGTTTTTATGCATACGCAGCAGAATATCGCAAACACCGTGATGAGTTGGTCAGCCTGGGTGGAGACAGACGAGAGCGCGATATTTACGAGCGGCTTGAAGTTGCAGCCAACAAGGCGCAACCACAAATTCGCAAAACGGCCGAACTGTTGATGGAGGACACTCCAGAGGACATTATCGCGGATGCCGTGAAGGCAGGGTTTCAGGCACAAAGCAATCTGTTGGATTTGCTGGATGAGCTGATTGTATTACAGCAACAGTACACGGCATCGGCTGTACAGAGAAGTAAAAATGATTACCAGTTTATCTGGGTGTTACAGCTCTTGCTCGGGGTTATGGTCTTGGGTGTGGGTATCCTGATTGCCCGAGCAGTAATAAAAAATGTACGTACAAAGAGCCAGGAACTCAGTGCTAAGAACGCTGAGCTATCACTGGCGTACTCAAAGGCAGAGGAGGCAACCAAAGCGAAATCGACTTTTCTTGCGAACATGAGCCATGAAATCCGCACCCCCATGACAGGCGTGTTGGGGATGCTGGAACTGTTGCGAGATACCAAGCTGGTTTCGGAGCAAAAGTATTACATTGATACCGCCTATCATTCGGCAGAGGCCTTGCTTACGGTGATCAATGATGTGCTTGATTTTTCCAAAATCGAGGCCGGTAAAGTTGACTTTGAGTCCATACCCTTTGATATCCGGCACTTGCTGGAAGAGGTGGTGGGTTTGTACGCCAAGGAAGTGCAGGACAAAGGTGTGGAAATCGTTACTCACATTGATAATGGTGTGGCGGATTATGTACGTGGAGACCCTACCCGGCTGAGGCAAATACTGAATAACCTTATTGGTAATGCCGTGAAATTTACCCATGACGGAGAGATTGTTGTAAGACTGATGAATGATTCTCGATTTTCTTCGGAAAATGATTATCTGCGTTTTGAGGTTCGTGACACCGGCATTGGTATTTCGGCGCAGGCCAGGAAACTGATCTTTGATACCTTTACCCAGGCGGACGAATCCACAACTCGAAAATTTGGCGGCACAGGTTTGGGCCTGGCTATATGTCAGCAAATGGTGAAACTCTTCGAAGGTAATATTGGTGTGGAATCCAACGAGGGTGAGGGCAGCACATTCTGGTTTACCGCACGCCTGAAGCCGTCAGAGCGACGCTCTGAGTGTCGTGAAAAAGGGCGCTTCAATGGTTTAAGTGTGTATCTTTTCGCACATAGTCGGGGGGTGCGGGATGCAATTGCTGACCTGATTCAGCACTGGGGATGCAGGGTGGTACTGTCCACCAGTGGTGATGATGCCGTGCTTGATAGCGATATACCATCCGTGGACATGGCTATTCTGGATATTGATGAGTTGGTTCGTTGCAATATCACGGATGTGTACACACTGAGAAAACGTCTGGTGAATGCGAGGCAGACTATTGGACTGTTTCGCTTTACCGAACATGATACGGCGGGGAAGGTTAAACACTTTCAACTGGATGCCAGTATCAATCGCCCGGTGCGTAGGGCGCCACTGTTTGAGGCCTTCTCATTGCTTGAGGGTAAAGAACCTTCATTTGATGAACAACGCAGTGTGAAGGAAAATCCACTTCCGGCAGAAAGAAGCGGAGTGAGTGTGCTGCTGGTAGAAGATAATGCTGTCAATCAACAGGTCGCCGCCGCAATTCTGCATAAACAGGGCTATAAAGTGGATATCGCCGGTGATGGGTTGCAGGCATTGTCATTGTTTAAAAAGAATCGATATCAAGTGGTATTGATGGATTGTCAGATGCCCACCATGGATGGTTTCGAGGCAACGCGGAATATACGTGCATTGGAGATGGGTGCTGGGTTGTCCCGGACACCCATTATCGCCTTGACGGCGAATGCCCTTGATGAGGATCGTGCCGCCTGCCTGGCTGCCGGCATGGATGATTTTTTGGTAAAACCCATGCGTATACAGGCGATACGTGAAGTTTTTTCCACCTTCAGTATCGATGGTGAGAATAACGTCACTTCATCGACGTCCGGTGCGTTAACTCAAACACAGGGTGAGGATGCCAATCTTTCCGCTCATTTTGATTTCAAACTGCTGGACGATTTACAGAATATACTTTCCGAGGAGCAGTATGCCGAGTTGACTCGTTTGTTTGTGGAAAATGCCACCAAGCGCCTTGCCGAGTTACGCAATGCGGCACAAAGTATGGATGTCGAGTTGATCGAGGCTTCTGCACATTCACTCAAGGGCAGTAGTGCAAATCTTGGTGCGCAACGCCTGTCCGGTTTGTGTGCGGAGATCGTGGATCAGGTGCGCCAAAATCGCTTGGCTGACAATCTCATGGAGCGTGTTGCCATCATCGATGAGGAATTGCAATTCACGGCGAAATATTTGTTGCAATCCCACGGGTAAACGCATTATTAGCCCGATAATTGATATTGCCAGGTTAATAATGTGACGCACAGGCGTGCTGGTATTGGCGCAAGCCAATCAATGCAAGCCCACGAGTTGCCAGCAACTTCATGCACGACTCCGGGGATGAGGGAGGTAGGGTGAAACAAGAAGCCAGAACCGAGTTACGCCCGTGTTTCGCGGGTGTCCGTCAATAGATCATGACGATGTATATGTCGGCCAGGTTATAAATTCTCTCAAAATAGTGGCTACGGGCTTATTTCCCCTGTGTGGGATAGCCGTTTCAGGCATAGTCACATTTGAGAGCTTTAATAATAATTCGAAAGATCTGCAATGAATGGATGAAGAAAACTACAAGGCCGCCCGTGCCGAGATCGTTCCCGTGCCCTGCGTGTTCGAAAAGGCCATACTGGCGGCACGTGTGAGATGTTCGAAAGCGAAAAAAATGAACCTGGCACAACGGGAAGTAGTGCGCTGTGCCGGGAGCGAATGCCAGACGCGTTGTCAGGCCTGGTTACAGATAATGCGCGAGAAATCCCGTTTTGCCCTGCAGCTGGATTCTCTGGAAAATGTCTCAGTGCCTTTGCCCCATGGCAAGGAGATGCGTGTGCAAGTGGGAGGGATCGAGGGTTTGAGCGCCGTACTTGCAGCAAAGGCGCCGGAGACGGAGAGCGGGTTGGCGGATGTCTTTGCTATGCTCGATGCGGGATTCGCGCAATACGGTTCTCTGGCGTACTTGCCGTTTTCCGAGTTGGTCAAGGCTGTTGCTCACTGCAGGGTGCGGCGAGGCTGAACTGGTACTTCACATTCTTTCACTGAAATGCCAAAAAAAAGGGCCGAAGCAGTTTGTAATTGCTTCAGCCCTTTTTCGACAGTTTACCTTGGGGTAAACCGCCCGGTATGCTCAATTTTAGGAAGTGAACATACCAACAAATGCAGTACCCAAAAGAATGACAAAAAGCGTGATACCAAGGCTCATAGCGGACTCCCCTTTACAAAAGCTTATATATTTTGTGGAAAATACCCGGTTTCTGCATTTCCAGGCCGAAGCAGCATAAAGCATCGCTAAAGTCTGGTCAACCGGCCCTAAAAACCCTATTTGATTATGGGTAATGCCTGGAAGGTTCGTGGGATGATGGCGTTTTGCTTGCGTGGCGTGCGTTGCGTGATTTGAAAATCTGGGAGGTAGAGGTTAATGAAAGCACCGGTAGTATTGATCGGCGTGGGGGAAATGGGGGGCGTGTTTGCCCGGGGATTGCTCAGGGTGGGCCATCCCGTGTTCCCGGTAACACGGGATATGCATTTGGCGGAGGTGGCGCAGCAAGCTCCGGATCCCGAAGCGGTGATTGTCGCCGTGGCCGAGGGCGATCTCCACGCCGTCTTGCAGGCCGTTCCGGCGGCCTGGCGGGAGAGGCTGGTACTGCTGCAAAACGAGCTGTTGCCAGCGGACTGGGAGCAGCACGGACTCTCCCCGGTCACGGTCATTTCGGTGTGGTTTGAAAAGAAACCGGGCCGGGAGTTCAAGGTGATCATCCCCTCGCCCGTGTTCGGCCCCCACGCCGGCCTGATCCAGGACGCCCTGGCGCGTCTGGGCATTGCCGTGCGCTGCCTGGACAGCGCCGATGATCTGCTGCATGAGCTGGTGAGCAAGAATGTCTACATCCTCACCACGAATATTGCCGGGCTGGCGGTGGGTGGCACAGTGGGGGAATTGTGGGCCAAGCATGAGTCACTGGCGCGGGAGATCGCCAATGAGGTGATCGATATCCAGCAATGGCTCACGGGGCAGGAATTTGACCGGGAAAGATTGATCCACGGCATGGTGCAGGCCTTCGAGGGTGATCTGGCCCACCAGTGCATGGGGCGTTCGGCCCCCGCACGCCTGGCGCGCGCCATCGCCCTGGCCGATGAGGCGGGTCTGGCGGTCCCCCGGATGCGTAAGATTGCGGCGCAAGCCAATGCCGGCTAGGCGTCTGTCGGATGCGGGAAATCGTAGCGCGCATGGTGGGGGAGCGAATCAACTATGTTGCCGATTTTGAGGCGAATAGTGCGACTATTTAATGTCCTTGATGGAGGATCTGTAAATCTCACACCTTTAGACGGCATCATTGCCTTTACACCCTCTCCCGGTTTTGGGAGCACCCACGGGACATATTAAGCGTCTCAAAATCATTGCTACTGGGTTATTTCCCCCTGTGGGAGCGCCTTTCCTGGCGCGAATCGCGCCAGGAAAGGCGCTCCCACAGTTATACCATTGTGTGGGTTGCTATGGATAACTTGTGTTCACTCTCTGCACCTTCAAGCCTTCCCAAGGGAGTGAATGCCCGCCGTTGTCTGTCAAACCGATTTTGAGCCCCTTAACAAAGAGGGCAATTGGCCAGCCCTCTAGTCAGCCACTCAATATCCGCGGCCAGCGCTCGTGTACGGCATCCTCCTGCTGGGGTTCCATGGTGACCACGTAGAGGCGTTGCTCCTGGTCATAGCGTGCGACGAGGCCTTGTATCCACTGGCCCCTGGTGAGTTCGTACCAGTGGCTGCGCCCCTCGATGTCCTTTTCCATGAAACGCAGCAGTGGCAGTTTGACCGGGCGGGGAAACCAGCGGTCCCAGCGACCGGCGTACACGGACTCCAGCCGCGCCCAGCCGCCTAACGGTAACTTGCCCACCTGATGGGGCCGCCGCCCCCAGGGCAGTAGCTGGTGATCGCCGTCGCGGGTGGCCACCGGCAGCATGGCCCGGGGATTGGGAAAGAACACCCGGATCGCCTGGCCTTTGTGGCTGTAATAGACACCGCCGCACATGGCTTATTCGTCTGCCGCATCGGTGGCTGCTGTCCGTGCATCGGCCTCGCGGTCCTGGATGGTTTGTCGATGCCCGTAGGGCTTCCAGGCCGGGGCGATGACGTTGGGCATGGTGGAGCGATTGAGCAGCCGGGCGGGGGCCAGGGTGAATTCCCCGTAACGGGCATTGATCTGGTCCATGGCGGCGTTGGCCTTTCGTATGCTGTCGTGGCTGTTATCTGCGGTATCGTCAAACAGCTCCAGCTGGCCGGTGCCGGGCCGGGGGTCCAGTGCCGTGACCTGCACCTGGTGCACCCCCTGTCCCCGCCAGCAGGCATGGATCACCTCTTTGCTCAGGCGCAGGATCCGCCGCCCGTCCTGGGTGGGCAGTATCGTGCGCGCCTTGTTGCCGATCCAGCCTTCATGGGTTTTCAGGCCAATGGCAAAGTGCTGCGCCACCATGTTGTGCCGGCGCAGGCGGGCGGCGACCTTTTCGCTCATGTGCAGCAGATAGGTATGGATCACCCCGCGATCCCGGGTATTGGGGGGCATCACCTTGCCATGGCCGATGCTCTTGGGCGCGGCGACCGTCAACTGTAAGGGCTCGGGATCGGCTCCCTGGGCCATGTACCAGATGCGCCGCCCGGGGTTGCCGAAGCGCCGGGCCAGCACGCCGATGGGCAGCCGCGCCATGTCGCCGCAGGTGTGCACGCCACGCTCGGCGAGAAACCGGCCAATGCCCTTGTTGATGCCGCACAGCTCGGTGACCGGCACATCGCGCAGCCGCGCCCGGGCCTCCCAGGGCGGGATGACGGTCAGCCCGTCGGGCTTGTCGAGCTTGGCCGCATACTTGGCGGTGGTCTTGTCACCGCTCACGCCCACCGAACACAACACCCCCGAGGCCTGGAACACGGTTTGCTTGGTAAGCCGGGCGATGTGCTCGGGCGGGCCCAACAGGCGCTGACAGCGGGTCACATCCAGAAAGGCCTCGTCCACGGAAAATACCTCGACATCGGGGGTGATGGTTTCCAGCGCCGCCATGATGCGCGCCGACACCGCGGCATAACGGCCCGGCCGGGCCGGGGACTGGATCAGCCCCGGACACAGCCTGCGCGCCTGCTTCAGGCGCATGCCGGTGTGGATGCCATGGGCCCGCGCCTCGTAGGAGCAGGTGATGATGCAGGTGCCGGTGAGGCCATTGGTGATGGCCACCGGCCGGCCGCGCCACTCGGGGTGGTCGAGCTGCTCGATGGAGGCGAAGAAGGCATTCATGTCCACCAGAATGATGGCGCGTTTCCAGGGGGTGAAGGCAGCGTGGGGCATGTCACCGTCACCGGGGGGGGCTAGTCGGGGGCTAGTCATAGGTGCGCAACTGGCTCACCAGCACCCCCTGGATGCGCACCCGCCGGGCGTCCAGCACCAGCGGGCGCAGGCTGCGGTTTTCCGGGGCCAGCTCGATCCTGCCGCCCACCCGGCGGTGGAAACGCTTCAGGGTTGCCTCCTCGTTGTCGATCAGCGCCACCACGATGTCGCCGTCCTCGGCGGTGTCGCTGCGGCGGACGATCACCGTGTCACCGTCGAGGATGCCGGCCTCGATCATGGAATCCCCCTGCACCCGCAGGGCGAAACGATTGGGCCCCAAAAGGAATTCCGTCAGGTTCAGGGTCTGCTCATCGGGGATGGCCTGGATGGGCTGACCCGCGGCGATGCGTCCCAGCAGGGGCAGGGTGGCCGGGGGCGTATCGCCGTCAGCCCCGTCTTCCACCAGCTCGATGCCGCGCTTGCGTCCCGGCAGCAGGCGGATCAGCCCGGCGGCCGCCAGGGCCTGCACCTGCTTGTGCATGGAGCCACGGGAGGAGGTGCCCAGGCCGGCGGCGATTTCCGCCAGGCTTGGGGCAAAACCCTCGCGGCTAATGTAATCCTTAATGAAATCAAATACTTTTCGTTGGCCTGGGGTGAGCATGGGAGGTCCCTCGAATGTTCTCGCATTGTTCCTTTAACAGGATAGAGAACAAAAGGAGAACATTCAACCATGCGGGCCGAGTTGTTGGGGTGCAGGAATGTTGCATTTACAACATTTGTTGTTATATTTAATAACAGTATTCTTTTGTTGCGCCTGTGTTGCACCCGTGCGGCCAGCCCGGGGACCGGGCAGGCCCGACGGGAACCCGGGCCGGAAACCCGAGACAATGAACACAGAAATGTTGATGCAGTCAGCCACAATCCAGCACACCGAGGTCACGCTATGAGACATGCCGCAGCAGCCGCTCATCCTGCCGAAAGAGCGGGGGAACAGCACATCGACCGTTCCGCACTGGCCAAAATGGTCATGCAGTTGTTTGTCCATTGGGGATTGTCCAGCGAGGACCAGCTCGCCCTGTTGGGGCTTTCCACCGCCAATCGCGCCGCCCTGACCCGCTATCGCAAGGGCGCGCCGCTGGCGCAGAACCGTGACCTGCTGGACCGGGTGGGCATCTTGCTGGGCATACACAAATCCCTGCGTTTGTTGTTTCCGCAGAACCGCGATCTCGCCTATGCCTGGATGACCCGGCCCAACAGGGCCTTTGACGGCATGACGCCGGTGGAAGCCATCAGGCAATGGGGGTTTCGCGGCCTGTTGATGGTGCGCGCCTACCTGGACAAGGCGCGGGGCCGCTAGTGGAAGCCCTGTTTGAGGGCATCACCATCACGGATTTTCATGATGATGCCTATCGCAATATCGTCTCCCTGCGGACATCCGCAGACCTGTTTGATGATCTCAGCGATTCTCCCGCGGCCTGGCAGTCGGCGATGACGCTCGAGGCCGCCAGCAAGCCCCACAACGCCCACCCGCCGGTGATTCACCGGCCCTTCGAAGAGGCCGCCTGCAACGAGGCCATCGACTATCCCTTCACGCATTGGCTGACCAGCCGCTACTCCGACGGAAGCTTCGGCGTCTGGTACGGCACCGATACCCTGGAGACCAGCATCCATGAAACGGTGTATCACTGGCGCCAGGGTCTGCTGCAGGACGCCGGCTGGGAAGATTACGAAGGTGTGGCCATCGAGCGCAAGGTTTATCGGGTGCGCTGCGACGCCGCGTTGCTCAATTTTCGTCCCAGGCTTGACGCCTTTCCCGCATTGCTCGACCCGGACGATTACAGCTTTACTCATCGGGTGGGCGCGCGCCTTCATCATGATGGGCACCCCGGGCTGGTGAGTCACTCGGCGCGTTGCGCGGGGGATGTGTACGCCATCTTCAATGCCCGGGTCTTGTCCAAGCCTCGCCAATATTGTTATTTGACCTACCGCATGTCGGCCGGCGTGGTGAGCATTGAACGACAGCCGGGCGACGTGCTGTTGGACATATCGAATAATGGGCATTCTTCGTGACCCGGGCGGCAAGGATGACAAATGAATCACTGGCGCAATTTCTTGTTGATCGCCAAGACAAGAAATGTTGTTTGCAATAAGGCCTCAGTCTTGATTGCTTTACTGCTCTTCACTTCTTTTCATTTCTAACTCAAAGTTGATGCTCTTTTATTGTGCCAGCAGGAATGGAATCCGGGTTGGCAAGATTAGTTGATGGGTGTTTCAGGGTCTTGTGCCTGATGAAGCAGCGTGTCCAATATCTTTTGCCAATAATCGTAGATCAGGAAATGCCCGCCATTCTCAACAGGGAAAAAACGCTGATTCCGTGCGGCATTGATAACGGGCTGAACACGAGTCAGTGGCGAGTGAGTGTCCTTGGTGCCATGCCAGAAATCGATGGGTATACGGACATCGGCAATAGGGAATGGCCAGGGTTTGGCGGACAACAGAATATCCTTGATAAATCCGTCCTGATGATGTCGGTTA